>OFFV01001982.1_pt1 | contig 10649 bp, 10 predicted proteins | sample 1521461 | NCBI WGS metagenome assembly OFFV01 (sample SAMEA3504120, study PRJEB24116) | mouse gut metagenome | biome: mouse gut; feature: mouse-associated habitat; material: faeces | place: Denmark | collected 2011 | reverse complement strand
AATATGCGGCATAAGGTACTCATGGCTCTTCAGGATATGCTCGAAAAGGATCCAGGAGGCTGTAAAAAATCTTGTGTCTATGGAGAAATAATCTTTCCTGATATGAATCAGATATGTAGAAATTTGCTGTCAGATATTGCTGCTTTCATGTTGTCGAATTTCTTTTCTGATAATAGTATTGCCAATCCATTACATCTTATACATGTTTTTTGAATTTTTGCATACTGATCAGGCATTAGCAGTAAGAGGTTTTTCGTGGGCTCTGCCCACACCCGGCCTCCAGAATAAGGCTGGATGATCCTGGCAGTACTGCTAATGCCGATAGGATAAGGTTGGGCTGGAACGTTAAAAAAAGTGTGACGTTTCCAGCCTTTCCTTTTACAGGTACTGGGTAAGACGCTCCCCGTACAGGACGATCAGCTGGTTCAGTACCTGATCCCAGTTCCTGTAACGTTGTGTCCATTTTTTGACCACGTTCCCACTGGCAAGATACAGCATCTTTTCCAGTGCCTTGTCATTTGGGAATATGCTTTTTGTCTTTGTCACTCTCCGGTACTGGCGGTTGAGTCCTTCTATGATATTTGTGGTGTACATGATACGCCGGATATCATCTGAGAACTGAAAGAAGGAACTGACATCTTCCCAGTTATGCTCCCAATTGCTCATCGCATAAGGATATTTCCGTCCCCACTTTTCTTTGACCTTTTCCAGTTCTGAGAGGGCAGATGTTTCATTCGGGGCATTGTATACTGCCTTGAAATCTGAGGAAAACTTTTTCAGATCGCTGTAATTGACATATTTGAAAGAGTTGCGCAGCATGTGGATGACACACCTCTGGATCTGGGCATCCGGATAGACTGCCCCTATCGCTTCCTTAAAACCTGCAAGCCCGTCCACACAGAAGAACAGTACATCCTGTACACCGCGGTTTTTCAGGTCATTTAACATCCCCAGCCAGAACCTGCTCGTTTCATTGGCCCCTACGGTAATGCTCAGGATATCTTTATAGCCTTCTGCCGTAATGCCCAGCACAATATATGCCGCACGGCTTAAGATACGCCCGTCTTCCCTGACTTTATAATGGATGCAGTCCATGAATACAAATGGGTAGACCGGATTGAGCGGGCGTGACTGCCATTCTTTTATTTCCGGCAGTACCCTGTCAGTGATCTTGCTGACCATTTCCGCTGACAGCTCCATCCCGTACAGTTCCTGGATCTGGTCGTGGATGTCCCTTGTGCTCATGCCTCTTGCATAGAGGGATATCACTTTTTCCTCTATTCCGGAGATGTCTCTCTGGTATTTAGGGATGAGTTTGGGCTCAAACTCACCTTCCCGGTCTCTTGGGACATCGATCTGGAATTCCCCATACTGGCTCTTCAATGTCTTGGGAGAGTGTCCGTTTCTTTTATTGGATGTCTGTACTTCGCCTTTCTGGTTCTTTTCATAACCGAGAGTGGCATCCAGTTCTGCTTCCATGAGTTCCTGAAGGATATCTTTGAAACTCTCCCTGAGCAGGCTGTAGACATCAGCCACGCTGCTTAGGTTGTTATCTGCGATAATCTGTCGAATCTGCTGTTTTGTTGCCGTCATAAAAAATCCTCCTTTTTGATAAGAATTGTCATATCTTGATTCTTACCAAAAAAGAGGTATTTCTTTCCAAAGACACAAACTATTTTACACTACCAATGCCTTTAGAATATTATTACAAATCAGTAACTACCTTAATTCTCTTCTTGCTGCTCCATAGCGGCATGAAACTCCTTCACAATCTCATCATACAATTCCTGCCTGAACTGCCTTGTCACAGGGTATGGTCTCCACCTGACGCACGCCGACCGGCAATGCGGTGTTCAGCGCCTCCCTCTGCTTCAGGTAATGCGCCTCTATCTGGCAGGAATTCCGTTTTCCGATTGTAACTAAGGTTTCCTCAATGGCTTCCAGTTCTTCCTTTGTGTCTGCCTTGATGATGATGGTCACCGCCACATAAAAGAGCCGCTGGTCATTCTCCCTCACGTCATCCATGATCTCCTCAATCTGCTGCTTCTCCGTCCGCTTGCTGTAGGAGATATCGGAAGAAAAATCGTTGTTCCTGTTCCTTACCCTCTGCTGGCGGATGATGTCGCTCTCAATCCCCATATACTTTTTCTGTAAGGTGCTGGTGGTCACGTCTTTTGGGATAGGCGCTACGTCAATGCTGATGACAGTATGTGCCGGAACGGTGGCAAGCTCCGTAAGAAAGCGGTCTGATAAAGAACTTGGGTATTTCTTGATAAAAAGAGCCTTTGCAAACCGCTTTTCATCCTGCATGTAGGTGGGGTAAAACTTCAACATGCTGTTGCAGATATCATCCTTATAGTCTCTGCCAACCCTTACTGCTTCCTCAAAATCAAAAGAAAAATATTCCTCTTCCCCTATACGGTAAAAGTCATGGAGAACCCGCAGCCGCTCCACACCGTTTAAGGCGGCAAGACTGCTTCCCAATTCCCCGAAGCCCTTCTGCAATACCGCTTCAAGACTGGCAAACGCCGCCTTTGCCTCCTCATAGTTCTTCCTGATGATGGAGACGGTAAGGTATCTCTCCTGTTCGATCCCCTGCTTCCCTTCCACGATCTTTTTCTCCATGATCTGGTTGTAACAGCCGCGCTCCCCGTCATTCCCGTCACCCTTTTTCTGGAATAAGACCTTCTCCCTAAGGGCTTTCATGTTCCGGTTTTTGTTGTTGATGGTGATCTTAAATTCAACGTCCATGGCGTTCAGGAACTTACAATAGCTTTCAAACATCCCCACCTGCTCCGTTTCGCTGGTGGTGTTGTAGTTCACATCTGAAAACAGGTAGCTTTTGCTGTAACGGTTGTTTGCCGCCTCAAAGATGCCATCCGGGGCAATCTTAAGAAGCTCAATACATTCCTGCACACTCTTCGGGGTTTTGTATAATGGATTCCCTGCCTTTTTGTAGATAGAAAATTTGTCCTGAAATAACTTCAATCTGTCTGCTCCTTCCTTTTATGCCGGGAAGGGAATGGGGAACTACGTTTTATATGTCCAAATGGCGTTGTCATTTTGACATTGACATCCCCATATATGCAGAAAATCCCGGCAAGGGAGCTTTCTGCACTCCCTTCCGGGTTTGATGGTTGATTGTTTCTATATATGATCTAATCTCTCTGAACTATTTTTACTTTTGTACTTTCCTTAACAGCGGGGTATCAGGACTGGTTTCCTGCATAAAAAACACACCTAAAAGTTACATTTTAAGCGTGTTCCCCATTCCGGTATTTCATTATCTTTCCCTTTCATGCGCTTCCCGTTCCTTCTTTTTCAGCATCTGCCGGATCTCTTCCGCCTCATGAATTCTTCGTTCTTTCCTGTCACAGAAAATGACCTGCCGGACCTGCTGCTCCCCTGCCGGATACCCGGCGTCGGTTATCCTTCGTACCGCATCCTCTTCTACCGCCTTTCCCCGTTCCAGCGCATCCCCTACAATCCTGTAAAGATATTCGGGCTTGCGCCTGTCGCCAAGGTCTGAAAAAATGGCGCTTGCCGCTACCAGCGCATCCCTCATGTACTTTGCATTATCCTTAAACAGCCTGCTGTCAATGTAAATGCCCTGTGCCTCTATGAACATGGCACAAAAGGTAACGATCGTCCTCGTGTTCCCTTCGCGGAAGGGGTGCGCTTTCCAAAGCTTTGCCATACAGTCTGAAAAGTTCCTGACTGTGTCATCAAAGGATGCTTTTTTCCATCCGTAAAGGTTCATCTCCTTAAGGACTGCCTTTGCATCCCCTTCTATGTCAAAAACATCCGAATACTCTATGGAAATACCGTTAAGAGCGTTTTCAGCCTTTTCAATATTTATGATGCGCAGCTTTCCTGCCCACTCAAATATGTCCTGGAAGATCCGGTAATGCATCCGGCACAGGCAGTCAAAATCAAATATCCTGACAGAATCATCCCTTGCAAGTTCCGCAAGCCTTAAGGAAACATAATCAGCCTCCGCCGCCTTCAGCCCTGCATCGTCCATGATGCCCAGCCGGTTTTTCAGTATTTCCGTATCCGGGTAAAAATATGGATCACGCATAAGCCATCCTCCTACCGTTTCATCTTATATCTCTGATCCAAAGCCTCCCTCACCTGTTCCATTGTGATCTCGCCGCGCTTTTCCTTCTCTATCAGCTCCTTCATTTCCGGTGTAGGCTCAAGACCGTCAACTTTTATCATGCCTACCGCATAATCCCATGCCTCGTCTTCCCTTACAAGCATCTGAAATCTCTCCTTTCCTTACGTTGGTTATAGTATAGCACAAACGGGGGAAAATAGCCATAAAATCAGTAAATACATTCATTTTACCCCTGCCTTTCCTTCCTGTTTTCCGTATGCATTTTTCCATTATTCCACTCACGCATCCACAATCCGCAAGTTTGTTCCCACACAAACTTTTTAAGTGAAACATAAAAAATTTTAGCCAGCGTATTTTACCGGCTTAAACTTTCTTTTCACTCTTTTTTCCTTTCGCTTTCCTTGCTGCCGCCCTTTTCTGTGCGTCTTCCTTTGCCCGGATCTCTGCCCGCATCTCCCTGTAGCCGCCGGATCGAAACGCCAGCGCCTTATCCCTGAAGATGCTCCTCTCGTACCGGGTAAACACTTCCCAAAATCCCATGCCATTATAGGAATAAAAACCGCACAATGCAATAGGGGCTACAATGGGAAGGTCTTTTTTCCGGTCTTCCAGTTCTTCTGCAGAACGGATTTTATGCCTGCATAAATAAAGGTACTCTGACTGCAATTTCTCAAATTCTGCCGCCTCTGCTTTATACCTCCACATCTGGCTGAAAGGTTTCTTCCTAAGCTGCCCGGTACGGTACATCTTTGCCAAAAATGCTTTCTGGTATGGGGATAACGGGGTATATTTCTTGTAATTTTTCCTGCATCCGATGATCCTCGGAGCGTGGCTTTCTTTTTGAACTGTCTCACGCCGGATGCCTTGATCCAGACGGGCTTCAATCTCTTCTTCTGTATAATGACCTGAAATATCAGTAAGGCGGATGAATCGTTTCTCCCCCATTGGCTTTAAATAGGTTTCCCCGTCCTTATGCTTTACCCCATAGCCTTTCAGTTCCATTAATTTCAGGAAATTAACATAGCCGGTGGCAAAAGAAATGGAATCCTCCACATCTAAGCTGATCTGGTGATTCCATCTGAAATTGCCCTGTTTGGTTTTATCCCACTTCTTCAGCGGTTTTTCTTTTGTGCCTGCCTCAATGTCCTGTATGGAAAGACCGTACTCTCTGCAGAGTTCATTGACAATGGGCTGTATCTCCCTTGCCCAGTCGCCCTTTTCGTAACGGTATTTCTTCCCGGTGCGCCATGACACGCTGTTGAAGAGGATATGGGAGTGTACATGCTCCGTATTGTCATGGGTGGCATAAAGGCACTGGAAATCATCCCCGAAATACCTCTCCACAAACTTCTGTGTGATCTCCATAGCGGTCTCTGGTCTTACTTCCTGTTTTTTAAAGGATATGATAAAGTGGTAGCCCTGCCGCTTGTCTGCTTTTCCGTACTTCCGCTTGGCAGAAAGCATCTCCTGCAGGGCAGTGTCCGCGTTGCAGTTGTGGCTTCCCACCAGCAAGCCGCCCTGCGTCTTTTCTTCGACTGTGATGTAGGAAATGGCGTTTGCAAGGTGCATAGCCATGTAGCGTTTCCCTGTCTGGTGGATGCAGGATAGTTTGGTGATTGCGATTTTGCTCCTCCCCCATCTCTAAGTTTAAATCATTCTTATGAAAGCATACTATTACGAATAAAATATATTTTTAAGTAAATTAACTTTTATTTACATGCAAAGAATAGTTACTTTTCTATTTCATCTTTAGCTTTATTAAGTAAGATAATAGATGCATTAAAATGCTCAATTGTCTTTTTCCCTATTTCATTCATAGATTCCGTAGTAGAATCAAGCATGCCACAACCGGATTGCTCACTATCACCAAAAGAAGAAAATGTTTTTCCCTCAAATCCCATACTCTCGAAAACCTCACACAATTTTTTGGCATCTTCATTTCTTAACGGAGATTGCTTTCCCATACTCGTCTTATTAACATCGCACAAATCAATCCTAAAAATATCTTTATCTAACATTTTTAAAATTTGTTCTAATTTTTCAGGAGTTAATGTATGAGCAGCATTATTTTTACTACCAATACGAAAATTATTAAACATTAATATTCCAACGCCAATTTTTTCATTTGAAAACTGTCGCAACTTTGCACACTGTTTTATAAATTTTTTATAATCATAATCTTTATTAATTGGCATTAAAATATCTCGTTCGTCATCAATCACATGTAACGAAAAGTGAAGAGTTACTTTATTTTTATAGCATCCACTCTTAATATCATCAATTAATGCTGGCATAAATTCAGATATGCCACAAGTAGATATTATATATCTTGATACAGTTTGATCAATCATCGACATTGCACAATCCGTAAGCAAGATTGATTGTTTCACAGCTGGATAATTTAACCCTGGCTCCCCTTGCCCCATATAAGCAAACTCCCTTTTATTATCTCTTACTTGTGGAAAACTAGGGCAATTTGCATCATATTCAGCCATAAATATATTTTGTAATGCTATTTCATCAGCATGTAAATTTCCTTTATACCCCAACTTTCCTGTCTCACAAAATTTACATTGCATATTGGTTGCAGTTAATTGACAACCATAACTTACAGATACCGTATAGGCAGACGTTTTTACCTCTTCTGGCTCCATAGATTCTTTCAATCTTCTATTGAAAGCAAGACTTTCGACTTTCTTTCCATTCTTATCCCAATGATATTTAATCCCATCTATACCACGCCCTCCAAGCAACGTATATCCTTCTAATGTAAATGGATTTTCAACTTTTCTAATCACGTCCGTTGCAATAGCCATTTCATCACTTACATTGATGACACTTCTATATAATTGTGGATATTCTTTATCATTTGCAGATTTAGGTTCCCAATCCAAATTATCTTTATCCCATACATAACAATTAATTTTAACAGTACCATCTGTATATAAACCACCTACTGCAAATCCAGCAACAACAGAATTATCTTCTTGAATCAAGCAGCCCACATTAATCTGTTTGCTCTTTTCCCCATACGTTGAACCCCACATAATATGCGAATGTCCACACAAATATAGATGCACACCTATTTTTTCAAGATATGTAGTACATATTCTTTTTTCTTCTTCATTAAGTAGTTCAAAGCCATGATGCCCCATAGCAATTACTGGTTTATCAACATTATGCAATAAACCTTGCATATAATTACTTCCAATCAACAAATGATGTGCGTCTTCATTACCACATGCAGTAATTGCTGTATTCAAAAGAAGAAGATAGCACATCCCCATATCAACTAATGTATGAGGATTTGTTAAATCCTCATAATATTTTTGCCCTAATTCCTCCAATAATTTAGTAAAAAAATCAAATCCACTTTGCAAGAAACTCAGTCTTTCAACATCAAAAGTACCACGTGTGGCACTATATTGCTTCCATTCTGCATTTGCAAGATCTGTTCTAAGAGTTCCTCGCTTTAAATCATGATTTCCAGGAACCATAAATACGTTTGAAATATCTAATCCCAAATTATTGGCAAGTTTCCTTATATAATCAGCAACATTTTTAGGATTATTTTCTTTGTCAGGTGCATATCTAAAATCACCAGTTATTAATAATGCATCTATATCCTTTATTTTTTTTACCTCTTTTAGCAGTTCATCTTTTAACTGTGTACTATTAAAATGTTCTTTATCCCTCGTGCGAAAATGCACGTCCGAAATATGGATCCATCTAAAAATACAATCACTCATATTTCCCCTCCCATGCTTATTGATACTTAGCTATCAATCTATCCGTTTCCTTCTCCAATTCATTCCACTTTTCAGACACAATATTCTCAGGTTCTTTTCCACCAAGCATTCCACAAGCAGTTTGTTTTTCTTTGCCAAATGAAGAAAACAATTTAGCCTCAAATCCCATCTGATTTGCTAATATAACTAATTGTTTCGCTTCTTCTTCTGGATATATTCCACATGAACATATATCATCTGATTCATTGTATTCGCAAAAACTGATTCTACATTTTTCCGGATTCAACTCAGACAAAATTTCAAGCACATTTTGATATGTATTTGTGTAAATAAAATCACCACCAATTGGTGAAAATTCTTTCAAAAGCATAATCCCAACACATGGTTTTTCCCCTGTAACTTCATATATCTCATTAAGTACATCTATGCATTCCTTATATGAATATAATAAATTGATTGGCATTAACATATCTCTCTGCTTCGTCGCATGTAATGAAAAATGAAGTGTAACACGTCTAGTGAAAAAACATATGACATCTTCTTTATATTTATGTATCGCTTCTGGAATACCACATGTAGCAAAAATATGTCTATATACTTTTTGCCCTAAATAAGTCATTATTTTATTTGTTAATTCAATAGCCAACCTCACTTGCGAGTATGAATACCCAGGTTCCCCTTGTCCCATATAAGCAAACTCTCTTTCTCGATATTTCAAATCAAAATGATCATCACAATTCATATCAGTCAATACCATAAAAATATTTTGCTTCGCAATATCAATATATGATAATGGACCGCCAAACGTCAATTTATTTCCAGTCCTACAAAACGAACATTGGCTATTATTTGTGGATAAAATGCAGCCCGCACTTACAGATGTTGTATATCCGCATATCCCCTCATCAATTTCCTTTCTTCTATTAATAAAAGCAGCACTTTCTATATATTTTTTACAATCATTCTTTTTCCAAGCATAGCGAATACCATCATTTTTATCTTTTCCCAATAAATCGTAACCTTTAATGTTTATTGCTGATATATTCATTTTATCCCCCTTTAGTAACTTGTTCCTTTATATTCTGGCTCATTTATATGCAACAATCCATTTTCTTCATTTTGTCGAGCCATACAATTTTTGTAAAAAGGACATCGTACATACTTTTCCTTAAGCCAAATTGTATCATCAGTCTCCAAAAAGCAATCCGGATTATCTTGCGTACATACTGCTCTCCCAATATTCCACTCTATCGAATTAACAGTACGTATATCCAATTCAGTATACCACGCAATATCTTCAAGCAATTTACTACATAAATGTCGCAATGCACCCACAGTAGTTTCTTTTCTTTCAGTTGTAGAATCCTTGAGATATTCTTCAGCATATGTTGTTTTTGGACGCAACAATCCTCTCCGTAAGTAACAACGAATTAAATGATAATCAATTGCCGGTTTACAATATGCTGACAGTTTTCGTAATCTATCATAATTTGATAATTTTTGTAGAAGTAATTGTAATTTCTTTTCTTTAGGATCTTTTGAAAATACAGTACAATCTAATAAACGATTTCTTATTAATTCAATTGGAAGCAAATTCTCATCTTTGTCTAAGAAAAGTCTTTGATAATTACCAACATTGCATATCAATTTCCCAACTTCATGCAATATTTCACAACGCTCCTTTGCTCTTATACGTTCTGGTTTCTTATAATTCATAAACAATTCATCAACATCTTCCTCCGAAATATTTCCCAAGCGTTCTCCAGCCATCCAACACTCGTCCCTCATTGTTTTAGCCAGTATCGTTCTTCGTAAAAAATCCCAATTAATTTGATGACAAATTGCAGCACAAACCACTTCACATGCTATAGAATTTTCAAAGGATAGTTCTGAAAAACTTACTGCTTCTTTAGGTAATATGCTTGCAATGCTAGGATATATTGTATCAAAATCACATTCAAAAAAAGGAATTTCATAAATATCAAATTCCCTAGATATTTGTTTAGAAATAACTATAACATCATTTGTCTTTCTTGCCAGTTGATCATTACTATTATTTATATAATTTTTTTTATTTAACCATTCATTTTCCATTTTTAGCCTCTTAGCCTGTCAGTACTATTATATAATTCTATTTTTACAAAAAATCTTTTAATGTCTCAATATATTTCAAATCACATATCCATAATAGCATTCCTTGCGCTTAGTCCATAGATTCAATTTTATTTTACCACAAAATTCTTGCTAAATAAACTAAAACGCAAATTCAGCTTAAAAAGCACAAATTATAAATAATAAAATTCTATTTTCTGTATAGTTTTGAAGACATTCCGTTTCCTTTTACACAAACCAAGCATCTATTGATAAAATAGCTCTTGTTCACGCAATACTTTCAAATTGTCAATTATCACTTGCATATTTTTTTCAGCATAACTTTATCATCTTCCCTATATAAATGGGAATTATTATTTTTCACGATCTGATTCACATTCACACCAATCTTATTTATCTCATTCCGCAACCGCATCACTTCCAGTTCCAGTTCTTTGCTCCTTGGATTCCCCGACTGGTTTAGGAGCAGGTAACGGATATATTCTGATTCATTCATATTTTCAGCTTTGGAACGTTCCGCCAGGATTCTTGCGGTCTCTTCGGTCAGCTTAAAGTGCTTCCGAAGCGTGTTTTCGCCTTTCGGTCTTGCCATATGCCACTCCTTTTCTTTTGGGGAGAGGGCGTTCTATGGAACGCCGCAAGATACGCATTTCGTGGGCACGAAATGC
>OFFV01001973.1_pt1 | contig 10694 bp, 13 predicted proteins | sample 1521461 | NCBI WGS metagenome assembly OFFV01 (sample SAMEA3504120, study PRJEB24116) | mouse gut metagenome | biome: mouse gut; feature: mouse-associated habitat; material: faeces | place: Denmark | collected 2011 | reverse complement strand
TGTCAGCCGCCGCAAGTGCATTGATTGTCAGCATCCCCAAGCTCGGCATACAGTCTAATGCGGAGTAAATTATTATGCGGAGTAAACCGCTGAATTCATTCATTTCGCTGTGATTGTGTCGTATTATACTCTGCATAATAATTCTCCATTCTGTTGATCTCTTTAAATCATTTCCTTTAACCAATCAAGGAGTTCTTCTCTCTTTTTATCTTTGTATCGGCTTTCTGGAATGATTTTTTCGCTTGCCTTTTCAAGAGCTTCTCTTTTTGCGGCAGAATCAGCTTTCGCATATATTTCTGTTGTTTTGACTGATTCGTGCCCCAAGAAATCGCGGATATAAATCAGATTTACATTTGCCTGCACCAAATGCATCGCTTTACTGTGGCGAAAAATATGAGGTGTCACATTTAAGATGGCTATTTCAGGGTGACTAACCTGAGCCTTTGCCACATATTTCGATATCACATATTCGACTCCGGATCTCGTCAGTTTCTGTTTCATTTTATTCACAAACAGGTACTGATCCGGCACTGTGATGCCATAGTTACTTGTATACTTTTCTATCAGCGCTCCCGTATCCGGCATCAATGGCACGATTCTTGCCTTGTTTCCTTTTCCTGTAAGCGTAACAGTTGCAGGTTTTGTAAAGCGGATGTCTTTCAGTTTTAAATCTACAAGTTCCTGGACTCTTGCCCCGGAATCATATAAAAGTGAAAGCATGGTAAGATCTCTTTGGCCATTTTTTCTTTTACTGTCAGGCTGTTCAAAAATGATTTTCAATTCATCGACAGTTAGATATTCAACTTCTCTTTTGGCGCATTTCTTAAAGTCTATTCCGAGTATTTCCTGACATTTGGACATGTACCGGGGATCTTCTACCGCGATATATCTCATCAATGCATGAATGACTGTAAGTCTATGATTCCTTGTACTAACAGCACAGCCTTTGTTTTCTTCCAGCCATAACAAATAGACTTCAACCATTTTTCTTGAAATCTGATCCATTGTTAACTTCTCTGGTTTAATCTTTAATTCATCACGACAGTACCGCAAAAATACAATAAAGGCATCTCTGTATGACCTGATAGTGTTGGGGCTTGCTCCTATCTGCAGAGGAAGGTATCTCGTGAGATAGTCAGTAAGATAATCCGATAAATATTTTTTACTCATCTGCATCCCCTCCCTTGATCATGTCATTGTATAATGGTGTGAGTGCATCAATTATCCGATCATAGGAGTCTGCTGTTAAGCGGAGGTATTTCTCTGTGCAGTTGATATTTCTATGCCCCATGTATTCCTCAAGATATGGTATGGAAACATACATATCAATTCCTTGGGCAGCCATTCCCTCAAGTGCATGAACTGCAAATGTGTGCCTTAAGTCGTGCAGACGGGGAAGCTTTCCGCTTGCCGTACATGGAATACCGGCTTCTTCAAGCAGCTTCTTATACTTCTGAAGTATAGAGTTCGGCCGGTAAGCCTTACCCCATCGGTTTCTGAATAGAAGACCGGTATCATTTTCCGAGTATCTGACCGCGTTCATATAGTTCCTTAAGCATGCGAACAGGGACTCCGACATAGGCACTAAGCGTGTGTTATTGTATTTTGACTGTCTTACCGTAATCACTTTATCTGTAAAATCTATATCAGATATCTTCAGGGATAAGGCCTCAGATATTCTCAAACCGCAGCAATAGAGCAGTCTGAGGAGGAAAGGGTAAACATTGTACATATTAGGCGAACGATAAGCATACGGAAGGCTGTCTGCCGCCTTTAACAGACTGCAAATCTGTTCCCTTGTGAAAATATATGGAACAAATGAACACCTTTCATGCTGATGTTCCGGAAGAACATATGTAGGAACACCAATGCTGTTCAGATATGTTGCAAGCTGCCTTATCAGTGCTTCTCTACGCATTTGAGTCATAGGCTGTTCACCTTCTCTCTTAGCAGCAAATCCAAGAACCAATTCTTTTGTCAGATTTATAGTGTCATCTGCGGCATGCTCATTCAGATATCGGTTCAATTCCCTGATTGCACGGACGATTCTTCCCTCGTATTTATATCCAAGGCTTCGTCTGTATTCTATAAAGGCGATACACGTATCTCCATATAAACCATCGAATCCAGCCATCTCTTTTTCACTCATACCTCGGCACCTCCAATGCGACTTTTCTTAGTCCTTCTAAATCGATTTTGATATATATCCCTGTCGTATCTGTATATTTATGCCCTAATACATTTGAGATCACAGGAATAGGGACCTCACTTCTAAGCATGTTGCTTGCTAAAGAAGAACGCATGGAATGCATCCCATGCTTCTGGTCCTCTTTAAAAGTAATTTCTGCACGCTTAAAATATTTTTGCAGCATTTCATGGAAATTTCTGTGTTCAAAGGGTTTCACAGGCGCCCGGTTGCTGACCAATACTTCTCTATAATCACATTCGGGACGTGCGTTTTTTATATAATCGATAAGAGCCATAAGCAATTCATCACTAATGGGTAATGAAACATATTCACCGGTTTTAGACTGTACAAAACCAATAGTTTTCCTTTTCCAATCAATGTCATCCAGAGTAAGCCGGCATATATCGATACACCTCATTCCAAGGGTTGCTGCCAAGAGGAGAATCAGGTAATCTCTTTTCCCATACAACGTTTCGGTATCGATGCTTTGAAGCAGTTTTGTTATACATTCCGGCGTGAAATACGAAGGATATGAATTCTTGGTGTGAATTGAAATAACCGGAAACATCTGAGCTAAATCCTTACTGCACAGTTCCTTTTGGCTCATATAAGCGAGAAGGCTCCTAAGCAAATACTGATAAGCCTCTTTTGTCGTTATAGAGTAGTAGGATCTGCTTGCCAAAAATCCATATGCATGCTCGGACCGTATGTCGCTGGTATTTTTTATCCCGATGCTTTCGAAATACTTAAATACTTTTCTCGCAGAAAATTCCTTGCCCTTTAAGGTTGTATCCTTAAGTCCTCTTTCTGTTTCATGTGCAATGTAGCCATCTAAAACACCCTCAAAATATTCAAGTCTCATGTCTTTTGAAAGTCGTTTTTTCTGGCGGATTTCACCGTACAATTGAAATTCGTACAACATCCATATGTGACGCTGGAGATAATTCTCAGCCATTGTCAGATTTTCAAAATCAACCCACTTATGCTTGTGATGTTCTAACAGAAACTGCTTTCCAAGATCAAGTGAAAAATAATCAATCTCCTTCTTTCTGCAGTACTTGATAAAGACTTTATAATAAGCCAAGTATCTTTCCCGGGTACTTTCTTTGTAGCCAATGAGCTTAAGGTGATCCATCAGCCCATTTACTAATTCTTCAATAGTTACCTCGTGTTGCTCCATATAGGAACCCCCTTTCTGTGATTTGTAAGAGGTATTCTATATGGAATATTATGCTGAGTAAACAGAAAGAAAATCATAGGTTTTATTAATGATTGCAGATAGTTACTCTGCATAATATTTAACTCCGCATTAGACTGTATGCCGAGCCTTGGTATGCTCACCATCAACGCACTGGCGGCGGCTGACAGCGTGGTTATCCCTACGCAGCCCCACTATCTTTCTGCCAAAGGCTTAGAGCTGTTGCTTCGCTCCGTGTCGAAAGTCAGACGGCAAATCAATCCCCCTTTGCGGATTGACGGCATCCTTATGACGATGGTAATGCCCCGCACGAACATCTCCAAGGAAATCACCGCCACGGTGAGAAGTGCTTACGGACAGAAAATCAAGGTATTTGATACCCAGATACCCCATTCCATCCGTGCCGTGGAACTGTATCGTTTCGATTACCGTGCAAATGGTTATTCCAACAAAGCACATCTTGTAGGAATTGTAAACGCAGTTCTCGGTACTATGGCGATTTTGTTTATCGCAGTTATGCTTTACATAAAATTTGCAATTCTTGCGCCCTTTGAACGTCTGAGTGGTCTACCTTACGAGCTTTCAAAAGGGAATCTCAATGCGCCGATAGAGGAAACGAAAAACCGCTTTTTCGGAAAATTTCTCTGGGGAATCGATATTCTCCGTGAAAATATCGAACAGCAAAAGCAGCGCGAACTGGAAATGCAGAAGGAAAAGAAAACCTTGCTGTTATCGCTTTCCCATGATATAAAAACGCCGCTTTCTGCAATAAAATTATACTCGGCAGCACTGTCGAAAAATTTGTATCCTGACACAGAAAAGCAACGCAAAATTGCAGAAAACATCAGTGAAAAGACGAACGAAATCGAGAGCTATGTTTCGCAGATCATAATGGCATCCAGAGAAGATTTCCTCAGGCTTGAAGTGAATATGGATGAGTTTTATCTTTCGGAGCTTATCGAAAAAATCGCAGGGTATTATAGGGAAAAACTGGCACTTCTCAAAACAGATTTCATTATCGGAGAATATAAAAATTGTCTGCTTTCGGGGGATTTGAGCAGGAGCGTTGAATTGCTGCAAAACGTTATGGAAAACTCCCTCAAATACGGTGATGGCAAATGCGTGGAATTGATTTTCCCTGAGGACGACGAATGCGTCCAAATTGCAATCAGAAACAGTGGCTGTACGCTCGGCAAGGACGATTTGCCGCATATTTTTGAGAGCTTTTGGCGCGGTGCCAATGCGGAAAATATTCGTGGCAGCGGGCTGGGCCTCTATATTTGCAGACAGCTTATGCACAGGATGAACGGCGAAATTTTTGCTGAGATCAACGATGACATTATCACAGTCACCGCAGTTTTCGCAAGAGCGTGAATTGCTGGTGCGGAAAGCAGTTTCATTACCGCAAATTTCTAAAAGTATATCTATACTATATCCCATCTGCCCAGCGGCAGAAAAGAAAAAAACCGCTGCTGGGCAGGTCTACTTTGCGTGTTCAAATTAGCCTTATGGCGGTTTTGAGAAATCAAAGCCGTCATTTTCTATGACCTCGTGGCGGCAACAGGAGGATGCCGCCGTGAGGTTGCGATGCCAAAATCAGTTTGATATTCATTCGTCAAAAAAAGCCTGCCCCCCGCAGCGGCGCACTCCACCCACAATTGCGAAAATAGTCGTTTCCTGACGGCTCATAATGTTGCTACCAGCACCCGAATGGCCTCGCGCCGTCCGGGTGCTTTTCTATGTCCGGGCCGACCATATCGGCCCTGCTGCCGCTCTCCGCCCTTCTCCGTTCAGACACCCAAAAATCTGAACGGAGGAAAGGACGATGGAAATTACCATCAAAATCAACGGGCGCGTAATGTCCGTTGAGGTCAGCGCCGATGTTGCTGACTATCTGGAACAGGCCAAGCGGGACAGCCGGAAACTGTACCGGGAGCGTCAGCGGTATTGGGACGGGCGCGAATATGACGAGTACATAATCGCCACGGAGGGGCGCTTGCCCTACTGCGCCACGCCGGAAGAATTGATTTGCCAGTGGGAAACGCTGGATGAAATTCTAACGGTTCTGGCACTCTGCACCGATACCCAGCAGGAGCGATTTTTGCTCCACGCTCTGTACGATCTCAGCTATGCGGAGATTGCCGAGATGTGCGGTTGTACCAAGGTTTCCGTTTGCCGGAGCATCATGGGCGTTCGCAAAAAGTTTTTCAAACTCTGGAGAAAAACACGCTAACGAATGACCCCCTAAGTGGGCTATAAGGTGAGGGGCATCACGCTCCATCACCGGGAGGGACAAGCTGCTGCGGCAGCTTGTCCCTCCTGCTATCTGAAGGAGGTCACTATGGCAATCATCAACCTAAGACGCTACTATCCCCACTACCCCAAGGACAAATTTCTGGAAGTGCCGGACGAGGTAGCGGAGGCCCTGGAGGAAGGGCGGCGCATCGAACACCGGCAGGACAATCGGCGGAGCTACTACCATGTCTATTCCATGGACTGCACCCCCGCCATCGAGAACCACACCATGTTCCTGGTGCTGTCCCCGGAGGAACTGCTGATCCGGGACGAGGATGAAGCGGCGGCGGAACTGGTCATGGAAAACCTGGCTGCGGCCATCGCACAGCTTTCCCCCATCCAGGCCCGGAGGCTCCACGCCCGGTATGCGCTGAAAAAGAAGTATCGGGAGATCGGCGCAGACGAGGGCGTGACCGGAAGCTGCGCCGCTAAATCCGTCACCAATGCGGTCACGAAGCTGCAAAAATTTTTCATCAAAAATGGCTGGATGCCGAAGGAGGCTTGATACAAAAATGGACAAAACATTGGAGGCACAAAAGGCTCGTGCTGAAAAGGAAATCTATCAGCTTGAGAACCAGCAGAAGATTTTGCTGAACCGAATCCGCAAGGAGGAACGCAACGCCAGGACCAGCCGCTTGTGCAAGCATGGTGCGATTTTGGAGGGCGTGTTCCCCGCCGTCCTTGACGCTGACGGCGAGGCAGTCAAGGAGTTTCTGATTGCCCTTTCCCGCCTGCCGGGAGCAGGGAAACTCGCGGAAAAAACGCTGAACGCCGGGGACGAAGGATAAGTCTGTTCGGAGAACAGCGCACTTATACACCGTTCCGGTGTCGTGCGCCCTGCCGGGGGCTGTTGCGTCCTTGCGGACGCGATGGGGAAGTACCTTCCCCAAACCCCTTGTGCGCCAGCAGAAACGGAACACCCGCTTCGCGTCTGTTCTGTTTCCGCTGGCCTATATCCCCCGCCACCGACTGCGGAGAAAGGAGGAAAATCACATAGCGATTTTTCACTGTCCCATTCAAATCATCAGGCGGAGCGTGGGCCGTTCGGCTATTGCCGCTGCCGCCTACCGGAGCGGCGAAAAACTGACCAGCGAATGGGACGGCCTGACCCGTGATTACACGCATAAACCCGGTGTTGTCCATTCGGAAATCATGCTGCCCGCCCACGCCCCGCCAGAGTTTGCAGACCGCTCCACCCTCTGGAACTCCGTGGAGCAAATCGAAAAATCCAGCGACGCCCAGCTTGCCCGCGAAATCGAAGTTGCCCTTCCCGTGGAACTGTCCAGAGCGGCGCAGTTGGCCCTTGTCCGGTCATTCGTCAAAGACAATTTTGTGGCAGAGGGAATGTGCGCCGATTTTGCGCTCCACGACAAGGGCGATGGCAACCCCCACGCCCATATTATGCTGACAATACGACCACTCCGGGAAGATGGAAAATGGGGAGCGAAGTGCCGCAAGGTTTACGATCTGGACAGCCAGGGCAACCGTATCCCGGACGGCAAAGGCGGATGGAAGAATCATCGGGAGGATACCACCGACTGGAACAACCGCGAGAACGCCGAAAAGTGGCGGGCGGCGTGGGCCGCTTACGCCAACCGAGCGTTGGAGGCCGCTGGCAGGCCGGAGCGTATCGACCACCGCAGCTATGAGCGGCAGGGCATTGAAAAAATCCCCTCTGTCCACATGGGGCCTGCCGCCAGTCAGATGGAACGGCGGGGCATCCGAACAGAGAAAGGCGATCTCAATCGGCAGATTGCCGATGACAACAAACTGCTGAAGGAACTCAAGGCCAGAATCACCCGGATTTACAACTGGTCGAAGGAGCAGGCTGGGGCTGAACAGCCTAAAGACGGTGGTAGTCTTGTGGCCCGTCTTTATGAAGCCCAGGCCAAAGTCAATCAGGATAAGGCCCGTTCCCGTTCCGGCAAGATTAGGGCGCTTCAAGATAATGCAAAGCTGCTTGCCTTTTTGCAATCTAACGGCATCAATTCTATGCAGGAACTTTATGAGAAAGTTGCCGCCATGAACAAAGATTACTATGATTTGCGCGGCAAAATTGTCAAAGCGGAACGCCGGCTCGCCGTCCTGGATAAACGGCTGGAAATGTGGGCGCAGTATGAGCAATACAAGCCCATCCGCCAAAAGCTGGATAAGGTGAAACCAGGCAAACGGGAGAAGTACCAGCAGGAGCATAGAGACGGGTTAGCGTTATTCGATGCTGCCGCCGTTTTTCTGAAATCGCTGAAAGAATCCGGCGAAGCGATCACGCCCAAGGCGTGGCGGGCCGAAGCCGCAAAATTGACCATGCAGAAAGACGCAGACTATCAGAAAATGCGGGCTATGCGGGATGAAATCAAAGCTGTTGAATCACTCCGCAAGGCCGCTGACCGTCTGGCCCATGAGGGCCAGCGCCAGCAGAGGGAAACCGAACGATAACACTACGATTTTTACGAAAGGATTTTGCAATTATGGATATGACCCCATGGGAACGCCGCCAGAAGATTTTGGAGACGCTGTGTCTCCGGCGGCAGGATACTTACAGAAACCTGTCACATGAATTTAACGTCAGCACCGGCACGATTCGCCGGGACATTGTGGTGCTGACCTGCTCCTATCCCCTCGAAACGGTGAGGGGCAATCACGGCGGGGTCAGAGTGGCAGAGTGGTTCCACCTTGACCGCAGGGCGTTGAACTCTGCGGAGATCACTTTCCTCCGCAGGCTGGCGGAATCGCTGGACGGCTCCGACCGTGAAATGCTCAACCGCATTATTACCGTATTTTCGCATTGAGGACAATTACCATGCAAATGAAAATCAGCGAAATCAAAATCAACCCAGGGCGGCGGGACACCCAGCAGAGGAACGTGGAGGAACTGGCCCGGAGCATTGCCGCCGTGGGCCTGATGAATCCCATCACCGTCACCCAGGACAACACGCTTATTGCTGGCCTGCACCGATTGGAGGCTGCGAAGCTGCTGGGCTGGACGGAGATTGAGTGTACCGTCAGCGATGCGGACGGCCTGCAAGCGGAGTTGGCAGAAATTGACGAGAACTTTGTTCGGGCGGGGCTGTCCCACCGGGAGTTGGGCGACTTGCTTCTGCGCCGGAAAGAACTCTATGAAGCCATCCACCCGGAGACACGCCAGGGCCAGCGCAACGGCCAGACAGCTAAAAACGACAATTTGACGGTTTTAGCGGCAAAGCCCTTTTCGGAGGATACCGCCGATAAGCTGGGAATCAGCAAACGCACCGTGGAGCGGCTTGTCCAGACCGCCGCCAATCTGACCCCGGAGGCCAAGAAAACCATCCGGGACGCTGGCGATAAAATCACCAAAGGGGATGCGCTGAAAATTTCCAGACTGCCCCCTGACCAGCAGGCGGAGGCCGCTGCCGTTCTGACCATAGCACCGCCCGCTAAAAAGAAGCTGGACACCGCCGATCTGGAATCTCTGCTGAAGGAGTTTAAGGCTCATGCTCAACGCTTCATTTCCGGCATGACCGCCTTTGACCGTCAAGCGGAAACCTTTGCCCGTATGTCCTACGTTCAGAACAATGAACTTTGGAACAGCGCCGTAGCGGTTACGGATGTTATTCGAGCATTTTCCAAGAAAGTGAATTACATCAAAGACGAATTGCAAGGAGAGCATGAGCATGAAAACTGATTACATTACCGATACCCCGGCCCTGCCGCCTCACTTGGTTTATCCCCGGTTCCTGCTGGGAATGGACTTGCGGCTGATTACGAAAGAGGTCTACTGCATCCTGCTGGATATGGCGCTGAACGGCAAGGCCAGTGTGGACAAGCATGGGCGGCGGTATCTGACGTTCATCAACCCGGAGATTGCCAAGCTGATCGACCGCACTCCTTCCACCGTAGGCCACGCCCTGGCGGAGTTGGAGGCCGCTGGTCTGGTGAAGCGCCGTTGGGTGAGCCGCTGCCCCACTCAGCCCTATCACACCTACGTCAAGTTACCCGCAGGAGAGGACGCGCCGTGATCGTTCACATGAACTATCAGCAGTATCGGACGGCCCGGAGGCTGGTACATAGCTGTTGTAACTATGACTACGGAAACTGCCTCTTGCTGGACGATGGTGAGGAATGTGTCTGCGTTCAGAGTATCACATATTCGCTGGTGTGCCGTTGGTTCCGTGCCGCTGTCCTGCCGCTGGACACTGGCCTGTGCGCCGCCCTGCTCCATCGGGCGGACAGAAAGAAATGCGTTCTCTGCGGAGGTTACTATCTGCCGAAATCCAATCGGGCGAAATACTGCCCGGACTGTGCCGTTACCGCCCGCCGGAAGAAGGAGGCAGAGCGCCAACGCAAACGTTACTACGATTCTACGCATTTAGGGGCAAAAAAGCCCTTGTAAATCAAGGGCTACCCCGCACAAGGACAACAACAAAACCACCGTTGAGAGCATTTAAAAAACGATATCTAATCAATCATGGGGACACTTTCTTCCGAAAGTGTCCCCATAGCATTGAATGAGCAATACAGTTGCCGCCAAGATGTTATTTTTTATACATGACATCTTGACACAAGGTTTGGATTGGGATATAATAGCAGGCAACGTAATGGGAGTGGTTTTAAATTAGGTTGTTATTTAATTGTCGTGACAAGACGGGGGTGAACGATGAATCTTGGAACTGTTGCTACCATTAGAAGTGGATTAGTCTTATCAAGAAAACTCTCTCGGGAGATATCATCATATCGCTACCCATTACTGAATCTGCGGGCTATTCACCCGGATGGATATATCCTGTCTGACAGTCTGGAAGTGTTTTACGCAACCGAACCACTTCGCCAGGACTATTTGACGCAGCAAGGTGATATCATTATCCGGCTTAGTGTCCCTTATACTGCGATCCTAATCGATACAGACATGACAGGAATAGTAGTTTCCTCCAACTTTGTGATTATTCGTTTAAATATGATTAACTCCTATTAGGAAAACACACTGTCAAAAGGGTTTTTGCTTTGGCGGGGGTCAGCCCGCCTCGGCGGTATCGGTGG
>OFFV01001971.1_pt1 | contig 10698 bp, 10 predicted proteins | sample 1521461 | NCBI WGS metagenome assembly OFFV01 (sample SAMEA3504120, study PRJEB24116) | mouse gut metagenome | biome: mouse gut; feature: mouse-associated habitat; material: faeces | place: Denmark | collected 2011 | reverse complement strand
TAAAAGCCTCATTCAGTATTTTTAAATTTGACATATGGGATATTCTGAATAAACGGAAATTATTTCTTACATAGCAGTATTCCTGCAAATACCAGTGACTGCTTAAAAAAATGAAAAAGGTTGCCGGACTCAGGGCGGCTGGGTAATCCGCCAAAGAAGATATTTTCATGCACGATTTCGGCATTTCCAATATTGAAAGAGCCACCCGGCGCATCTGGAAATAACCGACGGGGACGATGCCAGGGTTTATGAGGCAGGAGGCGGATTACAAAAAATGCCGGAAACGGCAAAAAGGATTAGTGTGGAGTATAAGAGGATTGATTATATTGCCGATGATATGGTATACTATTAACAGTTTGATGTAATTATTGATTTGAATTATTGCGGAGGAGGGCAGATGCGATACCTTTCAGTCACTGAAACAGCGAAAAAATGGAATGTGTCGGAACGCAGCGTTAGAAATTACTGTTCCCAGGGTCGGGTAATCGGAGCATTTCTTACCGGTAAAACCTGGAACATTCCTGAAAATGCTGAGAAACCGGAGCGTACCAATAAAAAAGAGGTATCTCCTGTTACGTTGCTGGATATTCTGCAGGAAGAAAAGAAAACAAAATATTCCGGCGGGATTTACCATAAGACACAGATTGATTTCACGTATAACTCAAACCATATGGAGGGGAGCCGACTGACTCACGAACAGACCAGATACATTTTTGAGACCAATACCATCGGCGTAGAAAAGGAAGTGCTGAACGTGGACGATGTGATTGAAACGGCAAATCATTTCCGGTGTATTGATATGATTATCGACAATGCAAAAGCGGCGTTGACTGAGAAGTTCATCAAAGAGCTTCATCTGTTCCTGAAGAATGGTACAAGCGATTCCAGAAAAGGCTGGTTTGCTGTCGGTGATTATAAGAAGATGCCTAACGAAGTCGGCGGTTTGGAGACCGCACTACCGGAAGAAGTTGCCGATAAAATGAAAGCGCTCCTGACAGAGTATAACGCAATAGAAGAGAAGACTTTTGAGGATATTCTGGACTTACATGTGAAGTTTGAACGGATTCACCCGTTCCAGGATGGGAATGTAACATTGAGACACCAACAGAAAGCGGCGTAACAGCGGCAAACTGCTTTGTATATCACCTTTCAAGAGTCTCCCGTAAGGAGACTCTTTTGTTGTATGAAAAGGATAAAAATTCATGTGATACATCACGCTTTTGTGCTATAATCTATTTTAGATTATCGTATTTATATGATTTGGGTACCAAAATACCTTTTGACATTTGTATCATTTACATAAAACATAAATCGAAAACAGATGAAGGGTGGAACAGAGTATGGATGCTAAAGAAATATCAATGTTTCGTTTCTTGGATGGAACAGATAAAAAATTTATTATTCCAGTTTATCAAAGAGCATATAGCTGGAAGCATGAAAATTGTGAAGCGTTGCTGAAGGATTTGACAAGTGTTTATGAAAATAATTATGTTTCTCATTTTTTTGGCAGTATTGTATATGTCTCAAATGATGTTGGTGGATGCAATGAGCATATTATAATTGATGGTCAGCAGAGGATTACTACGGTTTCTTTACTCTTACTGGCGATTAGGAATTACATTATAGAACATCCGGATCTTGACACAGGTGTGAATCCAAGGAAGATTACAGATGCTTATTTGACGGATGTATATGCAAACAGCGAGAAAAAGTTGAAACTTAAGTTGATTCAAGGTGATGATGAGGCATATGACCGTTTGATAGAAAATGGCACTCCAATTGCCAATAATAATATTACTGCGAATTATAATTATTTCTTTAAAGAAATTTCTAAACGTAATGCTTTGGAAATTAAGGGACTTTATGATGCTGTTATGAAATTGATTATTGTCAATATCAGCTTGAAACCACAGGATGGCGATGATCCACAGCTTATTTTTGAAAGTTTAAATTCAACTGGTTTGGGACTGGATGAGTCAGACAAAATCAGAAACTATGTTCTTATGGGAATGCCGGCAGCGAAGCAGGAGACTTTTTACAAAAAGTATTGGGAACCCTTAGAGAGACTCGTGTCACATAATGATATGAAAACCTTTATTCGCTATTATCTTTCGGTGAAAACAAGGGATTTATTTAAGGAAGACAGGTTGTATTTCAGATTTAAGAGTTTTCGTATGCATCAGGTTTGTACAATCGAAGAGATTTTTGAAGATATTTTGCTATTCGCTGGTTTTTATAAAACTATCCGTCAACCAATAAATAAGAAGAATAGTTATGAAGTCGTTTTGGCTAGAATCAATAAATTGGAAATAAAAAGCTGTACTCCTATTTTGATGGAATTATTTATTGCCCATGAACAGAACCAGCTAAGTGATACCGAATTAACAGATGCATTCCATACCTTAGAGAGCTATATGGCACGAAGAATCATATGTGGTCTTGGAACACAGTATTATAACAAACTGTTTGTTGGTTTGGGAGCAGAGATTGAAAAACTTTTGGAGAAAGATGGAGCTGCGTATTTAGATGCTTTTAAATCTGCCTTATTAAATAAATCAGGAAAAAGCCGCTTCCCAAATGATCACGATTTTATGGATAAATTTATGACTTTTGAACTTTATAATGCAAAAGCATCTGTCAGAAAATATCTTCTTGAGCGGTTTGAAAATTTCGGAAACCGTGAAATGATAGCGGTTGAGGAACAAATCAGTGATGGTTCTTTAACTATTGAGCATATCATGCCTCAAACATTGACGGAAGAATGGAAGGTGGGGTTAGGAGAACAATGGGAATTAATATATTCCAAATATATTGATACGATTGGTAATTTGACATTAACAGCGTACAATAGTGATTACAGTAATCTCAGTTTTATAAAAAAGAAAACTTTACCAGAGAAAGGTTTTGAGACAAGTAAGTTACGGTTGAATGAGTATGTCAAAAATTGTGAGTCTTGGGGAGAAAGTGAAATCCTTGAACGTGCCCGACAATTATATAAATTAGCGGAACAGATCTGGCCTATGGCTGAAACAGATTATGAATCGCAGGAAGAAGATAATTGGATTTGCTGGGATGATGAGGATTATGATTTTACAAATAAAACCATTCTAAAAATTGTACTCATGGGAGATGAGCTGCAGACTGAAAATATTACAGATGCTTATCGGAAAATCAATGTGACTGTTTATAATATGGATCCGGCCGGCTATGTGGCAATGGAAAACTCTTGGAGTGGAACAGATGTGAGGAGAATTCGCAGCCCCTATGAGATAGGACCATCAGTTTATATTACTACGAATCTTAATTCTCAATCCAAGGCGGCGGCTATAAGAGAATTATGTGAATATTTTAAGTTTGATTCCTCAGATTTGCGGTATTTAGTAAAAGCTACATTTGATATTAATAATGAGGCAACATATGATGCTGTAACTGCAGGACAGCTGGCATATCGGCTTATAGAAAAGTTATTGACAGAAGACAAATTAACGGAACAGGAAGTTGAACAACTTAAAGAAAAAGAATTTTGCAGAAAAATGTTTTATAAAGTTGTATATCCAGTGCTGGCTAACAACAGGGAAGACAATAGAGGGAAAAGCAAGAAATGTCGCTATTATAGCAAGCCGATTCAATTTAGAGGAAAGAATATATACATATCGACAGAGTGGTTTGATGAGAGCAGAAAAGATCTGGTGGAATGGTATAAACGGCATACATAAAAAATTAGCGCTGAAAATATCAGGATTGAAATGGAGGCCGCAAAATGGCAGAGAGTCAAAATATAGAATGGAAAGAATCATGGCGTGACGAATATCTTAAATGGATATGTGGATTTGCAAACGCACAGGGGGGCAAAATTTATATTGGAACACGAGATGATGGAACGGTAATTGGAGTTAGTAATTCAAAAAAGCTGTTAGAGGATATTCCCAATAAAATCCAAAACAAATTGGGAATTATGGCGGATGTAAATTTGCTTACTGAAGGTGAATTGGATTATATTGAGATAGTCGTTAACCCTTGGTCGTTTCCTGTAAATTATAATGGAGAATATCATTACAGAAGCGGCAGTACAAAACAGCTGCTTCGGGGGAATGCATTGACGAATTTCTTAATGGCAAAGACAGGGCTAAAATGGGATGCGGCGACAATATCCAATCTTGGAGTAGATGATCTGGATCAGGAGAGCTTTGATATTTTCAGAAGAGAGGCCTTGCGAAGCGGGCGAATAACAAAAGAAGATCTGGATATTGCGAATGTCGAGCTGTTGGAAAAACTGGATTTAGTAGTAGATGGAAAACTTAAACGCGCAGGGGCATTGTGTTTTTATCGCAACCCAGAAAAGCTTATTGGTGGATGCTATGTGAAAATCGGAAAATTTGATGGCAGTGAGTTATTATATCAGGATGAAGTGCATGGTTCTTTGCTTATTTTGGCAGATAGGGTGATCGACCTGATTTATTTAAAATATTTGAAAGCAGCAATTTCATATTACAAAGAAACAAGAGTGGAAACCTATCCTTTTGCTCGTGATGCCGTAAGAGAAGCAGTTTTTAACGCTTTGATTCATTGCAATTGGGCTGACAATGTTCCAGTACAGATACGTATCGAAGATGATGCCATGTATATCAGTAATTGCAGCATGTTGCCTTTTGGCTGGACGGTTGAGACACTTTTAAGCACACATGTATCAAAGCCATACAATCCTGATATTGCAAAAGTATTTTATCGTGCAGGATATATTGAGAGCTGGGGACGAGGGATTCAGAAGATTCGGGATGCCTGCAAAAATCTCGGGGCGGATGATCCTGAGTATATTGTTCATGGAGAAGATATTATGGTGAAATTTTCTGCCCTCCAAAGTGCCAAAGTTTTAGATACCAAAGCCCTAAATGTCACAAAAGATGTCACAAAGGATGTCGCAATAGAAATAAAAATATTAGCTTTACTTAAAGAAAATGCATCTATTACTACCACTGAAATGGCCAGGAAGCTATCTGTTAACAGACGAACAATTCAGAGAAGCCTGGATGTATTAAAGAGTAAAGGTACGATTGAACGCAAGGGTGGTAAACGATACGGTTATTGGGAAGTTTACGAATAGTTTTTGTATTCCCATCGTACCATTCCCAGACGGAAATGGCAGAACCGGGAGACTGCTTGTGAATTTGGAATTGATGAAAGCGGGATATCCGCCCATTGATATTAAGTTTGCAGACCGGATTTCTTATTATAATGGGTTTGATGAATACTATGCAAAGCATAATCTGGGCGCAATGGAAAAGCTGTTCGCGGATTATGTGAACGCAAGACTGGACAGTTACTTGATGATGTTGGAAAAATAACTATATGGAGGATACGGAAAGGGTTCCTATGCGTTCATTATACAAGGTACAAAGATGAACAAACTTTTTAAACGCGATTTTACAATGGTTGTTATCGGTTAAATAATTTCGCTTTTCGGCAACGCCATACTGCGGTTTGCTTTGCCCCTTTGCCTGCACGATTTGCTGCTATTCTGATGTTCTTTATTTTCTGCATATGGACAACATCGCAAAAGGTAAGAAGAGATCATAGGGATAAAAAGAAATGCACGATTTTATCGTAAATTTCCCGGTACGGCTGGTAACGCATGGGGAGATCCAGCCAAGTCTTCTTGTCTACGATGCTTTTGCGGTGGGAAAAGGTGGAAAAACCGTCTTTGCCGTGGTAGGAGCCCATGCCGCTTGCGCCGAAACCACCGAATCCCATTTCGCTGGTGGCGAGATGAATAACGGTGTCGTTGATGCAGCCTCCGCCAAAACCGCATCGGGAAGTAACTTTTTTTACCGCCTGTTTGTCGGAGGTAAAGAGGTAAAGTGCGAGAGGGCTCGCCATGGAGTTGATCGTTCGGATGGCGTCGTCCAGGGAGGAGTAGGTCAGGATAGGAAGCACAGGGCCGAAAATCTCCTCCTGCATGGCGGCATCCTGGAAGGTAACGGAGTCCAGTACGGTCGGTTCGATGCGGAGAGCTTCATGATCCGCATTTCCCCCATGGACGGTTTTTTCCTGATCCATCAGGTCTAAGATCCGGTGGAAATGTTTTTCATTTATTATTTTTCCATAATTTTCATTTTCCAGAGGGGCATCTCCAAACTGGAGACAAATCTGTTTCTTTATTTCTGCCAGCAGCCGGTCTTTGACCGAAGCATCGCAGTAAATATAGTCGGGGGCGACGCATGTCTGGCCGCAGTTCAGGAATTTGCCGAATACGATACGCTTGGCCGCTAGTTTGATATTGGCGCTTTTTTCGACGATACAGGGGCTTTTGCCGCCCAGTTCGAGCGTGACAGGGGTAAGGTGGGCGGAAGCTTGTTTCATGACCTCTTTTCCGACGCTTTGGCTCCCGGTAAAGAAGATATAGTCAAAATGTTCCGTTAAGAGATAGGTATTTTCTGCACGGCCGCCCGTGATAGCGGAAACATATGCTTCGTCGAAACATTCGCTTATTATGTTCTGTATGAGCGCGCTGGTATGGGGGGAATAGGCGCTTGGCTTTAAAACTGCCGTATTTCCGGCAGAAATAGCGTCCACCAAAGGTTCCATTGTGAGTAGGAAAGGATAATTCCAGGGGCTCATAATGAGAACGACGCCATAGGGGGATGGTTTCGTATAACTTCTGGAGTGGAACTGCGTCAGCGGGGTATGCACGGTCTTTTCCCGCGAAAAGGAGCGGATGTGCCTGATCATATAATTGATTTCGCTCAGGGTCAGCCCCGTTTCGCACATATAGCTTTCAAATCTGCTTTTTCCCAGATCTTTTTTGATCGCTTCACCGATGGCATTTTCGTATTTTTGAATGCAAAGCTTCAATTTTTTCAAAGCCTGTATCCGAAAGTCGATATCCAGTGTAGTTCCGGTTTGAAAAAAAGTCCGTTGTCTGGTTACTATATTTTTAATATCCGCTTTATTCATGATCGTGATCCTTTCTTTTCGGCGGCCATCGGTAGATGCGCCGGTCTATTTTTCCATCAGCATGTAATAAAATTGTTCCAATTCTTTTGCGTCCATCAATACGGGGACGGGATAAAGAGGATTGGCTTCTTTATCCGCGTAATGGGAAAGCTTTGGAATGTCTTCTTCTCTGATTGCCGGTATGGTATCGCCGATTTGGAACCGCTTTTTCATTTCATGGATAGCGCGGATAAAATCGGAGGCGGCTTGTTCCGCCGGCGTGTCCTGGGCGGCGATTCCGGTTTCGACGGCGAGGCGGGCCAGTTTTTTATGGACAGCCGCTCCATAGGTTTCCAACACCAGCGGAAGCAGGATGGAATTGGCCAGGCCGTGAGGGACATTGTATTCCCCGCCGAGGGAATGGGCTACCGCATGGACATAGCCGACATAAGATTTGGTAAAGGCACATCCGGCGTAAAAGGAAGCCTTCATCATATTCCGGCGGGCTTCCATATCGCCGCCTTCCGTGTAAGCCCTGTCCAGATTTTCAAAGATCAGTTTGACCGCTAGAAGGGAGTCTTTTCGCGTGCCGGGGGTGGTGGAGCGGCCGATATACGCTTCTATAGCATGGGTCAGCGCGTCCATTCCGGTAGCAGCCGTGAGAAAAGGGGGAAGGCTGACCGTGACTTTGGGATCCAGGACGGCATATCTGGGAATAAGCGGAAAGTCGTTGATGGCGTATTTATGCCGCGTTTCGGCGTCGGTAATGACGGCGGCCAGAGTCGTTTCGCTGCCGGTTCCGGCGGTCGTGGGGATGGCGATGAGAAGCGGCAGCCTTTTATGTACTTTTAATATCCCTTTCATTTTGGCGAGAGAAGAGTTTGGCCTGGCGATACGGACGCCCAGCGCCTTAGCACAATCCATGCTGGAACCTCCGCCAAAACCGATAATGGCGTTGCAGCCCCCGGAGATATACATTTCCATCGCTTCGTTTACGTTTGCTGTTGTCGGATTGGCTACCGTTTTGTCATAAATGGAATAGGGGATGCCATTGTCGGAAAGCGCTTTTTGCAGACGTTTGGTGAGTCCGGCTTTCCGAATGCCTTCATCCGTGACGATCAGTACGCGGCTGCAGCGCTTTTGGATCAGAATGTCGGGGATGTCCCTGACGCTGCCGACAATTTTGGGCTTCCGGTAGGGGAGGAAAGGCAGTACGGCCTTTAATGCAGCTTGGAATGTTCTGCAATATAATTTTTTCCATGAATTCATTGCGCTTCGGTCCTTTCTGATAATTCTGTGCATAGCTGGTTGAGGTTTTCTTCGATACGGAACAGGACACGGTAGAAGATTTCCCGTTCCTGTTCGGTGATTCCCTCGCTGCCCTTGGCGACAACGTCCGTGATCCGCTCGTTTATTTTGACGGCGTATTCTTTTCCAGTGTCTGTCAGTACGGCCCTGGCACGGTATTTTTTGCTGTGGCTTTCGCCGGCATAGCATATGAAGCCATCCCTGGCCATATTGGAGAGTATCCTGGAAATACCGGCTTTATTTTCCTTGCACAGCCGGCAGAGATCAGAGGCTGTGAGGCCGCCGGATGCCTGGTGCAAGTGATAGAGGCACATGACATAGGTGCCTTTCAGACCGAGCGACTGCATATGGTATTTTTTGATTTTCTGAATACTTTTGTAAATTTGCGAGATGGTAGTCGCAAAATTTTCAAACCGTTTTCGCATAATTGCCCTCGAATGGTCAGTTTGTTTGGAACAGGTTAATGGTTCACAAAGTGAATATATATCATAGAAGTTGATTTGTCAACATTTAAAAAAGGCAGGAAAAACTTTTTTTCGAATATTTTTTTCATTAGTTTTAGAAAGAATGAAAAAATTATTTACATATAAAAACATTGGTGGTATGATAAAAACAGTCTTAATGAGTATTGGTTTTAGGTAAGTAATGAAACGGCGGGTATTGTTAAGCGAATTGCAGACAATGCCGCCGTTTTTCAGTTTTATGAAGATGGGGGCATATGAAGAAACAGAGCAGTAAAAAAAGCCTGAGGATGGTGCATGTTGCAATTACTTCAAGCTGTGGGAATCAGGCGCCGCGGGAGACGGAGAAAGGAATCGCTGCGGCTATGGAACGCGATGGGAGGTTTGACTATCAACTTACTTCTTATCAAAATATAACCGGGGTGACGAACAGCCGGAAAATATTTGATCTTATTATTTTATTTGTAAAGGGAGAAAATGAGGATGATTTGAAGCCGGAGGAAATGCGCTGGCTGAAAAATACTTCCGCCAGAATCATCTGTGTGGCGGAGGGGATGGGATTTTTGAAGGATGCCTTTCGGATCGGGGTATTCCGTTATGTTCTGCGAAAAGAAATGGAAAAGGACTTGGAGGAAGCGGTCGGGGAAGTGCTGTTGGAAATAGAACCGGCCTGCGGTTTGCGGCTGACAATCAAAGGAGAAGATAAATGGGTGCCGTTTGAGGACATTTATTATATCGAAGCGTTTGGCGACGAGGCGATCATTTATAAGAAGGATACTTATTCCACGGTGCGAAAGACGATGGATTATTTGTTGAAACAGTTAGGCAATGCTTTTTACAGATGCCATAAGTCCTATATTGTGAACTTCGATTATGTGCAGAGAATAGACGACGACAGCGTGATACTGAAGGATGCCCGGAGCGTGCCGGTATCGGTCAGGCGCAGAGGCGGTATGGTAAAAATATATCATCACTACGAAAAAGGAATGCAACGTTTGTCGGAAAACAGTGACGATTAACGAAAAACTATGGACAAATCCGCTCATTGGTTTATAATAATTAACATAATCTCCAGTTTTCAATATGTTAATACATAATGAAAAGCTAGGTTTTGTATTTATTCTTAAAGCGCGAATTAGGAAGGTGTATTTTTTGTAAAACAGGAAATACACCTTTCTAATTTTTTGTGCTTATAACATTGGCGGATGGGGCAACTTTTTCTTGACAACACGTGCCGCACGTGTCATACTGTTTTTGTAAGGAGGCGGGGCTGAAATAACACACCGCTCCTCAAACCATAAGGAGGTATGATTATGCTGTTTGTATATCCAGCCATCTTCCATAAGGAAGAGGACGCATATTGGGTTGAATTTCCTGATTTGGAAGGCTGCCACACGTACGGCAATTCCATTAATGAAACTATGGAAGCGGCACAGGAAGCTTTAGCCGCTTATATTCTTACTCTTTTAGAGCAGAAGAAGGCGATTGCCTCTCCTTCCGATATTTCTGTTATTCATGCGGATGATGGCTTTTCTTCTCTTGTATCTTGCGACATTAACCAATATAAGGATACAAAAGCAGTGAAAAAGACTTTAACCATACCGTCATGGCTGAATGACCGTGCTGTTTCTATGGGGATAAACTTTTCACAGGTATTACAGGAAGCACTTCTCTCCAAAATACAGACCTGATACTTAAATCAACTGCCTCGGATTTCGTATGAAATTGGGGCAGTTCTTTGTTAGACTGCCCATCTTAGGGGCACAGGAATCAATTTTTATAAGAGCCATGGCGGATGAAGCCAAACGAAGCCGGGGGGGGGCGGGGCCAACACAGCTGGAAACAGGGCGGGCAGGGGGCAGTTTTCCGCCGTTGCGCACAATCAGCAATTTCACTTATGAAATGGTCAGTAACCAGAGAGACCCCGCCAGGGAGGGCAGGGTCAACTCGTCCGTTTGAATACCACATATCCATTTCATTAGTGAAATCTGATTGGAAG
>OFFV01001962.1_pt1 | contig 10736 bp, 10 predicted proteins | sample 1521461 | NCBI WGS metagenome assembly OFFV01 (sample SAMEA3504120, study PRJEB24116) | mouse gut metagenome | biome: mouse gut; feature: mouse-associated habitat; material: faeces | place: Denmark | collected 2011 | reverse complement strand
CATGGCAGTGGATCAGATCCGGCTGGAAGCCCACCACAGGCAGTACGGAGAGGACAGCCTTGCAGAAATAGGCATACCTTTCGATCTCCCACTTCTGGTCGTCGCAGTAGGGCTTGGGGCCGCTGAAATAATACTCATTGTCAATGAAGTAATAGTGAACCCCCTCCTCCTGTGCCTCCAGGATTCCAACATACACCGTCTTCCAGTTGAAATCCATATAGAAATGGGACACATAGCTCATCTTATCTTTCATTTCCTGCTTCATGCAGGCATACTTGGGCAGTATGACTCTCACGTCAAAATACTGCTTGTCAATACATTTGGGCAGGGAGCCCACCACATCGGCTAAGCCGCCTGTTTTAATAAAAGGCACTCCCTCAGATGCCGCAAAAAGAATCTTCTTCATCAGAAACCTCCACTGGCCGCAAATTAATGCTACTACACTGCTTCTATGCCCATTATACAACATTATTGGTTCAGTGGAAAGCTTTTCTTTTACAGGAAAAGCAAATCTTTTGTTTTTTCAGGGCAGGCGGCCTTTCCTTCCCCTCAGGCCCGGTAGGAAAGGCGGATCCTGTCGGCGATCAGGGCAATGAATTCCGAATTTGTGGGCTTCCCTTTTCCCGTGTCTATGGTATAGCCGAAAAGGGCATCCAGCGTTTCCATCCTGCCTCTGCTCCAGGCTACCTCAATGGCATGGCGAATGGCGCGCTCCACCCTGCTGGGCGTGGTTTGAAAGCGCTTTGCAATGGTCGGATAGAGAATCTTGGTGATGGAACTGATCATTCCCGGGTCATCCACAGACATCATAATGGCCTCCCTCAGATACTGATACCCTTTGATATGTGCAGGTACGCCAATCTCATGGATCATATCAGTCACATCCTGCTCCAAGTCACGAGCTGCCATGGGCCTTGAAGGCTCCTCCACGGTATCCTGGGGACTACCGCCCTTGGCAGAGGGAACCGTTATCATAATCTGGAACTCCTTGTCCCCATTCATCAAATCTCCCAGAATCTTGTATATTTTCTCGTTATCCTTCGTAGCTGTGATGTTCAGCTGTTCCATTAACTTACTACCTCCATGCAATTGATCTCATTGCGATTTGCAACACAAACTGTCTAAATTCGCCTTTTATTATAAGAGAGAATGGTTTCAGACAGCAACTCCAACTCATCGCGTGTTTCGTCATCTTGTGCCGCAAATATACACAAAGGACGGAACTTCTGCGCACTCTGTCATTTTTCTGCATAAAGTCCTACATTCCGCTCTGCTCTTTGTCAGAAATTATCAAAAACGGCTGACAGATTTTTATACACTCTCCGGGAGGCATTGAAACAGACAGGCGGTTGTGATAGAATCAAGGGAACTGCAAAGGAGGGAAATATCATGGGAATCTACCTGAATCCGGGCAACAGAGGTTTCTGGCAGGCAGTCCGTTCTAAAATATACGTGGACAAATCAGGGCTCATATCGTACACCAACCAGCTGATCAACACGGAAGAACAGTTTCTCTGTGTCAGCAGGCCCAGACGGTTCGGGAAGTCCATGGCGCTGAAAATGCTCGCGGCTTATTACAGCCGCGGCTGTGACTCCTCCCATCTGTTTAAAGGGTTAAACATCGAAAACGACCCGGCCTTTAGAGAACACCTGAACCAATATGACGTAATCTGTCTGAACATGCAGCAGTTTTTCATTCGGGCTCAGGGCCAGGATCCCACCAGGTACCTGGAGCAGGCAGTGATGGAGGAGCTGAGAGAAGAATACGGTGAGCTGCTCCCGGAACGGACCACTGTTCTGGCGGAGGCTCTTGAGAGGATTTATGCCAAAACAGACAAGCAGTTTATCTTTCTCATTGATGAATGGGACTGCGTCATGCGCGAGAGAAAGGAAGCGGAAGACCTGCAGCGGCATTACCTGGATTTCTTAAGAGATCTGCTGAAAGACCAGCCCTATGTGGCTCTGGCCTATATGACCGGTATCCTTCCTGTAAAAAAATACGGACAACATTCAGCGCTGAATATGTTCTGGGAATATTCCATGACAGATCCCTTTGACCTAGGAATTACTGGACTTCCACCGAAACTTACGAGGCCCTGAAGATCTATATAGAGCTGGATTTCGACGGCCTCCGGCAGGATATGGTACGTCTGCTGGGAGGAGAACACATTGGCGTAAACACCCTTAGCTTTCAGAATGACATGCACACGCTAAAGACAAAGGATGATGTGCTGACTCTGCTGATCCACCTGGGCTATATTGCCTATAACCCCGAAAAAAAAGAAGTGCACTGGTGGTTGAGCTGAAGTATGACCGGAGCGCCCAGGGAGCCATACAGCAGATCAAGGACAGAAAGTATACAACAGTCCTGGAAAATTATGCAGGCGAAATCCTGCTGGTGGGAATAAACTATGACAGGAAAAAGAGGGACAAATCTCACAGCTGTATCATAGAAAAAGTGAAAAAATAAAACAGGAAACCGGCTCAATACAGAACGGCCGGAGGGAGACAACGATGAGACAGATCAGCCAGGATATCAAACAGAATACCTTCCGCCAGGTTTATCTCCTCTACGGGGAAGAGCGCTACCTGCGCAGGCAGTACCGGGAAAAACTTAAAAGCGCACTCTGCGGCGATGACGACGCCATGAACCTCCACATCTACGAGGGAAAGAATCCCCCCTTGGAGGAAATCTTTGCCCTGGCGGAGACCATGCCCTTTTTTGCCCAGCGCCGGGTTATTCTTCTCACAGACAGCGGCCTGTTTAAATCCGGCGGCGAGAAGATGGCGGCCTACCTGTCACAGCCCAATCCCACCACTTTTTTCGTCTTCACAGAGAGCGAGGTGGATAAGCGCAGCAAGCTCTACAAAACCGTCCAGTCCAAAGGATATGCCGCAGAATTCCCCCTCCAGGATGAAAACACCCTGAAACGCTGGACGGCGGGGCTGCTGGCCAGGGAAGGAAAAAAGATCTCCGAGCACACGGTGGAACTCTTCCTCTCCAAAACCGGCACCGACATGGAAAACATTCAGATGGAGCTGGAAAAACTGATCTGTTACTGCCTGGAACGGGAAGTCATCACCGCCGAGGACGTGGAGGAAATCTGCACCACCCGCGTCAGCAGCCGCATTTTCGACATGATAAACGCCATCGCCGCCAGGCAGCCCCGGCAGGCCCTGGAACTCTACTACGACCTTCTGGCCCTGCGGGAACCTCCCATGCGCATTCTCTTCCTCATTGCCAGGCAGTGCAATATGCTGCTGCAGGTAAAGGAGCTGAGAACAAAAGGATACGACAACAAGACCATGGCCGCAAAAATCGGAGCCGCGCCTTTTGTGGTGGGCAAATACCTGAACCAGGCCGCAAAATTTAAGACAGAAACCCTGCGGCAGGCGGTGGAAAAATGTGTGGAGGCGGAAGAAGCCGTCAAGACAGGCCGGATGAACGATATGATGAGCGTGGAAATCCTGATTTTGTCCGTATTATAAAACCCCTGGCAGAGCTCTTCCCGGACGACATATCCGACAGATAGAATCCGGAGGCGGCAGGAATATCCACACCGCCTCCCTCATCTCACTGTCCTTTCTTCAAAATCCCAATAGACACAGCTACAACATCAACTCTCTGAAATAGCGCACTGTATAGTCGATGCCCCGCTCTCCAAGCTCCCCGTGCCAGTTGGCAGAGTGAGGTTCAATGCTCAGGCCGCCCTCATATCCTTTGGCATACAGAACCGCCAGAAAGGCTCCCCAGTCCGTCTGGTCCAGGCCTGCGGGCGGATCATCGTACCGCTCTCCCCCTATCACCAGAGAACCCTTCAGATGCACATGGGCAAATCTATTTCCCCAGTCCCTGGCCTCCTGCAGATAATCCCCGCCGTCATAGATACAGTGGGAGGGATCATACTTAATGTACAGATCCTTCAGATAACCATGGATCAGGGTAAAGGCCATGGGCGTGCAGACAAAATTGTTCCATCTGCAGTTGTATGTGGCAATCTTCACCCCTGCCTCCCTGCCCCGGGCCAAAAGCTTCTCAAAGTACGAGATGGCCAGAGTACAGTTCTCATAATATGACAGCTCCTCCACATAGTTGCACCCGGTGATATAGACGCCGCAGCCCAGCCTGGCAGCGGCGTCAATGAGCCGGTACTCCAGCGCAAGCTCCTCCTGGCAGATGCCATCCTTTCCGATCCGGTCACTGCCCCACCTGCCCACAGCACCTATGGGCATCTGGTATTGCCGACTCCGGCTCTCTATCACGTCCACATTGTCCAGGAATTCCTGTGCCCTGTCATTCACATCCAGTTCTATAAACTCCATGCCCCGTTCCCTGGCACTCTGAAAATCCTTTTCTTCAAACCATGCAATTCTGCCGAGTTTCATTTTATCGCCCCTTTTCACACTTCCCCCTGTACATGCCCCTTTACTCAAAATACACTGGTTTTCCTGTCCTTCCGGACTCGTAGATGGCCTCCAGGATCCGTGTCACCACCAGCGCCTGCCTGGGTTCCACCACCAGGGGCGCTCCCTCCGTCACTGCCTTGTAGAAAACACGCTGTTCTATCTCGTTAGGGTCGTCCGCGCTTCCGTCGTAGAAGGCAACTCCCGCTGCATCCAGGGCAGGTTTCTCCACGCACTGTCTGCCGTAGTGAACCCGGTTGATCCTGAGTCCGTCGGCCATGTCCGCCCCGGCTTTCGTGCCGCAGAGACTGGTCTGAGCCTCCCGCACGTCCAGCGTGTTCAGAGCCCAGGAGGACTCCAGATTGATGGTGGCTCCGTTTTTCATCCTGATAAAGCCAAAGGCAGAGTCTTCCACTGTGAACTCCTTGGGATCCCAGTCTCCCCAGGCATTGCCGGTCTCCTTCTGGTCCGCCAGTTTCCGGTAAACGGTGCCCACCACCATCTCCGGCTCATAGTTATCCATCATCCACAGGGTAAGATCCAGCGCATGGGTTCCAATGTCAATCAAGGGACCGCCCCCCTGTTTTTCCTCATCCAAGAACACTCCCCAGGTGGGAACCGCCCTTCTTCTGAGAGCGTGGGCTTTGGCATAGTAGATCTCCCCCAGATCCCCGTTTTCACAGGCTCTCTTCAGATAAGCAGAATCCGCCCGGTAACGGCACTGATAGCCAATGGTCAGTATCTTTCCCGTCCGCTCCGCCGTCTCCACCATGGCCTTGGCCTCCGCATAAGTCTTTGCCATGGGTTTCTCGCACATAACATGCTTTCCGGCCTCCATGGCCGCAATACTCACAGGGGCATGGGAGCTGTTGGGTGTCAGCACATAAACCACGTCCAGCTCCTCTTTTAACAGTTCCTTATAATCTGTGTAAACTCTGGCGTCCTCCGTCCCAAAGTTCTCCCTGGACTTCACAGCCCTCTCTTCCACCAGATCGCAGAACGCCACAATCTCAAAATATCCAAGCCGCTTCATGGCCGGAAGATGCTTTCCATTGGCGATTCCTCCACAGCCCACGATTCCCGCTTTCAGTTTCTTTGTCTCCATTTCTTCACTCCTTTGCTGATTTCCCTTAGGAACTGTCGGAAAATAACTGCTGCAACTTGTTTAGGCAAAAGCCCCGAAATGCAATAAAAATTGCCATATACCTGCAGCAGTTATTTGTAGACATTTCCTTACTCCACTCCGGAAGTTCCCGCCTGAGAACTGCCGGAAAGCCAGGCCTCTGTCCTGTTTTCCCAGACCTGTCATGCCCAGTACATGGCCCCTCTGTCCTGATAGATCAACACATTCTTCAGAAAACTGATTGCCTTTTCCAGACCTTCCCTGCCGGACATGAGACCATCCTCATGTTCAATGCTGACCACATAGTCATATCCTGACATGCGCAGCTGTGAGATTATGTTCTTCCAGTAATCCTCCCCGTGGCCATAGCCCACCGTGCGGAAGATCCAGGAGCGCTCCAGCTCCTCCCCGTAATGGGTGGTGTCCAGCACTCCGTTCAACGCAGTATTCCAGGTATCAATGCCGGTATCCTTGGCGTGGAAGTGGAAGATGGCATTCTCCTTCCCCAGCTCCCTGATGCAGGCACAGGGGTCCATTCCCTGCCAGATCAAATGGCTGGGATCAAAATTTGCCCCGATCTGAGGTCCCACCGCCTCCCTGAGCCGCAGCAGCGTCCTGGTATTGTAGACGCAGAAACCCGGGTGCAGCTCCAGGGCGATTCTGGACACCCCGTGCTCCTGTGCAAATGCTGCTTTTTTCTTCCAGTAGGGAATCAGCACCTCATTCCACTGATACTCCAGAACCGCTCCGAAGTCATCCGGCCAGGGACAAGTGACCCAGTTGGGCATCCTGTCTTCCCTGCTCCCTCCGGGGCATCCTGAAAATGTATTCACCACAGGCACTTTCAGCTTTTCCGCCAAAAGGATGGCATTGGTGAAATCCCTCTCATAGCTCTCTGCCACAGCCGGGTCAGGATGCACCATATTCCCATGGCTGCTGAGGGCGCTGATCTGAAGATGGTATCTGTCCAGAGTCTCCAGAAACGCCTCCCTCTTTCCCTCATCCCGCAGAAGCTCCTCCGCGTCACAGTGGGCCTTCCCCGGAAATCCCCCGCAGCCGATCTCCACCATCTGCACGCCTCTCTCCGCCAGAAAACGGCATGCTTCCTCCAGGGGCAGATCCCCCAGAGCCACTGTAAATGTTCCCAGTTTCATTTCTACCTCTCCTTCCATAGTGAAGCGCCCACGGACAAAAGTCCCGGGCCTGTACTTAACATACCACATATAACAGGCGCCCACAACCAGAATTTTCATCCGTTCCTGTTTTTATCCTTTAGAATCAGTCAGGGCAGGGGAAGCATGGATGAAATCCTCAGCCCTCCCTCCCGGAAAGTGACTGTCACCGTGCCGCTCTCTGCCGTCTGCAGGATAAAAGTGCCGGACGCCTCAAGCCGCTCCAGAAGCTCCCTGTGAGGATGGCCGTAGCGGTTGTCCCTGCCGCAGGATATAACTGTGACCTCAGGCTGCAGCAGATCCAGGATTTCCCGGGAAGTGGAACTGCGGGAGCCGTGGTGGGCTGCCTTCAGCACCGTGACCCCTTCCCTCTTCTGTGACAGAAGCTCCCCCAGCAGAGCCTCTTCCCCCTTCCCCTCCACATCCCCTGTCAGCAGAAGGGACCAGGCGCATTCCCCTGGAGCAGAGTTCGCCTCCCGCTCCTGGCGAAATTCCACCAGGACACATTCCGAGTATGCGTTCGCCTCCTCCCCGCCAAAACCTTCCCTGGGATGCAGGCAGGTAAACACGGCGCTGCCGCAGTCCCAGCGGTCCCCCCGAGAAAGGTATCCCACCGGCACCGGGCTCCCCTGGGCAGTTCTGGCGGCCTCCAGAAGCGCCCCCAGCTGCGCCTCTCTGGCGCTCTCCTCAATGGCAGGAAGCAGCAGCTGCCCCACTTCTATGCCGCTGTCCTCTTTTGCTCCCAGCAGTTCCACCACCCCGTTCACATGGTCCTGGTCAGGATGGGACAGAAAGACTATGTCCAGTGACTGAATGCCGTGGTATTTTAAGTATGGCAGAAGCACATATTTCCCCACGCCGCTACGGCTGCTGCTCCCGCAGTCCAACAGGCAGTTCTGTCCTGTGGCCGTCCGCACCAGAATACAGTCCCCCTGCCCCACATCCAGAAAAGCGACGCTGTTCTCCAATGGCGGGCGCAGACCCAAAAGCCAAACTCCCAGACAGACCAAAATCACCGGTCCCGGATCGCCCTTACCTTTTCTTTTGCGCCACACCCTGAGTCCCGCGGCCGCCCACAGCACCAGATAATAGACGGCCACCTGCCACAGCTGCGGGCAGCCGGGATTCCAGGCCCGGAACGGCAGCCTGTCAAAACAGCCGCAGAGGAATTCATATCCTCCCAGAATCAGGCAGTCCACACCTGCCAGAAATCCAAGCCCGGGCACTCCCATGGCAGCCAGGCCCAGGATCATCAAAGGTTTCACAAAGGGAATCACCAGAAGATTGAGAAAGACAGAATATGTGGGAACTTCATAGTAGAACCAGAGCTGTATGGGCAGGGTGGCAAGAGTGATGGAGATGCTGGCCCGGAGGGACTGACCCAGCGCCACGGCGGCCTTCTCCGGCAGGCTCCGTATTTTATCCAAAACTGCGCCCTGAACCCATTCCCAAAAGGAAGGTTTCCCGGTTTTTCCGGCGTTCCCGGCACCACTTGGCTTCCGTGGTCTCTCCGGAAACAAGGCAGGGCACACCACCCCCAGCCCCAGCACCGACCCAAAAGAGAGGAGAAAACCACTGCTGTGCAGATAAAACGGGTTCCCCGCCACCATAACAGCGGCCATAACCCCCAGGGCCGTCAGCATGTCATAGGTTCTCCCCGCCACTTCCCCAAGCATTCGGATCAGATACATGCCTATGGCACGACAGGCCGACACGCTAAACCCCACCATGGTCCCGTACAGCACAAGCAGCACACTGCCCGCTGCCGCCGCGGGCCCCACAGGAATTCCCAGCCTGCGCAGCAGTCTGTAGACGCTCATTCCAAGAATGGTGATATGCAGGGAAGAGATACTCAGAATATGCAGGATACCGCTGCGTCTGTAGAGATCCTTCAGTTCCCCGTCCAGCCCTTCCTTTTCCCCCAGAAGCAGAGCCCCCATAAGAGCCGCCTCCCTGGGAGGGAAAATCTGCACCAGCCTTTCCCTGAAGTAAAGTTTCAGGCCAAACAGTCCCTCCCGGATGTGCCAGTATTCCTCTCCCATCTGCAGAAGAGAAGCTTTTTTCAGCCTGCCCCCTATTTTCAGCGTCCTGTAGTAAGCCTCCTGGTCAAACTCCCCGGGGCTGCGGGCCTGAGAAAAAGGCGAAAAAGTCCCTTCCACCACCACCAGAGCACCCAGAGGAATCTCCGACGCACCCTCCACCTCACAGATAAAATTGTCCTTCCATGAAATCTGCCGCATATCCGCGGCCCACTGACCCTGGCCTGACAGCCAGTCAGGGTCCTTTGACTGATCCCGGCCAAGCGAATGGCCGTCATCATCAGAATTGAAGTAAATAACAGATTTAAGATAGATAGAATCAATATCCTTTTGGTATACCTGCCCGCTGATACATACTGTTCTGCCCGCATCCGCCTGCCCGGGACCGCTGCCGGAATCAGAGCCGCCCTGCCGCGCCCTCTCTGCTCCTCCGCTTTCCAGCCAGACAGCCGCCGCAATCACCAGGCATATGGCAACTGCACACAATGGCCGCCTCATGCCGTTCTCCTTTCCGGGAAACTGTCTCCATTTTGCCAACAGGCCGGGGAAGGTTTCCCTGCCCCGGCCTGTGAAAAACATTCTCTCTATGATCTGGTCACTGTACCTCATAGGGTGCAAGGCTCACCGTCAGGGAACCTGCTTCCGTCACAGCAGTGATCACAATAGGATAAGAATAAGGGTTCACGAACTTCAAATCCTTGGCAGTGCCCGCGATGGTGGCATCCATTCCCCGGGGGATGTAATCCATCCGCAGGGAGTGAGGATAACGCTCTGTGGCAGGTACGCCGGCCATAACCATGGCAGCGTACAGGGTAGAAGACACCTGGCAGATTCCGCCGCCCATGCCCCTGACAATCTTGCCCCCTATAATCACAGGCCCCATCCCATATCCGTTGGCACGGGTTCTGGGGAGGATTGTCCTGCTGAAGGAGAATTTCTCTCCCGGCTGCAGGACGACACCATTGATTCTGGAAGCCGCCACCTCCACGTTGAGAGCCCTCTCCTCTGTGGTATCATGAGGGGGAGCGCAGAGGAAGGAGAACGCTATGGAATGGGTTGACGGTCTCAACAGGACCATCGCGTATATCGAGGAGCACCTCACGGGGGACGTTGACTGCGGCGCACTGGCCCGGCTGGCCCACTGCTCGGCCTACCACTACCAGCGCATGTTCGCCTACATGGCGGGCGTGCCCCTGTCGGAGTACATCCGGCGGCGGCGGATGTCCCTGGCGGCGGTGGACCTCCAGGCCGGGGAAAAGGTCCTGGACACCGCCCTCAAGTACGGCTACCAGTCCCCCACCGCCTTCAACCGGGCCTTCCAGGCGGTCCACGGCATCCCGCCCTCGGCGGCCCGGGAGCCCGGCGCGGCGGTAAAGTCCTTTTCGCCCCTGCGCTTTACTATCACCATAAAGGGAGTTGAAGAAATGGAGTATCGCATTGAGAAGCGGGAGGCGTTCCGGATCGTGGGTGTTTCCGCGCCGCTGGACACGGACCTGGAGAAAAACTTCGCCGTGGTGCCCCAGCTGTGGGGCAAGGCCGCGTCGGACGGAACCATCCCCCGGCTGGCGGGGATGATGGACGGCCAGCCCATGGGCCTGCTGGGAGTCAGCGCCTGCGGCGGCGGGGAGGATTGGCGGTACTGGATCGCCGTGGCCAGCAGCCAGCCCGCCGGGGGTTTCCAGGAGTACGCCGTCCCCGCCGCCACCTGGGCCGTTTTCCCTGGCGAGGGACCCAGCGCATCCTTGCAGGAGCTGGAGAGACGAATCATTACCGAATGGCTCCCCGCCTCCGGGTACGAGTACGGCAATGCGCCGGATATCGAGGTCTACCTCAACGCCGACCCGAACAACGCCAAATACGAGGTCTGGATTCCCGTGGTTAAGAAGAGCTGAAAAAAGGAGCCGTCCTCCGCACACCGGAGAGCGGCTCCTCAGACTGCCAAAAAAAGATGAAAGGCATCTTTTTTCATACGCCAGCGGCGGCCTCTGAAAAGAGGCC
>OFFV01001958.1_pt1 | contig 10740 bp, 8 predicted proteins | sample 1521461 | NCBI WGS metagenome assembly OFFV01 (sample SAMEA3504120, study PRJEB24116) | mouse gut metagenome | biome: mouse gut; feature: mouse-associated habitat; material: faeces | place: Denmark | collected 2011 | reverse complement strand
ATAAGTGCTTGAGCCGTGTGAGGGGAAACTCTCATGCACGGTTCTTAGAGGGGAAAGCGGTAGTAATACCGCTGACCTACTCGACCAGCTCATCGAAAATAAGCAGAAATTCATCGGCCAGATCATGACGAGCAAATCCCCGGTGCGTAGCTGTGAGGACGTGGACGAAGCGGCGCTCACTTATGCGGAGGTAAAGGCACTTGCGACGGGCAATCCCTACATCAAGGAAAAAATGGATCTCGATATTCAGGTGTCAAAGTTAAAGCTGATGAAAGGGAACCACACAAGCCAGAAATACAGACTTGAGGACGATATTTTAAAGCGTTATCCGCAGCAGATAGCCACTCTGAAAGAGAGGATCAGCGGTATGGAGGCTGACATTCAGACAGCGAAGGCAAACCTTCCGGCAGATAAGGAACAGTTTTTTATGAAAGTCGGGGATAAGGCTTATACGGATAAAAAAGAAGCCGGGGCCGCACTTGTGGAAATGTGCAAGGAAACGAAAACCGTCAATGTGCCTGCCACAGTGGGGGAATACGCCGGGTTTAAGATGGCGGTGTCCTTTGATTCCTTTAACCACAAATTTGTGATGAATTTGAAGGGGCAGCTTTCCCATAACCTTGAGATCGGCTCTGACCCTCTTGGCAACATTGCCCGTATCAATCACGCACTGGAATCCATGCCGAAACAGCTTGCTGAAGCGCAGACGAAACTGGAAACAGTGGAGCGTCAGCTTGAAACCGCAAAAGTGGAGGTTACAAAGCCATTCGCACAGGAAGCGGAACTTGCGGAGAAGCTGGAACGCTTATCCGCCTTAAATGCCCTGCTCAATATGGACGAAAAGGGCGGTGACGCACTCGGCATGGATGATGCGCCGGAGGAAGAAAACGAAGGACAGGAAACTTCTGGACATGATGTCCAGAAGCCGGGGCAGGAGGAAGAGGCTTCCATAAAGCCGGAAACCGGAGAAAGCGCTGTGGATGTGCCGATTCCATACCCGGTAGAAAACGCAGGGCATAATTACGCAGTGGACAATGGAAAGCCACAGGGGGCGAAACTGGCGGCGGCAATGGCTGACAAGCCTGTGCAGCGGACATCGCTGAGAGAGAAACTGGAAGCGTTCAAGGCGAAGGTGTCTGGAACAGACAAACTGAGTATTGAAAAAGCGAAGGGGAAGGAGGAAACGCTATAACGATTTTATAATATTTGAGATTCCAACTGTTTCTGACATGTCATCTAAAAAGTTCCGATTGATTTAGCGGGAATTTCAAGGTATAATGATTTAGAGGTCATATACCTTTGGGGAATGGCTTTTACATTTCCTGCAAGTGAGCAAAAGGAGGTTATGGCTGTGGATATGTCAATAGATACTGAAATTAAAAATGCGGTCAGCGCAGCAGACCAGGACGCACAATATGATGATAAGGCAAAACGCCTGTTGGGTAATAAGATCATTCTGGCGCATATCCTGGTAAAGACGGTTGATGAGTTTAAGGGAATGAACCCGAAAGAAGTGGTGTCCTATATCGAGGGAGAGCCTTTGATCGGTGTGGTTCCAGTAGAGCCAGGTCTGACCAATGCCGGAAAGGAAGAAAACGGCCAGCGCATTGTTGGAATGAATACGGAAAATGCGGAGATTAACGAGGGGCTTGTAAGGTTTGACATTATCTTTTATGTGCGGATGAAAGACGGTATCTCACAGGTTATTGTGAACGTGGAAGCACAGAAGGATGAACCGACAAGTTACCATATCCTGAACAGGGCAGTTTTCTATGTGAGCCGCCTTGTTTCCTCGCAAAAGGAAAGGGATTTTGTCAAGACAAACTATAATGACATCAGGCGTGTATTCAGTATTTGGGTGTGTATGGGCATGGACGAAAGCAGTATGGCTTATGTGCATCTTGCGAAAGACGATCTGCTTGGTTCCTATCCGTGGAAAGGCGGGCTTGACCTGCTGAATATTGTCCTGATTGGTATGGCAAATGAACTTCCGGAGCATGATGAGAAGTATGAGCTGCACCGTCTGCTGAGTACGTTGCTTTCAATGGAGTTGACCGTTGATGAAAAATTAGGAATTATAAGAACAGAGTATAGTATTCCGGTAGATGACAAATTGAGAAAGGATATGAGCGCTATGTGTAATCTTTCACAGGGAATCAGGGAAAATGCAACAGATAATGCCATAGCAGGCGTAATAATGAATATGCACAGGAAAGGCTATACATTAGAGCAGATAGCAGAATGTGTAGAAAAGACTATTGAAGAAGTAGAGGCTGTCATTAGAAAAAGAGAGCCTGTGCTGGCATAATCACAGTAACGAAATAACACAGACAGTAAAGCAGTGAATTTGTTTTCGGATCAGAGAACAGTTCGCTGCTTTTTTGTTTTCAGGGAGAAAGACAGTTACATCAGATTGTCTTTTTTTCATGTAAAGAAAGGATTGAAAATATGGCAGACGCAATAACAGAAAAACAGAAAGTAAAGGAGATCACGGACAAACTGGAGGAAGGGTTAAAAGAACTTTTTGAGAGCGGGAAGTACAAAAACTACCTCTCCACCATGTCTAAATTCCATAATTACAGTGTCAACAACACGCTCCTGATAGCCTTACAGCGCCCTGACGCCAGTCTGGTCGCAGGCTACCAGGCATGGCAGAAAAATTTCAACCGCCATGTAAACAAGGGGGAGAAGGGAATCCGTATCCTTGCCCCTGCCCCTTACAAGATCAAAGAGGAACGGGATAAGTTAGACCCTGTGACCGGGGAAATCATGCTTGACCAGGATGGGATGCCGCAGACGGAGGAAGTGGAGATTAAAATCCCCGCTTTCCGTGCGGTATCCGTCTTTGATGTCAAGCAAACATCAGGAGAGCCAATCCCGGAACTGGAGGCAAAAGAGCTTCTGTCCACAGTGGAGGGGTATGAGGACTTTGTTAAGGCAGTCACCTATGTTGCCCCGGTTCCGATCAGCTTTGAGGATATACCCGGAGATTCAAAAGGTTTCTTCAGCCCCACAGAAAAACGGATTGCGGTGCAGGAGGGCATGAGCGAGAGCCAGACTTTAAAGACGATGGTGCATGAAACTGCCCATTCCATGCTGCATGATAAGGAGATCAATAAGGATATTCTTGCGCCTGCAAAAGACAGGAATACCAAAGAGGTGGAGGCGGAGGGGATAGCGTTTACAGTTTGCAGCCGCTTTGGAATTGATACTTCTGACTACTCCTTTCATTATATAGCCGGGTGGTCATCAGGTCGTGACATGAAGGAACTGAAATCTTCCCTTGATACAATCCGCAGGACTGCATCGGAGCTTATCACAGGAATTGAGGGGCAGCTCCGGGAATTACAGCGTGACCGGGAACTGATGCGGGGGCAGGAAAAAGAGAGCCTTTTGCTGGTACAGAACAGCGATCTGTCCGAGTACAGACTTGTAAATGTCAGGGGGATGGATGCGGCAGAGATCATAGAAGCCCTCTTGGCCATGAATGACGATGACAGGCTGAGTGTTGCCGCATATCTGGAAAGCAAAGGCGCATGGACTACGGAGATTGCCAATCAGGATACGAAAGAGTTCGGGGAATACCACCTTGATGTCCGGTATTACACCGATACAAACGAGATCATTGACCTGAAGGCAGAAAGGGAATGGAACGAGAGGGCAAAGGAGCCTGTCGGGGCGGATGATGTGATTTTGAAAATCACGCATTCAAACGGTTTTGAGGTAGAGCGCATTACCAATAAGACACCGGAGGAAGTGCGGGAGATCATGGGAGCGCTCACAAAGCTGGAGGTTAAGGATAGAAAAAATATCCATGACTGCCTGGAAAGCTGCGGGGCTGATTATATCCCTATTATTGTGGACGGCGGCAGAAATTCCGGTATGCCGCAGTTTAATGATTTTGAGATTGACCTGGATAAAAAAGAAGTGGTAATGATAAGCCACCTTTCCCCGGTAAAGCAGGCGGAGGGCATCATCAACCGTCTGGAATTAGCAAAAACCGCCTTTTCCGATGATGAGCGGAACCTTATTGTGAATTATGCCTTTAAGCTGAATGACATGGAAAAGACAAGGGAACTTGCGGAGCATATCTATTATGAGGAAACGGAGGGCAGTCAGGGGGCTGCCCTTGCGGTCATTGACGCACAGGCCGAAATTGACGCACTCCCTGACCCGATGATCGGTTTATGGGAGATGGAGGAATACGGCTATACATGGAATGAAATGCTGCCATTGACACAGGGGAGGGCATTAGAGCTTTATGACCATGACCTGCCTGTGTACCTGCTCCATGAGGACGGCTCTGAAACAACTGTGCATGACAGGAAGCAGATCACAGGGCATGGGGGAATCTTCGGCATAGAAAAAGGCGATTGGGAAAATGAAAAAAATTTCCGGGCTATGCGGGAGGAACTTGAATTATACTCATATTTCTATAATGTTTAGCATTTTCTTTTTTCTCCATATTTCCTCACTTTCCTGTTAAAAAGATGAGCATTATCAGATACGCTATTGATAGGAATCCCCTACATTACAGGGTTCCAGAAAGGAGCGCATTTGATATGCAAACAAACTATTTAGAAGCCACTTCATCCGTGCTTAGCCTGATGAAGAAACCCGACAGTGTATGTAAAAACATCAACGTACACAAAACCTGTTACACTTTGCTTTTCAGGCATCTGTCAGGTCAAGGCATCCCTTTTTCAATGGATGCTGCCCTTGACTGGCTTGACCTTAAAAAGCAGGAAATTTCCCATGGGACATACTCCCAATACAGGAATGCACTGTTCCGTCTCGAACATTACCTGCTCTTTGGCAACATTGACAGCCCCTTCTGCCGTTCAGAGGATTTCTTTTTCTGCCGGAGCGGCATGTCCGTATCCTTTTACCGCCTGACATTTGAACTGGAAGAATACTATGATGCCGTACAGAATCCCGCATACTACCATTCTTATGCCGTTGCCATTAAGGAATTTTTCAGGCTTGCGACATCATCCGGAGTAACAGAGCCGGAAGCGGTAACAATTGATCTCATTATCAAGTATTGGAACGACTATTGCTGTTCCCTGGAATCCTTGGCCAGGCGCCGCAATGCTGTATGTGCTATAACTGCCCTCATGAAATACCTGCACGGCAGGGATGGCATCCCAATCTGCTACCAGCTTGTCCTGTATGGGGAAAATGTCGGCAGGCTTTTGTCTATGAAGATGCCGGAAACCGGAACAGCTTTCCACCCAAGCGCTGCGCTTGACGGAAAAGCGGATGAGTATCTGGATGCTTTGGATGAATGGAAGTATATGGAGACTTCCAAGGGTCTTTACCGCAATGACCTTACATGGTATTTCATGTTTTTGGAGCTGAACCATGTATGCCATTCGTCAGAAACAGTGTCCGCATGGCTGTCCATGCTTCCCGAATATCCGAACCAGAAAAAGGATAACTGTTCCATAACTGCCCGGCGCCCGCACACCGTCAGGATGTTTGAGAAGTTCCTGCGTGGTGATATGGCAACTAATGTAGTCCATCAGTACCAGCGGGCATCTGACATGCTTCCTTCCTGGAGCCGGGAAATCCTCACTGGTTTTGTTGAAAGCCGGAAACGCGATGGCATGGCCAGGACAACGCTTGCCATGTGCAGTGCGGCAGGAAGCAGCTTCTTCCAATATCTTGAGACCGTCGGCATTGATTCCCCGGAAGACATAACCCCCCAGGCAGTTGCTGCATTCCATAACCAGGATACCCACTCGACCCCGGAAAGCAAAAATGGTTATGGCACCAAGCTCCGCCAGCTTCTCCGCTACATGGCGGACAAGGGTCTTGTGCCGCCGAACCTTGCTTTTGCCATACCGGCCAGCTGTGCGCCGCGCCGCAGTATCGTTGATGTCCTCAGCGAAGATATGGTGGAGAAGATCTATGATTACCGGGAGGAAGCCTCCAGCCCTATCGAACTCCGTGATACTGCCATTGTCATGCTCGGACTCCGTATGGGCATCAGGGGCGTTGACATCCTGAATCTCCGGGTAAGCGATTTTGACTGGAATGGTAAAACAGTTTCCTTTATCCAGCAGAAAACGGGAAAAGCCATGACACTGCCAGTACCGACAGATGCCGGGAACTCTGTGTATAAGTACATCCTTAATGGGAGGCCCCTGTCTGCTGATGCCGGGAACGGATATATATTCATCCGTCATCAGGCCCCTTATACCCCTTTAAAGGTTACGGCTGCCTGCCGCAATGCTTTGAAAAGGATCCTGTCCACTTATGGTTTTGAATTGTCACCGGGCCAGGGGTTCCACATGACAAGGAAGACATTTGCCACCAGGCTGCTCAGGGCTGACAACAGGCTGGACGATATCTCAAATGTCCTCGGACATGCCAGCCGGGAAACAGCCGAAGTGTACCTGGAACGTGATGAGGGACGGATGCGTATGTGCCCCCTGGAGTTTGGAGGTGTCCTGTCATGACATATACATTTGAAAGCGGCCTGGCAGAGCACATCAGAGGGCTTATTGCCCAAAAACATGCAGATGGCTTTATTTACAATTCCAATGAAAAGCTTTTAAAACGATTCGATGCTTTCTGCGCCCGGTATTTCCCCAACGAATCAACAGTCACCTATGAACTGGCTGCCAGATGGTCAGAAGCCAGGCCGGGCGAGGGCGCCGGATACCATAACCGCCGGGTATCAATCGTAAAAGTACTGGCCGAATACATACTTTCGCTCGGAGAAGACGCATATATCCCCGGCTTCTTCTGCAGGGAACACAAACCGGTTCTTTATATCCCTTCAAAAGAGGAAGTGAAAAAGCTGCTACGGAACATGGATACCCCCACATCACATAACCCGAAACAGCTGCGTCTTGACAGGGAATGCAAGGTGCTGTTCCTCCTTTATTTCTGCTGCGGGCTGCGCCTGTCAGAAGGAAGGCTCCTGAAATGGCAGCATATAGATTTGGAAAGCGGGACGCTTACTATACTTGGTTCAAAAGGCAGGAAAGACCGCCTTGTATATCTTCCGGAAGACAGCATTCCGATCCTGAAGATTTATAAAGGAAAAATGGAATCGGAATTTAAAGGTGTTGAATGGGCGTTCCCGGGTGCCAGCCCTGAAAAACCTGTTTCATGCTCAGGGGTAGAATCCTGCTTCAGGCGGCACTGGACAATGACAGTGACAGGGCAGACACCGGAAAAACACCCGACACCCCATTGCCTGCGCCATGCGTTTGTAGTTGAAAGATTTAATGAATGGATGGCGCAGGGGATAGATACCAATAAGATGCTCCCCTACCTCAGCAGGTACCTCGGGCATAAAAGTCCTGGAGAAACTTATTACTACTATCATTTGGTTGACAATGCCTTTGATACTGTACGGCAGAAGGACTCAGTTTCAGGAAAAGTGATCCCGGAGGTGAAGCTGTATGAAGAATAAAAATGCTAAAACACCTACGGATCAGCTCTTTTTTTCAAAGACCTGGAATTTTCTGAATATTTACCTGGTCAGCCAGGCAGGGAGAAGCCCTGCAACAGCCGAATCTTACCGGGATTCCCTGACTGTGTTCAAAAACTACCTTACGGGCGAGCTTGGCAGCCCTATCAGTATTTTTAAGTTTTCTGACTGTACAAAAGAGTGCATTTATGGTTACCGGGAATATCTTCTCAACAAGGGAGTCAAGCCCTCCACTGTCAATGTCAGGGTAGCCGCCATACGTTCTTATTTAAACTATGCAGCAGACATGGATGTATCGGTACAGTCAATAGCCCTTGCCATAAGCCGGATATCGCCATGCAAGACCATAGCAAAGGAAAACCCCATCCTTACCGAAGATGCGCTTACGGCGCTGCTTGCGGCCCCTCCCCATACCCGGACCGGCATCAGGGACCGTGCAATACTGGTCCTGCTTTATGATACTGCAGTGAGGATAAGCGAACTGCTTAACATCAAGCTGTGCGATATCGTGCTGGATAAAAGATATCCATATGTTTTTATTACTGGAAAAGGGAATAAGGAACGCACCATTCAGCTTACAGATAAAGCAGCCGGCCATTTAAAAGAATACCTGCGTGTTTACCATGGGGCTTCTCCCAAAGATGCTTATCTGTTTTCAACAACCATAAAAGGTGTGACTGACCGTATGTCTGTTGGCAATGCCCAGCGCATTATAAAAAAATATGCTGCGCAGGTCAGGGCCGAAGGGGTTGTGCTTCCTGAATCTGTGCACTGCCATATGTTCCGCAGGACAAGGGCGACAAACCTTTATCAGGACGGCGTAGCAATAGAGCTGGTTTCGACAGTACTCGGCCATGCCCGTACAGATACAACAAAAAACTACTATGCCAAAGCCTCCGTTGAGCAGCTTCGGGATGTCCTCGAATCAGTACCAATACCAACAGAAAAAGAAGAGCCTTTGTGGGTGGGCAATGAAGATGAGATAGCCCGCCGCTGTGGGTTAAGGTAACTGATAATGCTCATCTTTTTGAGTTAAAACGTTGAATTACTCAGCATTCCTATAAATGATTAGCATTATGGAATGCTGAGTATAACGCTTCCACCTCCCTCGTCATCTGGTTTTTCTTCTCCCCAAGCTCCTCCATCACATCCCGGTCATGGCACATGGCATGGGTCACTTCATGGACGGCGGTTTTCATGGTCTGCTTTTCGCTCATGCCTTCCTGGATTACGATTTCTTTATTGGCATTGCTGTAATATCCTTTTGCATCCCCTTCAATCTCCGCATAACGCATAGAGGCCGGGGACGCCATCCCAATCGCCTCCATGAAAATTTCAAAGTTCTCCACACTCCCCCTCAGCTCCGGTGTGTCCAGCTCAGGAAGTGGGTCGCCGTAAGTCTGTGAAATGTCAAATACCGTTGCCACACGGAACCGTGGGATGATATGCTCCACTTCCTCCGTTTCCGGCTGTCCGTCCGGGCGCAGGACTGGTTCATTCGTTTCCGGGTCAAATTTCTCTATTTCCTCTTTTTCCTTGATTGGCGCAGGGGCAATGATCTTGATCCCTTTCTCCCCACGCTTCACCCGCCGATTGAATTTCTTGTTCCAAGTGCCTAAGCCTGCAACCAATGTTGACTCCGGCTTTTGCATGGCTATCAAAAGCGTATTGTTAAAACTATAATTGTGGAACTGCGACATGGTTTTCAGATACTCCGTATATTTTTCCGAAGTGAATAACTCCTGAACACCCCGCTCCAACCGTTCCGTAATCTCCTTCATCTGTTCTTCCCATTTTCCTCCCATAGATAATAAATTCCCTCCATTCTCCAAGAAAAGGACAGCCATAACAGAGACATATCTCTCCGGCTGCCCTCATATTATGGTATAAAAAATGCCATCCCATCTGATTGACGGCATAGCTCCCATTTTATAGTTCCTGTTCTTTTTTCTTTTCTGGCTTCGGATGATTCCCATAACCTGCGGCAATCCTTTCCTTTGCCTCTTTCAGCCTGTTTAATACAGAGGGTCTGCGCACTTCGTCTGCAATCTTAGATGCATCCGATACCCGTCCTGCATAGTTGACGGCTTTCCTCGGACAGTCTGCAACATCCTGGACATCTTCCTCCATACCCAATGCTTCTGACGGCCCACTTTCATCCATGTTCAGCAAAGCATTTAATTCTGACAGCCGTTCCATTTTCTCTGTCAGTTCCTCCTCTTTTGCAAACGGCTTTTCTACTTCCACCTTTGCCGTGGCAAGCTGCTGTTGCACCGTCTCCAGATTCACCTCTGCTTCGGTCAGCTTTTTCTCAATTCCGGAAAGAGCATTGTTGATACGGTACATATTTCCTAACGGGTCTTTCCCTATTTCAATCTGATAACTGCACTGCCGCTTAATGGTTAGCTTGTAAATCTGATTGAAACTATCAAAATCAGAATACAGCCGAAATCCATGAAACTCCCCGACCTGTCCGGCCGCATCCACCGCTTTTAACCCGGCGCAGGCGGCAATGAGCGCTGTCCCGGCTTCTTTCCGGTCTGTATAAACTTTCCCACCGATAGTTATTGCAAAATCATCTTTTTCCTTATCCTTCTCCAATAATGGCTTAACTGCTTCCGCATCCGCCTTAAGACCTACAATCCGTTCCTTTAGCGCCGTAATCTTTACCGGATAATTCCTTGCAATCTCAGTTTCCAAACGATATTTCTGACTGGTATGGTTTGCCTTTAAGAGTTTCAGCTTGCTTACCTGGATGTCGAGATCCATCTTCTCTTTGATATACGGATTGCCCGTAGCCAGGGCTTTTATCTCCGCATAACTTAGAGCCGTATCGTCCACGTCCTCACAGGCACGTACCGGGGATTTGCTCGTCATAATCTGGCTGATAAATTTCTGCTTATTCTCCAAAATCTGCCACATGTACGCGTCGAATGTATTTTCGGTAACATACCGATAAATCTGTACCTTATCGTTCTGGTTTCCCTGCCTGAGAATCCGGCCCTCCTGCTGCTCCAAATCAGTCGGTCATTTTTTGCGGACAGTTCAATACATACCATCCTTTTCTGCTCCCTGCTCCTGCGTTTGCTCTCGTTTGACTTCTCCCTCTGCACTTTTTTTGCACATATCGGGCAATATTTTGAGATAGCAGAGCCAGGGACGTACTCAATGCCGCACACCGTACAGTATTTAGCGGGTAACGCCGTCCACCGCTTCGTGGGTGTGATATGTAATTCACCGACAAAGCCGATGAATTTATAGTAAATCTTGATTTCCTGCTTCACTGTTCCGTC
>OFFV01001955.1_pt1 | contig 10744 bp, 7 predicted proteins | sample 1521461 | NCBI WGS metagenome assembly OFFV01 (sample SAMEA3504120, study PRJEB24116) | mouse gut metagenome | biome: mouse gut; feature: mouse-associated habitat; material: faeces | place: Denmark | collected 2011 | reverse complement strand
CGCAGGTCGGGTAAATACTATGTGGATAAAACGGCTGTCATGTATGAGCTTGTGGAAGAGACGGAAAATAAAGTCACGTTGTTTACCAGACCGCGTAGATTCGGTAAGACATTGATGATGAGTATGCTCTCCAATTTTTTCAGTATCAGGAAAGACAGCAGGGAAATCTTCGAAGGACTCAGAATTACGGCGTATAAAGAGTTTTGTGAAAAGTGGATGAATCAATCTCCGGTGCTTTTTCTTTCTTATAAAGATGTTGAGGCGGAGACTTTTGAGGGCGCCTACAGAATGCTGAAAACAAAACTGGCAGATCTATGTAAAGAATTGGATTTCTTATTAGAAGAAACAGCAGTTAATTCTGCAGACAGGGATATTTTCAGGAAATTAATGTTCAAAACGGCAGAGGAAGATGATGTCAAGAATTCATTAAAGACCATTATGCGTATGCTGTACGCCGTTTACGGCAGGAAAACGATTCTTCTGATCGACGAGTACGATGTGCCGCTTGCCAGGGCCAGTGAGAAGAACACGGTTGAGAATGCATACTATTCCGCTATGCTGGATGTGATCAAGGGCATGATGGGCACTGCATTAAAGGACAATGAATTTCTGGAGTTTTCGGTGATCACAGGATGTCTTCGTATCGCGAAGGAGAGTATTTTTACCGGTACCAATAACTTTGCGTCTTACTCTGTCTTAGATGCGGATTTTTCTGAGTATTTTGGATTTTCGGAAGAAGAAGTGGAGAAAATGCTGCTCGCAGCTGACAGACAGGATAAGGCGGATTTGATAAAAGAATGGTATGACGGGTACATATTCGGTGACAGTTTCCTATATTGCCCTTGGGATGTGATGAACTATATGTCGGCTCTGAAAAAGAGAGAAAATGCAAAACCGAAAAACTATTGGAAAAACACGAGTCACAATGGCATTCTTCTTACTTTTGTCAAAAGAACCGATTTCAAAGTAAGGGGCAAATTTGAGATCCTTTTGAATGGAGGAACGATCACGCAGACAATCTCAGATGAGTTAACCTACGATACGCTGCATTCCTCGGAAGATAACCTGTGGAGTGTGATCTTGATGACCGGTTATCTGACAAAAGCAGATGCAGGAGAAGAAGGAGAAACCGTCAGACTAAAAATTCCAAACAGAGAGATTGCGTCTATTTTTGAAGATACGGTCGTGAAATTATTTCAGGATACAATGGACGATAACTGTCGGAAAGATATGATAGAAGCGCTCTGGAGAGGAGATGAACAGGAAGCCTCTGAGGCGATTTCCAATCTTTTGTGGAAGACCATAAGTTATAATGATTATCATGAGGATTATTATCATGCTTTTCTTGCGGGCGCTTTCGTTGGACTGGGTTACGAAGTGGAATCCAATAAGGAGAAGGGACTTGGAAGACCGGATATATTCTTGAAGGATGATGATAACCGCCGTGTCATCATTATTGAAACCAAGAGGTCGAAGAAAGAAGACAATCTGGATCAGGACTGTGACAGGGCAGTCAGTCAGATTCTTAGTAAAAAATATGCGGAGGGACTCTATGGCTATACGCAGATTCTTTGCTATGGAATCGCTTTCTTTCAGAAGCAGGCCAGGGTGAAGAGGCTGTTGTGAAAAAACTTCTGTCATTATTGACCGCCTGACCGCAGATGTCAAGAAACCGTTCAGGCTCGATTCTAATTTATTGCGTATAGATGATACTTCCATTCATAAATCTCTTAGGGAATGTCTCGCAAATGCCCTTATTCATGCTGATTTCCATGGACGACGTGGCATTGTGGTCGATAAGGAATTTCGTAAAGATCAGATTTTTCCAGGATGAGAAAATGAGGAAATTTATATTTTATACTTACGAAATAATAAAATACTGAAAGGCAAGACAAAATGACATCCGTTAAAAGAATCTACATAAAATTCAAAAGTAAAAAATTTGAAATATTTTTACTGGTCATGATGTACACAGTGCTTTTCAGTGTAATCTGGATGTTGCTGCTTTTCGGGGGAGCATTGGAAAAGCAGGCCCGGTTTATTACCGATTATATTGAAAGTGAAGTGGCGATCTCTCCGACCGGAAAACCTGTTTATGCTGATACTGTAAATGAGATCAGGAAGGCGGAATGTATTCGGGAATATAATGTATATTGTGCGGAAAGCGTGCGTTTACAAGATTGTGCTCCGGTAATACCGGATTTGTCCCTGTATCATAAAATGCTGGAAGAGAAACAGGAGAAAGCCGAAAAATGGGGACAGGCTTTCGATCCGGAAAATATTGCAGATGCCAGTATTGTAGAGACGAACAACAGTAAAAATCTGGTCTTCTTTCTGCAAAAAGGGTTTGTGCTTCAGCAGGGAAGGCACATTCAGGAAGAAGATAGGAATGCTGCGCTGATCTCGGCGGAATTTGCCGGAAAAAACGGATTGGGTATAGGAGATACATTTCGGACAATGCCAAGGAAGAATGACCGTTATTATGGTGGTAAGCTGAATCAGGAGCTTGAAGTGATTGGCATTTATGAACACGGCAACCATACATTTTATGGCAGCCCGGGAGAATATTACTCCAACTGTATTTTTACTTCAATAGGGCCGGTCAGCCAGTCTTATATGACGGCATATGAAAAAATGACGGTGTTTTTAAAGGAGGGAGCGGACATCGATGATCTGATAGGGGAGATTGAGGAAAAGAGCCTGTATCTGGATGTTAACAATTATAGTTTTACAAGCAGTGGGGAGTGGGCGGACCTTGTGTCGGGGCCGTTTGAAAGTATGCAGGATATGAGCAGGCTGCTTTTGACAGTTATGCTTGTTTCGGTCGTAATCATCATTATGATGATCGGTGCTTTTTATATCAGGGAGAATCTGTATGAGATGGGAATTTTACTGAGTCTTGGCGGACATCCACTCAGTGTTGTACTGCATATGGTCATGGAAGAATGTGTTCCGTTGCTGCTGGGGGCGGTTTTTTCTGTTTTGGTCGGGATTGGATGTGTAGATAAGGCCGCCGGGCTTGTAGATCAAAGGTATATTGCAGAACTGGATCAGATCATAGAGCAAAAGAATGAAGAATTGTCAGAGAGCATGTATGCTTCCGCAGATATCATGGCGGAACTGAGGACGCTTGGACAGGTCATGCGGATGGAGACGGAGTTTACATTGGATTATACTGTGACCTGGAATGAATTTATAACCTTTGCGGTCATGGTCATGGTTGGCTTACCGTTCTGCTTCTGTGTGCAGCTGTACTGTATGGTCAAGTGCCTTTCCATCAGGCAGATATTGTTATAGATGGAAAGAACAGGGGTTGATCTGACAGAATATGACAGGGAAGGAGTGGGAGAAAGTCTGTGGGTTTTTGGGAGTTACTGGTAAAAAGGATGAGGAGATATTATGGGCAGGGGATCATTTTAACGGTGTTTGGTTTTCTTTTTTCAGGGATGATCCTTGGATGTATTGCGGCGTATTCTGTCACGGTTTATGGAAAAGAGCATATCGGCGAAAGCATGGACGGTAAAGTGCAGGTAAAAAGCTGTGAAGGGAATGATGAACGGTCTTCCTGCAGCGAAGGACAAATGATTGAGTATGAACTGGCAAAACAGCTTGTCGATGACGAGCGTGTTGCGGATTATGATATGGTCAGTATGGCGGGTGTTCATGGAAGAAACGTGACGCATATGCTGCTGATGGATGAGACGATGGATCAGGAGGATGCCAATGGAAACCTTACGCTGATCTGTCAGAGAAAAATGTTGGATCATGCTGTTTTTAAGGATCGTGGAAACAGTATAATCGCAGGACGTGCGATCAAAGAGGATGAACAGGGCAGTGTGGCGGTAGTCAGTAAAACATTTGCCGAGCAGAATGCGGTATCAACAGGCGATTGGATCTCGCTCGAAAGTCTGAACGGAGAGGAGATCAATCTGGAGATAGTCGGAATCTCGAGCTATATTTATCAGGGCAATATAGTGCTGCCGGTGCGTATGGCGGAGTACAACCAGATTTTTACGACGAAAGAGATCGTAGACAGGGCGAATGGTTTGAAAAACCTGTACCAGGTTACATATACGATGCGGGATTGCGGGGATGCAGATTTTTTTCTGCAGGATATCAAAAGACAGTTGGACAGTACAGAATATATTTTCCATGTTTATAATACGGAATATCATATGGCCCTGTCTGCGATCGTGAATTATCAGACGACCATCTTTATGCTGATAGAGATTTCTGTTGTGATGGGATGTTTTATTATCGGACTGTTTGCAGTGTATTCCCTGACCGGTCATCTGAAGGACATAGGGATTCTATATTCTCTTGGGATAAAAAGATGCAGTATCATAGCACAATATCTCGTCGAACTGTTGCTGCCTGTCTTTATGGGTAATATATTGTGCCTTCTTCTGTTTGAAGGGGTAAAAGGCGTGTTGACTGATATATTAAAGCAGAAAGTTTCATTTGTTTCTAATGTCGAGATCCGGTTGGAATGGGAACAGTTGATGGTTTATTTCAGTTGTGGAATCGTTATGACGTTACTTTCGGCCGGATACATTTGTTTTAAGGTTATAAAGAGCAGTCCCAGAGAGTTATTGACAGAATCGAAGTAACTGAGATTTGACTGCGTGAGTATTTTTTGCAGGATCGAAAGTAAAAAAGGCGGTTGAAATTCGTAAGATTGGGAAGGAATATGTGACTCACTATGGAAAATAGAGAAATACACAGATTGGAAATGAAAAGTATAAGTTACAGATACGGAAGGAAAGAAAACAGTAGATTTATTTTGCAAAATGCGACATACATTTTCGAGTCAGGAAAAATGTATGCAATCCTGGGAAAGTCGGGCGTGGGGAAATCAACTACGCTGGCATTGTTAGGATCTTTGGATTTACCGCAGGAAGGCGAAATCCTTTATGATGGCAGAAATATTCGGGAGATCGGTTTTGAAAAGTATAGAAAACATGTGGTAAGTATTGTTTTTCAGGACTATAATTTACTTCCATATTTGAATGGATATGAGAATGTTGCCCTGGTAACAAAAAAGAAATATGGAAGGCAAAAGATAGAAGGATTTCTAAAAGCAGTCGGCATTGATGAAAAAACGGCCCGGCGTAATGTCAGGAAACTGTCCGGAGGGGAACAACAGAGAATTGCCATGGCAAGAGCGCTGGCAATGGACAGTAAAATGATTCTGGCAGATGAACCGACCGGGAATCTGGATCTGGAAACAGCGGATGAGATCATAGAGATCCTGTTTCGCCTGGCGCATGATGATGGAAAATGTGTTATTGTAGTGACCCATACGCTGGGACTTGCAGAGAGAGCGGATGTAGTTTTAAAATTGGAAAAAGGAAGACTGGAAGAGCAAAAATGACAAGGCTTCCGGGATTATAGTAAAAATGCGAGATGATCGGAGGAGGCGGAAATGAGTATTTTGGAATTGCGCGGGACAGGTTACACCTATCGTACACAATATCAGCAGGTCGAAGCTTTAAAAGGGGTCAGTTACAGTTTTGAGACAGGAAAGCTCCATGCCATTATGGGCCGCTCGGGCAGCGGTAAGACAACTCTGCTCAGTCTGATGGCAGGGCTGGATCTGCCTACTGCGGGGCAGGTGCTTTTTGAAGGGACTCCCACGTCAGAGATGGATCTGGAAAGATACCGCCGGGAGAAGGCGGCGGTGATCTATCAGAATTTCCGTCTTTTTCCCCTGTTGACGGTGGCGGAGAATGTGATGTACCCCATGGAACTGCAGGGAATGCGCCCGAAACAGGCGAAAGAGAAGGCGGCGGCTCTTGTAGAGCGTGCGGGCCTGCCATCCAGTGTCCTCGACCGTTTTCCCACCATGCTTTCCGGCGGAGAGCAGCAGCGGGTAGCCATCGCCCGGGCTCTTGGCATGGAGACCAGGCTGTTGCTGGCGGACGAGCCCACGGGCAATCTGGACGTTGCCAACGGCGAAAATGTTCTGGCTATTCTGGAGGGGCTGGCTCATGAGGAAGACTACTGCGTGGTAGTGGTTACCCATGATCCTGCCATCGGCGTGCGTGCGGATGCCTTGATGGAGCTGCGTGACGGTGCGGTGGTGTAGGGAGGTGATGAGAATGCCGATACGAAACGGTCTTTTGTCTGCTTTGCGGGCCAGGGGGCGTACTGCGCTCTTCGTTCTGCTGATCCTGGTACTTACCGTGGCCCTGTCTCTGGGCCTTGGCATGTGGGCATACTGCGGCGCTTTGCTGGCCCGGATGGAGGAGCAGTATACCTCTGTGGCTCTCGTGGAGTATATGGGAGAAGATTATCCGGACGCGGATGCGGCCGACTCCGGCTCCCGTGCCGCACTTGAGCTGCTGGATCAGGAAGCCATAGCCGCCACGGACGGGGTAGAGTTGTGGGAGCAGACGAAGAGTACTCTTGTGTCTGTCAGCGGTTACAGGAATTCCAGCGTGGTCACTCCTTACAGTGACAACGCGGTGATCGTGGCTTCTATCAAGGCGGAGTATACCACGGGTTATGGGGCCGTGGATGAGGCAGATCTGCCGGAAAGCCGGGCAATCCTGTACAGCGTGGCGGGAGACAACGATATTCCCGAAGGCAGTTTTATCCTGCCGGACGGCAATATCGCCGTCTGGAACGGATATTATGTATTCTATCTGCCGGACATGGAGCCTTTAAAGCTGCCCTGTTACTATCTGGGCGATGATGTGTCAAACCAACGTCAGGGCGTTTGGTCCGGGGACGGGATCAGCGAAAAAGAGCCGGAGGATCTTTACGTCCTGTGGCATCGCGTTACGGTAAGAGAAGGTACGTCTTCCCGGAGCGTATACAGGGATGATGTCATAGGAGAGCTTCCGGCCGGATATGACAGGGAGACCCTGCAGGATCTGCTGGAAAATGCCCGTTACTATTACGTGGAAAGTTCGGACACCTATATGGGAGACAATGAGACGATCTTAAGTGACAGGAGTTACGGTCGGATCAGCCGTGCCCTGTACAGTCCTTATGGAGCTGACAATATGCTCAGTTATTTCACGCTGGCTGACAGCGGTTTTGTTCCGGAGGAAGGTAAGTCCTATCTGCTCAACGGATCCTTTGTATCCTGGGGCGTCGGCAGTCGAAGCTTTGAGGTGCAGCCGTTCCCGGACTCTGACGCCAGGCCATGGCTGGAGCTGTCTGGAGAGGATGATCCTGCTTTGACAGAGGGCATCTTTGCGGAACATGCCACTCTCTACAGCATGGCCAATAACACCGCCGTTCTTACCGCCAGTGATCATATTACAGCCCTGGAAGAGTTTCAGCAGGGTCATCTCTATCTGAACGAAGGGCGATTCCCGCAGGCCGGGGAAAAGGGCGTGTGCGTTATCAGCGGCGGAATGGCGGAGTATCTGACGGTGGGTGTGGGAGATACCGTTTCTCTGGAGGTTCTGGATTCTGACCCGGGTGAGCGCTACAAGGTCACCGCAACAGGGGATCAGCGTTCTCTGGAGATCGTGGGGATTACGAATCCTTCTGCTGACTATCCGGACCGGCTGTGGGTTTCGGATGCCGAGAGTGGATTCCCTGCTCCTTTGTTTGGATACTCTCTTGGCAGGGCGGTGCTTGATAATCGTAAGGCGGTACAGGCGGCAGAGGAGCTTCCGGCTCTGCTTCCTGCCGGCGTCCAGCTGACCATGTACGATCAGGGCTATACCGCTGCGGCCAGGCCCATCCGGGTCATGGAGTCCGCTGCCAGGGCTGTCACGCTGGCGGCCGCCATCGGCGCGCTGGCAGTGTTGACGCTGTTTGCTTTTCTTTTCGTTGGGCGCCAGCGGGAGACTGTGGGCGTGCTGGTATCTTTGGGTACACCTGGAGGAAAAATACGGCTGTGGCTTCTTTCCGGTGCATCAGCCGTATCCGGTGCGGCGGCGCTGGCGGGGGCGGTTATTGGTTCCCTGACACTGAGTCGTGTGGTCACGGCAGCCATGGAGACGGCAAAACGCCTCTACCATGCGGATACCCGATACAGCGAGGCTGTGGTGGGTCTGGTCAGGGAATCGGAGGAGATGGAAGCAGTCCCGGGCTGGCCTGCTCTTGCAGCAGGTTTGACGGTATTCTTCGCAGCGCTTATGCTCTGCCTTATCTTTCTGCGTCATGCCAGAAAGGAGAATGCTCCAAAGAAAGGGCAGGTTTTGGTTCGGGTGCCCAGGGGCTGCACCTCCACCAGAGGACAGGGTCCTCTGCGCTTCGCTGTCCTGTCTGCCCGCCGGGGCGGGCGACGGTCCGTGATTGTGATTGTTGCAGCGCTGGTGCTCACTCTGTTCGTGTCTCTTCTGTCTGCCAGCGCCCAGAGCCGGAGCGGCCAGATGGAAAGCCTGTATGCGGACAGTGTGTTAGGTGGCCAGGTTATCAGCTTCAATGGACGAAAGCAGACCGGACTGGCTGTTCCTACCCGGGATATCCAACAGCTGTGGAAGTCCGGGAACCTGAAAGATATCTTCGTATCCCGCAGCTGGCCCTATGAATATACAACAGAGCAATCCCTGCCCGATATTACTCCTACTACTTCCGTGTTGGAAGACAAGGCTGTGAAGATACTCCGAATGCCCAGACTTTCGACAGTGAACAGCCTTTCGGCAGCAGAGGAATTTTACTATACCGACCGGCCTGAGATCCGGTGGCTGGAGGGCTGGGACGAGAGCTGCCTGTCGGATGAGAGCTGTCCTGCCGTGATCGAATCCATCTATGAGCGCCTTTACGAGGAGGAGAATTACGTGCCGTCCGATTACATCTATCCTGTTATAGTGGGCAGCCGTTTCCTGGAGGACAACGATTTAAAGCCGGGGGACATGCTGACGCTCAGGCTGTATATGTACCTGTATGTGGACAGTCGCGAACTCCTGGTGGAGTGGCCTGTGAACTTTCGGATCGTGGGCAGCTTTACCTCCGTCGGCGCGAAGGATAATGTGTATGCGCCGCTGTCGTTGTGGTGCAGCCCGGAGTGGTTGTATGGAGAGGGAGACAAGGAGATGCCCAGTCGTGATCTGGGCCGGATCATGAATGTGGACAGTCTGAAGAAGAGCCTCTATTTCCGCATTCGCTTCGAGACCTGCCGTTTCACTCTGCGCTCTGCCTATAAACTGGAAGATCTGCGGGACTGGCTGGCAGAGCAGCAATACAGTCAGGTAGGCGTTACAAACCGTAATCGGGTCACCGTCCTGCTCCGGGATCAGAACTTTGTGGAGACGGTAGGGGGATTGAACCGCTATATCAGTTTCAGCAGCATCCTCTTTCCGGCGCTGTTTCTGGTGGTGGGGCTTCTCGGCTTTATCATCTCCTGGCTAATGGTGAGCAGCCGTCGGATGGAGCTGGCAATCATGCGGGGGCTTGGCGCATCCCCTTTGCGGGCATTTGCCTCCTTTTTCCTGGAACAGGCAGCACTGTGTCTGCTGGGCTGTATCATTGGCGTTCTGGCTATGACTGTGCTGTATCCCGGCGGGGTGTTGTGGTTGGCAGGAGCGGGATTCCTGGCCTGCTATCTGGCCGGGTGCGCCCTGTCAGTACTGACTGCAGGCCGGACTAACCTGATGATGCTGCTTTCTGAACGGGAATAATGATGGAATTATGTCCCCGGCTTCATTTACTGATGAGGCCGGGGATATTTATCGGCAATCAGGTCGCCGGACCAGGTAGAATATTTCATATGTATTGAATCAGCAATGATTTAGCATTATAATATGATATATGATTTAGATTTAAAAATCATTCAGAATAGGAAGTCGGAGAGGTGAGATTTGGAAAGGAGAATGTTTTTAACACAGGCAGTTGCAAACAATGGCTTTCCTTTTGAAATCAGGAAGAATGACAGAACAGAATACTATCCGTATGAAATGATGACAGAAGAGGAAATGTTGGCAAAGTTGAACCGTTCCAGAGAACACTGTCAGGATGGAAGATGCCGCGAAGCAGATAAAGTGGTCTCTGATCTGAGGGGGAAGTATGGACTATAAGGTGATCATAACAGAGGATGCAGAATCGGATATGGATAATTTTGTGCATTATCTCTTATTTGAAAAGAAAAATGAGCAGGCGGCCGGTAATCTGGTAGATGATTTTGAAGCAGCTGTTACTACCCTGACACATGCCGCAGAAAGCTTGACTGTGCCTGCCTTTGCTTCTGTGCCATCATAACGAATAAAATGGATTCTGGCACGTTGAAAAAACCGGAGATTTATCTTCTATATGATAATAAACATTATCCTGTCGGTTTGTATGAAGTTCAGAACTCTGTGGAGTATTAATGACCAGAATATGGTTGGGTTTCCTTAATTAGTCATGCATTCTACTATTTCCGTTTCTACAAAGACAGAAGGTCTGCAGTAATATCTTCAATCCCGATCACTAAAGTACCGCCGTCTGCATTGGCAAAGGATGTAATATGATTAGATAATCCTTTCGGGTCTTAGAATATTTCATATGGAACCCCTATGACATCAAGTATATGCATGTTTTATAAAAAAAGTTTGAATTTCTTCTTTGTATATTTTATATTCATATAGGTAGCTTTTATCAAGGAGATTACCGATTATATCTTGAAAAATGGTTGTATACAGGAGAATGTAATGTACAGGATTGGTATATGCGACGACGAACAGATTTTTTGTGAACAGATGGAAAGGTACCTTGCAGTTTATGCACGGAAAACAGGAAGTGTTGTCATCACAGAGATATTTCTTTCGGGAGAGGCGTATCTGGAATTTATGGAAAAGGAGCC
>OFFV01001938.1_pt1 | contig 10835 bp, 10 predicted proteins | sample 1521461 | NCBI WGS metagenome assembly OFFV01 (sample SAMEA3504120, study PRJEB24116) | mouse gut metagenome | biome: mouse gut; feature: mouse-associated habitat; material: faeces | place: Denmark | collected 2011 | reverse complement strand
CCTATTGCGGTGTGTGGGATACAAGATTATAATGGAAACAGCAGGGGTATTCCCCTCTGGGGAACTGGAAACAGCAGAGGGGAAGGAGCCGGGGCAGAGTATTTACGGAGGAGGAGAAAAGGAGTCCGTAAATACTCTGAGGGAAAAGCCCCGGAGATGCCCCTCTGCGGAACTGGAATTAAGAAAGGAGGCGTTTTGCATGGGAATGCAAATGGGTTTTCGCTGGTACGGCGAAGGCAATGACGACATTAAGTTGTCGGACATCAAGCAGATTCCCGGCGTGACAAGCATTGTCTGGGCTCTGCACAGCAAGCTTCCGGGAGAAATCTGGGAGGTAGATGAGATTGCCGAAGTGCAAAAACAACTGGAGCCCTATGGCTTCAACATGGACGTGGTAGAGTCGGTGAATGTTCATGACGACATCAAAATCGGCCTGCCCACCCGGGATCAGTATATCGAAAACTACAAGCAGACTCTGCGCAATCTGGCCCCCTTCGGGGTAAAGGTGGTCACCTACAACTTCATGCCCATCTTCGACTGGACCCGCACCGACCTGTTCCACCCCGTGGGGGACGGCTCCACCGCCCTCTATTACGAGGCGGCGAAAATCAAGCAGGATCCCCGGGAGATGGCAGACTACGTCATGTCCTTCACGGAAAAGTACCACATGACCTTCCCCGGCTGGGAGCCGGAGCGGATGGCCAAGCTGGACGAGCTGTTTGAGAAGTACAAGGGCGTCACCAAGGAGAAGCTGTGGGCCAACTTCAAGTACTTCTTAGAGGCCATCATGCCCACCTGCCATGAGTGCGACATCAAGATGGCGGTGCACATGGACGACCCCCCCTGGGACATCTTCGGCCTGCCCCGGCTGTTCACCGATGCCGCCGCGGTGGACTACTTCCTGAAACTGGTGGACGACCCCTATAACTGCCTGACCCTGTGCTCGGGCTCTCTGAACGCCAACCCGGACAACAACGTGGCGGACATCGTGCGCAAGCACACCGGCCGCATCGCCTTCGCCCACATCCGCAACGTAAAACACTTCCCCAACGGGGACTTCTCCGAGGCGGCCCACCGGGACTGCTGCGGCGACACCGGCATTCTGGACATCCTGAAAGCCTACCACGACGCGGGCTGGGAGGGCTACATCCGGCCCGACCACGGCCGCCACCTGTGGGGGGAGGGCCCCGGCACCGTGCGGCCCGGCTACGGCCTCTACGACCGGGCCCTGGGCGTCATGTATATGCTGGGGGTGTGGGACACCCTCGAGAGCGAAGCGTAGGCGCATAGGGGAGCTTGGAACGAAGCGAGGGCGAGCGATGGGGCCATAGGCCCCAGAGACCAGCCCGAGTCGGAGCGAAAGCGACCCGGCCATGCGCCCAACGCGCAGCTTGACAATGAAACGGGCGTAAACCGTATGAGGAGGAATTACAAATGCTTGATTTACCCTTGAATGTTGACTTTTCCGGCAAGGTGGTTGTCGTCACCGGCGCGGGCGGCGTGCTGTGCGGCGCCATGGCCCGGGCCTTCGCCCAGGCGGGGGCGAAAGTTGCCGCCCTGCCGCAGTCGATTTATTTGGAGGTTCCTTATGCTCTGCCAGCCGAAATGATGTAAGGAGACAGAGGCAATGAAAAACATATGCCACGGCATCGAATTTGGATCTGCCAGCATCAAGGCTGTCACCATCGGCAGCAGTTTCAAGCCAATTCCCTTCGGCGACTACACCTGAGCCAGCAGCGGCGGAGCTCACCATACTGTTTGACTTCAACATCCCCCAGCGGTGGAGCGTTGCCCGCCTCTATGTGGAGAGCGAGGAGCTGCTGGGCGGCGTGTAGATGAATAACAACCGCGTAGGACAATCTAACCCCTTGCAGTTGCGTATAGGAACAGATGTCATGAAACAGGATATCGTGCTTGTTTGCCGCAAAACCGAACACACTATCCATGTATGCGACTTCTTGCGCGATCATCACATTGACTCGGCTATAATAGAAGATGCGGTGGATTTATGGGCAGGGCTGTCATCGTGCAACCCTGCCTTTTTATTGCTTGATTTTAGTAATAAAGGAAATGAAATCCTTTTCTCTCGACTTTCTATCAGCGCCATGCGGCCATTGCCATACATCATTATCGCGGATGCCTTTCCCAATGGCGCAGCGCGGGCCGCTGTACTCAATCGCGGCGTGGATGCCTGCGTGGAAACACCGCTAATTGCCGATGAGGTGCTGGCTGTTATCAACGCCGTTCTCCGCCGGGAGCAGAGAATTACCCGGTTAAAGCTGGACAGAACACTGCCACGCATTGAACACAAAGAACTGGTCATTGATCCGATGTGCAGAACGGTGGAGATGCGAGAGAAGCCAATCCATCTGACTACCAAAGAATTTGATGTTCTCCTTCTTTTGGCATCTAAAGCGGGGACAGCTTTGACCAAAGAGGAAATATACGAGACTGTATGGAATGCGAGCCGGGACTACATGGGTACCCAGGTATCCGATCACATTTTTACGCTTCGCCGGAAGCTGGGGCTGGACAAAAAAGATCAAACTTATATTCAGACTGTGTTCGGTGTGGGCTACCGTTTTTCCACAAGTGAATAGTACATATGCGTCAATCAAGTCGATTTGTGTCAATATTTGTCGAGCGATTCCAAAAAAATCCGAAAACTTTTTCACGTTTTGTTCTCATTTTCGGTATAAAATTACAGAATGTTACAAGATAAGGAAAGCACAGCGCAGGAGGTGGTCATCGTGCCCACTTATCAGAGCATAAATATCTGCTTTCGCACAATGCGGGGCCCGCCCAAAGTAATATGCTCATTGACAGACGCAAATCGGTAATAACAGTCAGCTTTAGACCGACTCGGGATCCGTGCTGGTCTGACGGCAACTGCTCCTATAGGGAAACTGTCTGAAAAGGATCTGAGAAAATGAACGTAGAAACCAAGACGTATGTGATTGGTCTGCTGGAATCATACCAAAAGCGATCCAAGCAGATTGAGCTTCTGCACTATGAATTGTCCCATCCGGCCCGCGTTTCAGAAAATGAAATTATTGGAGCATTGGCCTTGGCGCACGGAGATGGTGAAAAGGGGCATCCAGGAGGTCATGCCTCCGACAAAACCCTTTACATTGCGCTCAACTACCAGGCGCGAGCTAATCACGTGAATAGCGATACCGCGGAAGAAGTTGTCGGGCAGCTTGTGACGCTGGAGCGGGAACAGGAGCGGCTGAACTATTATGTGTCCCTTTTGAACCCTCGTCATGCGGAACTGCTGAAGTTGCTCTATTTTGAAGGCTATTCCCAAGAAGAATGCGCAAAAAAACTGGAAATCGCCACCCGTACTGTGCGGCGAATTAAGGATGACGCTATTGAGGAATTGACGGAGATGTATTCCTTCACAGGGGAAATTGCAAATAAAAAATATCCTGAAGATGTCCAATAAATTTCCGGGTATTGTCCGCAAATTGTCCGCCACATGGTACTTGCAATGTCCATTTACTCTGTGGTATGATTAAGCTGTCAAAAAAAGGAGATGCCTCCTGGAGTCCAGGGGGCATCTCCCTTTTACGTCAAAGGAGGTGTTGATGTGATGCGGACAAGAACAATCCGCGAAGCGGCGGCATACTTCCGGGAGTCAGACCCACAAACCTGCCTGACTGAAACCGCCATCCGAAGGCTGATCTCCTCTGGAGCCGTGCCGTGCGCTCGGGTAGGACGCAAATACCTTGTTACGGTGGAGGCGTTGGAGGCCTATCTCTCGGGAAACTGCCAGCCTACGGCCCAGGCGAAACCCGATAAGGTGTGGAAAATCAAATAAACCGTTTTTCGGCGTGAGGAAATAAAATTAAACCTTTGTAACCCCTTGTGATTTGCAAATATTCACTCTATAATAAAGGTACTGTATCGCAAGGCGTTATTGAAAGGAGAACGCCAAATGGCAAAGACAGCAACGAAGAAGAAGTACAACTACTTAACCAAAGCACTCCAACTCCCGGACGGTACCCGAAAATACATCCGAGCCAAGACCCAGGCGGAGCTGGACGAAAAGGTTCTGAAAGCCCAGATCCTGGTCAACTCAGGCGTGGATATTTGCAGTGAGGAGACCTTCGGCCATTTCGCCCAGATGTGGTACGATCTCTACAAAAAGCCCAATCTGCGCGAGAACAGTCTCAACGCAATCAAGTACGTCTTGAACCAGCACATCCTGCCGTTCATTGGTGGATATCGCTTGCGGGATATCACCCCTATGCAGATCCAGGCCATCATGGCCTCGCTGTCCAACAAGAGCAATTCCCTCCAATCCAAGGTCTTGATCCATCTGCGCAGCATTTTCAAGGCCGCGCAGGAAAACGGACTGGTGGCGAAATCCCCTGTGAGCAGTATGCTGAAGCCCGGCGGCCGTAAAACCGCTGAGAAGGTGGCTCTTGTGCCCCAGGAGACCCGTCTGCTGGTGGAAAGGGTAAATAACCCCAGGGCCCATACCTTCCTGCTGATCGCGCTCCATACGGGGATGCGCAGGGGCGAGATTTTGGGCCTCATGTGGGAGGACATCGATTTTAAGCAGCGGATCGTCCACGTCAGGCACAACGCCATCTTGGGCAAGGGGGAGACCTCCATCCACGATACGCTGAAGACTGATGCGGGGCGGCGGGATATCCCCCTCACCGACGAGCTGGAGGCATGGCTGGAGAATTACAAGAAGCGCAGCCACTCCAAGTTTGTGCTGGCCATGCAGAACGGCAAGCCGCTCACCCAGTCTGCCTACAAGAGTATGTGGAAGCTGGTGGAGCGAGAGCTGCCCGAGACCCATGTGACGGCCCACGTCCTCCGCCACACCTATGTCACCCGGCTGTTTGAAGCAGGGCTGGACATCAAGGAGATCCAGTACCTGGCGGGCCACAGCACCGTGGACATGACCCTCCGGGTATACACCCATTACGACCGGCGCTCCCGTGAAGGGAAGACCGCCGAGAAAGTGAGAGAAGCTATGTGGGAAAACGCGTGACACAAGGGGTCAAAAAAATTTGCAACAGATTTGCAACAACGTGCCCCCAAATGACCCGAAAATATCCTAAATTATGGGAAATAAGGCGGTTCCAAACAGCCCTCGAAAGCAAAGCGAAAACCCCTCAAACCGTTGCGGTTCAAGGGGTTTCGGCTGGTGGCCCATTACCTACCATATCCGAACTATTCACATCATCAAGGGTTATCGTCTTGGTGCCGTCCTTATAATTGAACGTCAGCACGATTCTATCGTCGTACACAAACACAGCATTGACAAAGCAATCAATGAGCCGTTGCCGCTGGACTTCGTCCGTGGTGTCGGTCTTTTTATACTGGTCAAGAAAAAATTTGATTTGCTCACGGGAAAGGGCCGGATTTTTGATTTTCTCCATTAGAATCTGCTGTTCAAGCTGGCTTTTCTGTTCCTCCAAATCTGCAAGCCGCTGTTTGGTGGAAGCGGTGATAATGCCCATCTGGATAGCGTTCAGCATATTTTCAATGCCCTTGTCCGCTTCCTTCAACTGCTTTTGCAACAGCTTCAAGTCAAAACTTTCCTGCCCCTGCATGGCTAAAAGCCTGTCCGTGATTCGCTCCATCAAAGGGGCGTTCATCACAAGGGCCATGGTCTGGTCTACCACAAGATTTTCAATCCATTCTTTCTTGACCGCTCGCTTGTGGCACCCAGCCTTTTTCTTGGCGCTGGCGCACTTATAATAGCGGTACACCTTCCCGCCTGTACCCGCGCCGCTCTCTCCGAACATGACTTTGCCGCACTCTCCGCAAAAAAGTTTAGTCGTTAAAAGATAGCTTTCCTTGGCCTTGGCAGTAGCTGGGGCCTGTTTATTTTTTGCCATCCTCGCCTGTACCCGTTCAAAGGTATCTTCATCCACCAGGGCCGGAACCCCGCCGGGGATAACCACATCCTGATATTTGTACTCGCCTATGTACTTCCGATTCTGTAACAGGGTGTTAAAGCTGGGATATGCGAATTTACAGCCCCGTGACGTTTTCAGCCCTCGGGCGTTGAGATCGTTGACTATCTCCCGGATGGTTTCACCCTCGGCGTACCGTTTGAAAATCTCCTGAACGATGGGAGCCGTTGCCGGGTCAATTTCAAGCCGCTTGTCGGCCCCCAGCTTGTACCCCAGAGGAATACGCCCGCCGTTGTTGCGGCCCTTCAAAGCGTTATCCTTCTGGCCCCGGTGAATCTTCTCCGAAAGTTCCGCGCTGTAATATTCCGCCATGCCTTCAAGCATGGATTCCAGAATGATACCTTCCGGCCCCTCGGTGATATGCTCGGTAGCGGACACCACCCGGACACCGTTCTTTTTCAAGATATTCTTATAGTGGGCGCTGTCGTAGCGGTTCCGGGCGAACCTGTCCAGCTTCCACACAAGGACGGTATCAAACAGGTGTCTGCCGCTGTCTCTAATCATCCGCTGGAAGTCCAGCCGCTTTTCCGTTTCCTTGGAAGCAGACAGCGCCCGGTCAATGTAGCTGTCAATTACCCGGATTCCGTTCCGCTGGGCGTACTCCTTGCACTCTCTCAACTGGCCCTCTATGGATTCCTCGCGCTGGCGGTCAGACGAGAACCGCGCATAAATCACAGCATTAGCGCCCATTGTTTGATTCCTCCATCATTTTGAAAAGGGTTTCTTTCAACTTCCCATTGAACGGGTAAGCCGGGTCAAAACACATCTCTATAAACTGCTTCATGTCCTCGCTGGTGGCGTTCAGCCTGGGCTTGCACTCGAATAGCTTCCCCTCCGGCTGGTCTGTGCGGCAACAAAGATAATCCATGGAAATGTCAAAGTATTCAGCCATGCGCAACAGCAATTTGAGTGACGGGGCCGTTTTGCCTGTCTCGGTTTTGGCTATGGTGGCTTGGTTGCTCTCGCAGATTTTCGCAAGTTCCGCCTGGGACAGTCGATTAGTTTCCCGCACTTCCTTGATACGTTTTCCAATATCGTTCATGTGAAACGCCCCTTTCATCTATTTATTCTATTATAGCATATCCCGTGCAGGAAGTCAATGATAATATAGAATTATACAAAATTCTTTTAGGTGCAAAAAGGCCCCTGCACGCCCCGTAAAGGGCCACAGGAGCCACGATAACCCCGGCCACATATAAACCCCCGTCCCATGCCCCGCAGGGCATAGAGCGTCAGCAATTCAAAGAATTGCGACAGCGTGGCAAAACCTTTGGCCCCGCCTTATGCCCAGGGCTGACAATCGCCTACGCTCCGCCCGTGGCGGGCCACCCCTGGGCCGACACCCGGCAACTCAACTTTCAAAACCTAAAAAACGGCTTGCGTCTTTAGCGCAAATGGTGTAGAATAGGGGCACCAAGGCAAATAAAAGGCAGGACATGGAGAGTTGCGACCTCCCCATGTCCCTATGCGGGAGATCGCACCTCCCACACAACAGTATTGTACTGCGCCAGCCCCCATTATAGCGGAAATCCTTCCGTTTTACAAGGGGTGCTTTGTGTCTGTATATATGCGGTGTGGGGTATCTCATATCCCGCGCCGCTTTTGGTTTGCCTTGATGGAACGGCCCAACAGCGGGGCGGGGAATGTCCCGCCCCCAGGGCTGAACCATTAAGACAAAAAACAAAGCAAAGGAGAGAGCACCATGAAGAAAAAACTATTTTCCCTGGCGTTGGCCCTGGCGTTGTGCCTGGGCCTGACGGTTCCGGCGTTCGCGGCGGAGCTGAAGATCATAGAGGTTCCCGTTCCCACCGTGGAGGAATATGAGGGCAAAAACTACAGCACCATGGAATTCCATGAGGGCCTTTCCAAGCTGTATGTGTCTGAAGGTTCTTCAACAACAGCGGGCTTTATTGACAAAACCGGCAAGGTTGTGATTCCTGCCAAGTATAGCAACGCTGGGGACTTCTCCGAGGGCTTTGCGTTTGTAGCAAAAAACGGTAAGCTGGGCTTCATCGACAAAACCGGCAAGGAGATCACCCCCTTCCAGTATGACAGCACATTGGGTTTTCACGGTGGCTTTGCGGCGGTGGTGAAAAACGGTAAGGCTGGTTTTATCGACAAGACCGGTAAGGAAGTCATATCCTTTGCTTATGACGACACCAAAGGCTTCTACGATGGCCTTGCGGCGGTGAAGAAGAGCGGAAAATGGGGCTTCATCGACAAGACCGGGGAGGAAGCCATCCCCTTCCAGTACGATGAGGCCACGTCCTTCTTCGAGGGCCTGGCCGGGGTCAAAAAAGGCGGCAAGTGGGGCTTCATTGACAAAACGGGGGAAGCCGTCATCGACTTCCAGTATGACGATGCGGGCACCTTCGCCTATGGTCTTGCAACAGTCAGGCAGGGCGGCAGATATGGCTATATCGACAAGACAGGCGAAATCGTGATTCCCTGTCAGTATGATGTTGCGGGCTATTTCTCCGATGGCCTTGCGATGGTAGCGCAGAACGGCAAGTTCGGCTACATCGACACCACCGGGAAAACGATTGTTCCCCTTAAATACACAAATGCGGCCCCCTTCTCCGAGGGCTTTGCGGCGGTATACGCATATTTGGGCGGTGATGACGGCAACTGGGGCTTCATCGACACAACCGGCAAAGAGGTTGTAGAACCCATTATGCGCGCCGAAAATGGCGCGAAATATGCCTATTTGCAAGGGATTGCCTTTACACCCATCAGCTTCCATGACGGCTATGCGTATGTGAGCCGTTGGTTTAGCGGCGAAAATAAGCAGGATTGGGTTTATCTCGCCATCACCGTTGACGCGAATGTGAGCGACTGGGCGCGGGCGCAGGTGGACAGCGCCGCCGCCAGCGGCCTGATGCCGGACGGTCTGGGGGATGACTTCACCGCGAAGATCACCCGCGCCGAGTTCGCCGCCCTGGCGGTGAAGCTGTACGAAGCCATGGGCGGCTATGAGGATCCCGCCATTGAGAACAACCCGTTCAGCGACACCAGCGACCCCGTGGTGCTCCGGGCCAACGCCCTGGGCATCGTCAAGGGCTCCGGCGGCCAGTTCAGGCCGGACGATCTGGTGAGCCGCGAGGAAGCGGCGGTGATGCTGTCCCGCGTGTATACCAAGCTGGGCGGAGAAGTTCCCACTGTGACCGCCACCACCTTTGCCGACGACAGCCGGGTGTCCTCCTGGGCCAAGAGCGAGGTCGCGTTCATGGCGGACAAGGGTATCATCACCGGCAAGGGGAACAACACCTTTGACCCCAACGGAGCCACCGGCAACGCCAGCATCCAGGAAGCCATGGTGATCGCCCTGCGGATGTTTGAAAAATTGAAGTAAGGCACTTAGGCACTGGTGAAGAAGTAAATACAACGCAAAGAGGAGCGGACAGCCTACGGGTTGTCCGCTCCTTTTTTGTGCTTAGAAAAGGAATTTTTGCAACTTCTAAAATGCTATGACACCATCAAAATGGATTTCATCAGCAAGTTCATCATAGAACAACTCTTTTTCATAATAAGAAAGTTGAGTTTCCACCAAATATGCTAAACGTAAATCATCCGCCCGCAATTTATGCTCGGAAATTGCTTTGAATAAATATGTATGCCGCTTAGCTTGAAGGAGTCCTTCTACTGTGAGCGAATAAAATACTTCTTCCCATGTACATGGAGCAGTGCTTTGGCCGTTGGCAAGGGACAGAAGTTCTTCACTATAGTTTTGTAAAAAAGAACTTCTTTCTTCCAAAGCATTCTTATATCTTCTGTGAAGCGAAGAAGATACATTGTCGAGTTGTCTTATCCAGTTATCAATAAAGCCGCTTTTACATTGAGGAAGCAGTATTAGTAAATCCTTTACAGCTGGGCAGTTAACACATTTTGGGAAATATTTAAAAACCACTTTCCAATACTGGGGGCCGTAATTTGTTTCAAGAGCTGAATAGAGCGACTGAATGTTTTGCCTAATCTCGTCCTTGGGGTCAATCGTAAAAAATCCATTTTCTAAGTTCAAAGCCTTTTCTACTGTTAGCGTTGAAATATATAACCACTGAATTTTTTCTATTTCCGTTGAAATATCAATTCCATACTTTGAACATTCCTCTTCAAGCAGCTTAGCGTTGAATGCCCAAGAAGAATCCCTTCGCGGAGAAATTTTGCCGAACTTTTTTACACCAAAATAACACCGCCGAATATCGTCCATATATCGAGGATCAGGGCCAAAAGCACATGACATTATTTCAGCTATATTTTCATATTTGATTTTTTCGACTGGCGTTCTCTTATATCTTTTTTGTTGTTTTGATTCTTGAAGCATCTTCTTGCGTGATTGCTTTTCTGATTCCAAAAACTCTAATGTAGCCGCCACAGCAGGAAAGTAGCGTCCGCACAATTCAATTGCTGACCTCATTATATTGTCCCTCGCTTTCCTAAATGTGAATACTTTTATAGGCTACCACAAGTAGCAAGAAAAAACCATGTATAAAAAAATCATCATCTTTTTTACTGCTAATTTTCGAGATTTTTATAGTCATGGACAGATTCAAAGCCCCTTGATATGATAGCCACAGAACCTGGTTCTGCTCATAAGGGAGCGGCAAAGGCCACGCCGCTCTCGTCCACCCGTTTGTAGCACGAAGGAAGGAGGTGAGCAAATGCGCGTGTGTATTCGCGGAATCCGCCAGCTGGATTTCACAACCCCAGACGGTGAGGTGAAGGGGACGCAAATCTTCTTCAGCCACCCGAGCGAAGGTGTCACCGGGGAAAAGACGGACAAAATTTTTGTCCGTCAGGGGTTCGCACTCCCGGCAGACCTTGCCCCTGGGCGTCAGTGCGACATCTACTGCGATACCAAAGGCCACGTTGAATACGTTCAACTGGTCGCGGCTAACG
>OFFV01001934.1_pt1 | contig 10879 bp, 12 predicted proteins | sample 1521461 | NCBI WGS metagenome assembly OFFV01 (sample SAMEA3504120, study PRJEB24116) | mouse gut metagenome | biome: mouse gut; feature: mouse-associated habitat; material: faeces | place: Denmark | collected 2011 | reverse complement strand
TTATTGACGAGCTTTCCGGCGGCCAGCGCCAGCGGGCGTATATCGCCATGGTGATTGCCCAGGACACAGAGTATGTTCTGTTGGATGAACCGACCAATAATCTGGATATTTACCACGCCACCAACATGATGAAAATCGTCCGTCGCCTCTGCGATGAGCTGGGCAAGACGGTGATTTTAGTGCTGCACGAGATCAACTACGCGGCATTCTATTCTGATTATATCTGTGCGTTTAAGGACGGCAGGATTGCCAAGTTCGGCACGGTAAAGGAGGTGATGACCAAGGAAAATCTATCCAAGGTGTACGGCGTGGACTTTGAGATCATGGAGATCGCGGGCCGCCCGCTGTCCATCTATTACTAAGCCCCCACATTTTTCAGTACTTTATTTGAAAAGGAGAACAACGCTATGAAAAAATTGATGTCCCTGCTCCTCGCCGCCGTGCTTGTGCTTGGCCTCGCCGCCTGCGGCGGACAGGCCGGCGGTGCGCCTGATACGAACCAGCAGGAGAACCCTACAGCTCCGGTTTCCGATGAATCGACTCCCTCTGGAAATCCCTCAACTCCTGCCGCTCCTGAAACCATCACCATCACCAGTCTGAACGGCAATCGGGAGCCTGCGGAGTTGGAGGTTCCCTATGACCCCCAGCGTATCGCCATTCTGGATATGGCAAGCTTGGATATCTTGGACACGTTGGGCGTGGGGAATCGTGTAGTCGGCTCCGCCTCTACCAGTCTGGATTACCTCCAGAGCTATGTGACGGATGAGAACATCTCCAACCTGGGAACGATTAAAGAGGCCGACTTGGAAGCTGTCATGGCCTGTGAGCCTGATGTGATCTTCATCGGTGGGCGTCTGAGCAAGTCCTATGACGCACTCAGTGAGATCGCCCCGGTGGTCTATCTGGCTACCGACAGCAGCATTGGCGTGGTGGAGTCTGTCCGTAAAAATGCCGCCACGATTGCTTCCATGTTTGGTCTGGAGGATCAGGTGGCATCGCTGATGGGCGGATTTGACAGCCGCATTGAGACGCTGAAAGCATTTGCGGAGGGTAAGACCGCCATTATGGGCCTGTGTACCAGCGGCGGCTTTAACGTCCTGGGCAACGATGGCCGCTGCTCCATCATCGGCGTGGAGATTGGATTTGAGAATGTGGGCGTGGATGCCAACATTGATACCTCCACCCATGGGAACGAGGCGTCCTTCGAGTTCATCGTGGACAAAAATCCGGAGTACATCTTTGTCATGGACCGTGACGCCGCTATCGCCACGGAGGGCGCTCAGCTCGCCCAGGAAATCGTGGAAAATGAGTTGGTTATGGGAACGGATGCCTATAAAAACGGGCACATTGTGTATCTGGACCATCCCGCCGTGTGGTACACCGCCGAGAGCGGCATCACCGCACTGGATTTGATGCTGGCGGATCTGGAGAGTACCCTGCTGCCATAAATAGAAAAGCACCGGTGTGATTTCTATCAGTCACATCGGTGCTTTTTTGTATTTTAACAATTCTCAAACACTTTTCAAACCTTGCAAAAATAATCGGGGGATATGATACGTCCAACAAGTGGAACCGCACTTGAAATCAAAACGACCGGAGGTTTTCAGACATGAAGAAAAAGGATTTTGTGACCCTGATGATGAGCGTGGTGGGCGGCATCCTGTTTGCCTTGGGGATGTGCATGGCCCTTCTGCCGGAGTGGAACGCCATGACTCAGGGCGTTGTAATAGGGGCCGTAGGGCTGGCGGTGCTGCTGGTTATGCTGCTCGTCCGCCGCAAAATGGACGGCAAGCCTGCCATCGTATTCAGCGGAAAAGCTATTGCGACTACATTGTTTGGTATCTTTTCCACCGTCGTATTCGGCATTGGAATGTGCATGACCATGGTTTGGAACATGATGATCCCTGGCATTGCAGTGGGAATTGTTGGCATCATTCTGCTGTTGTGCCTGATTCCCGTCTGCAAGGGCTTGAAATAACGAAGGAGGATTTCTCATGAAAAAAGCGTTTACTATATGCCGCAGCTATCGGCGCCGCTTTTGCGGCTGTTGCCGCCATCATCACAGCGGTTACCCATTGGGGGGAAAATGATTGAATATACCAGGAGGACATCAAAATGGCTGATTTGAAAAACGTAAATGGGGAGATTGCAGAAACCGTCACCAGCGGATTTCAGAAGATCGAGGACGGCGTGGTGGCCGGCTACAAGAAAATTGAGGCGGGGGCCGTCGGTGGGTTTCAAAAGGTAGAGGACTGGTTTGTGGCAAAGTACCTGATTCATGAGGGCGAGACCGTTGAGGAGGCCAAGGAGCGGCTGGCAGCGGAGCAGGCGGCCCGTGAGGAAAGCGCCCGGACGGAGACGGAAAAACGCGCATCTGAGCAGGCGGCCCGGACAGCGGCAGGTAAAAAGATAGAAGAACCCTGATAACCGGTCTGACCTGTGCCATTCCGCTTGGCGCAGGTCAGATTTTTGATAAATTTTTGAAAAAGCGTAAAACGCAAACAAAACTTTAACATTTCTATGCTATAATAGGCAAAACAGCTTGTGGAGGAACGCTTATGTTCAAAATATTGGTGGTTGAGGACGACAAGGAGCTTAACCGGTCGGTCTGCACGTTCCTGAATCAGAGCGGCTATGAGGCGGCCGGCTGCCTGAACGCCACCGATGCCTATGACGCCATGTATGCCGCGGCCTTTGACCTGATTATTTCCGATATCATGATGCCTGGCGTTGACGGTTTTGAATTTGCCCAGACCGTGCGGGAACTGGACACCAACGTTCCCATCCTGTTCATGACGGCGCGGGACGATTTCGCCTCCAAGCAGCGGGGCTACCGAGCGGGCATTGACGATTATATGGTGAAACCCATTCACTTGGATGAATTGTTTCTCCGGATCGGGGCACTGCTGCGGCGGGCCAGGATCGCCAGCAGCCACAGACTGGAGGCAGGCAGTCTGGTATTGGACGCGGACGAGCGCACGGCTTATTTGGATGGAACGGAGATCTCCCTTACCCACCGGGAGTTTAACATCCTCTATAAGCTGCTCTCCTACCCGAAAAAGGCGTTCACCCGCACACAGCTCATGGACGAATTCTGGGATGTGGAGACGTCCACCGCGCCCAGGGCTGTGGATGTGTATATAACCAAGCTGCGGGACAAGTTTTCGGGTTGTGACGCCTTTGAAATCGTCACCGTGCGGGGACTGGGTTATAAGGCGGTGTTGAAATGAGGAAAGACCGAATTCTTCTCCTGCTCCGTCCGGTCTGGAACTGCGTTCCGTTTTTTCTGCTGATCTCCTTTGTGGCCACCTGCTGTCTGGAGCTGTTCCTGCTTGAAATGCAGCGGAGCATGGGAATTGTGGTCTCCAAGGAAAATATCGAAAGCGCAGCAAAGTTCACCTTTGGCAATGTGGTACTCATCAGTCTGTTTTGCACATTGATTGACGGCGTCCGGCGCTGGTATACCGTTACGCGCCCTGTCCGGCGGATTGCCGCCGCGGCGGAGAAGGTCATGGCTGGCGATCTGTCGGTACGCATCCAGCCGGTCCAGGGACTGAACGCCCAAGATGGCTTTAACGTCACCATTAACTATTTTAACCGCATGGTACAGGAACTGTCCGGCATCGAGACGCTGCGCACAGATTTTATCACCAATGTTTCCCATGAATTGAAAACACCTCTGGCTGTCATTCAGAATTACGCGGCCATGCTTCAGCAGGCAAATCTCCCGGAGGAGCAGCGGGCAGAATACGCCAAAACGATTGTGGACGCATCCTGCCGCCTGTCGGATCTCATCACAAATATTCTGAAACTGAACAAGCTGGAAAATCAACAGATTTACCCGGAAAAAACGATCTATGATCTGGGAGAACAGCTTTGCCAGTGCCTTTTATCTTTTGAGGATGCCTGGGAGGGAAAGGATATTGAGCTGGAAACTGATTTGGCGGAGGATGTGCTGATTGAATCCGATGCGGAGCTGCTGATGCTGGTATGGAATAATCTCATCTCCAACGCATTGAAATTCACTCCGGTGTGCGGGCGTGTTGCAGTCAGCTTGGAGGGGGTGGAGGACTTTGCTGTGGTGCGGATCACGGACACTGGCTGTGGTATCCCTCCAGAGGTAGGTGAACGCATTTTCGAGAAGTTCTATCAGGGCGACACCTCTCACGCCGCGCAGGGCAACGGCCTGGGGCTGGCCCTGGTCAAGCGTGTGGTAGATATTGTGGGTGGCGATATTTCTGTTGACAGCGAGGTGGGCAGGGGCAGCAGCTTTGCGGTGAAAATCAGGAGGATGGGCAATGGAACAAGCTAAAGCCATTCTAAAACGGATATTCTTCCTGCCGCCTCTGCCGACCCTCTGCATCGCGCTCCCCTCCTTTGCGCTGGTGATTTATGTACTGGATCAGGGATTCCTCGGGCCGCTGGCGTATGCGGTATATGTCCTGTCCGCCTATGCGCTGGTCATATCCATCACAGGAGGTCCCGGCATCATAAGGGAATTCGCACAGTGGATCAAAGATCATCCGCTGACCCGGAAAATGTTTCGTATCCCCCTGGTCAAACGGTTTGCGGAGGATGTGCGTTTTCGCACCAGCGTCTCTTTGTATCAGGGTCTTATCGTCAACCTTCTCTATATCGCCATAAAACTTGCGTTTGGGTTTTATTACCGCTCCTGGTGGTTTCTTACGCTGGCGGTCTACTATATTCTGCTGGCCGTGCTGCGCGTTATTTTGCTCTGGCGCTGGGGCGGCATCGGAGCAAAACAAGAACTGCGCCGTTATCGCCTGTGCGGGGTCGGGCTGCTGATCATGAATGTGGCACTGGCCGGAATGGTGGTTCTCATGGTAAGCCAAAATCATGGGTATGTCTATCCAGGAATATTGATCTACGCAATGGCGGCGTATTCTTTTTACACGGTGATCATTGCTGTAGTCAATGTGATAAAATTCCGCAGGCATGGAAGTCCTGTCCTCTCGGCGGCAAAGACAATCAGCCTGGCGGCGGCTCTGGTATCCATCCTTGCGCTGGAAACAGCCATGATCGCACAATTTGGCGGCACAGATGACTATCGGAAAATGATGACGGCGGCAACCGGAGGCGGCGTCTGCGCCATCATCCTTGGTATGGCAGTTTTTATGATCGTGCGGTCAGCAAAGCACATGAAGCAGCTTGAAATTTAAGAGCGATGAAAGGGACATTATGATGGAAGAAAAAAAGGAAACTTTTACCTACACCTATTCCGCCTCCCGGCAGGAGGAGGTCCGGCGCATCCGGGAGAAATATGCCCCGGCCACCAAGGAGGAGGACAAACTGGAACACCTGCGCAGGCTGGACAGGGCCGCGACAAAGCCGGGAACAGCCGCAGCCATCGCTGTGGGCATGATCAGCACGCTGATCATGGGCGTTGGTATGTGCTGTACGATGGTGTGGAGCGACACGCTGTTTATCCCCGGCATCATCATCGGCGTTGTCGGGATCGTTGGTATCTGCGCCGCATATCCGCTGTATCAGTGTGTAACGAAAAGGCGGCGGGATAAGCTGGTACCCGAAATATTGCGGCTGACAGAGGAATTGATCCGATAGAAGCGGAGTCAATTTTGTGAAAAATGCCCTTTGCTTTTTTCTCTCTGTTTTGCTAAACTGAACCTGTCAATTCAATACGGACATTCAACGACACACGCAGTGCATTGCACGTAAGCCTGATCACGGTACAGTAATGCTCGGTGTGTGTCTTTTTGCGCCAAAAGGCACACGCATCAGCGTGTGCCTTTCTCTGTCCGAAAACCGTTGAAGGAGGAACCATTATGGAATCACCAATCTATCTGGGTACAGAGAAGCCCGGAAAACTGCTGCTGAAATTCGCAGTCCCCTGTATTTTTTCTCTCATTATTTCCTGTCTGTATAACATCGTTGACCAGATTTTTGTGGGCAACGGCGTGGGCTACCTGGGCAATGCCGCCACAGGTGTGATCTTCCCGGTCACAGTCATCGGCTGGGGCATTTCGCTGTTCTTCGGCGACGGCGCGGCGGCGGCTCTCAGCGTATCCCTGGGGAAAAACGAAACCGAACACATTCACCGCAGCGTGGGCAACAGCATCCTCTGCTCCTTTTTGGGCGGTGCGGCGCTCATTCTCATCAGCTACATCTGGGGAGACGGCCTCCTTCGGTTGATTGGCGCGACTGACGCAAATCTGGCACTGGCCCACGACTATGGATTCATCATTTATACGATGATACCTCTGGCCCTTGCACAGAATACGATGGCCTCCATTATCCGTGCGGATGGCAGTCCCAAGTACGCCATGGGGGCCATGCTGGCGGGTGCGGTGCTGAATATCATCGGCGATCCAGTGGCCATTTTCGCACTGGACATGGGCATCAAGGGCGCGGCCTATGCCACCATCATGGGACAGTTTGTCAGCTTCTGCATCTGCGCGGTTTATCTGACCAGAAGCCGGTCCTTCCGCCTGTCCCTCAGCAGTTTCCGGCTGGACTGGAGGCTGCTGAAGCAGGTCATGGCACTGGGTGCGTCCAGCTTTCTGACGCAGCTGTCCATCGTGATCGTCACTATCGTCAACAATATCCTGCTGGTGAAGTACGGCGCACTTTCTCCCTACGGCCCGGATATTCCCCTGGGGGCCTTTGTGGTGATTTTGAAACTGTTTCAGATTGTACTGAACGTCGCCATTGGGATTGCCGCCGGCGCGCAGCCCATTGTCGGGTACAACTATGGCGCAAAAAAATTCGGGCGGGTGCGGGAACTGCTGGTGTTGATGATTAAATGGACGGTGATCGTCTGTCTGATCTGTACTCTCTTGTTCGAGGCATTCCCGCTGATCTTTATCCGGATGTTCGGTGCGGACGGGGAGCTTTATACGCAGTTTGCGGTACAGTGCCTGCGGGTCTATCTGTCCCTCATTCTCTTTACCTGCGTTCAGAAAGTCTGTGCGATTTTTCTGCAATCCATCGGCCACGCCAAAGCCGCCGCGCCTTTGTCTATCCTGCGCGATGTGCTGCTGATCGTATTTTCTATCGCAGCCCCTATGGTCTGGGGTGTAACAGGTATTTTCTGGGCCGCACCCATTGCCGATGTTTTGGCTATTGCAGTGACGGCAGTCGTAATGCTCCGCCTGTGGAATCAGCTAAAGGCGGAGGATGTCCAGCCTGGAGCGGAGCGGCCTATCCTGCAAAGCTCCCGCCCCGGCGTGATCGTCACCATTGCCCGTGAACATGGTACTGCTGGAAAACGCATCGGCCAGTTGGTGGCGGAGAAGCTGGGAATTCCCTGCTATTACAAGGAAATGACCGCGCTGGCCGCTCAGGAGAGCGGTCTTGCAAGGGAGTTTATCTCCGGCATCAACTCGGATGAAAACGCCGCCATGCGGGAACTGTATCTCAGCACCAGCGCTGTCCAACAGGCGGTGATTGCGCAGGATAAAGCAATCAATATGATTGCGGACATGGGGGCTTGTGTCATTGTGGGCCGGGCAGCGGATTATGTGCTTCGGAACCGGGAGAACGTTGTGCGTATTTTTATCCACGCACCCAAACCCTACCGTGTGAAAAAGGTCATGGAGATGTACGGCGATACGGAGCAAGAGGGCAAAAAAAGCATTGCCCGCTCTGACAGCGCCAGAGGAACCTACTACAAGAGTATTTCCGGTCATGTATGGGGCGATCCCCACCAATATGAACTGAGTGTGGACAGTTCTATGGGGCCGGAAAAAACAGCAGAGTTGATCTGCAGCTATATCAACCTTATGTGATGCGTATAATGAAACGGCAGGGGGCTTACCGGCTCCCTGGCTGGGGTTCCACGTTCTCGATTTTGTAAACGCCTCTTTTGTCATATAGAACCAATACTCCAGTTTTATACATGGCATTCAGTCCAGATAGTTCCCAACAGGCTGGGCGTTGTTCTGCTTTTTGATTTTGATAATATAAGAGAGCCATCGGGTTGTTCGGTTTCTTCAATGACCTTGTACTGTGTTTTGTGGCGATCCATCTGCGCCTTGTAGGATTCATATTCCTGCCGAATCTGCTTCTTTGCCAACTCCGCAGAAATTCCGTCTTTCAGTTGGAAGTGAGTGGTCTGCTCCAGACAAGCCGCTTTGTATCACGATTATTCATCATCTGCAGCGTTGCGTTCCTGATAGTCCTTGATGTACTCATCTAGGTATCCCAGGTACTCGGCTCCGCCACTCTCAATCTGCTCCAGAATAGTGGTAAGTTGGCGGCGACTCTCTGTTTCCTCCCACTTTGTCAGGGTGACAGTATCAGGAATATGGGATTTGTTTGCAGGGGAATTTATCACATCGTTAATAATTTCGTTGAACAGCACATCCAGCATATCCTCTGGAGTTCTAAGCTGTTCCGCGCCTGCGGCACTGACCGGATCAATCACAAGATAGATATAGCCAGCTTTCTTGGAGTAAAGAATGTCAAAGTAGTTTTGGCTATTAATATAAGCGGCAAAGGCTCGGAGAATTACATCCAATTTCTTCTTGGTTTCTTCTGTATAAATCATAGCTATATACGACCTTTCTTGTTTCGCAGATTCGTCCCTGGTAGCGTACCCGCTTAAATCAAATTTTAATAAGCGTGCGCCCTCTTAATTATAGGATTGCTCAATATATTAGTCAATAGCCCGATAACAAGAGCGGATAACAAAGCATGAAAATTTTATAATAAAGGCATCCTAATCACAGGGGGATGCCGTGGATGAGCAAGAAGGAAGTGGAATTCAGCAATCGGGACAGGTTCATCGAACTCGGCCTGATGATCGCCAGTCTCCGAAAAATGCAGGGGATGTCCCAGGAGAAGCTGGCGGAGAAGGCGAAGATCAGCCGCTCCCACCTGAGTTCCATCGAGGCCCCCAACATCGTGCGGCCCTTTTCTCTCGAAGTGCTATACAACATTGCGGACGCTCTTGGCGTCCGAGCGGGGGATCTGCTGAACGCCACCCTGCCCCCAGCGAAATGAGAACAGCGCCTTGCCACCGGCAAGGTGCTGTTTTGTCCCCTATGCCGCCTCCCCGCCATAGAGGTCATGGTTGACCTGGGCGGCGTAGTGGTTCTCAATGGTGGCCGGGGCGTTGTACAGCACAGTCAGCAGGTACTGCTTCATGTTCCGTACCTGGGTGGTGTTCTCCCGGAGGCAGTCGAACACGAAGCGGATATGTTCCCCGTCCAGCTTCAGTAGCCGGGACTTCACCACCGCTTGGGGGAAATCGTTCCCAGCCACCCGGATATTTTTCTTTTTGGAGCAGACCGTCTCCACCATCAGCTCCACCATCTCGTCCAACTGTGCGGCGTCATAGGGATGCTCCCGCACGAAATCGTCATAGCCGATGTTCTCCCGGATCATCTCCCGATAGGTGTCCATTTCGCCCTGACTCACTCCGCTGCTCCTGCTCCGCTTCCTTCCCTTCGCTTCAGACGGCTGTGCTGGCACAGACGCAAAAGCCGTGGGAAGGGATGAAGGGAAGGGAAATGATTCCGTAATTTGTGAATCAGTTATTTTGTTTTTGTCTTTATTTAATTGCGTTGTGTCCTCCAACGTTGGATTTTCCGACGCAGGTTCCTCCAACGCAGGCTGGGCCGAAAAAACAGGCCGTTCCCGGATAACGTACTCAGTCCCTTGCAGATGACCTTTTTCATTTCTCACACGGGAGCGGGTGACATACCCGGCTTTCTCCAGCTCCACCACGGCGGCCCGGATAGCGTCCTTGCCCTCCAAGCTGATGCGGGTGAGGCCGGCCAAGGTATAATCCCAATCTTCCGGGAGACTAAGCATCAGGGACAGCAGGCCCTTTGCCTTGAAGGAGATGGTCTTGTCCCGCAGGTGATAGTTGCTCATGACGGTGTAATTCTGGGTGCGCTCCACACGAAAAACTGCCATTGTATCCTCACTCCAAATTCATAAAATTTCAGGCTGGGAAACAGGACATCCTGTCTCCCAGCCTCTTAATTTAGTTATAAACAGGGGTTGCGTAGCCCCAGATCTCGTAATGGCCGACACTGTAGGCGTTCTGGCGGCAGCTGTCGCCGGAGTTGCCCTCCACGGTGTAGACCACGCCATTCTCCACCCGTTCCACGATGCCCACATGGTCAGGCACATCGTCCTGCGGCCCGGAGCCGCCTTTTTCGTTCCAGTCAAAAAATATCAGGTCTCCAGGACGTGGCTCATAGTCGCCATCCTGCCACTGGCCCCGGTCTTTAAACCAATTAGAGCCGCCTGTGCATCCGGCGAACTTGGGGATCACCCCAGCGTCAATGTAGCCGCACTCGTTGGCACACCAGCTGACAAAGCAGGCGCACCACTCCACCCGGCTGTTGAAGCCGTACCAGCTCCAGTAGGGCTGACCGCCCACATTACCCACCTGGGACAGCGCTACAGCCACGATCTCACCGCTGGAACCGTATAGGAGGCTGTTCCACATGGCGCGTATCTCCTCCGTCAGCAGCTCGTCCAGGGCGGCGTTCTGCTGATCTGTAAAAGCGTAAAACACCCGCATATCATCTGGGGTTCGGGGCGTAACCGCGATGGTCAACACCTTCTCCGTCCAAGCGGGGGTATCGCCCTCGGCTGGATGATCTATGTCCGTCTCCGCCGTGGTGATTTTCGTCATATCCCAGAATACCAGCCGCAGTTTCTCAACCGTATCCGTGTCCAGGACGGACACCTGCGCTCCATCCGCCGCTCCGGCAGTCTTGGCGGCGAACACCGCAAACACATCTGCCCAAGACGGAGGACGGCCCTGTATAGGCGTGCTGAACATCGTCAGGGTTGACAACGATGGTCTGGCTCCTGGTGTTGGGATCAATGGTATAGCCGGGGATCGTAGCCTGCTCGGTGATGACCACCGTCCCCACGATGC
>OFFV01001929.1_pt1 | contig 10912 bp, 10 predicted proteins | sample 1521461 | NCBI WGS metagenome assembly OFFV01 (sample SAMEA3504120, study PRJEB24116) | mouse gut metagenome | biome: mouse gut; feature: mouse-associated habitat; material: faeces | place: Denmark | collected 2011 | reverse complement strand
ATCATTGACAAAATCACTGAATTTATAAAGGAAATGCTGCAAGGGTGGGTGCTTGACAACCTCGGCACGATGTTCACGGACGTAAATGATAAAGTCGGGGCAATGGCAGGGCTATTCCCCGTGATGTGCTGTATGTGGGAACACCGGAGAAATGCCGTGAGCTTATGGGGCGGCTGGTATCAGGGGAAATGACACAAAGCGATGTCAAAGAGATGTATGCAAAAGAACAGGAAACATTGCTGGAACCGGAGCAGCCGGAAGCACAGAAAAGCCAACAGGCATTCTATGGGCATACTTTAAGCTATGCAATGGAACATGGGGAAGTGGACAGATACAGTGATTCCCGAAAGGTTGACAGGGAGTGCAAGGGTGCGATTGAGGAAACAATCCGGCAGAATTTTGACGGTATGCACTTAAATCATGGTATTGCAAAGCCTTTGGCGGAGCAGTACGGATCGGAGCGCATGGCATTTGTCCTTGCCAACACAATCTATCAGGAATCATGAGATGGGCGTTTTTCAAGAGATAACAAAGCATGGGCATCAGAGTTTCCCATTTCGGAAGATATTGTGCATGGGATAGATATGAACCGTGAGCTGATTGTAAGCAGCCATCCGGCAGTGTTGGATGGATTTATTGATATGTTCCGCAGGGAGGTTTTGGAAAAAGAAAAAGAAATGTCTGTCGTACAGGACACTTCTGGACATGATGTCCAGAAGTCAGCGCCGGGGCAGGAAAAAATGGAACCGCCGGAGCCGGAAATAAAGCAGTCAGAACGGAATATGCCGGAGGAAACGGAGAAAACACAGGCATTTGAGGATTTGGATGATGAGGATGAGATTATAGACCTTGGAGATGAAAAAGACCAGGTGCTTGCGGAAATGAAGAAATCCTTAAAGGGAGAGCAGGAAACAGAGCTTGCTTTCCAGATAGCAGACCGCTTCATCAGTATCCAGGAAGTTGACGGAGGATATGACTATTCTATTATGGGGGCTGATTATAAGGAGATAGACGGCGGTGTGTATGACAATCCTGATGTCAGTATCAGGGAAGCGCTTGACAATATTCTGACGGATTTAAGAGATAATCCTTTTGACAACAGCACAAGGGGAAATATCCGTGACAATGACGAACTGATACCGATTGATTATGATGGATTGATGGAAAAGGCAGAATCCGCTAACCGCATCGAACCGCAGGCACATGGGAATGTGGTTGAAAATTTCAAGGCAAAAACCAATGAGCTGTTCCATGAGATCAGCGAAATGAACCCGGCAGAGATTGAAGAAACCGTAAAATGCCATGTGCAGGCGCAGTTGGACGAATACGGCATTGATGCGGAAATTGTGGATGTCGCAGTAGTAGGGAGCAGATGCCGGGGATTGGAACAGGAAGGCTCTGACCTTGATGTGGTGGTGGAACTTTCCACGAATGAGCGTGAAGATGTGCTGTTCGATACGTTTAATGAGGCAGGTCTTCATATCGGCGGGGTAAAGGTGGATATAAACCCGATCACCGCACAGCGGACGGGAACGCTTGAAACCTATCTTCCGCAGGTGGAGGAATATTTGGAGGGAGAGCGTGAACATGGGGCGTATTTAAGTAATAGCCCTGAGAATATGCAGACACGCCCCAAGGAGAAAGCGCCTGTAACTTTATCCCAGGAGCCGGCAGAACCGGAAGTGACGCTGACCGTTGCGGAATGTGGCGAGTTTCACAATCTGGGCGAGTTTTATGAGAATATCCCTACGGTGGAGGAAGCTGTCGCAATCTGGAAACAGATACCCCCGGAGCGCATGAACGGCATCCCCGCAATCGGCGTCAATATCCATACACCGGGAACGGAAACGTTTGAAGATGTTGGGATTGACATTTTATCCGGGAACCGGATTGACCTTGATATTTTAGAGTATATCCCCGACATAAAGGGCAATCCGCAGGCTATGGAAGTGGTTGCGGAGCTTGTGGCGAAACTGCCGGAAATGGAGATAGACGGCAATATGAGCGAGGGATTTGAGGCTAAAGTATGGGAGAAGCGTATGCCCGATCTGACACCTGCAGAACAGCTTGCAGTAGAGATTGACCGTTTTATATATGATTATGATACCGCCCTTTACCGTGACAACAGCCAGAGCATGACGGAGAATGTGTCAGAGATTGCGGAAGCCTTAAAGCAGAGAGATACCCACGACATGGCATTGTGGATTGCTGAGATAGCTGCCGATGGAACGGAGCCGGAGGAAAGAAAGCGGGCTTTGGAGCTGCTTAAAAAGCTGGCGGAGTACAAGCCCCTTGCAAAGATTGAGGAAATGGAAGAACAGAATTACAACATGGTCGATAATGTGCTGAATAATGGTGCGGGAGAAAAGGCGCAGAAAGAGGAAAATAAAAAAGAGCAGGAGCGTCCTGTGGCAAGGACTTCCTTAAAAGCCCGTCTTGCAGAGAAAAAGGCACTTGTTTCTGGTCAGGGAAAAGACCATGAAGCGCAGGAAAACAATAAAAATAACCAGAGGGAGATGTAAGAATATGAATCATAATTTTACCGTGGAAGAAGTGAATTTAATCTGCATATTTGCAAGTGAAAGCGGAGCTTTCACTTTGGAGAGCAGAAATAAGATCATTGAGGATATTGAAAAAGCCCTGCCATATCTGGAAGATACAGATATGGCGGAACTGTCCGGCAGGGTGATCGGAAAGCTCCGGGGTATGTCGGATGAAGAATTTGAACAGCTTGAACTGGCGGAAGCAGAATAAATACGGCAAAGCAGGTTTTCCCTACCCGTTCTGTTTACGGGCAGGGAAGCCTTTTTTTGTTGTCTGCGTCAATCAGAGAAATATGTTTGGCTGAAAGATATTCTAAAACAGGTCGCTGTTATCTTTGAAGTTTGTACGGTTTACAGTATAATAGGATGCAGAGATGGAGGAATAGAGAATGTCAAAAAAGAAAAAGCGCCCGCATGGGCATTACTGCAAAATATGCGGCGAGTGCAAGGCAAATGAAAAGTTTTCCGGGAAGGGCCATGCAGCCAACATCTGCAAAGCCTGTTCCCGTTTAAGCGTTGCGGAAAAAGCGGCGGCAATGGATATGAACCGACTGATGGACTTCCCCATGCGGCGGCTTTCAGACAGCGATAAAAAATGGCTGAAAGCCAAAATGCATGATGGATGCCCGGAGGTGGCTGATACGGCACGGGAGGTTTACAATGTATGTTTTCCCTATGCAGAGCGCAATGCCATGAAAAAGCAGCTTGTTATCAATACATTGTCTTTTGATGTGCATACAGAAGCTTACGATGGGGATGGCGATACGGAACTGGCTGACTGCAGGTTTACCATTGACCGGAAAAGCCATGTGCTGACCATGACGGACTTCCATACAGAAAGCGGGGAGCAGTCTGTCACTCTGGAGGGCGGGCAGATGGCGAAGCTGCTGCGGTATATTGTGCATACACTGGAGATTTTTATGTGGGAGCAGGATTACTGCCTGAGACCTGATGAGGATGATGTTTTCACGGATATTTTTCTGGAGGAAGGTATCTATGAGGATGAACTGGAAGAAGGTGAAGAGGAGAGGCCGATAGAACCAGAGGGCAGACCGTCCTGGCGGGCACAGGTGGAGTACAGCAACCATACTGTGCAGGATATTTCTAGTTATGAAGATTATCTGCCAGATCGTCCAGAAGAATTGTACCTTTCTTTGCTGGAGTATTTTGAGCCGGAAGAGGAAGAATTTTGATATATTTGTTGATAAAATTAAAATTTGGGGAGCGATAGCCTTGGCATCCAAAGGTGTCTTAGTTTCTAGCAGATACGGAAACGGAAAGCCGACAAATCCCGTAAACACGGAGTTTGCGGCACTACATAGATTCCGAAGTTACATTATTTCCGTGTGCTTATAGGGGTATTTTTACATTGGAGAGGGTGCAAACGGTTATTCTTGGGTTGTTTTGCCTGATAGTATATACTCGTAGGCAAAAGTCGGTTATTATCACGGAAACTCGGATACTCGCAGGCAAAACTCCATACTATCACGCAAAAGTCGATACTCGCAGGCAAAACCCTTATACGAACACGGAAACTGTCTGTATTATCACGGAAACAGGCTGGGAGTTTTCGTGATAATATAAGGGTTTCCGTGATAGTATGCAGAGTTTCCGTGTTTGTATATGAGAAAAACGGTAAAAATTAAATGGATAAATGATAAACGAGGGAGAGGGCTGTTCAATGGCTCTTTTTTGCTTTCCACGCCCGGAAAATAGTCGTTTCGTGTAATCGGATGAAAAACAGAAAATTTTTATGGTATAATTTAATGGGTACTTTTACTTTAGTGGGAACGGTATTCTTCCGAAGTAATAGAGAAATGAGAATTGTACATATATTGCCTGAGCAGTATAATATCTGCAAAACGGGAGGAATTTTATGATAAAATATAAAATTTTAATAGTTGATGACGAACAGGGCATTGTCACTATGTTGAAGGACTATTTTGAATTTCATGGCTATTTGGTATATACAGCTATGAGTGGGGCAGAAGCTCTTAAAGAAATCAATTCGGAGCTTGATATTATTCTGCTTGACATCAATATGCCTGACATGGACGGACTTGAAGTGTGCAGAACAATCAGGGATCATGTATCATGCCCTATCATTTTTTTGACCGCAAGAATAGAAGAAACGGATGCAATCATTGGCTTCCAGGCAGGCGGGGATGATTATGTGATAAAACCCTTTAAGTTAGGCGAGTTAGGGGCAAGGGTAGAAGCGCATTTACGCCGTGAAAGCCGAGGTGATTCCGGTTTGTCAGCAAAATTTTTTGATGACCTTACAATAAATTATAGTAAAAGACAGGTGTCTTATCAGAATCAAGTGATACCGTTTACAAAAAAAGAATTTGATATTGTGGAATTACTTACAAGGAATCCGGGGCAGGTTTTTGATAAAGAAAGAATCTATGAAGTTATCTGGGGATATGATAGTGAGGGGAATAGTTCCATTATAGTAGAACATATGCGGAGGATTAGAAAAAAATTTATGGAGTATACGGAGAAAACTTATATCGAAACGGTCTGGGGGATAGGGTATAAATGGGAAAATTAAAAACAGTTTATAAAAATCTTCCTTTGAAAAAGGCTTTAACTATTACAATCGTGGGTTCTCTTTTCATCGCTTTTTTAGGAGCGATGACGATATTACTGGCAACACGTCCAAGCTATTATGCTCTTGCAGCGGAAAACCCGGAAAATCCAGCTCTGCATTGGCATGATTTTTTTGCCATATCTACTGTAGGTATATATGTTTGTGTTGTGATCGTTGCAGGATCATATATTTTTTATAAGCTAAAACTTTCCGATCCCTTAAAGGTCTTAACGGAGGGAATAGAGCAGATAGCCGTGGATAATCTGGATTTTTCGGTACAGTATGATGCAGAAGATGAATTAGGGGCGCTCTGCAGGTCTTTTGAACGGATGAAGAATGAATTGCAGAATAATTATAAAAGGGTATGGTGTATGACGGAGGAGCGCAGAAAACTCAATGCAGCCTTTGCACATGATTTACGCACACCGCTTACAGTATTGCAGGGATATACAGATTTTTTGGAAGAATATATCCCGTTTCCTGAAAAAGAAGATACAAAACTGCTGGAAACGAACCATATGATGGCATATTATATTAAGCGTCTGGAAGATTATGTTGAAGTTATGAACAAAATCCAAAAATTAGAGGATACGCCAGCCAAAATGCAGACTGTTCCAATAGGCAGTTTTATGAAAATGTTGGATGACAATATAAAATTGACAGCTAAGGAATATGGGAAAGATATTTCCGTTATAAATGAAGCCAATCTACAGGAGGTTAAGGGAGATATTTCCCTGATTTTCAGGGTGTTGGAAAATGTCATGAGAAATGCCTGCCGATATTCTGAAAACAAAGTTCTTGTGCGTCTGTATGAGCAGAATCATTTACTTTCTTTTGAAATGATTGATGATGGAGCAGGATTTAGCCAGGAAGCTTTGGAGCAGGCGCTTAATCCCTTTTACACTTCAGGACAATCCGAATCCCCACATTTTGGTCTTGGATTGAATATCTGTAAAATCCTATGTGAAAAACATGGAGGCAGCATTTCAATCAGTAATACTCCTAACTCAGGAGCCAGAGTACAATTTTCATTTTTGTTGGAAAAGTAGATACTTTTGTGATATTTTTCATTTACACTTTCCTTATAGTAATGAGGAGAGTGTTTATTTTCTCCGGGAAATAACTTGTGAAGGAGTATCAGTATATGGAAAAAATACTATCTGTATCAGGATTACAAAAATCTTACGTTACAAAAGGGAATATTTATCCAGTGCTGAAAGGTGTCAGCATGGAGATGGACAGAGGTGAATTTGTTGCGGTCATGGGACCGTCCGGCAGCGGAAAAACAACACTGCTGAATATCGTGTCGGGCTTTTTATCAGCAGAAAGTGGTAAAGTGAAAGTGGGATCTGTGGATATGCTTCATACTGATAAAGAAAAACAGGCTGAAATCCGTTCCAGTATATTAGGTTTTATCTTTCAGGATTTTATGCTGATAGATGGGCTTACAGTGCAGGAAAATATTTTTCTCCCACAGATCATCGCCCAAAAGCCTGCCGCAGATATGGAAGGAAAAACAAAAAATCTGCTGTGTGCCTTTGGAATTGAGGATATTTCCGGAAAATATCCGGGCGAGCTTTCCGGCGGTCAAAAACAACGGGTGGCTATTGCAAGGGCCCTGTCCAATGATCCGCTGTTAATCTTAGCTGATGAGCCGACTGGCAATCTTGATTCCAAGTCAAGCAATGCTGTCATAGAAGCGTTTTTGTTTGCAAAGGAACAGTTGGGGGCTACAGTTTTGATGGTAACACATGATGCGATTGCTGCTTCTCATGCGGATCGTGTGATTGCTTTGTCGGATGGGGTGGTAGTAAGGGAATTGGTACGTCAGAAAGAGCAGAGGCAGTTTATGAATGATATTCTGGAATTTTTGAAGATTGTGGAGGTGGGACAATGACAATAAATGAAATCACCCGAAAGCTGATCCGCCAGAATAAAAGCCGATATCTGCTTTTTGGGCTGTCAATCTGTTTTGCTATTGCAATGACCGGGGCTTATGGCGTTCTGCTTTTTGGCAGATCTATAACCAATGTATTGATGACAGACGGATCGACCTACATCATTTCGCTTGGAATGTATGGAATCACAATGATAGGTATTGTTGTTTTTCTTTTCTATGCTAATGCTATTTACATGCAGCTTCAAATGGGGGAGATCGGGGTATTCATTTCTCTTGGTCTTTCTCCAAAATCTGTTGGTAAAATACAAAGCCGCCAGCTTGACAGTATATTTTTGATTGGAGGGATGGCTGGTCTTATTTTGGCTGTTCCGATTTCTTTTGGCATATGGTCATTGTTGTCTTTATTTCTATCCTATACAGATGGAACCTTTCATGTGGGATGGAAAGGACTGCTGATTGCAGGAGGGTTATGGATATCGGCATGGGCTATCCAGCGCATCAGGAATACAGCTCATATAACGAGATTAGATGTGATAAAGATTATGCGCTCATCATCTGAATGCGAGGAGGTGAAAGGCTCCCATCCGGTTTTGGGTGTCATAGGGCTTATAGCTGTTCCTTTGGGACTGGTATTGTTTAATCTTACTGCGGTTATCTACCCACTGAAAAGTTTTTCCGTCCTCTTTCTTGGCATCAGTCTGGTTGGAATGTATACTCTGACGGCGCAGATTACTTCCATAGGTAGCATTATAAAGCGTTTTTCCTCCAACGCATACAGAAAAAGTATATTGTTTTATAATCTGGTAAGGCAAAAAGGGAACCAATATACGTTATCCTTATTTGTTTCTTCGCTGCTGATTACGCTTACGGTATTTTCCATATGTTTTAATGGATGTACTTTTCTGGAGCTTTACTATGAAATTAAGGAAGAACCCTATGATTATGCGGTTTTGGTCAGGGAATCAGAGCAAGATATGGATGAAAGCAGGATAGGTTCCTTTGCAGAAGAAAACGGCATTTCTTTAAGTGAATGGCATTCACTGGATATGCTTTTGCTGGGGAGGGAGCATCAGTATATGGATGCTTCAAGAAATGAGTGGTCACCGGAAATTGTTGTTAATGTGTCCGATTTTAATAAACTTTCCGGCATGAACCTGTCTGTTCCTGATGATGGATATATTTACTTTCAGGATTCCGATGATTCTGTGTTTCAAACCTGCTCGGATAATAGAGGGGTGTTTTACAATCCATGTGCAAAAGAAGATTTTACGCTGCAAAAAATTGAATTGATTTCAAGGGAAAATGTATTGAACCAAACGGCAAAGATAAATTCTTTTGCTCTCATCAGTGACAATACTTATCAAAGGATAAGCAATACTTTGGATTCCTCATATAAAATGACCTATCACCTGTTTCATGGCAGTAATCCCGAAAACAGCAGTGAATTTCAAAAGAGACTTCTGGCAGAGATTGTAGCATTAAACGATGGGGAGATATTTGTGAGCTGGCAGGATCAGGCTATTAAAGATAAAATAGAGAACTATGAAGATATTTATATTCCTTATGATGGAAACGAACTGTATGCTGCCCGCTGGTGGGAATTTTACCCTTACGCAAAACAGACGCAGTTTGATGTCCAGATGGAGGCGGGCGCAGTTTATCTGATCTTAATTTTCTTTATTGCCGTTATTGCATGCGTATCTGCAACGATGATAATGGGACTAAAAATTGCAGGAACGATAATGCAGGATACAGAAAGTTATAGAAAAGCGATGTATCTTGGGCTAAAAGAAAATGATCTGAAAAAACTGATTCGGAAACAGATAGGGTTAATTTATTTTTTTCCTGTAATATGCGGCTGTGCCACAGCTTCTTTTATGATAAACCGCTTTATGGAGGCATCTTCTATTGTACATGTCCGTGAGGTTACGCTGGCTGCTATAGGAATATCGCTAATGGTAATCCTTATACAGCTTATCATATTTTTCTTTCTTCAGAAGAAATTGGTTGTTTCGACATCTGGGATAGTATATGAAAGCAGGTGACAGGATTGGAATATACGATATAAACTTATGAGTTATGCAAAAAATACGGTGATTGTTCTGTTGTCCGGAATGTATCCATGCACGTTCCGAAAGGACAGATATATGGACTGTTGGGCAGGAACGGGGCGGGTAAAACTACAATTATGAAAATGGTGCTTGGACTGGTGAGGAAAGATTCCGGTTCTGTGACATTATTCAATCAGGTAATGACAGGTTATCAGAGCGGGATTTATGCCCGTATTGGAAGCACGATTGAATCTCCCGGTTTTTATTCAAATCTGACAGCAGCGGAAAATCTCTCCGTTTTCTCAAGACTGAGGGGGAAAGTGAATGAAAATAAAATATGTGATGCACTTGGTGTTGTAGGACTTCCTTATCAAGATAAGAAGATATTTTCCAAGTATTCATTAGGAATGAAACAACGGCTGGCAATTGCTAATGCAATAATAAATGATCCGGAACTGCTTATTTTAGACGAGCCGACAAATGGGCTTGACCCGATTGGTATAGCAGAAATGCGGGCACTTATTCGGCGGCTGAGTCATGAGTGTGGAAAGACTATTTTAATATCCAGCCACCAGCTTTCGGAGATGGAACAGATGGTGGACTGGGTTGGAATTATCCATGAAGGCAGGATGTTGGAAGAATGCCCTTATCAGCAGCTAAAGGAAAATGAACATTCCTATATCCGTTTGATTGTGAAAGAGCCAGAGCAGGTATATAAGTACCTGAGAAATGATCTTTCAATTGGAAAGATTAAAAGACCAGAGGCATCTGTCATAGAGATTTATGACCTGAAATACGGTACTTTAGAATTGAACAGCAGGCTGTTTGCTGCTGGCTTTTCTGTAGTTGAAATTTCTAAATGCCAGAACAGTTTGGAAGATTATTTTAAGGAATTGACAGGAGGTGTAGGCATTGCATGATGCAGTTTGCTCTGAAATAAGAAAATTCCGCAGAAATAAAATGGCATGGCTGGGAACTTTGATTATTATAACGATTCCGCTTTTTATGATATGGAACCGTTTGGTTATTGACCAACAGAGAAAATATATGGAATGGCTGATGAGTGTACTCATGCTAAATACTCTTGTGTTACCTATCGTAAACGGGTTTGTAATCACTTCAAATATGCAAAGGGAATATCAGGACAGAACAATACGGAATATTCTGACAGCCCCGGTATCGAGAGAAAAATTTATGGCAGCTAAATTCGTTGTGTGGCTTTTGTGGTATTTAATATCAATTTGTTTGTCGGAGATGATAGTGACAGCAGGCTATTATACTCTTTTTCCCGTTGAATTTACAACAGGGAATATGAGGTATGCCTTATTTTTAATAATCCAGAACAATTTTTTCTTTTATTGCGGGGATTCCTATTCTTTGGATATGTGTGAAACAGCAGGCATTGTTTTATCCTTCCATGCTTGCCACTTTAGGAAGCGCAGTATTGCAGGCGGCAGGACTGCAAGTTTCAGAAGAACTGATATTGCCAGCTTGTGTATGCCCTTGGACAGCAGTATCTATTTCTGGCTTAGTTGAGGTTGATACATTTTATTATTGGATATGCCTTGTATCAATATTTCTTTGCGGATTAGTTGGTTTTATGGGGACAATTATTTCTTTCGGAAATCAGGATCAATGATATGTTTGATGAGACCGCCGCACTATGGCCTTCATCCGCCATATGCGGCGGTCCGCTTTTTCCCAGGCCGGGCGGCCTGATAACAGAAATCACTTGGAAAGCGGGGAATTTGTATCTGCAAAATGAACCAGTCCCCATGCACTATTTCTCATATGGGTTCTTGTAATCAGGGCAGAGGTATGTCTC
>OFFV01001927.1_pt1 | contig 10925 bp, 10 predicted proteins | sample 1521461 | NCBI WGS metagenome assembly OFFV01 (sample SAMEA3504120, study PRJEB24116) | mouse gut metagenome | biome: mouse gut; feature: mouse-associated habitat; material: faeces | place: Denmark | collected 2011 | reverse complement strand
CCGCGTCCACCACCGTAGGAATGCCGATGGCGATCACAGGCACCCCCAGACTCTCCTGAGTCAGGGCATTCCTGTGGTTTCCCACACCGGAGCCCGGCTGGATCCCTGTGTTGGTGATCTGAATGGTGCGGTTAAGCCGCTTTGTGCTGCGGGCTGCCAGCGCGTCAATGACAATCAGCGCGTCCGGCTCCGTCTCCGCCACCACCCCCTTGACGATCTCCGCCGTCTCCATACCCGTCTTGGCCATAACCCCCGGTTCCAGGGCGCTGATCTGATTCATCCGCTCACAGTTGTAGGCGGCCTTTCCATACTCCTTCACAATATGCCTGGTGATAAACAGGTTGTCCACCACCTGGGGCCCCAGGGCGTCGGCCGTCACCTCCCGGTTGCCCAGACCCACCACCAGAATCGACTGCTCCTGTTCCGCTCCCGGCAGCAGCTCCAGAATCTCCTGTGCCAGACAGCAGGAGATCTCCCTGTGGTAGCCGTCGTCCGGCTCCACCATGGCCGGGGCCTCCATGGTCACATAGATCCCCATGGGCTTTCCCATAGCCTTCGCCGCATTCTTGGTGTCAATCATCACTTTCGTCACATGGATGTCCTCTTCCTCCAGATCATATTCCTCCACCCTGACCCCGCGGAGCTCACTGTCCGCCTCGGTAATGCTTTCCCTGGCCTCAAGGGCCAAATCCGTCCTCATCTGAAAATTTTCCATAGCTCCTCACACTCTCCCAAAAAATTTCAGGTACTGTATTATATTTTGGTCAATTTTTCGTAGAATATGTCTTGACAAACTTTCTAATATTTACTAAACTAAAAAGGTATGTTTACGTTAGTCTTCCGTGTCGGGCTAAGGTGAAACGACAGCTAACTTTTAAATTCACGTATACAATTGGAGGTGTAGGACTTGGCTAACATTAAATCCGCAAAGAAGAGAATCTTAGTGAACCGCACGAACGCCGATAGGAACAAGGCTATCAGAACCCGTGTCAAGACCGCAGTCAAAAAGGTATATGCCACCATTTCATCCGGTGACAAGGCTGCTGCACAGGCTGAACTGGCCGCTGCCACCAAGGTGATCGAGATGGCAGGCAGCAAGGGCGTCTATCACAAAAATAATGTTGCACACAAGGTTGCCCGTATCAGCAAAGCCGTAAACAAGATGGCTTAGGTATTGTGGGAAAATAAGTGATACACACCGAACATAGGATGTGTAAAAAAAGGCTGCCCCAGTCAGTGGGACAGCCCTTTTTGCTGTGTTTTTTCAAAATAACGGATTCAGTGCCTGCGGCTTCCTCCCCCGTGGCTTGCACCGCTGCTGCTGTGGTGGTGCCCTCCGCCACCGTGGTTTGCGCTGCTCCGGCCTCCGCCTCCGGTGCTGGCGGCAATCCGTCTTGTCACCACACTTTTTCTCAGAAAGACATCCGTCCTGTCATGAAATTCCGGCTTTCCTCCCGACACATAGGCGTTCACCGCCACCGTGTTGTCCGCGCCTATGGCGTCCTCATTCCAGATACTTTCATAAATCTGGTCAATGGAAAAGACCCCGCCGCAGCATACATTGCCGCCACGCCGATTGGGAGAAAAATCACCATCCCCCAGCCAAAAGGAATCTGCAAAGAATCCTCCAGCAGATCCCCCACCTTGTCCACGTAAGCCTCATAAGCCTTGAAAGGATCCCTGTCGTGGCGGGCATCCACCGCGTCAAAGATTTCCTCAATGTCGTAGGTGCTGAGAGCCCTCTCCACCTTTCCGCTGGTGGAAAGCACCTCCCCCTTCTGTCCCTGGTACCAGTTGTACAGAAGAAGAATTCCGTCTCCCTCGTATCCCTTGTTGTAGCCAAACCGGTTCTGGTCCCAGAAATCGTCAGCTATGTCCTGCATGTTCCGCTCCCAGTCCTCCCACCGCAGGCCGTACTGCTCCATGGCTTCTCTGCCCTCCACAGGCTGACTGATGGTCATCAGCACAATGTCCGCCTGAATCTTTTCCTCCATCCGGGCAATCTGCTCCCGCAGAGCCTCCTCCTCCTGAGGGGTGAGCACCTCCCCATAGTCGAACACCCTCTCCGTGGGCGCCTCATTGTTGGCTCTGGGCGCGCTGCCCCGGGTCTGTTTCACGGCCCACAGCGCCACACAGGCCACTGCCGCCAGCCCTATGCCCAGGAACCAGAACCGGAAATAGTGCAGGTACTGCCTCCTGGCTTCTTTTTTGTAATCGTTATCCATATTCCGCCTCCTGCCCGCCCCTGCGGGCCAGTGCCAGTGTCCTCCATCCTTGCGTCCCCGCTGCCGCCCTCCGGCTCCCCTGCCAATTTGTCTGTCACAGCAGTCCCAGCATCACCTGCAGCAGCGCCAGTATCACGGTCAGGCTGCCCCAGAGTGTTCCCACATAAGCCCAGAACTTGCCGCTGGAAAAAGGCGCCGTTCCCACAATCTTTCCCGTCTGCCCGTTCACATAAAAGGGATACTCCTGGCCTTTGTAAGAATATATGTACTTCCACACAGGAAGAAGCCCGTAAACCGCCCCGCTGTCCCTGACCTGAATATCCTGATGCAGGGTTTTCACGGTGCTGTACCCCCCATAGCTCTCCCGCAGAAGTTTGGCGGCGTCCTGGTTCATCATCGTCCTGGCCCGGTTTTCCACCACATCCCAGGTCATATTGTATTTCTCCCCCCAGAACCCCGACATAAACTTAGGATCAAAATCAGCCATCTGCCCATACTGGAACGGGGCAATCAGCTCCATCACATCGTCCGGCATCTGCTCAGAGGCATCCACAGGAATTTTTTCAAATTCAATGCTCATACGCCGTCCTATGGCATACACGGAAGTCTCCGTATACTCCTTGTCACCGCTGCGCCAGACCTTGATTTTCGTCCCCTCTCCCTGAAAAGAACAGTCTGTCTGATAGTCATAGAACCAGTAGGGCACATAGATCCCCTGCATGCTGTCCAGACGGGCTTCTGAGAGAAAATCCGTGGGCGCAAACAGACAGCGCCTGAACTTTTCCCGAAGGGATTTCTTGCAGGCTTCCTTGCCCATCTGGAAAGGAATAATCATTCTGGGAGTATACTCCCCCTCCACTCTCTCATTAAAAATCAGATAGCTGTCACAGTAGGGGCACTGGGCCGCGGAAGTATGTATCTGCACAGGCACCTGCCCCCCGCAGTTGGGACATATGGCCAGATCCCCCGTCTGCCCCTCCGTCCTCTCCCCGGTTTCCCGGCTGTCGCAAAAAGGACAGTACATGCCGCGCTTCTCCGGGCTGTATACCACATTTCCCCCACAGCTTCTGCACTTATAATACATCCTTTCATCCTCACTTTCGTATCCACATTTCCCTGCCCTGCACCTGCCCTGAACAGGGACAGGACAGGGAGACAGTCGGCGGCTCCGGTGTCAGTCCGCAGCCCCAAATCCCTCTGGAGTTTTGCCGTCAGCCCACAGACTCAGCTTCACTCACAGAGCACCACAACCTTAAAAGGGGTGGTCTGAGCCGGAATACTCCTGGTGGAACTGCCGTAGGTTACTACCAGACTGTGGTTCGCCGGACTGCCCTGAAAATACTGGTTGTTAGTCGTCCGCACATCCACACTTCCGTCCAGATTCAGCTGAAGCGTCTGGTCTTCATTCACCAGAGATGCACCGTAGTAGCCCACATTCACCATACGCCCGTTCTTTACCTGGGCGGCGGCCACCGCGCTGTACTGGGGCGGATAGATCAGCGGCATGGGCGCGTCGGCCGCATACCAGAAAGTACACATCATCCCCACGGAAAGGGTCTCAAAATCCACCACATAGGTGGCAGGGGTAAGGATAAAATTCACCGTGTTTCCGTCCGAATCCTCCACGGTGGCAAAGATCATACAGCCGTTGGCGCGCCTGCCGCCCATCCTGGCAGGCACCATCTCCACAATGGTCCCTGTCACAGAGCCAAACCGGCTTCTTTTAAATGGCATTTTGTCTCCAAAACCAAAATCCATAGCATCTCCCCGAATCAAATAATCCGTCCACATATGATATGCGCTTTTCCCCAAAAAGTGCCTGGCCCCTAGAGTCAGAAAACATCCCTCACGGCCCCGGCAGAAACGCCCCCCGGGCGGAGACAATGACGCCGCCCCCCAGCACATAGTCGTCCAGGTAGAAACACACAGACTGCCCCGGCGCCGGGGCCCTGACAGGTTTTTCAAAACAGGCCCGCAGCCCCCCGTCCTCCGTCTTTTCCACCCTGCAGTATTCTCCCTTATGTCTGTAGCGGATCTTGGCGAAAGCCCTCACGGGCGCCTCCAGATCCTCCACTCCCATAAAATTGACCTGGCCGCAGCAGACTTCCCTGGCAAAGAGAGCTTCCTCCCTTCCCACCACCACCTCATTGGCGGCAGGACGAATCTGTGTCACGTAGACCCGCTCCCCCATGGGCAGGCCAAGTCCCCTTCTCTGACCGATGGTGTAATGGGTGATCCCCCTGTGCCGGCCCAGAACCTTTCCCTCCTCATCCACGAAATTTCCCGGACCGGGAACCCGTTCCCCAGCCGCCCTGTCAATAAACCCGCCATAATTGTCATCGGGCACAAAACAGATCTCCTGACTGTCCGGCTTCTGTGCCACAGGAAGCCCCGCCTCCCGGGCAATGGCGCGAATCCGGCTTTTCTCATACTCCCCCAGGGGCATCAAGGTACAGGACAGCTGCTCCTGAGTCAGACTGTAAAGCACATATGTCTGATCTTTGTCCGACGACACACTGGATCTGAGGGAAAAACGCCCGTTGGGAAGTTTTACCACCCTGGCGTAATGCCCTGTGGCAATATACTGCGCCCCCAGCTCCAGACTCCACTGCAGCAGAGCCTCCCACTTGATCCGCCTGTTGCAGACAATGCAGGGATTCGGCGTGTGCCCCCGCAGATATTCTTCCACAAAATAGTCCTTTACACAGCAGGAAAATCTCTCCCTGAAATCCACCACATAGTGGGGAATCCCCAGTACCTGCGCCACGGCCCCGGCATCCTCCACCGTCTTCCAGCCACAGCCCGCCTCCTCCTTATCAGAAAGAGAAACGCCGCCGCACTCCTGCCACAGCTGCATGGTAACTCCCACCACATCATATCCCTGCTCTTTTAAAAGGTATGCCGCCACGGAGGAATCCACACCCCCCGACATGCCCACCACTACCCTTTCCTTCATTCCCATCCCCTTCCAGCCGTCCTCCCGGGAAAATGATTTCCCCTTTTGGAAAGACTTCTTCTCAACACAAGACAGCAAGACCTTTATGGATTCCATAAAGGCCTTACAGTCCGCAGCAACAATATTATAAAATACCCTCTCGAAAAAAACAACTGTCAATTATTTCACGATCCTGTAATATGCTCTGGAGGTGCTTCTGTAGCATAGGCTGTATACCAGGCCAAACACCAGGCATCCCCCCACCGTACAGCCAATAAGCAGTCCCTTCTCAAAAAAGCCTATGGCCCCCAGAAGAAGATATACCATGCGCATGCCCACGGCCGTGTGCAGTATGGCTCCCAGAAGAGGCAGCCCGAACACGGTGCTCACCTGCCTTTTGATGGTACAGCGAATCTCTCTGTCGCTCATCCCCACCTTCTGCATCACCTGGAAATTCTTCTGGTCCTCAAACCCTTCTGTGATCTGTTTATAGTACATAATAATCAGCAGGCAGATCAGGAAAATAGCCCCGTAGAAAACGCCGATAAACAGCAGTCCGCCGTACATGCTCTCCACTTCCTTTATATGTTCCCGGCGATCCTCATATGTGGCAAATCCCGCCTGTTTGGACACATACTTCTCCAGCTGCGCAGAAAAGCTGTCCACCGCCGCCTCCTGGCCCTGGGGCTGGAAGCCATAAATATAACTGATTTGTTCTCCGCCGTCAACCCCATAGACCGCCGCTGCTTTTTTCAGCTCTTCCCTGTCTGCAAATACCACCAGCACCATATTTCCAAAGGTATTATCCGGCTGTTTTGTCACCAGTCGGCTCTCCTGCATTTCCCGTTTTACAGTGTATTCCAGGGTTTCAAAACAGATGCTTTCCTGCCCGAAGTCAGGACCCTCAAAGAAGACCAGCACTTCCCCCGCCTGCAGGTTCTCCTGCACTCCCTCCAGAAGACAATATTCTTCCTGTGTCATAAAGAACACGTCCGCCCATCCACTGTAATCGTAAGGTTCTCCCTCCACCTGCAGAACATTTCCCTTCCGGTAAGCCCGAATTCCCACATAAGAGTAATCCAGTTCCAACTGGAGTTCCACTCCGCTGCGTGCCGCCAGGGCGGCGGTCTCCTGCTTCAGCACCTCCTCGTCCATCCTGTCATTTCCAAGGAAATAAATCTCGAAATCCCTGATAAAATTAGCCCTCACAATGGAGTCCATTCCCAGGTACAGCGCCACCGTACAGACCACGGTGATAACCACCATGGTGGAAAATATACAGATATTGGACAGGCTGGCGGCATTCTTTTTCATACGGTAGAGCATGCCGGAAATGGTCACAAAATTCTCCTTACTGTAATAGATTTTTTTCCTCTTTTTAAAGAAGCGCAGCACCGCAATACTGCCGGAAGTAAACAGAAAATATGTGCCCACAATCACCAGAAACACCGCCAGGAAAAAGTCCAAAAAGATATAGGTGTCCAGCTGGGCTTTCAATGCCAGACGATAGCCCATAAGCAGTGCCGCAGCTCCTGCCAGGCTCCACAGACCAATCCATCTGGGCTCTTTCTCCCCTCTTTTGGAGTCGCTCATCAACTCAACAGGGTTTGATTTTCCCACCTGAACCAGGTTCACAAACAGGTTTAGACCTGTGATAAATGCATAGAACAGAAGGGTGTCCGTCACCGCCCTGGGACTGACAGAAAACTCCACATTGATGGGCATTTTTGCCAGGTTCAGAAGCAGCAGAAAGATCAGCCTGGAGAACAGAAGCCCAAGCCCAATGGCAGCAGCCGTCACAATCACATACATGGCCGCGCTCTCCCAGAACATCATAATGCCGATATGCTTTTTCTCCAATCCCAGGATACTGTACAGCCCCAGTTCCTTCTTGCGCCGCTTGATAAGAAAACTGTTGGTGTAGTAGAGAAAAGGGATCATGATCAGTCCCAACAGGCCAAATCCAATCGTGACCAGTATCACGGCATACACCCCTCTGGGCAGTGTGTACATAATGTCATTCTTCAGAATAAGGTCAAACACAAAGTAAGTAAACACGGCAAAGATACTCACCCCGATATAGGGGAAATAGATGGATCCGTTCTTACGGATATTCGCCCCGGCCATCCGGGGCAGAAGCAATGTATGGTTTTTCATTGTGGCTCCTTTCCTATGAGATGATTTCATTTAATTTCATACCGCCGCCGACAGGTCTGTTTTTTCCGTCTGCAGTATGGTCAGCGTATCCGAAATCTTACGATACATCTCATCGTCCGTGAGCATGCCCCTGTAGATCTGATTGAACACGTTGCCGTCCTTGATAAAGAGCACCCTGCCCGCCCTGCTGGCCGCCTGAATGCTGTGCGTCACCATGAGAATGGTCTGTCCATCCTGGTTCACCTGGGAAAAAATGCGCAGCAGCCGGTCCGAGGCCTTGGAGTCCAGAGCTCCTGTGGGTTCGTCCGCCAGCAGAAGCTGCGGCCTGGTGATAAGGGCCCTTGCCGCTGCCGCCCTCTGCTTCTGCCCGCCGGAGACCTCGTAAGGATATTTTTCCAAAAGCTCCTCAATGCCCAGCTTTACCGCCAGGGGCTGCAGCCGCTCCTGCATCTTCTCATACTCATATCCCGCAAGCACCAGGGGAAGAAAAATATTGTCCTTCAGGGACAGGGTGTCCAGAAGATTAAAGTCCTGAAACACAAATCCCAGATTGTCCCGGCGGAAGGCACAGAGCTCTTTCTGCCGGATATCCGCCATATTTTTTCCCGCCAGAATCACCTGCCCGGCAGTTGGTTTGTCCAGGGATGCCATAATATTCAACAGGGTGGTTTTCCCCGACCCCGACTCTCCCATGATGGCCACATACTCTCCCTGCTCCACCTCAAAATTTACATTGTCCAGGGCCTGCACTCTGTTGCCGCCCAGACGCGTAGTGTATACCTTCTTTAAATTCTTAACCTCTAAAAGTGCCATAACGCTCCTCCTTGCCTCTATCTCAATGCTCTCATGTAACTTCTGTAAACACATTATACAAAAAGAGGAAGCGCACTGCCATAGAACTGCCTTGCATTTTTTCCGGCAATCTTACGGTTTCGTAAGGATTATATTTAACAGTGAATTCCCTGTGATACTACATCAGCGGCGCCATCACCTTCATCAGCTGTCCCGTGAGTTTTACCGTCCACTTTTCCTTCCGTACCGTCTCCCTGGAGACCTGCCTGCTCTTTGCCGCCGCTGCCTGAAAATCCGCCTCAATCTCCGAAATACAGTCTGTGCCGTACATGTATGTGGCACACTCAAAGTGATGGTAAAGGCTGCGGTAATCCAGGTTGATGGTTCCCACCACCGCCTCCCTGGCGTCGCTGACAAACACTTTTGCATGGACAAATCCCGGAGTGTACTCATAGATCTTCACCCCTGAATCCAGCAGGGAGGCATAATGAGTTTTTGCCAGAGCATAGGGCACTTTCTTGTCCGGAATCCCCGGCAGCAGCAGAGATACCTCCACCCCCCGCTCTGCTGCAAACTTAAAAGCCGTCTCCATCTCTCCGTCCAGAATCAGATATGGCGTCATAATGTGTACATACTCCTGGGAACGATTCAAAATATCCATATATACCCTCTCCCCCAGCTTGTCGTCGTCCAGGGGACAGTCTCCATAAGGAATCACATAACCCGCCGCCCCCTGCGCCGGCAGCACCGGGGCAGAGAGAAATTTCTGATACTCCCCTTCCCGCTCATCAATGCCCCACATCTGCAGGAACATCAGGGTAAAGCTTTTCACCGCCTCCCCCTTGAGCATAACAGCCGTATCTTTCCAGTGCCCGAATTTTTCCTTCTGATTAATGTATTCGTCCGCCAGGTTTACCCCGCCGTTAAAAGCAGTATGCCCGTCAATGACCAGGATTTTCCTATGGTCACGATAATTGTAATAAGTGGAGACAAAAGGCGATAAAGGAGCAAACATCTTACACTGGATACCTGACGACAACGATGCAGATGGAAATTTAGACAAGTGAAACATGTGGTTAATTGGTGGGGGTTATACTAGTTCAGGCCTCTCTTTCCCAGGTAAAGCATTCTCTGGAATCACACTGTGTCTATGATACACCATACAGTAACTGTACAGTCAAGGGAAAAAGTCTAATACATAAAAAGAGCTGCGCACAAACCATTTTGTGCCGCAGCCCCTTCTTCGATATTCCCACAGGGAACCTTCTTATTTTTCAGCCTGCTTAGTCTCCTCCGGCGCCATTTCCGGCCGGATAGCCTTGGTGCGGATCTCTTCACAGATCTGGTCAAGGAACTCCGCCAGACTTTTAGGACCTTCATCTCCGGCAAAACGGCTCCTCACAGACACAAGCCCCTGTTCCTCCTCCTGCTGCCCCACCACCAGCATATAGGGCACCCTGGCCAGCCTTGCATCCCTGATCTTGAAGCCAATCTTCTCAGAGCGATTGTCCACTGTGGCGTCGATATCCCTGGCCAGAAGCGCCTTCAGCACTTTGTCCCCATAGGCTTCATACTTCTCGGAGATGGGCAGCACCCTCACCTGCTCCGGACAGAGCCATGTGGGGAATTTTCCCGCATATTTCTCAATCAGCCAGGCCAGAGTGCGCTCATAGCAGCCCATGGATGTTCTATGGATAATGTAAGGGCGCACCTTCTCCCCGTTTTGATCCACATAGTACATGTCGAAATTCTCCGCAATAGCGCAGTCAAGCTGAATGGTGATCATGGTATCTTCTTTTCCATACACATTCTTTGCCTGGATGTCGATCTTGGGCCCGTAGAAAGCCGCCTCGCCCTCCGCCTCCACAAAACTCACATTCTTCTCCCGCAGCACCTCCCGGAGTGCATCCTGGGTGCTGTTCCAGTAAGCCTCATCCCCCAGGTACTTCTCCTTGTTGGCAGGATCCCATTTGGACAGACGGTAAGTCACCTCATCCTGCAGCCCCAGCGTGCTCAGCACATAGTAGGCCAGGTCCAGGCAGTTTTTCAACTCCTCCTCCGCCTGGTCCGGCCGCAGCACAATATGCGCCTCCGTGATGGTAAACTGCCGTACCCTGGTAAGCCCATGCATCTCGCCGGAGTCCTCATTCCGGAACAGAGTGGAAGTCTCGCTCATTCTGTAGGGCAGATCCCTGTAGGATTTCTGAGAATTTTTATACACATAATACTGGAAAGGGCAGGTCATGGGACGCAGAGCCATCACTTCTCCCCCGGCGGCCTCATCCCCCAGAATAAACATCCCCTCCTTGTAGTGATCCCAGTGACCGGAAATCTTATACAGGTCGCTCTTGGCCATAAGAGGTGTCCTGGTGCGGACATAGCCCCACTCCTTGTCTTCCAGATCCTCCATCCACCGCTGCAGCTTCATAATCATCTTTGTGCCCTTGGGGGTAAAAAGCGGAAGCCCCTGGCCTATGACGTCCACCGTGGTGAACAGCTCCATCTCCCGGCCCAGCCTGTTGTGGTCCCGACGCTTTGCGTCCTCCATGCGCTCCAGATCTGAGACCCGGCCCTCATCAAAGTAGGTTCGGCCCCGTTCCAAAATGTGGGGCTGGAACCAGTTCTTCCAGGATTCCATTTGCATCCTCTCCTGTTCCCTTCTCCTATGAGGTCATTCCGTTTCCCGACTTCAAATACCTTTTCAATAAAAATGCGCAGAAGTATGGAAACGTATAGATATTATCACTGTATCCGATGTTTCCCCCGGTGAGCTTGATCCCGTGGGAAATATCGCTGTATTTTTCGCTGGAGATCAG
>OFFV01001918.1_pt1 | contig 10959 bp, 8 predicted proteins | sample 1521461 | NCBI WGS metagenome assembly OFFV01 (sample SAMEA3504120, study PRJEB24116) | mouse gut metagenome | biome: mouse gut; feature: mouse-associated habitat; material: faeces | place: Denmark | collected 2011 | reverse complement strand
GGGCGGAGTACCGGAAGCGGTGGCCGCCGTACTGCATCCTCAACCAAAGGGAAGCGCAGTAAAAACAGTCAGACGTCTCCACCGAAACAGCCTTACCGCCGCGAGATTGGAGCAGCGGTCTGCTTTTTGCTGGCAATTTTTGCCGGATTCGGATATTTCAATATGGAGGCAATTTTCATTGATCTATTCTGTGATCTGTTGAAGGGGCTGTTGGGATATGGTTTTTGGCTGATGCCGCCTGCACTTCTCCTTGGGGCCTATATCCTGATGTTCCACCGCGGGCGGCCAGTGCGTCTCCGCCTGACCTGTGCCCTGTTGTTTCCCCTCGCTTTTTCCTGTCTTCTCCACAGCCTGATGGCTGAGCCATTGGAGTGGAATGCTGAGCTGTGGGGGACTCTAATGGAGAGCGGCAGCGTTATGAGATCTGGCGGTATTTTAGGTGGTATCTTGGGGCAAGGTTTCTCTGCTCTGTTTACTTCAATTGGAGCGGCTATTATCTTCGTGTTGGCAGAGGTACTGATGGGATTGGCGGCCTTTAACCGCACTGTGTTTGATGTGGCCCGCTGGGTGCTGGACCGGCCTCGATATGAATATGAACGGCAGCCAGAACCTGAGCCTGCCCCTCGGCGGGAGCGTCGCCAAGAGCGATGCGAAGAACCTGCACCAAAGCCCAGGGCATCTTCTCGAACCTCTATTGATATTCCAGTGGATGATGGTCCTTTGACAGAGAAGGAAGTCGCACCTCCTGCGGAGCGGAAGAAGAAAGGGTTTTTTAACCGCAGTCCCAGAGTACCTGCTCCTGACCAGCTGCTGCGCCCTCAGGCGGAGGATAGGAGCGAGGAGAAGGGGCCCGCAGTACCCAAGACAGAATCTGTCTCTCGGCCTGATCCGGACTATCCAACCATTCCAAAGCCGGAACCCGTCACCCATCCGACCCACGCAGTCCCAGTGGCGGAGCCGGTTGTGGCACCGATAGAACGTGACTCTGTGCCATTGGAGCCCGTTGTCCCCAGGGTAGTGGAAACAAATGTGCCTCCTGCAGCGCCCGTTGTTCCAACTCCCGCGGTTTCCTCTGCACCCAAGGTGGAATCGGGCAAGGCGACTGCGCAGGAGACTGCGGCCCAGGCGGTTGAAGTCGGAGAAGAAATCCGACAGGCTATGGGGCAGGGGACCGCTCCTTACCAGTACCCTCCGCTCTCTCTGCTCAATGAAAGTACCGGAGAGATAGGTGGTGAGGCTCTTGGTGAACTAAATGCAAACCGCCAGCGTCTCACGGACACCATTCATTCCTTTGGTATTGACGCGGATATTATCAATGTAGTTCGGGGCCCCTCTGTTACCCGGTATGAACTGGAACTGGATCAGGGGGTTCGTTTGAATAAGTTGACCAATCTGGCCGATGATATTGCCTTGGCCCTGGGGGCTACTGGTGTACGTATTGCCCCTATCCCAGACAAAATTTCTGTGGTAGGGATTGAGGTGCCCAACAAGGTGGTTTCACCGGTAAGTATTCATGCGGTGATTGGGTCCAAGGAATTTACTGACAGTAAGTCGAAGGCATCCTTTGCCGTTGGCAAGGATATCAGTGGACAAGCCATTGTAGGCGATATTAATAAGCTGCCCCATCTGCTCATCGCTGGTACTACCGGTTCTGGTAAGTCGGTATGCACCAACTCGCTTATCATCTCGCTGCTTTACAAGGCTACGCCAGAGGAAGTCCGCCTGATTATGGTGGACCCCAAAATGGTAGAGCTGGGAATTTACAATGGCATCCCACATCTGCTCATCCCTGTGGTCACCGATCCTAAAAAGGCAGCTGGCGCTCTTCAGTGGGCGGTATCAGAGATGATGAAGCGGTACCGCACTTTCTCTGAGGTTGGGGTGCGTAAACTGGAAGAGTACAATGCTTTGGCCGCCCGCACAGAGGGGATGGAAAAAATGCCCTTCATTGTGGTGGTTATTGACGAGTTAGCTGACTTGATGCTTGTGGCGGCGAAAGAGGTAGAAGAATCCATCTGCCGTGTGGCTCAAATGGGCCGTGCCGCAGGTATGCATCTGGTGATTGCTACCCAGAGGCCGTCAGCCGACGTGATTACTGGTCTGATGAAGGCAAATATTCCAAGCCGAATTGCTTTTGCTGTAGCATCTGCCATGGAATCTCGGATTATTTTGGATACTCAGGGTGCTGAAAAGCTGGTAGGGCGGGGAGATATGCTCTTTGCCCCCCTGGGCAGCGGAAAGCCCCAGCGGGTTCAGGGCTGCTTTATCTCTGACCCGGAGGTGGCTTCGGTGGTTGGTTTCGTAAAGAAGAACAGCGGTTCCGCCCAGTATGATGATGCGATCATGCAGGAAATTGAGCACAATGCCGCTGAAAAAGACAAGGGTTCTAAGGGGGTAGGAGGATCTGCCCCTGACGATGTGGACGGCGGTTTTGATGAGTTGATTGACGCCGCAGCTGAGGTTGTGGTAGAGACGGGACAGGCATCGGTATCTATGCTTCAGCGGCGGCTGAAGTTGGGGTATGCCCGTGCTGCCCGTCTGGTAGATCAATTGGAAGAGAAAGGGATTGTTGGTCCCTTTGAGGGTAGCAAGCCGCGCCAGCTTCTGGTCACCAAGGAGCAGTGGCGGGAGATGAAGTATCGTCAAGGTGTCGTTGTCCAAGGAGCTGTTCCAGATTCTGCGCCTTCTGTTTCAGCATCGCCTGCTGCACCGGCAGAGGAAGCCCCATCTACTGTCGAGGATAGCCTGGACCGATCTGAGGAAAATACGCTGTGAAATAGGGGGTTGAGACAGCACCGACAGTCTCCCTGGAAAGGGAGACTTTAAAAGGGGAGAGGAGTATAGATGACCCAACAAAATCGACAACGAGCGATCCGTCTTTTTGTGGTAGTGCTGGCTCTTGCCGCTCTGGCCGACGGTTTAGGCAGTAATATTCAGTCCAACTACTTCAATGAGGTCTTTTCAATTGACTCTGTTCAGCGGGGCTTCATTGAAGTTCCCCGGGAGAGTCCTGGCATCCTGTGTATGATATTGGTGGCTGCCCTGGGTTTTTTGGGCAATCTATGGATGTCAGTAGTGGCCCAGTTCCTAATTCTGATCGGGTTTATTGCCATGGGGTGGTGTTCCCCCGGTTATGGGACAATGTTGATTTTTCTCTTTATCCACTCGCTGGGATTGCATCTGTTTATGCCCCTCAACGACGCTATTTCAATGGATCTGGCAGAGAAAGGGCAAGTGGGAGCCACTTTGGGTAAATTTAAAGGGGTCAACACTTTGTTTTCCATGGTAGCGGCTGTGCTGGTGTTTTTTGGCTTTCGAACAGGCTTTTTCAGCTTCGGGACCAAAACGATTCTTCCATTCGCACTGGGGGCCTTTGCCACTGCAGGAGCTATGGTTCTGCTGATTGTAATGGCTTTATCTACTCCCATCGGAGACGGGGTCAAGCACCATAAATTGCTTTTCCGCAGGCGTTACATGCCCTATTATATGGTTACTTTGGCTTATGGCTGTCAGAAGCGGATTCGAATTGTCTTTGCGCCCTGGGTGATCATCAAGCTTCTGGGACAGGGAGCAGATACCGTGGCCCTGTTGACGATTGTAACTTACTTTGCAAGAACCTTGACGGCCCCAGCGATTGGCCGGCTGTTGGACCAGCTGGGTGTGAAAAAAATGCTTTGGGCAGAGGCCGTCTATATTGCAACTTCCTTTTCTATAATGGGGATACTGGCAGGAATGCTGTCCGAAGGCACCTTCTATATGGGAGACTGGCAAACGTGGTTGGTCTTTTGTGCCTATGTACTATGTGTTCTTTTTGAACAGTTTAGTATGGTTCACTCCTATATGATGCGCGCCATCGCGCTGGACTCTGGCGAGGTTACTAGAACATTGTCGGTAGGATTGAGTGTGGATCATGTAATGGCAATTATTGCCTCCCCTGTTATGGGCCTGATTTGGAATACCTGGGGCGTACAATATGTGTTCTATTTGGCAGCTGTGTCGGTTGTCTTCCAGATAATTGCTGCGGCTATGACGGAGAAAGAGACTCAGGTAAAATGAAATATTTCATTTTGATTAAATTTCAACGAAAAGGCTTTACAGAGACAAGGTTTTGGAGTAGACTAAGCACAGAGTCCCGCTTAAGGCGGAGATAGAAAACGTCGTTTGGGAGGTGTTAATATGGGAGAGATGGACTATACCCGCAAATTCAGCTTGGGTGATCAGCGGGATTTGGAGATTAAGGCCATCCTGACCACAGTGTATCAGGCCCTACAGGAGAAGGGCTATAACCCCATCAATCAGATTGTGGGCTATATCCTGTCTGAGGACCCCACTTATATCACCAACCATAATAATGCGCGGGCCCTTATTCGCAAGGCAGACCGGGATGAATTGCTCCAGACCTTGGTCCGGTATTATTTGACCCATTAAACTGTGCTCAAAGCGGCTCGCATTCAGCGGGCCGCTTTTCCATAGGAGGGGCTATGAAGGATTTTTACAGGGATCACCCTGAATTTTCCCAGTGTGGTTTGAACTGCCTGTTGTGTCCTATGAAACTGGGGGAGTACTGCCCTGGCTGCGGTGGAGGAAGAGGAAATCAGAGTTGTGCCATCGCCCGCTGTGCTGTCAGACAGGGAGTGGGGGAGTTCTGCACACAGTGCGCTCAATTTCCCTGTGAACAATATGAACGGATGATGGAATACGACTCTTTTGTCCCCCACAGCCGTATGATCCAGGATTTGAGATGGGCGGAAACACTGGGTCTTGCAGACTATATTGCTCAGCTAAAAGAAAAAAGAGGAATATTAGATCATATGTTGGCGTGCTGGAACAGCGGTAGATGTAAAAGCTTTTATTGTTTAGCTGCTTATCTATTGGATTTGAATGATTTGCGGCATGATATGAGTGTCATTCAGGCCAGAGTGTCGGATGAAATGCCTGTTAAGGAAAAAGCCTTGATAGCAGTTGGAGTGGTGAAGGCCACTGCCGAAGCTCAAGGAGTTGTACTGAAGCTAAATAAAAGACCAAAGGAGAACTAACATGAATATTCTGGTCAGTCATTGTTTTTTAGGAGAACCCTGCCGCTACAATGGTACCGGCTGTCTGGACCGACAGATTATTGAGTTGCATCGGGCTGGTCACAATTTGATTCCTGTTTGTCCAGAGGTGCTGGGTGGTCTGGATATTCCTCGCTCTCCCGCGGAACGTCAGCCTGACGGGCGGGTGCTGACACAGAGTGGACAGGATGTCACTGCCGCCTACCAAGCCGGCGCGGAGCGGGCTTTGGAAATTGCCAAGAAAAATAACTGTCAAGTGGCAGTTCTGAAAGCGCGATCTCCTTCCTGTGGTTGTGGAGAAATATATGATGGTACTTTTACGCATACACTGAACTCCGGCTGGGGTGTTACTGCTCAGTTGCTGAAGGAGGAGGGACTGGAGGTCATGGACGAGGAACACCTACAGTACTGGCTGTATGATTGAATGTAGGCGAGGAGGGTGAACCTCAGCGTATATCAAATCTCTTTTGGTACTGGCCGAAGAAGATATGATATGTATACATCCAATTTCCACTTGTTTTCATTTACGATATTTCTCTGAGAGTATGTAAGGAGAGAATGGCTATGTTGAAGCGGCAAGCGTATTTGTTTCGTCCTGCTCTATTTTTATGCCTGTTTTTTCTGCTGGGACTTCTTTTTGTACCAGAATGTGACGATTGCTACTTTGTATATTGGCGCTTTGCCTCCTGGAAAGATATGTTGCTCACTCGGCCAATTACAGAAGGACTCCCAGTAGTGGGTGTGCCGGCAAACGGTCGATATTTAGGTAATCTGCTGGGGGTTCTTCAGGGGAAGCTATATTTTACTCCATTAGGCTTTCTAAGGGGGCTGTTGTTGGGAAGTGCTTTGGTTGGACTTACGGTGTTGTTAGGACGGCATTTTTCTTGGGAGGATAGCAGAGGGAAAGAGGGGCTTGCTTTGGCTTTCTCGTTGGTAGCCCTTGCACCCAGAGGGGTCTGGCAACAGGTCTATGCTTGGGGAGCAGGTTTTGTCAACTATTTGCTGCCCATGATAGGGATTCTAATTTTGTTAGAATTGCTCCAAAGAAAACAGCCTATTCCCTGGCAATGCTTTGTGGCTGGTCTATGCTCCTGTCTTTTTTTAGAACCAGTAACCATTCTTTTGTGTCTGGGAGGCCTAGCCTTTGCCTTTTATGTATTTGTGTGGGACCGAGAGCGTTGGCCCACAGCACTGTCTACAGTTCTAGGGACTGTTCTAGGAGCTGCGGTAATGTTTACTCACCCTGGCTATTCCCAGGTGGGCAGCGATACTCGTTCCATAGGGCTGGAGTTGATGGGGCGTAATTTCAACGTTATCATGATTGATACTCTAGTTCGTCCAGCAGCGGTAAGTCTTTTCATCAGCATATTATTGGTGTGGCTATTGCGGAAGCAGGGAGGGGAATGGAGACCTTGGGCGGTTCTGCTGACGCCCATACATTTGCTCTGTCTGGCTGATACGTTATTGGATTGTTTCCGCGACTATGGAGCTTACACCACTAAACGTATGGTTTTGGCCTGTGCGTTGGCTTTGATTTGGCTTGTTTTATTGGCGCAATGGAGAGAAAGACGGGTTCGTTTTCAGGTTTTGGTCGGAGTATTGGCTCTCTGCGTTTTAAATGGGCCCCTGCTAGTCGTTTCACCTGTGGAGTCGCGCAACCTTTTTCCAAGTTATGTGGTGTTGATTCTGATTATGGCTCTGCTGTGGAAGGAGGCCAGAAAGCAGGGATTCCTTCCGTTGAAATGGGCCTGGCTGCCTGGTGTTGTAGCGTGTACCTTGCTGCTTGGCGTCTATGGTGCCAACTTTTTGGTGTATCACCAGCGGCTGGACAGTGCTCAGCTTCAGAGGGACGAAGGGATTCAGGAGATCAATCTTCCTCTGGTGCCATTCACTGGCTGGGCTATCAATGAGCAGCAGAGTAAGGGGGATATTTGCTACCTGGTTTATCGAGAAGAACCCTGGGATGTAACCTTTCATTTCGCCCCTTACAGAGACTTTAAAAGGTAAAATGTACAAAACGAGACAGGAAACAATCCTCCCGTTTTTGTTTTATCTTGGCTTGAGAGGGGAGCCAGAGATTTAGATCAGTTCTGGAATAGACTTGTTTCTTATGAGAGAATCGAAGGGCTTAAAAATTGGTTTATAGATTCCATTGTAATTTAGTAGTTGCATTAGAGAACAATCGGTAAATAAAACTTATTTTTTGTTGACCTATTTTTCTGTGGAACCTGTTTTCCTGCGTTGTGTTAATTTTGGTTGACAGATTTCCAGGGGTTTTTGATTGACGAGGCGAACCTAATTTGCTATGGTGAAGGCAGAAGAGGAGGTTTCACAATGGACTTTGCAGAAAATTTAATTACTATGCGCCATCAACGGGGGTGGTCGCAGGAGGAGTTGGGCAGTCGGATTGGTGTGACCCGTCAGACAGTCTCAAAGTGGGAAATGGGCCAGAGCACTCCAGAACTGGAGAAACTGGTGGATCTATCTGCGCTCTTTCATGTTTCTCTGGACGAGATGGTCGGGCTGGAGGGAGTAGAAGAGAGGGAATTACCACTAAAAGTTCAGACCGATCTCGCTAGTACGTGGAATTATGGCGTAATCTATGAGTACAGCAGTCCTATCAAGGTATTTGGTTTGCCGCTGGTCCATATCCGATGGGGCGTAGGACCTCAGCTGGCGAAAGGAATTATCGCTATTGGGAACTGTGCTGTAGGTGTTGTGTCCATCGGTGGATGTGCCCTGGGACTTGCTTCTATGGGGGGAGTTAGTTTAGGGCTGCTATTTTCCTTAGGAGGTGTCAGCTTAGGGCTGTTATCTCTGGGAGGTTTGGCCGTTGGCGGGTTTGCAGTGGGGGGATGCGCTATTGGACAATGGCTTGCCATAGGAGGTGGAGCCCTATCGAACTATTTGGCAGTCGGTGGAGGCGCCATTTCCAGGGGGCTTGCGGTTGGGGGGAGTGCCTATGGACATGTTGCGGTCGGAATCAATCAGTCGGATGGCCTTTACACCTTTCTTCAGGGGGATTCTATGGAGACGGTCTGGTCTACCGTGAAGCAGGAGTTCCCTCACATGTGGGGGTGGGTCAAAGGGCTGATTCAGGCAGTGGTTTGATGACAAGCATTTTACCTTGCTTAGTTGCATAGAATAGGGGAAAAGGAGGTGTTCCCTATGACTTTGTATCCCTACGACCGTCAAGCGGCGGTAGACTATGCCCACCGCTGGGCTTATCACCGAAATCCCCAATTTTACAACTTTGATGAACTGGGAGGCGACTGTACTAACTTTGCCTCCCAGTGTCTTTTTGCCGGAACTGGAGTAATGAACTATACTCCTACCTTTGGCTGGTATTATAACAGTCAATATAATCGCGCTCCAGCTTGGACTGGAGTCCCTTTCTTCTATAACTTTCTTACCCGAAAGAAAGACAGTCCCGGTCCGGTGGGGGAAGAGGTAGATATGAACGGAGTGCGTCCAGGAGATTTTGTACAACTCAGTTTCGCCAATGGTATATTTACCCACAATCCGGTGATTGTGGAGGTAAATGGCATACCGCTTCCAGAAAATATATTAGTGGCGGCCCATACAGAGGATGCTGACTACCGTCCCTTGAATACCTACCCAATAGAAGTAGTCCGTTTTCTTCATGTATTGGGGGTAAATCGTTGACCTGCTGCCTAAAAATGTGGTAAAATGCAGTATAAAAACAAAAGGGGGCTAGGTGGTGAGACAGCTAAAAAAAGTCTATCTTGAGATTACGAACGTGTGTAACTTGAACTGTTCCTTCTGCCCGGGCACACGGCGGACGATGGGTTTTCTATCTCCAGAGGATTTTCAGATTTTGGCTGAAAAGTTACGCCCTCATACGGAATATCTGTATCTCCACGTGATGGGTGAACCTCTGCTCCATCCCAAGCTGGGGGATATTCTTGTCCGGGCGGAGGGGATGAAATTTAGGGTGATGATTACCACAAATGGTACCCTATTAAAAGAACGGGGCAGCCTGCTCTGCGTCAGTCCGTCAGTGGAAAAGATTAGTATTTCTGTCCATTCCTTTGAGGGCAATGGCGGCCAAGGGGACTTGTCAGAGTATATGGAAAACTGTCTCTCCTTTGCCCGAGATGCCTCTGCTGTAGGAAAGCGATGTGCATTACGGTTGTGGAACATGGATGGTGCGGATACCCTGGGGGCAAACCGCCTCAATAACAAAATTTTGTCGGTGCTGGAGGAGGCATTTCCAAGGCCATGGCGGGAGGGGCATCGAGGCACCACACTTGCCCAAAATGTTTTTTTGGAGTGGGGAGAGCTGTTCCACTGGCCAGACCTGTCGGCATCTGAGGAAAGTGGGCCTCAATTTTGTTATGGGCTGCGTGACCAGGTGGGAGTACTATGGGATGGAACAGTGGTACCATGCTGTTTAGACCACGAGGGAGATATTCCACTGGGGAATCTTTATTGTCACACTCTGGACGAAATATTAAATAGCGCCCGAGCCAGTGCCATGTATGAGAACTTTTCTCAGAGAAGAGCTGGGGAAGCTCTGTGCCGCAGATGTGGTTTTTCTAAGCGGTTTCGTATATAGAAGGTAAAAGAGACCCGGTGCTTTGAAAGCACCGGGTTAAAAAGTTATATAATGTATGAGAGAAATGGATAGAGAATGAGCAAAATGACCAAAGATAATGTCTACAGTACAAGGACAAATGACCGTAAATATTTGCAGTAAAGGCCAGTAGGTCCGTAATTCACGGACACTTTAAAGAAGTCTGTGTCAGGGAGCGGATGAAAACCCCGATGAATGGGGAAACTTTCTGTGTATTATTGGACTTGAAAAATAGGAAAAAATCCCTTAATATTTTTATATTACCCTGAACCTAGAGAGTTCTGGTAAATTAAGGAGGAATAAAATGAAGAAGTTTCTTTCCATAGCTTTGGCCATGGCAATGGCCCTGAGCCTGACCGCCTGTGGCGGTGACAATGGTGGGGACACCCCCAATAATAGTGCTGGGAATGCTTCCGGCGGCGGTGCCGCTGGCAGTAAGGTTGTAAAAATCGGCGTGTTTGAGCCCCAGTCTGGCGACAACGGCGCTGGCGGCAAGCAGGAGATTCTGGGGATGCAGTATGCCAACCAGGAGACCCCCACTGTGGAGATCGACGGTGAGACTTACACGGTGGAGTTGGTCTATGCCGATAACCAGTCTTCCAATGACAAGGCGCCCTCTGCGGCCCAGACCCTGGTGGCTGGCGGCGTGTCTATTGTTCTGGGTTCTTACGGTTCCGGCGTGTCTATTGCCGCCTCTGATACCTTTGGAGATGCGGGTGTACCTGCTGTCGGTGTGACCTGTACCAACCCTCAGGTTACTGCCGGCAACAGTCATTATTTCCGTATCTGTTTTGTGGACCCCTTCCAAGGTACTGTTCTGGCTAACTTTGCTAAGGACAAGTTCAGTGCCACCAAAGCTTATTGCCTGGCTAAGCAGGGCGACGATTACTCTGTTGGTCTGTGCAACTATTTTATGGAGGCCTTTGGCAAGGATAACTGTGTGTATGAAACCTTCCCCGAGGGCACCTCTGACTACAGCTCCTACGTGACCAACGCCAAGAACTCCGGCGCTCAGGTCTTCTTCGCCCCCGTGTCCACCGAGGCCGCCGCCCTGATCATCGACCAGGCCGCCACCCAGTCCCTGGGCATGCCCATGCTGGCCGGCGACACCTGGGACTCCAACGTCATCACCGCCGCCGCCAAGGGCAAGGACGTGGACGTGAACGTGACCACCTTCTACCAGGAGGGCGGCAACCCGGAGTTCGACGCCGGCATCAAGGAGTGGATCAACGCCGACGCCACCAACCTGACCAACAACAACGGCAACGACGAGGGGGCCGCTGTCACCGTCATGGGCTACGATGCCTA
>OFFV01001908.1_pt1 | contig 11018 bp, 16 predicted proteins | sample 1521461 | NCBI WGS metagenome assembly OFFV01 (sample SAMEA3504120, study PRJEB24116) | mouse gut metagenome | biome: mouse gut; feature: mouse-associated habitat; material: faeces | place: Denmark | collected 2011 | reverse complement strand
ATGGAAAAACTACAGCAGAAATCTTAAAAGAGCTGCTGGACGTAGCAGGAACGCCGATAGACTACACAAAAAGACCGTCAAGCAGCAGAGAAGATTTTTATAGACGGGAAACAAGGGAAATACAAGAGCGGCTGCATAAAGCAGGAATTAAAACAAGGGTAATTTTTTGGAGTGCCAGGGATAAAAGGGCGTATGCAGACGTACAGCAAAGGAGATACCGGGAATGATAAAGTTTATGGACGAGATCACAGAGGTGCTTACAGGGGCAGTAAGGACGTATATGGAATGGGCGGGAGAAATAGCAATATACATACTGGGGCTGCTGGCAAAGGGGCTTATTCTTCTTTCTACGCCTGTATGGATATTGCCGTATATACTGATACGGGATATTCTGCGGGACAATAACGGCGGGAAATGTGAAAAGCCGGATTGTGACAGCTGCCCGTTTCCACCATGCCAGAAAGGAGAGGGCGAACAGTGACGGATTTTTTATTGACAGTCATAATTATTTTGCTGCTGGCAATATTCGGACGGATTGACAGCGGATTCAAAGAAAGGAGTAGAAAAGATGCAGGAAACAGAAACTAAGGCAGCAGGCGCAGAGATCGTGGCAGGGGGAGAGGAAACAGGCGAAAGCCGGGTAGCACTTCCCGCCTCTGAATTTGAAGAGCTGATACAGAAAGCGGCAAGGGCAGCAGTGCGGGAGTACAGAAAGCAGGAAGAAAAGGAAAAGCGGCAGAACAAATACCATAATACTTTCACGCTTATGAAATGTTACCGTGATGCAGTTTTCCATATCCAGAACGCAGTAAGCGACGGCGAGCAGTTAGAGCTTAAGGGAATGACAGAAGAGCAGCAGCGGGTATATCTGGAAAGCGTGAGACGCAGCCGTTTTAAAACGCTGATTATGACAGCACACATAGACACGGCAGTAGAAGAGATCGAGCGCAGGCGCAGGGCAGCAGGCAGAGAGGTAGAGTATAAAGCGTTTGAACTGTATTTCATGCAGGGCATGGAGTATGAGGAGATCGCAGAGAAACTGGAAACCGGGAAGAACACGCCGCGACGCTGGGTGACAGCGATCATAAACGAATTATCTGTACTGTTATGGGGCATTGATGAAGAACGGGCGAGGCTGTAGCAGCAGCCGGGCTGGTAATATCGTGGTAAAATCGTGGTGTTTACATGGTATTTCAAAAGCTGTATAATGGTAACATAAAAAGAGTAGGCAATAGCTTAGCCGTGACGCGGCAGCAGTAGCCTACTCTTTTTTTATTTCTTTAGCCTCCACCCGGCGCATGAAATCTAGGGCGCTGGGTATTGCAGAAAGGAGCGGGGACAGTATGAAAGCATGGGCTAAGAGTTTTTATTTATCGCAGGCATGGGAGAATACCAGAGCCGCATACTTAATGTCGCAGGACTACATATGTGAGCGCTGCGGGGAGCCTGCAAAGGTGGCGCACCATAAGCGCTACTTAACCAGAGAGAATATTAACGACGCAGGCGTAACGCTAAGCTGGGACAACTTAGAGGCGTTGTGCCAGGACTGCCATAACAAAGAGCATCATAAACGCAAGCCGCGCCTGCGGTATAAGTTTGATGCAGCGGGCGGCATATCCCCCCTATCCGAAAATCAAAATTAAAGGGGGAAAATACCGAGGGGGATACCCTAAAATTACCCTCCGGGCGCGTGCATACGTGGTGTAGGGGGTGTGGTGGGGTGATCTGGCAGCGGCAGCAGGCGGCAGGAAAGAGAGGTAGAGGGAATGGCTGCGCGGAAAAAGAAAAAAGAAAACCGTATCAAGGACGAGAAAAAAAGACTTAAGGAGATATTTGCAGAGCTTGAAGAAAATAAGCGAAATTTAGTAACGCCGCTGATAGAAAAGGCTGCTTTTATGAGCATAGAACTTGACGACTTGCAGGAAACCATAGAGCAGGAGGGCTGGACGAGCGAGTACAAGAATGGTGAAAACCAGTACGGCACGAAAAAAAGCCCGGAGGCAGAGACATACATAGCATTAAGCAAGAACTATGCGGCAGTCATTAAGCAGCTGACAGAGTTAGTGCCAGCCGCAAAAAGAAAGGCAAGCAGGCTGGCTGCCCTGCGGGACGAGTAGGCGGCAGTGCTGCCCTATAAGAATTATATCTATGAGTACCACGCAAAAATAAAAAGCGGCGAGATCGTAGCGGGGAAATGGATAAAGGCAATTTACAAGATCATTGTGGACGGGCTGGAAAAGCAGGAATATTTTTTCAATGCAAAGGCGGCAAATAAGGCGATCAAGTTTATTGAAAATTTCTGTCACCACAGCAAGGGGCGCAGTGATCTTATAAAGCTGGAACTATGGCAGAAAGCTATTATTTCTGTCATTTTTGGTATACAGGACGCAGAAAAAGTGCGCGTTTTCCGCGAAATTTTTATAGTTATCGGCAGAAAAAACGGAAAAAGTTTATTTGCCTCTGCCCTTATCGCGTACATGGCATTTTTAGAACCAGAATACGGGCAGGAAATTTATTGCTTAGCGCCTAAGTTAGATCAAGCGGCGCTGGTATATGACGGATTTCACAAGATGGTAAAGGCAGAGCCGGAGCTTTTGGAGCTGGCGCGGAAACGGCGCAGCGATATTTACATTGAGGAAACGGAAAGTTTTGTTAAGCCGATTGCCTTTAATGCCAAGAAGTCTGACGGATTTAACCCGCAGCTGGTAGTATGTGACGAAATGGCGGCATGGAGAGGCGACGCAGGGCTAAAGCAGTATGAGGTTATGAAGTCTGCTTTAGGAGCGCGTACACAGCCAATGATCTTAAGCATAAGCACAGCAGGTTATGAGAATGACAGCATATATGATGAACTTATGAAACGCAGCACCAGCTTTTTAAAGGGAAACAGCAAAGAGCGCAGGCTTTTACCGTTTATCTACATGATAGACGACGTAGAGAAGTGGAACGACATAGAAGAGCTTAAGAAAGCTAACCCGAATATGGGCGTTTCTGTAAAAGAGGGCTTTTTCATTGATGAAATAGCCGTAGCAGAGGGCAGCTTAAGCAAGAAAGCAGAGTTTTTATGTAAATACTGCAATATCAAGCAAAACAGTTCTATTGCATGGCTGGAATATATGACCGTAGACCGGGCAGGGGTAGAAAAGACATTAGAGGATTTCCGGGACTGCTACGCGGTGGGCGGCATTGATCTTAGCCAGACTACGGACTTAACGGCGGCAAGTGTTGTGATCGAAAAGGGCGGCGTGCTGTATTCCTTTACACAGTTCTTTATGCCGAAAGACCGCATAGAGAGCCTGCAAGCCACGGACGGCGTGCCGTATGACATATTTGTAAAGAAAGGGCTGATAACTTTAAGCGGTGATAATTACGTCGATTACCACGACGTTTTTAACTGGTTTATTATGCTGCTGGAAGTGTACGGAATAAGACCGCTGAAAATCGGATATGACCGATACAGCGCCCAGTACCTTGTAAATGATATGAAAAATTACGGGTTCCATATGGACGACGTACATCAAGGCGAGAACTTAACGCCAGTTATCCGGGAATTTGAGGGAATCATTAAAGACGGCAATTTCAAGATCGCGGAAAACAGTTTACAAAAGACGCATTTCTTAAATGTTGCGCTTAAGCACAACATGGAAACAAGGAAATTCAGACCTGTAAAGATAGAGCAGCGGGCGCATATTGACGGTTTTGTATCTGTCATTGATGCAATGACGGTACGGCAGAAATACTGGGAAGAGTGCGGCGAGCTGCTGAAAAATGCCGCATAGAAAGGAGAGTAAGCGGAGTGAAATTTTTTGACTATTTATTCCACGGGAAAAAGCTGCAAATGATAGACAGCTATTTTAAAATGCTGAACGGCTACAGCCCGACGTTTACGAGCTTTAACGGCGGCGTATACGAAATGGATTTGACGCGGGTAGCGATCAACAGTTTTGCCACACATTGCAGCAAGCTAAAGCCGGAAATCGAGGGTAGCGCCCTAAAGCATCTGGAAAGGGTATTGCAGTATAAGCCTAACTATTTCATGGACACAACAAAATTCATAAAGCGTCTGGCGACGATCTTAGCGGTAGAACATACCGCTTTTATTGTGCCTATTGAGGACGAGGCAGGGAACCTGTGCGGCTTTTATCCCCTGCGGGCGCAGCGCTGCGAAGTGGTAGAGGCTGCCGGGCGGGTGTATCTGCGGTATCTTTTCGCAAACGGGGAGTATGGGGCGATTGAGTTTGAAAAAGTCGGCATAATGACTGACTTTGAATACAGCGACGACCTTTTCGGAGAGGATAACAGCACGCTTAAGCCCACAATGCAGCTGATACATACCCAGAACGAGGGCATTATTAACGCCGTGAAAAATTCAGCAAGCATACGCTTTATGGCAAAAATAGCAAATATGCTGAAGCCGGAGGACATAAGGGCAGAGCGGCAGAGATTTACAGAGGACAATTTAAGCGCTGACAATAAAAGCGGCATGATTCTTTATGATAACAAGTTTACTGATGTGAAACAGGTGGAAAGCAAGCCGTATACACCAAACGCGCTGCAAATGCAGCAGATACAGGATAATGTATGCACACATTTTGGTACAAACATGGATATTCTGCAAAACAAGTTTAACGAGGAAACATGGAACGCCTACTATGAGGGGAAAATAGAACCTTTTGCAATTCAGCTATCGCTTGTTATGTCAAATATGGCATTTTCACAGAGGGAGCTTGCACACGGGAACGCGATCACGTTTTCTTCTAACCGCCTGCAATATGCCAGCAATGCTACAAAGCTGCAAGTAAGCACACAGCTTTTTGACCGGGCGCTGCTTAACCGTAACGGCGTAATGGATATATGGAACATGCCGCACGTAGAGGACGGAGAAAAGTATTACATACGCAAGGAATACACGGAAGTAAGCCAGCTGGGAAAAAGTGAGGAAAAGCAGCCGATCATTATACAGCAGATGCCGCAGCCGGGGCAGCAGGCAGACGGGACGGAGCCGGGGGAAGAGCCAGCGCCGGACGATAAGGGACAGAAAGAGGGTGTAACAGATGCCGATTAAGCAGGACAGGGAGTACAGGACGCTGGCAGCGCCATTGTCGGCGCAGGCGGCGGCAAAGCGGATAGACACGGATTTTTACGTTGAGGGCTACGCGACGACGTTTGACAGCCCGTATCTGCTTTATGAGATCGAGGGTACAAAGTTTTACGAAAGAATAGACGCGCACGCACTGGACGGGGCAGACATAAGCGACGTAATTATGCAGTATGACCATGAGGGGCGCGTATTTGCAAGACAGTCTAACAATTCCCTTATTCTGATACCAGACCATAGGGGGCTTTTGATTGCAGCCGATTTAGGCAGGACGGATTTAGCGCGGGGGCTGTATCAGGACATACAGCAGGGAATGATAACTAAAATGTCGTGGGCTTTTACCGTGAAAAAGGACAGCTACGACAGGGCAACGCATACAAGGACAATATTGGAGATCAAAAAGGTTTATGATGTATCAGCCGTGAGCATACCAGCAAACGGCGGTACTGAAATAAGCGCCCGCAGTTTTGCACATAGGAGTTATGAGGCAGAGAGGCAGGAGCGGCTTTTACAGCGGGCGAGGCTACTAAAGATCAGAGCCAGTTTATAAAAAAGAAAAGGAGATTGCAGGAAATGAACAGATTAAAAGAAATCGAGGCAAGGTTAGCCCAGATCAAGGGCGAGCTTACCACAAGGGCGGCAGAGCTGACAGAGGCAGAGATCGCGGCTCTGGAAACAGAGGTAACGGCATTGCAGGAAGAGCGGGCGGCATTGCAGGCGGCAGCAGAAAAGCGCAAGGCGTTACTGGAAAAGATCGCAAACGGCGAGCCTGTAGAGGGCGACGGGGGAGAAACAGCACCCGTAAATGTCCTGCGCAATTTCAAGCCTACAGAGAACAGCGACGGCGACGGGGACAAATACGGCAGCCTGGCATACAGAAAGGCGTTTATGCAGTATGTCTGCCGTGGCGCGAAAATCCCGGCAGAGTACCGGGCAGACGCAGTAAGCAAGACCACGGACGTAGGCGCAGTTATTCCTACAACCGTGCTGAACCAGATCGTAGAAAAGCTGGAAAGCACGGGCATGATCTTAGCCCTTGTCACCAGAACGGCGTACAAGGGCGGCGTGGGTATTCCCGTTTCCACGGTAAAGCCCGTGGCTACATGGGTAAATGAGGGGGCAGGCAGCGAAAAGCAGAAAAAGGACATCAAGAAAGACGGCATGATTACTTTTGCATACAATAAGCTGCGCTGCGCGGTAGCCGTATCTCTGGAAGTTGACACAATGGCAATGAGCGCTTTTGAAACCCTGCTTATCAACAATATTGTTGAGGCAATGACAAAGGCGATTGAACAGGCGATCATTGACGGCGACGGGACAGGGAAACCGAAAGGAATTTTACAGGAGACACCCGCAGACGGGCAGACCATTGACAGCGCCGCGCCTGCCTATGCTGATCTGATTAACGCTGAGGCGGCGTTACCGCAGGCATACGAAAACGGGGCGGTATGGTGCATGAGCAAAAAGACGTTCATGCAGTATTACGGGCTGACAGATACAAACGGGCAGCCGATCGGCAGGGTAAATTACGGGATTGCCGGAAAGCCGGAGCGGACGCTTTTAGGCAGACCTGTAGTATGCTGCGACTATGTAACAAACTATGCGGCAACACTGGCAGCAGGAAAGGCTTTTGCTTTCCTCTTCAATTTCAAGGACTATGTGCTGAATACCAATTACGCTATGGGTGTAAAGCGGTATGAGGACAACGACACCGACGACACCGTAACAAAGGGTATCATGCTGGCAGACGGTAAGGTAGTTGATAAAAACAGTCTGGTAGTTATTCAGAAATTGAAAGCGGCATAAGCCGGAGATCAATAAGGCGGCTGGCGTTTCCTGCGCTGGCTGCCGGAAAGGTGGAACAATGAAAGGATATTTAGACGTAAAAGAGCTGGAAAGCTATAAAAAGGCTGATATTCAAAAGCTGGCGCGTGATTTGGGTGTAAGCGACGCGGGGACAATCAAAGAGATTGCCGCCAGATGCGCGGCTGTAGAGATCGAGACAGGGGCGGGGGAGCCGCCCGTGGAACCGGGAAAGGCAGCCGGAGAGCAGGCAGAGGAAAGAACCGGGCAGCAGACCGGGGACGGGGCAGGAGACACCGCAGGAGCGCCCCAGACGGGGCAGGAGACGGCAGAAAAGGACAAGGCGGCAGAGATCACCAGAGACACCGAAAAGGCGCAGGAAGAGGCAGGAAAAGCGGCAGGCGGGGTAAGGGTGGAAGTAGTAGCCAGATATTTAGACCAGCAGTTTAACCAGATCAAAGAGGCTGGGGAAGTCTTTACAGTAGACAGGGAGCGGGCAGCAGTGCTGGTGCATGAAAAAGTTGTAAAGATCAGAGAGTAAGCGCGGCGGGGCTGCGGTAAAGAAAGCGGGTGCATGGTATGGCGGCAGATGCCACTACATTAACAGAGAAAATGCGGGCGGCGCTGCGTATCAGCAGCACAAGCGCAAAGATTACAGAAGAAATAGAGGACTGCATAGGAGCCTGTAAAGCCGATCTTGCAAACGACGGCGTAAAAGCCATTGACGAGCGCGACAAGTTGATTATACGGGCAATAACGCTGTACTGCAAGGCAGAATTTGGGTACAACGGGAAAGCGGAGAATTTCAGACAGTCTTATGATCTGCTTAAGGCGCGGCTTTCCATGTCAAAGGAATATAACACAGTGCCGCCCATGTCCGAAACGGACACCGCAGGCGGGGAAAGCGAGGCGCAAAATGGCTGAATGGGTAGACGAGATCATACTTGTAAAAGAGACAGTGCCAGCGGACGGCAGCAGGGTAGACGGCGACGGGTTCCCGGTACAGCAGGAAGAGGAAAAGCGTACTGTTTTCTGCAATAAGAAATCTGTAGGCTACTCTGAATATTTCAAGAGCCAGCAGACAGGGAAAGTGGTAGAGGCGAAATATGAGGTACATAAGGCAGACTATGAGGGCGAGGACACCGTAGAGAATATGGACGGGAAACGCTTTTTTGTGCTTAAGACTTACGACATAGACGACGACACCATAGAACTTACCCTAACTGATCTGCGGCATAAGGACAAGGAAATTTAAAAAGCGGCGGGAGAACCGCCGCAAAAGTTAAGTGTTTATTTTCAGAGTATCGGGAACATTGACAGGGGGATTGTCATTTAAAAAGCGCAATGTAATTTTACAGCCGTATGAAATAGGCTGACCGTCTTTGCTACGCCCACCGCCGTATACATCAATGTAACTTATACTTTCAATACGGCTTATATTTTCCTGTATGAACGGCACTAAATCAGAGGGAATATTTCCTATCTGCATATTATTGACATAAACACCAAAAGCAGGCTGACCGTTAAAGTCATATTGTTTTATTTCAACGTCTGCATATTCATTAAACGGGCTATCGTGAAAATGAAGCTTGCGAAGAATTAGCTGACGCGAAACGCCGTCGTCATTATTAAAAGTTACACCAGCAACTTTTATAGGAGCGAAAACATACTTATTTTGCGCTACAGGATTGCTGGGTATTGGTGCTGCGGAGGGGGTTTCTGTCATGCCGCTATTTACTGCATTATCGGGCGCAGGGCGAGAAAACGAATTTTTGTTCGAGGAGGGGGTAAAACGGTTAGAAGTTTGTAACGTTTCTCTGTTTGTTTCTGTTACTGCTTTAGACGAGCGGAAAGCCAAAAATGCAAAAACACAACAGATAACGAGACAACCAATACCACCAGAAACAAGCCCACCAGAAAAGCCGCTGAAAGCGGACAAAAGAAACAGGACGGCAAGGCAGGAAAAGACCATAGTTTTCTTTTTCATAAAAAACACAACCTTTCTATCGTTTTTAAGAAAATTATAGAACAACGTCGAATTAAAAGCAACAGCAAGGGGCAGATAATATGGCAGAATTTAATACAGTAGGCTTAGAGGACGTAATAGAGGCGTTCAGCAGGCGCGAACAGGCGACAGTAGAGGCAGTGCCAAAGATGCTACAGGCGGGCGCCGCCGTTCTGGTAGAGGCACAGCAGGAAGAGGCGCGGGCAATGGGGTTGAACGAAACGGGCGGTTTTGTGAAATCCATTAAGGCGACAACAGTAAAAGGAGACAGCCGGGAAAAATATATTGATGTTTACCCGCAGGGCAGGGCAAAACATGGAAATGACAGAAAGGGGGATAAAAGCAATGTAAGATATGCAACGATAGGGTTTATAAATGAGTATGGGACAAGTAAAAAAGCTGCCCGCCCTTATATGACAGTGGCTAATAACAAAGCGCACAGCAAGGTAGTAGAGGCGCAACGGGAAGTATGGGAGCGCGAAACAAATGTGTAGCATAAAGGAAGTGATAGAAAGTGCCGGACTGCCAGCAGAGAGGGGCGTATATACCGGGAAAAAGAAACCAGCCGTTTACTGTACTTTCCTGCGTCTGAATAAAGGCGCTGCGTTAAGGGCAGATGATAAAAACAGTGGCGACAGGGAGCTATACAGGGTTACGCTTTTCTGTAAGGGGAACTTTGAAAAAAGTCTGAAACTGCTTACAGAGAAAATGGAGGCAGCTGGCTTTTATATCAACGGCGTAGATACTGAACACTACGAGACGGAAACGGGGTACTGGCTTATCCCGGTAACAATCGAAATATTAAAGGAGTGAAAAACAATGACATTAGGACTGAAAGACCTTTTTTATGCGATCTGCACGGAAAAGGACGGCGTAGAAAGCTACGGGCTGCCTAAAAAACTGGCAGAGGCTATGAGCGCTGATCTTTCCGTAAAAACGGCAACGGCTGACCTGTACGCAGACGACGCGATCAGCGAGAGTGTAAAGGAATTTATTAACGGCACGTTAAAGCTGGGCGTTAAAGACCTTACGCCGGAAGTGCTGGCAGACGTTTTGGGGCAAATGGTAGACCAGAATAAAGTTGTATGGGCTGGGGACGGCGACGAGCCGCCGTTTCTTGCTATCGGATTCCGGGCGGCAAAGACCGGGGGCAGATTCCGGTATATCTGGCTGCTGAAATGTAAATTTGAGCTGCCGGGCGAGAAATACGAGACGAAAGGCGAGAGCATCAAGTTCAACACGCCGGATATTACCGCCACTTTCTACAAGCGGAAAAAAGACGGGAAATGGAAAGCGGATTTTGTGGGAACCGAGACAGAGACGGCAGCCAGCACATGGTTTACGGAAGTGCCGGAACCCGCAGAGCAGATGCAGGAAGTATAAAAAGAATATGAGAAGAGGAAAGGAGAAAGGCGCAGCGTATGGCTGCGCCTTAATTTGTTGATATGAGCGCAATTAAAGACGGGGGATATACGGTAGAGCTGAAAGGGAAAGAGTACAGACTGCTTTTTACCCTTAACGCGCTGGACGAGATTCAGACGAAATTCGGGGGCTATGACAAGCTGAATGAGATTTTCAACCAGAGTAACCCGGACTGGGTAAAAGATACAAAATGGCTGCTTACCCTGCTTATCAATGAGGGGCTGCTAGAAGAGGACGAAAACGCAGAGATCATGGAAGAACAGAAAGTAGGGCGGCTGATTCACGTAGGAAATCTGGCAGAGGTACAGAGGGCTATTTTTGCGTCGTTTGCAGCAGGGACGGCAGGAGACGGGGAAAACACAGGGGAAAACGAAGAGGAAAGAGAAGAGGCGGGGGAAATGAAAGCCGGGCAGGAAAGTTAGACACTGCCCGGCTTTTATATATCGCAATGGTGCTGCTGGGCTACAGGGAGCGCGAGGCGTGGAGAAAAACGCCTTACCAGATTATAACCCTATTCAGATACCACAGGGAATATAACCCGCACATTTTTAAGCAGGAGCGGGCAGCAGTACCGGGGACGACAGAGGAACTGGACGACATTGACATAGCATTAGGGGGATTCTGATTCATGGCTGACAAAACAGACAATATTAAAACCCGGCTTAGTTTTGACGGAGAGGCAGAGTATAA
>OFFV01001897.1_pt1 | contig 11057 bp, 9 predicted proteins | sample 1521461 | NCBI WGS metagenome assembly OFFV01 (sample SAMEA3504120, study PRJEB24116) | mouse gut metagenome | biome: mouse gut; feature: mouse-associated habitat; material: faeces | place: Denmark | collected 2011 | reverse complement strand
GATCGCGGCCACCTCGTCCAGACTCTTACCCTCTCGGGCCGCGGCTGCCGCGATGTGGTACAGGGCCACCGCGCCGGCCAATCCCCGCCTGTTGTCCTCTCCGTTGGGGTCATACTGGATCTCCTCCCCCGTGACCACCTGCCGGACATTCATCCCCGCTTTCTGCGCCAGCTTCATGGCCTGCTTGCCGGCCAGCTGATCGCCGGCGTAGTTCAAGGTCAGCAGAAGGACGCCGTGGCCCTTGTCGGCCAGCTTCATGGCGTCAAAAACCAGCTGGCCGTTGGGCGCTGCGAAGATATCGCCCACAGCCTGAACGTCCAGCATTCCCTTGCCCACAAAACCGGCCTGGGCAGGTTCATGACCGGAGCCGCCGTAAGTGACGATGGTCACCCGGTCCGCATTGGCCAGGTCCTTGCTGATCACCAGATGGCCATCCACATCCAAAATGTCGGGGTAAGCCAAGCCCAGACCAGTCAATTCCTCGTCGGTAATCGTCTCTGGGGCATTGATAAATTTCTTCATTTTCATGTTGTTACCTCTCTTATTCTTCATTTGACCGCTTTCCCATCAGGGCTGCGCCAGCCCCTGGAAAAAGCGGGCCATCGATACAGCCCCGGCGTCTGGGGTTCCAATGGTCTGGGCGCCATAGCTCTTCGCCCGTCCAAACTTGGCCACAAACTCTTTACTGGCCTCCGCCCCCTCAAGCGCAGCCTGTGCCGCAGCGGCGAACAGCTGGTTTACATCGCTGCCTGCATAGGAGGCAATGGCTTGGCTGGCAGGGATCAGCGCGTCCATCATGGTCTTGTCCCCTATCTTGGCGCCAGACATCTCGTCCAGCTCCTCCAGTGCCCGGGCAAAGATCGCCTGTACCCCCGCCACATCAATTTCTGTGCCGGCAGGAGCCCCCTCCTGCATGCCATCCAGCCATGTATTCCAAAGGGGAACGGCGCTGCCTCCATTCAGAGACATCACAGCCATTGCCGCATCGTCCAGCATCGCCCGGATATCTCCCTCTGACTGGTCGACCGCATCAGAGATAGCTCCGGCAATCTTGGCCATAGTCAAGCCATGGTCCGCGTCGCCAAAGCGGGAATCGATCTGCGTCAGCTCCTGTTCCGCCGACAGAACCGATGCACAGGCATTTTTCAAGCGTACAGCAAAGTCTTTTTTTGTCATACCTCGTCACCTCCTCTCCCATTTACAGATGACACCCGGCACGATTGATTCCGGATTCATGCTGCCTTCTCATGTTACGGTTGTTACATCTGTTCTCACATAGTATCATATAAAGTTACATAAGTCAATTTAAAATAAATTTTTCCTCGTTTTTAACATAAGTCCCCTCATCAAATTGTCGAAAACAGACAAAAATAAACCTCCCAGGTTCATAACGTCGCCTGGGAGGTTACAAATATTACAATTCACTCCAACAGCACCTTGATCAGCTCTGATCGAGCCACGATATGGGTAAAGAACCCGGATTTCAACGCTCCGCCCAGGGCCTTTGTGCTGGTGTTGGCGGAACAGACCCCAACAATATTGGGGCAGCGTTTCAGTGTATCTATGGGGATCTGGATGGCAAAATCCTGCTCCGACTGAATAACCGTGCCCTCCTCATTGAAATAATAGATTAACATCCGCCCACAGGCCCGCTGCCGCTGAAGCAGACTGCCATACCGGACCAGGGAGGCAAAGTCTGGGCTGGAGGGATAATCCCCAATATTAACCAGCGCGGTATCAATCTTCTGCCACTGCTGGTCGATCTGGCGGTAAACCTCTGTAGAGCACAACAGCTGTTTCTCCTCCAAACTCTCCGGTAGGGCTGGAAGGTAGAGAAAATGGGGGGAAGCGCCCAGCTGCTGGGCCATCAGCCGGACGTTTTCGTTGGACTGGTAGTTGCGGGCAGGGATACTGGCATTGCCCACCAGCGGGCAAATATCTGTGATCGCGCTGTTGGGCTGCGGGTTCTCCTCCAGCCAGGTCACCAGCTGGCCGATTAAATAGCCCCATCCCACCCCCAGCCGACGGGCCCCAAGCTGGCGCAGCAGCTCGACCGCCCCTTGGGAGAGCAATTGATTGGTCGCGTCGTTGTCGGTTCCATCCTCCACCAAGACGCCCCCCCGAATCGAGCTGGACAGCCGCAGCCGCTCCAGCAGCCTGGCCGCCCGGGCGCCCGGCTCATGAATCGTGATCTCCACAATCCCCAGTTCCCGCGCCTCAGACAGCATGCGGCTGACCAGCGGACGGGAGACCCCCAGTTCCTGCGCAATGTCGCTCTGCTTTTGATCCTCTAAATAATATCGCCGGGCCACATAGGCCAGCCGCTTTTGCTTTTCCAGGTTAGCGTCCACAAAATTGTCCCTCACATCCACATCTTGTTACATATGTTACCGTTATTTTATACCATAAATCAAAGCTGGATGCAAGCGTTGAATGTCCCCCAGTGCAAAATATCTAGCTCCTTCTCCGCCAGCAGCAGAGGAGGAGCTTTGATGCCTTTCCCATATGATTAAGATATTTTGCAGACACATTTTTCCAGGACCCCGGTCAAATTTCAAACAATCCGGGGAGATATTCGCGCAGAGTGCTCCATCGTTTTTACACACTGCCACGGTTCCAACAAATCTGGTTGAGTTGGCGGCGCCGCATCCCCATTAGATGCGGGAACTGCGACTTCTCCTGTAGAGAACCAGCCCGATAGAACCAATTGTCAGCAGGAAAAAGGCCAAACTGATCGGCCTTGTAAAGAACATAAGATACTGCCCCTTACACATGATGATGGCACGACGGAAATTTTGCTCCAGCATATTGCCCAGCACCAGGCCCAGCATCAGCGGGATAACCGGAAATTTCCAGCAGCGAAATAAAAAGCCGACCACGCCAAACAAAAGCGCCATATAGATGTTAAAATAGCTGTTGTTGGTGGCATAGGCGCCCACCACACAGAAGAAGGCGACCAGTCCTCCCAGGATGGGGTAGGGGATCAGACTGACTCTTGCAAACAGACGAACCAGCAGTTTCCCCTCAAGCAGCATGGTGATGTTGATCATAATCAAGCCGATCATCATGGCATAGACCGTGGGTCCTTGCGTCTGGAACAGCTGAGGGCCCGGCACCAGACCGTGGATGGTCAGCGCCCCCAGAAGGATCGCCACATTGCTGTCCCCTGGAATGCCCAGGGTCAGCAGCGGTATCAGTGTGGCGCCGGTCACCGCATTGTTGGCCGTCTCGCTGGCGCACACCCCGTCCAGCTCTCCCTTGCCATATGTGTCGGGATGAGAGGAGCGTTTTTTTGCCAGATCATAGCTGATAAAGGAGGACAGCGCGGCCCCGGTGCCGGGAAGCGCGCCCACCCCGGTGCCAACCAGAGACGAAACCAGCAGCGTCTTCCAGTACTTCGCCATCTCCCAGACCGCTATCCCCTTCTGTCCCTTTCCCACCTCCATACGGTTTTTCTCGCTCTGCCCCGCCTCAGTCGTCTCAAAGGCTTTGGCGTAAAGTTCACAGACGCCAAACAGGCCAACCAGCACAATCACAATGGGGATGCCGCTCTGCAGCCTTGGAACACCAAAGGTATACCGGAGTGTCGCACTCTGGGAATCAACCCCAATCGTCGAAATAAACAGCCCCAGCGCCGCGGACAAAAAACCTTTGATCAGACTGTCTCCAGATACGCTTACAATCACAGACAGGCCAAATACCGCGATCATAAAATATTCAATGGAACTGAAATTGATGGTCAGCTTAGAAATTTGGGGGGCAAACACCATCAATACCACACAGCTGAAAATCCCCCCTATCGTGGAGGCCAACAGGGCCATATCCAGTGCTTCCTTTCCGCGTCCCTGCTGCGCCAGGGGATAGCCGTCCAGCACAGTACATGCCGCAGCGGGGGTCCCGGGCGTCCGGATCAGAATGGCAGTGATGGAACCGCCATAGGTTCCGGCACAATAGACCGTCAGCAGCAGCAGAATGGCGGGTACTGTGCTCATGGAAAACGTCAGGGGGATACAAAGCACCATACCAACCGCAGGCGTCAGCCCCGGGATCGCGCCCACGACAATCCCCAGGAAGGTGCCGATCAGAATCGTCAGCACGTTTTCAACAGATGGAAGCATGGAAAGTCCCGACATAAATTCTGCCATAAACTGCCCTCCTTATGGAAGCTGTAGCCCAAACATCCGCTTGAACAAAAAATAGGAACCCACAACGATAGCGGTGACAATGATGTAATGCAGAATATTTTTATCTCGATACAACGCCAGAAACCCCACCCCAATTACGACTCCGCTGACCAGCAGTCCTGCTATGTCTCCCAAGACCACCGCCCCAGCCATTAAAATCAAGACCATTAGCAGAAAGACAGGGTTCCTCGCCGGGCCGGCATCCCCCTGCGGACCCTCCGCATGTGCTGCCGACCCAGTTTTTTTCCACTCCCGCAGCAGGGCAAAACACCCCTGAAGGACCAGAATCCCCCCGCACACAATCACAATCGCCAGCGCCAGAGAAGGGAAGGTTCTGGCTGTGACGGCCGAGGTCTCCTCCGTCTGCACCTGTTCAGGCATGAGCAGATACATGATAACACCAAAAGTGAAGCACACCGCCCCAGGGACAATGGTTTTTGATATCTTATCCCGCATTTGTCTCACCTCTCACAGATGTTGGCTCAAGGCAGGGCCGCGCTTTTATTTTCCTTCGGCCATGGCAGCATAGAGCGCATCCAGCTCAGCCAAGTAATCGGTCAAATCCGATTCAAAGGTCATATTCGGCGTATAACCCAACTGCGCACACTTGGCCTCAAAATCACTCTGGCAGTTTTTCAGCGCAGCCACCAGCGTGTCCAGCACCGCTTGGTCAGTTCCGGCCTTGGCCACAATCATATTCGGATTTGCGCAGGTGATCTGATACCCCTGGGAGGAGACAGACGGAATCGTGCCGCCCCCCTCCACGGCATGGCCGTCCTCCAAAAAGCTGGCAATATAATTCACACTGCCGTCCTGCACATAGGGATCACACTGGGGGTCAATGGCGATGCCGCAGTCAATATGCTTGCCCACAACCTCCATGGCCACCGCGGGGCCGTTGTCAAAAACCATGAACTCTGCATGGACGCCCATCTCCTGAAACAGTGCGTTGAGCAACTCATAGGTGATGGCTCCGGTCTTTCCTGTGACGCCCACCGTGATCACCCCCGTCTGGTCTGCATAGCTCTTCAGTTCCGCCAGGGATGTAACGCCGGTATCGGTGTTTACAATCAGTCCAAAGCCGTTGCTGGCCGTGGTGCACAGGGGGATCATCTGCGCGGGATCATACTGCGCCGCCGCCACCCGGGGTGCCAAAAACTGCACCACATCCGACGTGTAGAGCAGCGTGTACCCGTCCGCCTCCGCCTGCATATACTCAATAGCGGCCACCTGGCCCCCATTGCCGGTGACATTTTCCACAATCACCGGCACCCCAAGCTGCTGTGAGAGAAGCTCCGTGAGAATCCGGCACACCACGTCCGCCTGCCCGCCGGCCGCCCAAGAGCACACCACTTTCACCGGTTCCTTGGGGTAACCGCTGTCCCCTGCCGGCTGACTTGAGGAGGGGGAGGGAGTTCCGGAATTTGCCGGTGTGCTGGGTTTGTCCCCGCCGCACGCCGCAAGTACAACCATCATCGCCATGGCCACGGCCAAAGCCGTCCATCTCTTCGCCGTCTGTTTCATTTCTGTATCCTCCTAAATATTATTGCAGCCCTAAGCGGACATATTGCTCCTCTGGCGCCTCGTTTTCCATCATCAGCTGCCGCATCGCGCCGCACAGACGCTGTTCCAAGGCCTCATCCTGAAGCGGATGTTCCTGTTTCGGGTCCCTCTCCCGGTCAAACAACAGGCTTCCATACCCCATGTGGGAACTGTATTTGTAATATCGCTTTCTGTCATACCGCTCATCCACCGGAATTTTCAACACCGGAGTGTGCCCGGTAAAAGCAAAGTCTCGGCACAGCGCATCCTCGGCGTTTTGCAGTTCCGGGATCTGCATGGGCTTTTGAATATGCCAGGGCATCAGGGTGTATTGAAATAGGGGTTTATTTTCTTCCGTCTGCCCTGCCCGCATATAGGTATATCGGCCATCGGTAATATTCACATGCATCCCGAAGTACCCATACAGCACATACTGGTGAATCGCCTCAGTATGTCCCAGCAGGGGCAGCATGGATCTCCCTGTCATATGCGCGCCCTGCTTCCCTCCAAAAAAGTCCAAGACTGTACAGGGGATATCGGGCGTCTGTGCCAGCCCATTGCAGCGGGTATTGTCCAGTTCGGGGTGCCTGGGGTCGTGCAGGAAGAAGGGCAGGCCAGCAATTTCATCGTAGACTGGCATGTAATTTTTTCCGACGAAGCCCTTTTCCCCCAGCATAAAGCCGTGATCCGTGTTGACAATCAACATGGTATCGTCCCAAAGGTTATACGCATCAAAGATATCCAGAATTCTGCCCAAATACTCATCGCACATAGTTACCAGCGCGGCATAGTTGATGGAAAAGTCCCTGAGACGGTCCCCCTCCTCCGGGCCGTAGGGCCGGTACTCCGGCCAATCAAAGGGCACCTCCCGGTCTGTATACAGCCTTTTAAACCGCTCCGGCACATAAAATGGCTCATGGGGATCGAAGTATTCCAACTGCAAATACCAGTTATCTTTGTCCTTATTTTGAAGGATAAAGTCTACCCCGCTCTTAAAGCAGCGCACATGGGAACACTGGCTCTCTTCCCCCATGAGCCGGCGGTTAATCCGGTCCTGCTTTCTGGGCTGATAAAGCCCGTCGTACCCATCCAGATCAATCCCCCACCTGTCGCCCTCCTGCCCTCTCACAAACTCAAAGGTGCTGAAACGGTTCCAGTAATTCGCACCGCCATTTTCCCAGTAGTGGACATGGTCTGTAATCAAATGGCTGTAGACGCCCTGTTCGGCCAGCAGCTCCGTCATGGATTCATCAAAGGGTTCAGACGGCGTCCAGCTGCGGTGGAGAAAATTCAGCCGTCCGGTCTGGAGTTCTCGACGGGCCGGCATACAGGGCAGACTGCCCGCAAAAAAGTTGTCAAAGGTGACCGAATGTCGGGCCAATCGCTGAAAATTAGGGGTAATGATCTCTCGATTCCCATAGGGCTGGAGACTAAGCTTATTTAAGGAATCGTACATGATCAGGACTGTTTTCATGGAATATCCTCCTCCGCCAGACCCAGCCGCAGGTATTGCTCCTCCGGCGCCTCGTTCTGTCTCATCAGCCTGACCATATTGCGTATCATCTCGGCCTCTACCGCCTTATTCTGGATGGGGTGCATCTGTTCAGGGTCTTTCTCAAGGTCAAATAGCATGGTGCCCAGACTGTTTTTAATCGACGTATCCCCCGACTTGTCCTCCATCCCCCGTATTTTCAATACCGGCGTCCCCTCTGTAAAAGAAAATCCTGGGTGCAAAACGGCGCTCCTCATCTCCTCCACCGAAAAGAGACACCGCATGTGCGTGGGCATCTGGGTATAGTTGTACAGCGGGGTGTTTTCAGGGACATGATCCCTCATATAGACATAGCGGCCATCCGTAATATTGACCTGCGCACCGTGCATTCCGAAAAGGGCGTGGGAGCGAACCGGCCGATCCGACCTTATCACATCCCGCAGGTCAGAGCCCTGCATATGTTTCGTGGGCTTCTGGCCAAAAAATTGCAGCAGCGTGACCGGCAGATCAATCGGCTGGACCAGCGCCCTCCTTCTGGTATTCTGAAGTTTTTCTCTGGGGTCCCAAATAAACAGAGGAATATGGGCGACCTCATTGAAAAAGGGGTGGACGCTCTTAGCCCACAGGTCGTGCTCTCCCAGCAAAAAGCCATGGTCCGTGTTGACTATCAGCATGGTATCCTTCCACATGTCCCTGGCATCCATAAAGTCCAGAACTTTGCCCAAATAGGTGTCGCACATTGTGAGAAGCGCCGCGTACTCCTGCCGGCAATGGAGCACTTGTTCCGCGCTCTCCTCCACCCCTCGATACTCGGGCCAGTCAAACTGAGGGCCCTCATAATTCTGGTAGTAGAGATTTCGATAGGACTCCGGCGAAAAAAACGGCTCATGGGGGTCGAAAAACTCCCAGTGAAGAAACCAGTTGTCCTCTTCCCAATTTTGTTCCAGGAATTCCATCCCCAGGCGGTACACCTGGACCAAAGGCTGGCTCTCCTCCGCGGCAAAGTAGCTGCGGTTGATGACGTCCTGAGGCCAGCACCGCCCCAGATGCTCTGGAGGTTCCGGCTGCCTGACCCAGCCCTTCCACCGGTCTCCCTCCTGGCCCCGTACACACTCCCAGCTGTTGTAACGGTTGTGGTAGGTGCTTCCTCCGTCCTCCCAGTAGTGCTGATGGTCGCTGATCAGATGTGTGTAGACTCCAGCCCGGCTGAGCATCTGCGGCATAGAGTCGTCAAAAGGCTCTATTGGCCCCCAGGCGCGGTGGAGAAAATTATACCGCCCTGTGTGAAGCTCTCGGCGCGCAGGCATACACGGCAGGCTGCCGGCGTAGCAGTTATCAAATGTGACACAGCGCGTTGCCAGACGAGCAAAATTCGGTGTAATGGTCCAGTCGCATCCATAGGGCGACAGCATCTTTAAATTCAGCGTGTCAAACATCAACATAATTGCTCTCATAGTTTACCGGCCTCTCACAGTTTTACAAGTTTTCTGCTGTGATGATGTATGCGTTAACGTTAACGCTAATATACATGAGGGGAGCAATGTTGTCAATTATTTTTGAAAAAATTTTTGATATTCAGCGTTATTTACAAATTTTCTTCTTGATTTTTTGGCGTTTTTCCGGTAAAATAGGTCCAAATCCACTTGTGTTAACATTAACGCATTAATTTTTTGCGCAGGGGGTTGGACCTATGGCGACGACCATCAAAGAAATTGCCAAACTGGCCGGCGTATCCATCGGCACCGTAGACCGGGCCATGCACAACCGGGGAAGGGTAAATCCCGAGGTTGCCCAGCGCATCCGCCAAATCGCCGAGGAGCTGGACTACAAACCAAACTCCATTGCCCAGGGCCTCTCTGCACGCAGCCGGCGCCTGCGCATTGCCGTCATCTTCCACCGCAAAAACATGGACTCCTTTACGCGAGACGTCTTACAGGGCATTCAGATCTGCCGGGAGGAAGTGTCCGAGTCTGGCGTAGAGGTGGATCTCTTCCATGGGGAAGACTTTTCTCTGGACAGCCAGCTTCAGCTGCTGGAGCAAGTGGAGCAAGAAAAGTATCATGCCCTAATCCTGGTTCCCATCAACCACAGCTCGGTCAAGGCGCGTGTCACCGCCCTCCATCAGAAGGGAATTCCTGTCATCCTGCTGAGCAATATTATAGATGGCTGCAACTATCTCTCCTTTGTCGGCTGCGACTACACACGTTCCGGACAGATTGCCGCCGGGGTGCTGAACATGATACACCCTCTCCCCGGGAAACTTCTTTACCTCTCCCCTCCTCTTCAAATGCTGGGACATGTCCTGCGCGCCCAGGGGCTTCGGGAGCGGCTGGAAAGCTGTTACCCTCATATCCAGCTCTGCCAGATATGTGAGCTGGTCGGCAGCAGCGTGAAGGACTATAAGATCACCCAGCAGGCCCTGACCCGCCACCCGGATATTGATTTGATCGTCTGCCCCGGCGCCGGGAGCAGCGGCCATATGGAGGCGATTGAGGAATTTCCAAATATCAAAGGGGTAAAAATCATCAGCTACGACTACTCCGAGGGCACAGACCGGTACATCCGCGACAAATTGATTACCGCCACCCTGGTACAGCACCCCAAGCGGCAGGGCTATTTGGCCGTTAAGACGGCGGTCAACTGCCTGATGGACTCCAAAAATTTTTCAGTGGAGCGACACCAGTACCTGCCAACCAAGCTCTTCTTTCTGGAAAACCTCGATGAAATTGACCGCTGGTCCGTGTAACGAAAAAGCCAGGCAGGAGGGGGCCCCTCCTGCCTGGTGTGTTTCATGTCGCGGTCCAACTAATTTGTGGAAATATGCTGTAAGAGCCAATCCAGTTCCAAGCCCAACGAGGCCAGCTGAATATCCGGCTTAACCTTCTCGCCGTGGAAGTCGCTCCCGCCGGTGGTGTGCAGGTGATATTTCTCTGCCAGTCTCAGGTAAAACATCTGTTGCTCCGGCGTATATCTTGGATAGTAGCACTCAATGGCATCCAGTCCCCAGTCCGCCAGCTGCCGGACCAGGCCGTCCAACTCGTCGTCAGGCAGCTCCATCTGATAGGGGTGGGCCAGGGAGACCTTACCCCCGGCCGCCTGAATGCTCTCCAGGCAGGTGCGCGCATCCGCTTTAAACCGTTTTACTCTGTGGCGAAACGCGGGGGTATCCAAGTATCGGTCAAATGCCTCCCGACCGCTCGAGACATACCCCCGCTTCACCATCACCTGGGCGAAGTGTGGTCGGGCAATGACCTCTCCCCCCGCCAATCTCTCCACCTCATCCAAGCTGATATCTACGCCTTGGTCCTGGAGGAAATCAACAATCTGATACTTCCGCTCATCCCGTCCGGCCCGGAGCTTCTCACACAGCCGCGTCAATTCCGACTCTTCCCGCCCAAAGCCGTAGCCTAAAATATGAAAATTGTGGTGTTCCTTGGCGCTTAACTCCACACCAGGAATCACCGTCACGCCCAAGGCATTTCCAGCGCCTATGGCCTCGTCCACCCCTGCGACAGTGTCATGATCGGTGACAGCCAGCAGGGTCAGCCCCCGCTTTTGGGCCAGCTGGACCAGCTCTGTCGGGTTGTACTGCCCGTCAGAGGCACTGGAGTGCGTATGAAGGTCACACAGTCCGGTCATAGACTGCCACCTCTCAGCAGACCCATAAAAGCCCGCTTATTTTCCGCCGGCGTGGTGGTGGGGCGACCCAGGTTATCCCTCGCGCCCAGCGCGCACTTCACCTCAAGAAAGCTCAGGGTCCTTCTGTCTCGCGCTTCTTCCAGCGCCTCATCCAGCTCTCTCAGGCTGTTCACAGACGCTGCATTGGGATAGCCGCAGGC
>OFFV01001892.1_pt1 | contig 11070 bp, 6 predicted proteins | sample 1521461 | NCBI WGS metagenome assembly OFFV01 (sample SAMEA3504120, study PRJEB24116) | mouse gut metagenome | biome: mouse gut; feature: mouse-associated habitat; material: faeces | place: Denmark | collected 2011 | reverse complement strand
GTGAACTAGACCCCAAAAGTGGGACGGTTAAATAAAGCTCTCAAGCGGCCCTCATCGAATGGCTCCGGTACTGCACCGGGGCCATTCCTTTCAATCGGGCTTGGTAGCGTCGCGTGTTCCAATAGACGATGTAGTCGTTTAGCTGGTCTTTGAAGGAGTCGAAGGAATCGAACTCCCGGCCGCGGTAGAACTCGTCTTTCATTAGGTGATATCTCCAGATCCACTCCCCCCCCGGACGTTGATCTCCACATTGCCGGCAAAGTGGGTACCGTCTGCCGTCTGTCCAGTAAAGGGAAGCTTAATGGTACCGGTAAAGCCCTCTGACGGGACAAAGGCCAGCCGATCAATCCGCGGCGTGCGGGTGCCGTAGTAGTAGGAAGTACCTGCCACCGCCCGGCTCCCCGTACTGCTGGTGGAGCGGTAATCGTAGTACAGCACGCCCTGGTCGGCAGAGGGGAGAGAATCAAAGCGGATAAAACTGAGGGTCTGTCTGCTGTCCAGGACATCCTGGCAGTAATTGTTAAAGTCTGTGTCGTCAAAGCGGGCCACGCCGCCTTTGGACACATCGTAGGCCAGACCGCCGATATCCACACCGCCCTCCCGGCCTACGGTGACTTTCACCTGTCCGGAGTAGGAGGCGCCCGAGGCGCCCACGCCCCGACCGGTATAGTAGATCGTCACATCCCCCTCATAGCCGGGAGCAGGGACGAACCAGACGTTGTCCAGATCCTTCTGGCTGTAGCGGTCCCGCATGGTGACGATGCTGCCGTAGTTATTCTCATTGACATAGTTGGTGTACAGGGTGCCCTGCCGCACCGGGGGCAGAGAGAAGGAGACATAATTGAGCTGAGCACTGATCTTCTCGCGGCATACCCGGCCAAACTCCGTTCCGCTGAATTTGACGGCCGTGTTATAGGGCGTGAGAAGGGAAATTCCAGCACTGGACCCGCTATCCGGCCTGACCGTGAGGACAATTTTACAGGCGTAGGTCTCCCGATCCTCTGTGACGGCGGTATAGTTGATCTCCACCAAGCCGCCGATAAAGGTGCCCTTGGGAACAAAGGTTACATCCGCCAAATCCATCTGGCCAGGGCCTGGGTTGCGGTAGTACGTCTCCACTCCGCCCACGCCCGGGCCTGGCTCGGCCTCAGCGTGATAGTTGTAGTACAGCGTACCGCAGTCGGTGGAGGAGACCTTCAAGCCTGTGACGCTCACCACCTTGCCGCCAAGCTGCTCATCAAACTTCCTCTCCATAAAGCTGGACCCGAAGGGCAGGGTGTCCCCGCTGCCGATCGTCCCCGCCTCAATGGTGGTGGTGGGGTCGGCAATCACCTGGATGGGAATGTACTCCTTGTAATTCCCCTTTGTGGAGCTGACCACAATTCTGGTCTCGCCGATTTGATAGCCCACCACTTCGGTGCCGACCACCGAGGCAATATAACTGTCATTGGACTCATACTTATAGCTGCCGGAGGCCGCAACTCCGTAGAGCTTGGGAATCGGAAGGGCTTTTCTCTCGTTTTCCTTTACCTTGATGACGCCGTTTTCCACGCCCTCTATGCTGTCCATGTCTATATAAATTCCGCTGACCTGCACCTCAATCTTGACCCACTCGTCCACTCCGGTCCCCTCATTGACATAGGCGATCAGATCCACCCTGCCGGGCTTGAGGCCGGTGACAGTACAGGTGTTCCCCTTTGCATTTAAACTGACAACATCACTGGTGGTGCTGTCCAGAGGGTTGCCAGACTCGTCATAAGCGCGGAACTTCCACTTGACTTCCGCATTTTCCGGGGTGGTTCTCACCTGGATGTCGCTGCTTCTGCCCTTCTCCAGCGTAACGGAGTTGGTGGTACAGGTGATGGTGGCGTTGACAGGCGGAGCGGCATTGACAGTGACGCTGCAAGAGGCCTCCTCCCCGCCATGGGAGGCGGTAATGGTCGCGCTGCCCTTCGCCACGGCGGTAATTTTCCCCCCCGCGACTGTCGCCACGGCCACGTTGTCAGACTTCCAAGTGACGCTGGCTGTGTTGTCCACTGTGCCGTTCTTCTTCACAGTGGCAGTCAGCGTCTTCTCTTCTTTTTCCTGGAGCGTAACGCTGGAATCACTCAATGTAATTTCAATTGTAGGCGCGGCAGGTTTGACATTTACTTCCCGTGTGCCTGAGACTGTACTCGTATTTCCACTACCAGTATCTTCATATTGGCATTCCGCTGTGATCGTCGCCTTGCCCTCTGCCTTTGCGGTGACCAAGCCGTTCGCATCTACATCCGCAACGCCACTGTTATCGCTCGACCAAGTAACCGCCTGCGCCTGAAGGTTATCGGATAAGCTGACGCTCAGCTGCTGCGTTCCGTTGATCTCCAGTTCCACGGGGTTGGGGCTGATCTGAACTGTCGGCGTAATGGCATAGGCGGCCGGAATCAGGGAGAGCGCCAAAGTAAGCGCAAGGAGCACTGCCAACCAGCGGCGGGCAAAAGAGTTCTTCATCTTGAAACACTCCTTTTTCAAGTCAGGGTTTGGAATTGGGGCGGCGGGAGCGGGCAGACGCCCGCTCCCGCTGTGGGATTATCCATTAATCCAAGACGCTTCGAAATAGGCCTCCTCCAAGCCCATCCCGCTCTGGCTTGGAATCTTCCCCCACATGAGGGTCAACTGCAATTTTCGTGTGGACGAATATCCGCCCTGGTTGGAAATGAATCCCTCATTGAACAAAGTGATGGTATCGCCAACTTTCAAGCCTTTAAAGGCAAGGGCAAAGCTACTTTGCGCATTGGTGGACGTACTTGGCACTGTAACGGTTAGCGCATCAGCACCGATACTAGGCGCAGTACCACCCAGGTCCTGGAGGATACCGACCTTCGTCGCGTTTGCCGGAATTGGAGGCTTGTCATTGGTAGCGACCACAGGCAGGGCGCTGCCGGTGCCGTCTCCGCTCTTGCTCCAGTACACCGGCTTGTCAAACAGCAGGTTGAGACGTCCGTCAAACGTATCATATCTAGTCGGGGCTTTCGGATTTTCCTGACTAGTGATTACATAACTAAGTCCATTCTTCTCCTGCAGGTCCGGGGCAACGGTATCAGGAATCAACACATTGTCCACAGAGCTAAAGCTGTCGCCCACGCCCTCAGAACTGGAGCTGTTATAGGCCACGGCCAAGCACCAGTAATAGGTCCCCGGGGTCATCTCTCTCACATGGTTGATATCCGTAATCACATCAGTTCCAGGCGTTGTGGTGCGCCCGCGGACCAGGGCAGTACCCACGCCGCTGTTTCGGATTACGTTGGATACCTGACTCTTGGCCAGGTCGGTGGCATAGACATCAAAGACAGAATAGCCATTGAACTCCGGGCCCTTTGAGCCAACGCTGGCGTTATAGTGGGTCTTCATCGCCTCGATAACGGTGAGACTCGCATAGGCTGACGGCAAGGTAGTTGTACCCACATACTTAGACAACAGGTTTGCATCGTCGTTTCGCTTGTTGGCCGCCAGCATGGGGATATTGTTCAGCTCCGTGGTGGTGAAGATGGCGTAGCTCATGTTGGAGGGCACCTGGGTCCGGGCGCCGACCACGCCGCCGATGCCGTTGGACAGGGTAATCTTAGGCTTGCTGGTCTCGGTGGTGGTGAACTTGAGGGTGTACACCGGGGACAGCTTATCCGCCACGCCCTTCAGCACGAAGTAGGCGTAGTACTCTGTCTCTGGCTTCAGATTTTGCTTGTTCGCCACACTCAGCAGGTGGTCCATAGTAAAGCCGCCGCCCGGATAGGCCACGTTGCCGCAGATGGCACTGTTGCGGTAGGGGGCCGGATTGAAGATATCGCCGCTGACCGGTATGGTAACATTTGGAATCTCGGTGGCGTTATTCACCGGGTCCTCTGGCGTAGACTCGGGCACTTTACTCCAGATTTCATCGCTGCTGAGGTTGGGAGAACCCGAAATCTCCGGCGTCAACTGGGACCGCTCTGCAATCACATAGTAGATGGTGCCCGCTCTGGACAGGCGGAATTTGATGTTGACGAAGCTGTCGCCTGGCTCAAACTGGGGATAGCCGTTGTGGAACTCGGGCAGCTGGCTGTCAATAAAGGAGCCGCGCAGGGGGAGGTAGTTCTGGGTGCGGTTGATGCCGATGGATACCACGCCGCCGTTCTCCAGGCCGTCCTTAATGAACTGATCCAAAGAGTTTTTACTGGGGTCGGTGGACAGCCGATACAGAGAGTTGGACAGGCCCGCCACCACATGGACCTCAAAGTTGATCTGTCCATTCCAAGTAGGACGGTCTTTTGAGGTGCCATACTGGGTAAGGGCAATCACAAATTCATAGGTCAGGTTCTCGTTGAGCTGGTTAACTCGCGGGAAACTGGTCTGGGAACACTGGTTGAAGAAGCCGTTTACCGACCGGCCCGACCAATCGGGGGCAGGGTTCACATCCTGAGAGTTCCCCAAGTAGAACCAGCCGTTTGCGTCTGGGGTTTTCTCTTGGGAGGGCAGGAGAAACTCCTTATATTGGTCATTATTCTGCGGATTCTTAATTACCGTTTTGCCCTCCAACACGCGGTAGTACAGATTGTACTGGGTCACTGTGTCGGCGTACAGCAGGATATCATAGGAGTTGCTGTCCTCCACCTTCTCAGTGGCGTCCGGATCCATACGGAAGCTCAAATCCACCTCTTCTAACACGTTGCTGCCGCCCCGCTTATAGGGCCCGTCAGCTCCCACGCCGGGGCTGGTCAGGTTGACCTGGGCGAACACGGTGGTAAAGGCGGGCACCTTGTGCAGCTCCGCGCCCGGCCTGGAGTAGTCCAGGGGGTGGGGGTTGATCTTGTTCTGCTCAGGGGCGGTATCCACCAGATCCCGGAAGCGGAAGAAGTAGGTAGCGCCGCTGGCCAGGTTCAAGGCGCTTTGGGCGGAATTCTCGCTGTCGGTGGGGAAGATAACCTGGATCTTGCCCCCCTCTCCCGCTTTGACCTCGACCTTTCGGTAGTCTATGGTCCAGTCGTCACCGATGGTCCCCTCATTGCTCTTGTCCCGCTCGGTTACTCTGGTCTCCCGGCCATCTCGAATCTGGTAGAGCTCAACGCTGTTCCTCAAGGCGGTGGCCAGGGCCTCCCGGACCTTCTCGGGCGTCTCGGGCCACACCGTGGCATTGGCGGGCTTGTTGTTGGTCCCCAGCGCCAAAAAGCTCAGGCCGCCCAAACCGTCGCTGGTACAGGCCACATCCTCACTGAACTCCAAGATAATATCGGTGGAAGGCAGGGGATTTTGGGTATTGTCCAGACCGGTATACTCGCTGAAGGACTGGTTTACCACCGGTCCGCTGTTGTCCTGGGTATGGATTTCCAACTTCTCCACCCGGACCGAGAAGTTGCCGGCCGCGTCCTTGGCCAGGTAGTACAGATCATAGGTCTTCTCTGCGGCCAGCCCAGTGACATTAAAGGTAAACTCCGTGTCCTTTCGGACGGTCAGAGAGCCGCTCTTGAGGCAGTTCATCCCGGCGGACACCTGGAGTTTTGCGTAGTCACCGTCCAGCGCGGCGTAGGGCAGCTCATTGCCGTTCTCATCGTAGTTGGGAACGCCAGGCTGGGGTTTGGGGTAGGCGGTGCCCCGCTCCACCACCGCCCAATAGACGGTGCCGTCCTCATTCAAGCTCCCAGCCAGCCGCACAGCGGTGGCCTGAATCTGGTTCACATAGGGGGGCACAGTAAACTGGGGCGGGGTCACATCCTTGGTTTTGAACTGCACAGCAATGACTGCCGAGCTGTTTGCGCCGTTTACGTCGGTGAGCCACAGATACAGCGTATACTCCTTCAGTTCCTCCAGCCGGCGGCTGACCATGAAGGGCTCCTCTTTGTTCTTGGTCACATCCACCACACCGTAGCCCAGATTTCCTGTGACGGCAGCAGACTTCATCTCGTTGGCGGTGGGCGCCTGGGCCCCCCGAGGCAGCACCGCATAATACATTTTACAGCTCTTGGTGGGCATCACGGTAACCTGGGCCTCGGTATCTGTCACCATAGACATGTAGGGATAGCCCTGCGCAAAAGCGGGAATCGTGTTGTCCGGAGTTGTGAAAGAAACCACCTTCACAGGGCTGCGCTGCCCCCGCTCATCCACCAGCAGGGCGGACAGGTAGTAGGACCCGCCGGTGGTCAGGCCAGTGACCTGGGCGTTAACCACCGTGTCACCGGTGGGGACGGCCACAGAGCCGTTTCGGACGGCCTTGGCGCCGTAAGAGGGCGGGGAGATCAGGTCCTCTTCTCCCACCGAGCCGTCACTGATGCTGCTCACAGCCCAGTAGACAGTCCCCCGTTTGTTGCCCGAGAAATCCGCCCGGAAGGCGGTGGGCGCAATGTCCTTGGCCGCGGGATAGCCGGACAGCAGACGCGGGTCAATCGAGCCCTGCTGGGCTGCCACATGGTCCATAATGACGCCCGAGATATTGGCATCAAGGCCGGGGCGGATGTAAATCTTGTCGGGCAGCATAGACACCACACAGCCGGGGGCATTCACATTCAGCTGCTCAATATCGCCGTCGCCAATCACGTTGGTGGCCACGTCCAGGTTGAGTTCCTTCACCTCTGTATTGCGGTCAATCTGAACGGTGGAGCCGGTGGCGGCCTCGTCCACAGTGAGCTTCTTCACTGTGCCCTTGGCCACCTGAACGGTGGAGTTGGGGGTCTTGTTCACAACCTCTTTGATTCGGCCGGCCAAGGTGAGATGAGTTCCCGACTCCCCCTCCAGAGTAATATTCATCAAGCCCTTGTCGTCGGTGTTGTTGTCCTCCAAATAGGCCGGGGTGCGGACAATGGTCTTGGCAATCTCCGTGACACCGTCTGCGCGGACAGTTACCGTCTTGTTGCGCATGTTGTCCAGCAGCATCTCATTGGCATCCACATTGCGCAGCACCACACTGGCCTCGCCCTTCTCACTCTCGCCGGTGCCGCTGACAATAATCCGGCCCAGCACCTTGACGTTCTCCAGGCGGACGCCTCCAGTACCCACGCCGCCGGAGACGTACAGGTCACCGCTGATGGTGGTATCCCGCAGGGTGACGTTCGGGGAAGTGATGGTCACATTGCCAAACACGCCCCCCAAGCTGTACTCCCCTGGCTTCTGGACCGGGGTCCCCACACACTGGGTGACCAAAACGGCCATCTGACTCATGGAAACCTTGTCCTTGGGGCCAAACTTATTGCTGGGATAGCCAGTGACAATGTAGTTGTCCACGGCAGTCTTGATCACGCCTCTGGCCCAAGTGCTGATGTTCCGGCTGTCAGAGAAGGTCATCTCCTCCCCCGGCGTCTCCTTCAGCATCATGTTTCGGCCCAAAATAAATACCGCCATCTCCCGATTCAAGGGGTAGTTTGGGGAGACAGTCGTCGCAGATGTGCCCGAAATGTAGCCCGCGTTGAAGGCAATGGACACATCATCATAGAACCAGTCGTAAGGGGACACATCGGTAAAGGGGATCTCCCCCTTCTGTGTGTACCCATAGGCACGGTTGACAATAGCCATGAAATCCGCCCGGGTGATGGGCTTATCAGGATTGTTGGCCTGGTCGGGCCGGATGACGCCCCAGTCCACCAGTTTGTCCAAGTACTCGTCAGCCCAGTGGGCCGAGGTAGGTGTGGTCAGTCCAGGCGCTATCCCCAACAGCAGGACAGCGGCCAGAAGCAGAGAGAGCGCCCGCTCCCTCCAGGTACGGCTTTTTACTCCGGTTCTGTGCGACATATGTGGTTCTCCTTTCTTTTTTCCAAAGGGAAACGCGGGGGATATCATACCTTCATCAGTCAGAGGTCCTGATCTGGATACTGAACACCGCCTTGCGGATCAGGGCCTCCTCATCTTGGATCAGGTCGATAAACTTGGCGGCGTAGAGGGGGACGTTCCCCTCCTCCTTCAGGGTGCGGAGAATTTGGGTCTTGATTACCAAAGGCGAGTCCGTCACTGGCAGAACAAGCTCCACAATCTCCCGGTCCTCCAGCGCGGTAGAGGCATAAAAAGCCACACCGCCGCAGCTTAAATCTTTGCCTCGGACGGCGCGCTGTCCCTTCCATCGGCCAGATACGGGGTACATCACGCTGGAAAAGTCGGTCAAAATACGAAGATTCTCCCGGGCGTTGGAGTCCAGCGCCGCGGTGGGCTGAATCACCAGCTTGTCATCCCGCTGACGTACAATGACGCCCACCCGGTTGGGTGTGCTGTCATCAATGCCGATCAGCTGAATTTCCCGGTGGGTGGCCACCTCGTCCGCCTTATCGTTAAGCACCCGAATCTGCAGCACCTCGGAGTTGGGCGGCGACTCCAGCACCGCGTTGGCCAGCGGGGTACCTTTACTGTCCAAGAGTAAATACAGACGTTCTTGCATCAGGACTCTCCTTTCTCTTCTTGGGCCGACGCCCTCTGCGCCGCCTGAGCCTCCCGATCCCGCCGCAGCTTATCCGGATCGTTGGGATCGAAATTCAAAAAGTAGACATAGATCTCTACAATGGCCTGATACAGCGCGTCTGGAATTTCCTGTCCCAGGGCCAGCTGGGACAGCATGGTGGCCAGGGAGTTGTCCTCATAGACGGGGACGCCGCTCTCGGCGGCCACCTCTATCATACGCTCGGCCAGGTAGCCCATGCCGGAGGCCACCACCACCGGCGCCCCCTCCCCCTCGTAGCGCAGGGCTACCGCCCGATTGGTGGCCCGGTTATCATATCTTGACATTGATACTGTTCTCCCCCTCAAAGATCCGGGGGAACACCCCGGAGATAGTCAGCGGCCGATCCATCCGCTGGACCTGAACGGTACCGGCAGTCAGGCCGTGGTCAGTTAAAATGTGGGACAGCTCCCCCTGCACCATCTGGGAGAAGGGCGCCACCTTCTCCGGGCAGAAGACCTGAACATCCACCCGTTCCCCCTGGCAGGTGAGCACCATATCAAAGAAACCAAGCCCCTGTATGTCAATTTTAAACAGGAAGCGCAGGGTATTTTCCCGCTCTCCTCTGCCCCGTTTCAGGTTCTCCTCCGCGTCCGGGTCCACCCACATCTCAGAGAACATCATCTTCCCGTCCCACTCCAGGGGGAGGAGGACATGATTCAGGGGCATGTGGACACTCTCGTTCACCAGAAACGCGGAGACAATGTTGCGGAAGGCCTCCTGCGCCTCGTTCCCCGCTCCCCCCTGAAGGGCCTTCTGGGCCGCCTGAGCCAGCTGGGCCGCAAAGTGGTCCCCCTCGGCCGCCCTGGCAAAGCTGCTGTTGTTGATCAGACGCAGCAGCGCCTCATCTGACAGCCCGCCCAGCCGGTCCTTCAGACCAGGACTGCTGTTGAGCTGATGAAAGGCCTGGAGCAGCCCCTCCTCTCCGCCGTTCTCATAGCGGGAGATATCCAAGGCCAGCATGGAGATCAGCGTTCTGGACAGGCCCATATCGTTGGTCTTGCTGGTGTAGGCCGACAGGAAGGTGAGGATGGAGCCCTGAAGCAGCTTCAGCGCCCCCGCCCGGTTGCCGGCGTTGAGCAGCTCCTCCAGCTGGGACACCATGGGCAGCAGCTGGCTGCCGAAACTGGCGGGGATGGCCCGGGTCAGCCGGGTAAGTCCCCGCAGCAGGCTGTTCTGGATGTGGGCGGTAGAGGAGTAATCGCTGTATTTTTTCAAAAACTGAAGAATATTGCCCCGCGTGGTCTCAGAATTGCTGGAGGCATAGGCGTCCCGGAGGATGGCGAACAGCGCGCCGCCGAAGCGGGTGCCGCTGGACAGCTGAGACAGCAAGAACTTGCCCAGCTGACTCTGATCCATTTTCAGCATATTCAACAGGGCGGCCATCTCGCCTGCCGTCCCCTCCTCAATGCCGGAGGAGACCACCAGTCCCTCGTAGATGGCAAACAGCTTGCTCATGCTTTCGGACATCCCGGGGGTATTCATCAGGCGCTGCAGGAAAGCGGCAAAGTTGGAGTCGTACCGCAGCCCCTGGTTTGCGCCGGCTGCGTCGCCTGTGTCCTGCCGCTCTGTCCGGTTATCCGAACGGACCACCCGATTCAGGTCCGGAGCGTTCTGAATTCGGGGATCATTGGGCGAAACCGGCATATTTCGGTTTACATTGTTATTGTCATGACCCGGTACCGGGTTGGTCACACCAAGCAGATCTGGCATTGGGGACACTCCATTTCAGTAAAAGTTCGTTTTTTTTTCGGGGAATCTTAATTTTCCAATTGACAGTGCCGATATATCGAGTATGATTAGGTAGAGGCGGGTGTACTATGCCTTTTTGGCCGGCCCCGCCTCCATCCCCAAAAACCAAATGAGAAAAGGTGGCGTTTTTAAATGGGCAGCGGAAACGACAGCATCCTGGACATGTATCTCTATGAAACCAACACCCTGCTGGAACAGCTGGATGGGATCCTGCTGGCGGCGGAAGAGGCGGATACATTCTCCGAGGACAGTGTCAACGAGATATTCCGAATCATGCACACGATAAAGGGCTCCTCCGCCATGATGGAGTTTTCCTCTCTGATGACGGTGGCCCACCGGATCGAGGACTTGTTCTTCCTGGTTCGGGAAAAGACCATCGCGATTGTGCCGGAACAGACTCGGCCGGAGCTGTTTGATATGCTGTTCCAGGCGGTGGACTTCTTCCGCAGTGAGATTGAAAAAGTGGAAAATGGAGAACCCCTCTCTCAGTCTATCGACCACATCGTAAACAAAATTAATAGCCTGATTGATAAAATTCAGGGCAATCCTGAGACCCCCGCAGCAGAGCCCGCCGCTCAGCCGGAGAGCTCCGCCTCCCCTGCGGAGGAGGCGGCCGGCAGCGGGGTGGATGCCTCCAATCCAGATTACCTCTTTGGCATCCACGTCTTCTTTGACGAGGGCAGCGGAATGGAAAATCTGCGCGCCTTTATGCTGGTCAACAGCGTCAAGGACTATTGCAGCGACTTTGTCTACACTCCGGAGAACGTGGAGAACGACTCCAGCACCTCCGACATCATCGCCGACCAAGGTTTTCTGCTCTGGTTCCGCACGGCCGAGGAGCGGGACAACGCCATTCACGCCATGAACGGCGCCGGCTCCGTCCGGGAGTACCA
>OFFV01001890.1_pt1 | contig 11078 bp, 7 predicted proteins | sample 1521461 | NCBI WGS metagenome assembly OFFV01 (sample SAMEA3504120, study PRJEB24116) | mouse gut metagenome | biome: mouse gut; feature: mouse-associated habitat; material: faeces | place: Denmark | collected 2011 | reverse complement strand
CAGCCGCCCCACGGCATCGTAGGTGTTTGTCCTGACGGTCACCTCCCTTGATTCCGCCCCGTCGCCGTAGCGGTGGCTCAGTGTCAGTTCGCGCCCGAAACGGTCGTAGGTGCGACGCTCCGTGCGGACAACCGCGCTGTCCGCCCCCATGGCCGGCGTGCGGTGTTCGGAGCGCACCCTCAGCGGCCGTCCCGTGAAATCATATTCCGTCCAGCTCCGGTCAGTGCCGCCCAGATGGTTCGTCGCCACGCTCTGCACGGCTCTGTCGCGGCTGTCGTAATACACCGCCGAGCTGACCATGGTCAGGCTGTCGGATCCTGCCTCCACAGGCAACGCCGTGACCGTACCAGTGGCCTGGCCGCGCACATTGCCGTGACGCTGCCCGAACCCCTCGCGCGCCTCATAGCCCAGTACCGTAGCGTCCGCCACACCGTTCTGTCCCATGAACGAATAGTCGTCATAGTACGTCACCGCCAGCACCTCCGCCCTCCGCAGCTCGGTATTGGCTATCAGATAACCGGCCAGTGCAGTCCCTGCGCCTCCGTCCTGATCCGTGCGCACGGCTCTCCAGTTGACAGGCAGCTCCGGCGGCTCTACCAAGACCGGCATCGCACGGCCTCCGTCACATATACCGCTGACGCACTGCCGCCCATAGACATCGGCCACATCGAAATGCCACAGATTCCGTGCCCTGAGATTGCCGTCCTGCCACATCACAACACGTCCGGAGATGTCATACTGGTATATGACCGGCTCACATCCGGGGATCTTCTTCGTAAGCATGTGACCCCATTGATCGTATGTGTATATGTATGCGTACTTATCGAGTAAATCCGACTGCCCCGTTGTCATTGACACCGCCCCACTGATCCTTGCCGACAGCTCCGGAGGAAGCACGGCGGTCAGATTGCCGTAACTGTCATAGACACTGTAGGTATCGGCATAACCGCCGTCTATGATCCGGCGCGACAGCACCGTGCGGCCATAGCTGTCGGTGAACGTCAGAGCCGTGTTACCGTCCTCGTCGGTGGTTTTCTGCACCATGAGTTCTCCGGGATGATAGTATATGCTTCCGGATGAAGATACGGCGCAGCTTATGGTGACGGCTCCACCTTGCTTGTCGGGAGTGTCGGTGACGGAGAAGCATATGCAGCTTCTCTCCCCGTCCGCGCTGTTGACCTCATATCCGATATCTGTCGCGGCATCCGCCCCGAACCAACGCTCACCGGGTCCGAACTGACGTAACAGCCTTGCAAGCGGCGATCGCTCATAGACCGGCTGGGTGAACGGACGCACGTCGTTGGAATATGCCATTGAATAGTCTATGCCGGTGGGATCTGCGTAACTTCCACTTCCTGCCGTTGTCTGCGCCACTCCGGGAAGATATGACAGGGAATCGCGTCCGCAGCCATCATATGTCTGCCTTGTCACAATTGAGCCGCCATCGGGCGATGCATCCACCTGTATGGTCTCAACCGGCCGGCCAAGACCATCCACATGGCTGATTTCCGCCACATAGTCTCCACCGGATGTGATCATCGTGCGTTTCGACACATAGTTTTTGCCGACTGTTCCTCTGTCATACAGTGATATGTCTCCATATTCATACGGATCCTTGGGTAGCGGTGGAATACGCCCGTAGATCTTGAACCGCACATTCGGGGAATCATGCTCCATTAGAGCCGTTATCATGTATCTGCCGCTTTTACACTTGCCATAGGTGGTGGAATCCGGTTGCAGCAGCCCTATATGTGTGCTGTCGCTGTCCACGGATAAGGGCGTGTCATTCACGAACGTGAGATCAAGCGTCCGCCCGAGCGTGAGCTCATAAAAAGCCACAGGAAGTCCATCCGGCCGGCCATGTGCGAAATGAGGGCCGAAATGGTCATCGACCTCCCGGCTGAAATCACCATTGGCATTTCCCAACGGGAACGGATGCCCTTCCGTGCCGGGTATATAGCTCTGGGGAATATCCGGATAACGTGGAGCATCGGGACCGAATCCTATCACCGTAGTAGTTATAGGGCCGTTGACAGCATTGCCATGGTAATATCTGTAGCCCGACACCCGTATCTCATAGACTCCGGCAGGAAGATCGAAAGCGACGTAGCAGTCCTGTGATATCTCGCTGTTTATACCCGTCCAGTGTTCCGAGTGGCTGAAATATTCAAAATAATCATCCTTATCTTTGGCTCTGAACACGGTGGCATACCCGGGTCCATAGATCTGCACCCTCGTGCACAGCAGCTCGGAACCGATCGTGTGCACCACCATGCTCATCTTCCTCGGGAGATACACGTTGTAGTATATGTCGCGGCCGTATTGGTTACCAGCCTCGGCTGTGTAGCCCCAGTCCATGGCATTGGCCGTGTGAACTGATTTGAAGTATAACGAATCCGACGGCAGCTGTATGGCAGTGTCGGGATAACGTCCGGCATCATCCTGTGCGGACATGGTTGCGACGTGGAGCATCAGCATGATCCACAGACATAAGTTTCGTTGGATGGAATGTCCTGATTTCATATTGTCCGTACTATTTACGCTCCGATGTGGCGGTTGAATAATCGTATTCCTCTATTGTGTTTCCTTTGCAGTCGATAATCCTGATAAGCCGTCCGGACGGATCATATTCGTAGGTGGTTTTCTTTCCGGCCGGATCCGTGATGCCTGTGATTCCGAGCAACGGCAGATATGTATAGCCGGTGACCATCGCTTCCGGTAGTTCCGACCTGATACGGTCGGTCAAAGCCACAGCTTCTTCCTGATTCATAGGATCCGCTATCTCCATAGCCCTCAGCTTGGAATAGTATTCGTGGGATGGCAGTTTGATCTCGGCTACCGGATATTGCCCGTCGGCTCCCCACACATAGGCTATCAGCAGATTATCTGCCGTGCGGATCAACAGCGGATTGCCCCGGTTGTCCGCTTCAAGACACTCATATAGCATCTTTGACACTCCTGACGGTATTGTCTGGATCACAGAGCTTATATATGGCAGATCGCCCCTATGTCCGGTCAGTCCGTAGGTGTTATGGGCCTTGGAGATGAGTTTACCACCATGGTATGCCTCCACGTCGTGTTTTGCCGCGAGATAGTGCCTGTCCTCAAATTCCTTTGCATGTTCCCATTCGTATGAGATCCTTGTGACATCGCTGACGGTCTGACCCTGACGTTTGCTCACGGCGGAGTCGGCGCACAGCTGACCATGGTCGTTGTAGCGGAAATAACGGATGGTCTCGAACGGATGTGCCGCATCGCTGCCGAAAACACGCTCCGTGATGCTGTGCTCTTTCAATGAATATATGTAGTTCTTGAAAATACTGAATGTAAGATGCGTGTGTGTGCCGTTGGAAATGTCCGGATTGGTAAAACCAAGCGATACCTCACTGCAAGACAGCGAAAAGATGTATGATTCATAATCTTTGTGGACTCTGTAATTGATGGTTTTGTCTTTCAACAGTTTACCGTTGGCATCGTAATAAGCCTCCAACATGGGGCGCCCACGGTCGCCGGCTTTGCTTGACACCGGGACGAATTTACTGTCGGTGCTGCGATGGATAGGATCCATATCCTTATAGCCCGGATCGGCACCGCTCGTGAACTTACGGATCACATACCCACCTGATCCATCGGTCTCGGCCACCTCCTGATAGCCTATGTTCAGCCCGAAGTTATTAGTCACGTTGCTCAGCGGCTGGCTACTTTGTTCTATAAAGGCGTAGCCGTCGGCATACATGGCGACATTACGGTGGACTGGCGGACATTCAAGGATACCGCTTGATTTCAAATCTTTGGATCCGGGTCTGAAATTCATGACGTAATGGTATTCCTTGATCTGCGGTTTTGTATTATCATTGGGTACATTCACAATCCGTTTTATGCGTATCCCTCCGGCAAGTTCCGTCGAGTCCGTATCCACAAGATCCCCACACATATATACATTTGACTGACGGGCATAGCTGTGAGGCTCGAACTCGAACACGCTCTTGCCACCTGTCGGATAAATAATTTCGTAAAGACTGCCGAGCGTCAGGGTCTTGGGATTGGCTGCCATTGTGCTCATGGGATCGTTGAAGTCGTTGGCCACTCCATTATAGAAACCCCAGTGATCGGTCTTCTCCGAGAGATAACCGGGAAGAAGTTCAGGGCGGTGATATCGGAATGTATAGGTTTCTTCAGCGATATCGTCTGAACCACTGAATTTCAGGTTGTTCAGCAGCAACCTTGATGACTTGCTGTCGGTATAGCTGAACCTTATATGTTTCTTCACCGGAACGATAGTTCCCGAAAGGGAGGTCTTCTCGTGGATATGGATCGCGTCGAGCTGATACCATTTGGTCTTTTCGCTGAACGTAGGCTTGTCAAAATAGATGGGACGGCAATAGGGATCATTGACATCTATCTGCAATCTTGCCGCATACTCGCTCTCGCTGTATCCGAGCTCTTTGGTCTCCGATATGTCAAGCCCTATATGGAAGGTATTACCTGTTACGGATTTGAGATAGACCGGATACATAAGAAGTCCTTGCTTTTCTTCCGGTATGGCGTATGCCACGGGATTGCCACGCGTATCCGCCAGATATGCGGAATATTCCCGGTAGCTGAAACTTGCAGTGAAATCCCTGTGCTCATAATCAAATGTTATAGTCTGTCCATTGGGGTGGACGATCTTTGTCAGATACCACGCCGTGCTCTCCCACATCGGGCTGTTCTGCTGCCGGATGTTTATCGACATGTCGAATGCGAATTCATTTCCGCACTTCCCACCAAATGTGTATCTGACACCATCCTCTCCTACCAGTGTGAACGATGACAGGACCTTGTTGCATTCAGTAGAGAACAATTTGGAATCAAGTTCGTATGGCCAGATAACAGTATAACTTTCCAGCTTTATAGGCCGGTCACAGCTCACCTCCCATTCTCCGTCGTTGTTCATCATGAAAAAGCCGCTGTAGTCCAGAAAGTGGAAACTGAACTTATCCGGCTGATGGTCGTATAGGAAAAATTTATGGGATCCGTACTGGCTCATGAGATATTCTACGCGTGATGGATTTGTGTCCATACCCTTGAGGCTGCTGTACGTATAGAAGAATCCGGCATTTAGATCCGCACCCTCCACCTCGTCAGGCATGTCATTCTTGGATCGGGTGATCGCGCCGCCGAGCATCAGGGTCCAACCCAGACCTGTCCAGCCGGGGTGCTCGTCGGGCTTGATTCCGCCGCTGTGGTACGACAGCTCCACAGGCAGCGTCAGCGCGCCGTCGCGCAGCGTCGCCAGCGGTATGCTGATGTTGGCGTCCCCGTGTAGAGCGACACCGGGATATCGCCGTAGCGCTGGAACGACCGGGCGTTGGGCGACAGTCCCTCGGTCGGGCTTTTCGGAACCAGATCGTTGACATCGGCCTTGGCTGTCATCGCTGTGACGGCCGTTGTCAGTAACAGTAACAATGTGATGAATCGTCTCATGGTATCCTGATTTTATGGTATCATCGGTGGAATTTCTCACTGTGGCGCTCTGTGCCGGCTATCACCGAAAGTCCGTAATTGGCCGTCTGAGGCAACCGTCCGTAATCGAACGTGACGGTCTGCGGCTCGCCCGGATATGCGGTGCGACGTTCCGTGGCATAAACAATACCCATGGCATCGCTAAGCACTATCTCCACATCAACCGCCTCGGCACTGCTGAATGTGACGCTCACTGTCCCGTCGCCACGGTTCTGCGAGAACGTGCAGTCGAGAATTTCCGGCGGCAGTCCGACGCCGTCACCACTATCCTCTCCGAATGTCTCGCCCCTGCGGTCTGTCCCGGCGAGCAGCTGCCGCAGATCCTCGTTTTCAGGGTCGTTATCAACAGCACAGCCCATCGCGACGGATGAATAATATGCCCGGTGGCTGCGCACGGCCTTGCCGTCTGCGCCGATCATCGTGGAGGTCATAAGCAACGGATAGCGGTACCCCGGTGCGTACCACCGCCTTTCGTCCTGATAGAACCGGAGACTGTCGGTCATTTCGCCACGGCCGCCGACGGCCGCACGGTAATAGCGGCTGTCTACCTCGCGCCATGTGCGGAGCCGCACAACGCCCGGGATTGTGTCTCCCTCCGGCATGATCAGCGAGCCCGTGGCATCGGCGGCCGTGCGGTAGCTGCCCGACATCTCGTGATGCCAGCGGTCGCAGTAGCGGCCCTCGCCATGGAACTCCCCGGCATACAGGCTGCCTGATCGGATCGGGAACAGAAGCGACACCTCACGGCGGTCGTAATGCATGTCCGACTGATTGTTCTCGAACCCCTCTGTCAGCACACTGTCGCCCGACATCCGGTAATAGTACATTGTACGGTCGACGGCACAGCCCACTACCGACGACGAATCGCCGGCCTGTTCAAGACGCAGCTTAAGGCCGTTGCCGGTGGAACACTGCGACAGATCCCACACCGCACCATCACCATTGGTGACGGTATCCGCGAACTCAATACGGGCAAACTCCGGAGTATCGCCAGGCCGCAGCCCGTTGTGCGACCGGTCAGCCGTCTGACCACAGACGTCCAACACTCCCATGAGTAACAGCAAGGCAACTATGAAACGTGACATGGTATTGATCTATTTGCTTTTATCGCAAATATAATCCTTTAAATAAATTATAATACATAAAAATCATTTGGTTAACGAATATTAACAACACCGATCCTTTTCAAAGCCCATACACTATATTATTTTGTCGTATCTTTGCATATCAACCATAAAAGCGACTTTTAATCAGCATGATCATACGACTGTTTTTAGCTGTTCTGCTCATGGCTATGGCTCAAGGAGTCAGTGCCGAAGATGTGACCGTGGGAGCCGCACGCACCGACCTTTACGCTCCTTTGCTTGAAGGCAAACGGGTAGGACTGCTAAGCAACCACACCGGCATCGTAGGCTCGCGCCACACGCTCGACGTCATGCGCGAGGCCGGTATCAACGTAACGACACTCTTTTCGCCCGAGCATGGATTCAGAGGAACGGCTGATGCCGGCGAACATGTCAGCACATCCCGCGACAGCAAGACAGGCCTGCCTGTCATTTCGCTCTACGGAAACCGCAAACGCCCCGACGACGCTACCTTGCAGCAACTCGATGCCGTTGTCGTCGATCTTCAGGACGTAGGCCTCCGGTTCTATACCTACTATATCACCATGCTTTCCGTGATGGAAGCCGCAGCCGATGCAGGCGTGCCGGTCATCATTTTCGACCGCCCCAACCCCAACGGAATGACGGTCGACGGCCCTCTGCTCGACATGTCGCTCGCCTCGGGAGTAGGGCAGCTACCGATACCCGTGATCCACGGAATGACCCTCGGGGAACTCGCCTCTATGGCTGTCGGTGAGAAATGGCTCAAAAGCCGCCGTACGCCCGATCTGACGGTGATCCCATGCTCCGGCTACACCCACTCTACCAGATATACTCTCCCCGTGCCGCCATCCCCCAACCTGCCCGACATGACGGCGGTCTATCTCTATCCCTCGACATGCCTCTTTGAAGGAACCGTGATGAGTCTCGGACGCGGCACAGAGATGCCTTTTGCCGTCTACGGCCACCCCTCGATGTCGGGATCCTCATTCTCCTTCACCCCCGTCAGCCGACCCGGTGCCAAGAATCCGCCGCTGCTCGGAAAGAAATGCTTCGGTAGAGATCTACGCTCCATCCCGGCCGACTCGGTCGTAGCCCGGGGACTCGATCTCAGCTACATAATCGACGCCTACCGCAACCCCGGCATGCGCAAATCGGGTTTGAAATTCTTCACTTCATTTTTCGACAAACTGATCGGCAACACCACTGTGCGCCGGATGATCGTCGACGGAGCTTCTGCCGACCGGATACGGGCAACATGGGCCGACGATGTAAGCCGATTCAGAACCCAACGCAAACCCTATCTGATCTATCCCGAATGAGCCCTGCCATCGTAATACTCACCATAACCGTCTATTTCGCGCTGCTGCTGACAATCTCGCGGCTCGCTTCCCGACGCGCCACAAACGCCACTTTCTTCACCGGAAACCGGCGCACACCATGGCCACTGGTTGCTTTTGCCATGGCCGGAGCCGTGATATCGGGAGTTACATTCATCTCCGTACCCGGTATGGTAGTCACCAAAGGATATGCCTACCTCCAGATGGTCATGGGCTTCATTGTCGGATACGCCGTCATATCCCTCGTCCTCCTGCCGCTGTTCTATCGGCGCAACCTCGTTTCCATCTATTCCTACCTCGAAGACCGTTTCGGGCGGCGCAGCTACAAATCCGGAGCCATGATGTTTTTCATTTCCGAGATTCTCGGCGCATCGGTCAGATTCTTCGTTGTCTGCGCCGTGCTCCAGATGCTCGTATGCGATCCGCTCGGCATTCCGTTTGCCATCAATGTCCTTGTCACCATATCCCTCATCTGGCTCTATACGGCCAGGGGCGGAGTCAAGACCCTCATCTGGACCGATGTCCTCAAGAGCGCATGCCTCATCTTGTCCGTAGTGCTATGCATCTTTTTCATATCGCGTAACCTCGGGCTTTCACTCTCCGACATCCCGGCGGCAATCAAATCCCACGAATCGGCATCCATATTCCATTTCTCCGATCCAAAGAGCGGACTCTACTTCTGGAAACAGTTCGTAGCAGGCATTTTCATGGCCATCGTAATGAACGGGCTTAATCAGGACATGATGCAACGCCATCTCTCCTGCCGCGACTCCAAGGCTTCACGCAAGAACATGATCGTCAGCGGAATCGTGCAGTTCGGTGTGATAGCCCTCTTCCTGATGCTCGGCACTCTGCTCATTGTCTACTGCTCGGCACGAGGCATAGCCATACCCGAAAAGACCGACGACCTTTTCGGCCTCGTCGCTGCCCATCCCTCAATGCCGCTGATCGTTGGTGTGCTTTTCATCGCCGGACTCGTGGCTGCCGCATATTCAGCCGCCGGATCCGCGCTGACATCGCTGACCACATCTTTCACCATCGACATTCTCGACGGGCGCAAACGCCACGAAGGCGACGAGTCAGCTCTCGCCCGGCTACGCAGACGCGTCCACCTGCTCATGTCGCTGCTTATGGCTGCCGTAATAATTGCATTCTATTATCTGAGCTCCGAAGATGCCATATCCGCAGTCTACACCCTCGCATCCTACACCTACGGACCTATCCTCGGACTCTTCGCCTATGGCATATTCTCAAACGCTCCGGTCAACGACCGGGCCGTTCCGGCCATCTGCCTGCTATCTCCTGTTTTTGCCTGGATCATTCAATGGTCCATTGCCCTGACAACAGGCTATCAGACCGGTTTTGAACTCCTGTTACTGAACGCCGTAATTACTATCGCCGGACTGCGGCTGTCGGCCTTAATCCCAGAAAAATCCTATGTCAAAGAATCTATTTAACCGCTACATCTGGCTCATCGACACCATCCGACGCCACGGATCGATCACTCGCGACGAACTCAACCGGCTATGGCGACTGACGCCATTTTCCGAGGGCAATCCGCTGCCTCGACGCACATTCTACAACTACCGGAATTCAATTGAGGAAATATTCGGCATAAACATCGCATGCAACACTTCCACATTCGAATACTACATCGAAAACTCCGGCGACACACACACCGACAGCGTGACCGACTGGATGCTCAACACAGCCTCAATGAGCAACACCCTGACCGATGCGCGCGACATTGCCGACCGCGTTTTTCTTGAGGATGTCCCATCCGCACGCCAGTACCTCTCAACCGTCATCGGCGCAATGAAAGAATACAAGACCCTTTCGTTCGACTACAGCCCCTATTCGCGCACCGGAGCGCCAAAGCCGGTAAGAATTGAGCCTTACTTCCTCAAGATTTTCAGGCTGCGGTGGTATGTCACCGGACGGAACACAAAAGAAAACGTCATAAAGACCTATGCCCTGGACCGCATGTCGAAAGTCAACGTCGATGCCGAGACTTTCGAGATACCTCTCGATTTCGATGCCGAGGCATACTTCCGCGATGCTTTCGGCGTTGTGTTCTCCCACGGGGAAGCCAAGAAGGTGACTATCCGCACAGACCCACGGCAAGCGAAATATTTCCGCGCACTCCCTCTCCACCACTCCCAGAGCGAAATGATCCACGATCAATATTCCGTATTCACCTACAATCTCCGACTCACTCCCGATTTTGTTCAGGAACTGCTTAGCTACGGACCGAAAATCACCGTTATCGCGCCGGCCGAGCTTAAAGCCATGATGATATCCAATCTTTCTGAAGCACTTGACAATTACCACACTAACGAACCACTGCAATGAGAATCGACATACTGACCGTACTCCCCGAAATGTTCACATCTCCCCTCAACTGCTCCATCCTCAAACGGGCGCAGGACAAGGGGCTCGTTGAAATCCACGTCCACAATATCCGCGACTACACAACCAACAAACACCGCAAGGTCGACGACTATCCCTTCGGCGGAGAAGCCGGCATGGTGATGCAGGTCGAGCCTGTGGACCGCTGCATCGAGGCGTTGAAATCGGAGCGGAACTACGACGAAGTGATATTCACCGCCCCCGACGGCGAGCTGTTCTCGCAGCCTATGGCCAACAGCCTGTCGATGCTCGACAACATTATTATACTATGCGGCCATTACAAAGGCATAGACTACCGCATCCGCGAGCATCTTGTGACGCGTGAGATAAGCGTGGGCGACTACGTGCTCACCGGCGGAGAGATGCCGGCGGCCATAATCGCCGATGCTGTGGTGCGCCTGCTCCCGGGGGTGCTCGGCGACGAGCAGAGCGCCCTTAAGGATTCGTTCCAGGACGGCCTGTTGGAACCCCCCATCTATACCCGTCCGGCCGAGTACCGCGGATGGCGAGTGCCCGATGTGCTGCTCAGCGGCCACGAAGCCCGCATCGCGGCATGGCGTCATGAGCAGGCCGTAGAGCGTACGCGCCGTCTGCGCCCGGGGCTGCTTGATGAGTAAGGAAAAAAGAAAAGCGCATCGCCGATGGGTGATGCGCTTTTCTTGTGACTCGCACAGGATTCAAACCTGTAACCTTCTGATCCGTAGTCAGATGCTCTATTCAG
>OFFV01001880.1_pt1 | contig 11119 bp, 7 predicted proteins | sample 1521461 | NCBI WGS metagenome assembly OFFV01 (sample SAMEA3504120, study PRJEB24116) | mouse gut metagenome | biome: mouse gut; feature: mouse-associated habitat; material: faeces | place: Denmark | collected 2011 | reverse complement strand
GCAACGCCCGCACGACCTCGCCGCCGAACGCGAGGAGCGACGTGCCGCCGATCACCCAGGCCCACTGCGCAAAGGTGAGGGGCACCGTGCGGAACACGCCGCCGCCGAACTCCACGATCAGCACCTGTCCGACCCCTATGGCCAGCAGGATAAGCAGAAATTCGCGGCAGCCCCGCCACTGTGCGAAGACGGAGCTTCGGGTCTCGAAACCCTTGGCATTGAACATATTCCAGAACTGAAGGAAGACGAAGACCGAGAAGAAGAGCGTCTGCTCCACGGGCGTCATGCCTCCCGTGCCGACCTCCCACGCGAAAAGCATGGCCAGCAGCACGGCCGTGATGACGCCGCCGCACACGAGGAGCGTGCGGGCCATGGCCGGCGTGATGATGAACTCGTCGCCCGAGCGGGGCGGATCGGCGAGCACCGCGGGGTCGGGCGGCAGCGACGACATGGCCATCGCGGCGAAAGTGTCCATGATGATATTGACCCACAGAATCTGCACCACGGTGAGCGGCAGGTCGTGACCGAGCACCGCCCCCACGAGGCATACGACGATCGCGGCGAAGTTGATCGTGAGCTGGAAGAGCACGAAGCGCTGGATGTTGCGGTAGAGCGAACGCCCCCACAGCACGGCTGTGACGATCGAGGCGAACGAGTCGTCGATGAGCGTGATGTCCGAGGCATCCTTCGCCACCGAGGTGCCGCTGCCCATCGAGAGTCCCACCTGCGCGAAATGCAGCGCCGGAGCGTCGTTGGTGCCGTCGCCCGTGACGGCCACGACCTCGCCGCGCTCCTGCAACAGACGCACGAGCCGCTGTTTGTCCAGCGGACGGGCACGCGAGAGGATCTTCAGCCCCGACACGCGCTCCGCAAGCCGCTCGTCGTCCGTCGCCGCGAACTCGGGGCCCGTCATCCGGTTGTCGGGACCGTCCGCCGCATCGTCCCACAGACCGATGCGGCGGGCGATTTCGAGCGCCGTGCCCTGCGTGTCGCCCGTCACGAGCTTGATGGCGATGCCGGCGCGGCATGCCGCCGCCACGGCGTCGGGCACCTCCTCGCGCAACGGATCGGAGAGCGCCGCGATGCCCGCATAGCGGAGTCCGCCCGCCGCGATGCACGTGGCGCAATCCTCCGCTTCGGCCACGCCCCAGGCGATGCCGAGCGTGCGCATGGCGCGGCTCTGATACTCCGCGAGGCGCGCAGCGGTCTCGTCGGGCCACGCCTCGGCGCACATGCTCCGCACGATCTCCGGCGCGCCCTTCACGCAGATCAGCCGGCGTCCCGTGATGCCGCTGCGCACTACCGTCGCCATGTACTTGCGCTCCGTGGTGAAGGTCATGCGGTCCACGATCTGCGCCCCGCGGCGCAATGCGGCGTAATCCTCGCCCTGCGCCCCGAGCCATTCGAGCAGCGCCCCCTCGGTGGGATTGCCCACATGCTTCCCCTCCGCATCGAGAAAAGCCGTGGTGTTCACGGCGATCGCCTCGGCGAATTCGTGCAGCGGAACGCCCTCGTCGCGCAGCATTTCGCCCACGTGCATGCGGTTTTGGGTCAGCGTTCCCGTCTTGTCGGTGCAGATCACCGTCACGGCGCCCATCGTCTCGCAGGCGTGCATCCGCCGCACGAGGTTGTTCGTGCGGAGCATGCGGCGCATCGACATCGCCAGCGAGAGCGTGATGCTCATGGGCAGCCCCTCGGGCACGGCCATGACGATCAGCGCCACCGACACCATGAAGATGTGGAGCACCTGTTGCAGTGCGTGGAGCCAGCCCCCGGCGAGCAGCGCCCCCGTGAAAAACGACTTGAGCAGCAGCAGCACGAAGATGCCGACCGAGAGCACGATACCCAGCCAGCCGATGTAGCGCGAAAGCCTGGCCAGCTGGCATTGCAGGGGGGTAGGAGCGTCATGGCGCATCGTGGCCTGCTCGGTGACCCGCCCCGCCTCGGTGGCGTCGCCCACGGCCGTGACGACGAAGCGGCCGTAGCCGTCCGCCACCGTCGTGCCGCGCAGCACCGCATTCGACGGATAGGTCGCCTCGGGGTCGAAGCACTCGGGCCGGGTCGTCTTCTCCACCTGCGGCTCGCCCGTGAGGGTCGATTCATCCACGGCGAGCGACACGGCCTCGACCAGCTCGCCGTCCGCCGGCACCATCTCGCCGCTCTCGACGAAGACCGCATCGCCCACGACCACCTCGCGGCGGGGAATCTCGCACACGGCGCCGTCGCGCAGCACCTTCACGGGCTGCTCGTCGTTCACGCGGTTCAGCCGCCGGAAGCGGCGCATGGCGTCCCACTCGAAGACGAAGCCCACGCACGTGGCCAGCACCAATGCGCAGAGGATGCCCACGGGTTCGAGAAAATCGCGCTCGACGACTGCGATGCCGAACGACAGCAGTGCAGCCACGAGCAGCACGCGGATCAGCGGATCGCGGAACTTGTCGGCGAAGAGACGCCACGCCGAATCCTCCGCGGCCGGAGTAATGACATTGACTCCGTGCAGGCGGCGGCTTTCGGCCGCCTGCTCCGAAGTGAGACCCTGAAAATCATTTGATTCCATAACCGATCAATATTTTGCGCCGAGCGAGAACTGCCGCGTCGCGGCGTCGAGCCGCACGGCGATGAATACCAGGATGGTGAACGCGATGAGCGACGAGCCCCCATAGCTCATGAAGGGCAGCGGAATGCCCATGACGGGCATCAGCCCCACGGTCATGCCCACGTTCACCAGCACATGGAACAACAGGATGGCCGCCACGCTGTAGCAGTAGATGCGGCCGAAAGGCTCCTCCTGCCGTTCGCCCATGCGCATCAGGCGCAGGATGAGGGCGCAGAGCAGCCCCAGCACCGTCAGCGCGCCGAGGAATCCCCACTCCTCGCCCACGGTGCAGAAGATGAAGTCCGTATGGCGCTCGGGCACGAACCCGTACTTGATCTGCGTGCCCTGGAGGAAGCCCTTGCCCGCCAGTCCGCCCGAGCCGATGGCGATCTTGGCCTGATTGACGTTGTAGTCGGTGCCCAGCGGGTCGTTGATGATGCCCAGGAAGCTGAGGATGCGGTCGCGCTGGTGCTGGCGGAGGATCGAATTGAAGATGTAGTCGGTGGTCGGCAGGAAGACCATCGCCCCGAGAAAGAGACCCATCGTGATGAAGATGTTGCGCAGGTTCGAGCGGTAGGCGTACACGGCCACCGGAACCAGCGACACGAGCGTCGCGATCAGCAGGCAGCGGTAGAAGTCCATCGCTCCCGGCGCCGCGAGGCCTGCGACGCCCCACAGCACGAGCGCCCCGAGCAGCAGAGCCGCGAGGTAGATCAGGCGCGAGCGCCAGATGCCGTTCATCTTCGCTTCGGAAAAGGTGCAGACGAGCAGCAGCAGCACGAGCAGCGCCAGCGGCGAGAGCAGGAACGAGACGATGAAAAGCGCCGCGATGAGCAGCACCGGAATGCACAGCCACTTGTTGAGTCCCTCGCGATAGAGCACGAAAAGGAACGAGCCGAGCACGATGCCCGACCCCGTGTCGTTCTGCAACACGATGATGGCCAAAGGCATGAACAGCACCGCACCCACCTTGGCAAGGTCGCCCGGGCGCGAGATCGAGAACGAATAGGCGCTCATGACGCGGGCGACGGCCAGCGCCGTGGCGATCTTCACGAACTCGGCGGGCTGCACGCGGAACGATCCGAACTCGAACCACGCCTTGGCGCCGTTCACCTCCTTGCCGACGGCGAGCGCCGCCAGCAGCAGCAGCAGGCCGGCGAAGTAGGCCGGATAGGCGAACATGTGCCAGAAACGCACGTCGAGCAGCAGCACCACCAGCGCCGTGACCCACGCCGCACCCACCCACACGAGCTGCTTCATGTAGAAATTGGAGAACGACAGCGGTTCGGCGCTCCCCGCCTCGTACGAGGCCGCGAAGATCGAGGCGCAGCCCGCGAGCACGATCAGCACGTAGAGGAGCACCGTCGTGGGGTCCACGCCTTCGAATATGCGGTTGTGTCGGCTACCTGTCATAGGTCGGATAGTAAATTTGCATGTTTTTCACCTCCTCCAGCAGTTCTGGCCGCCGGATGGTGTCCGTGAGATAGTACTCCTCGATCAGACTGGCGATGGGCAGCGCGGCCGCGGCGCCGAAGCCGCCGTTCTCGACATAGACCGAGATGGCGATGCGCGGATTGTCGCGCGGCGCAAACGACAGGAACGTCGAGTGGTCGCGGCCGCGGGGGTTCTGCGCCGTGCCGGTCTTGCCGCACACGTCCAGGCCCGGGAGCATCGCGCGCCGCGAGGTGCCGTCCACATGCACGCTGCGCCACATGCCCTCCACGATGGGTTCGAAGTGCTTCGGATCGACCATCGTGTAGTGCTTCTCGTAGAAGCGGCGGTCGAGCGAGTCGCACCCCTCCACGTGCTTGACGATGTGGGGGATGTAGTAATAGCCGCGGTTGGCCACGATGGCCGCCAGGTTGGCCATCTGAAGCGGCGTGCAGCCCAGCTCGCCCTGACCGATCGAGAGCGAGAGCACCGTGAGCGAGTTCCAGGCACCGCGGTAGCGGCCGTCGTAGAACGCACGGTCGGGCACGTAGCCGTTGCCCTCGCCGAGGAAGTCCGAGTCGAGTTTGCGGCCGAAGCCGAAGCTCTCGACATAGCGTTTCCACACGTCGTACCCCTCCTTCACGTCGCCGTACTTCGGGTTGTCCAGAATATCGCGGAACACGTAGCAGAAGTAGGCGTTGCACGAGGTCGATACGGCATAGCGCAGGTCGAGGGGCGAGGGGTGGGAGTGGCACTTCATGCTCAGGCGCCCCAGGCGATAGCCCTCGCGGCAGGGATGCAGGTCACCCGGACGCAGCACCCCCTCCTGCATGCCGATGAGGCCCTGCACCAGCTTGAAGGTCGAACCCGGCGGATAGCGGGCCTTCACCGCGCGGTTGTAGAGCGGCTGACGCTTGTTGCCGAGCATCTCCATATAGTGATTGCCGCGCTGGCGGCCGACCAGCTCGTCGGGATCGTACGTGGGCGACGACACCATCATCAGGATCTCGCCCGTGGAGGGTTCGATGGCCACGACCGCCCCCACCTTGCCGCGCATGAGCTCCTCGCCGAAGAGCTGGAGGCGGACGTCGATCGTGCTGGTCAGGCAGCGGCCCGGCCGGGGCACCGTATCGTAGCGGCCGTTCATGTAGGAGCCGCGGACGGCTCCGTGGGTGTCGATTTCGAGCACGCGCACGCCCTTGGTGCCGCGCAGCTCCTCCTCGTAGGCCGACTCCACGCCGCTCATGCCCACGTAGTCACCCGCACGGTACTCGGGGTGGCGCTTGAGCATGCCGGCATTCACCTCGCCCACGAAACCCAGCAGGTTGCCCCCCACCTTGCGCGGATATTGACGCGCGGTGCGGTAGACCGTGTGGAAACCGCGGAAATGGCACTCGTCGAAACGCAGCTTGTCCTCCTCCGGAAGGTAGCTCATCAGCAGCCGCGGCGCACGCGGACGCATGCGGGCGTTGCGGAGCTCGCGTTCGAGCTTTTCGCGCGACAGGCCCGTCACGGCGCAGAGCTGCACCGTATCGAAGCCCTCACGGTCGATGTCGCGGTAGGTGACCATCAGGTCGTAGCACGCACGGCTCTGCACCAGGTATTCGCCGTTGCGGTCGAGCACCTCGCCGCGCGGGGGGTAGAGCACCTCGTGCCGCAGCACGTTGGCACGGGCCAGCTCGATGTAGCGGGGATTGAAGAGCTGGAGGTAAGCCAGCCGCAGGACGATCACGCCGAAGATCAGCAGCACGACCGCCTGCAAGGTCCGCATCCGCATCAGTTCGTTACCCGTCATAGCTTCACGGTCAGTTTGGAGGTCAGCAGACGGGCCGCGATCCACCCTGCGGCCGCCGTCGCCGGCACACTCGCCGCCAGACGCAGCAGCGTGTGCCCCAGATGGGTCCACGACAGCGATTCGAGCAGGAAGAACAGCAGGTGGTGGAGCGTCACGCCGAGCAGCAGGTAGCGCAGAAACCCGCGCGCACCCAGGCGTTCGGGCGAGGGAACGCCGCCCTCGCGGATGTTCTCCTTGTCGAACAGCATCCCGAGCAGTACGGGACGGAAAAAGGCCGTGAAGACCGTGGCCATGACATCGACGCCCGCCGACCCCAGCGCCCAGTCGTCGGCCAGCCCCGAGGCGAGACCCGCGAGCAGCAGCACGCCGCGCGGCGTTTCGAGCGGCAGCAGCAGCACGAACACGATCCCGATCAGCGGATGAAAATAGATGCTGAGCGTGAGGTTGTTCAGCAGAAAAGCCTGCACGAGCCACAACACCGCGAACAGCAGAAGATATGTCAGTTTCCTATGCATTTTGTCATCAGATTCAATCTACGGGCTCCGCCCGCCGCAGCCTGTTCCGGCTCCTTGCCGGTCCGTGCGGCGCCGGCACGCCCCCGTTCCCGAAACCCCGGAACATGCACTTACGCAATTCCCGGAGCATTCGTTCCCCGACTCCCGAGGCGCCGCAGCCCTGCGATTCCCGCCCCTACCGGCGGCGCAGCACCTCTTTCACCTTGTCGCTCTGCTCCAGCCCGCGCACCTCGCCCAGGTCGGTATTGCGCACCAGGATCACGTTGCTCAGGGCCGAAAAGTCCGCCGCGAGCCGCACCGTCACCGTGTAGGCCGTGCGTCCTTCGTTCATCTCGCTCGATTCGACCGTGCCGATCAGGATGTCGGACGGGAAGTAGAGCGAGAATCCGGTCGTCACCACCTCGTCGCCGGGGCGGGGAGAAGCATACTTCGACAACTCGACCATCGTCACCCGCTGCGGGTCGGTGCCGTCCCACGAAATCGAACCGAAATAGTCCGTATCTGCAATGCGGCCGCTGGCACGGAACGCCGTATTGAGCACCGACACGGCCACCGCATAGCGCTCCGAGCACTCGGCCACGTAGCCCACCATCGCACCGCCGGGCGACAGCACCGCCATGCCGGGCAGCACGCCGTTGCGGCGTCCGCGGTCGAAGACCAGGAAGTTGCGGTCCTTGTTGATGGAGTTGGCCACCACCGAGGCGGCCACGAATTCGTAGGGCGCCTTCCGCTCCCCGGCCACGTATTCGTCGAGCAGCGCCTGCGTCTCGGCGCGGCGGTAGCGGCTGAGCTCCGTCTCCAGCGCCCCCACGCGGGCCAGCAGCTCGCGGTTTTCGGCGCCGAGCGAGAAGTAGTGCTTCGCATCGGCCACCCAGCCGTTCACTCCGCCCGCAATGCGGTTCGCACGCGCCAGCATGCGGGCCTGCGTGTAGTAGGACGAGCGGGCGTAGTAGCTCGCAGCAATGGCTTCGATCGCCACGAAGAGGAACACGACGTAGGTGCTCCGTATGAATTCGAGAAGTTTGTACATACCCCGGAGTTCCGACCCGCCGGAACCTCATGCGACACCGCGCCCCGCGGTTTCCGCTCCGGCGGCGCCCCGCAGGGCGCCTTGCCGGCAGGCATGCGCCGCGCGCCGCCCCGACGGTTCCGCACGCTGCGACTATTTCATCAGGAACGAGAAGCGGTTGATGTTCTTCAGCGCGATGCCCGTGCCGCGCGCGATGGCCCGCAGCGGATCCTCGGCGATGTGGAACGGCAGTCCCGTCTTCTCCGACAACCTGCGGTCGAGGCCCTTGATCAGCGCACCGCCGCCCGCGAGCCAGATGCCGTTCTTCACGATGTCGGCATAGAGCTCGGGCGGCATGGATTCGAGCACCTTCATCAGCGCCGCGTCGATCTTCACGAGCGACTTTTCGAGCGCATAGGCGATCTCGCTGTAACTGAGCGACACGGTCTGGGGCAGTGCCGAGAGCATGTTGGGGCCCGTCACCACGAAATCCTCGGGTTCGTTCTCCAGATCCGATACCGCGGCGCCGATCGAGCACTTGATCGCCTCGGCCGTGCGCTCGCCGATGCGGATGTTGTGCTGCTGGCGCACGTAGCTCTGGATGTCGCCCGTGAAGACGTCGCCCGCCACGTTGATCGACTCCGAGCAGACGATGCCGCCGAGCGAGATGCAGGCGATCTCCGTCGTGCCGCCGCCGATGTCGATGACCATGTTGCCTTCGGGCGCCTCCACGTCCAGTCCGGCGCCGAGCGCCGCCGCCATCGGCTCGTAGATCATGTATACCTCGCGGCCGCCGGCATGCTCGGCCGAGTCGCGCACGGCGCGGATCTCCACGTTGGTCGAACCCGACGGGATGCAGATCACCATGCGCAGCGAGGGCGAAAAGAGGCTGCCCGAGGTCTTGACCTTCTTGATCATGCCGCGCAGCATCAGCTCCGTGGCGTTGAAGTCGGCGATCACGCCGTCCTTGAGCGGACGGATCGTCTTGATGTTGGGATTGGTCTTCTCGTGCATCTGGCGCGCCTGCTGGCCGAGGGCCACCAGCTTGCCCGAATGCACGTCGAGCGCCACGATCGAAGGCTCGTCCACCACGACCTTGCCGTTATAGATGATGAGCGTGTTGGCCGTACCGAGGTCGATGGCCAGCTCCTGAGTCAGCGAAAAAATTCCCATTGAACTATGTCGTTATTCCTAATTTACTCTGAATGCGGTCGCTACCTCCCGCTGCGGGCGCTTTGCCGAGCCCTCCGCACACCCGGGGGAACGAATCCGGACAAAGATAACGAAAAGATAGGAATTATTTTCCATCTACACATTAAAAAATTTTTTCTATATTTGTATTTGAAATTCAATCGCAGAAACGTACATGACGGAATATAAAATCGGCGGCGCGGCGCGCTGCGCCGTAATCGGCTACGGCAGCTGGGCCACGGCGCTGGTCAAGATTCTGACCGCAAACGAAACGTGCGTGGGCTGGTACGTCCGCAACCCGGAGGTGCTGGAGTCGCTCCGCACCGAGGGCCGCAACCCGCGTTACCTGAGCGACATCCGCTTCGACACGCGCCGCATCGCGCCCTCCGACGACCTCGACGCCGTGGTGGCCTCGGCCGACATCGTGGTGCTGGCCGCCCCCTCGGCCTACGTCAAGGAGTTCCTCGCGCCGCTCACCGTGTCGCTGGAGCACAAGTTCATCCTCTCGGCCGTGAAGGGCATCGTGCCGGGCGAGTACCAGACCGTGGCCGAATACCTCCACAGCCGCTACGGCCTTTCGTACAAGCAGATCGGCATCATCTCGGGCCCCTCCCACGCCGAGGAGGTGTCGCTCGAACACCTCACCTACCTCACGGTGGTGTGCACCGATCCCGGAAACGCACGCCGGCTGAGCGAACGGTTCGCCACGCCCTACATCGCGCTGAGCTGCTCGAACGACCTCTACGGCGTGGAGTACGCCGCCATACTCAAGAACATCTACGCCCTGGCCGTGGGCATGGCCGTGGGCCTGGGTTACAGCGACAACTTCCTGGCCGTGCTCATATCGAACGGCGCCATGGAGATGACGCGCTTCCTCTCCCGCAGCCACCCGGCCGATCGCGACACGGCGGCTTCGGTCTACCTGGGCGACCTGCTGGTCACCTGCTACTCCGAATTCAGCCGCAACCGCCGCCTCGGACTGCTGGTGGGCCGCGGCATGACCGTGCGCGCCGCGCTGAACGAAATGACGATGGTCGCCGAGGGCTATTTCGCCGCCGAGTGCATCCGCCACATCAACACGCAGCACGGCATCGAGATCCCCATCGCCGATATGGTATACGATGTGCTGTACAACGGCACGCCGGCGCGCAAGGCCATGCAGGCCCTCACGTCGAAACTCATTTAGATAACACACATCAGGCAAAGGAGGTCATTATGGGAATCATCGGACTGGACACCTCGGGATCGGGCATCGGAATCCCGGAAACAATGCGCGAAAGGGCCCTCGCGGCCAATGCGCTGCTCCATTCGCGCGAGGGCGCGGGCAGCGATTTTCTGGGGTGGGTGCACCTGCCCTCGTCGATCAGCGACCCGGAGCTGGCGGCCATCGGCGCCGCGGCCGCACGCCTGCGGGCCGCGGCCGAGGTCATCGTGTGCGTCGGCATCGGCGGTTCGTATCTGGGCACCCGGGCGGTGCTGGAGGCGCTGAGCGATCCGTTCCGGCTGCTGCACCGCACGCAGGAGGGTCCCGTGATGGTCTTCGCGGGCCAGAACCTCTCGGAGGACTACGCCTGCGAGCTGCTCGACGCGCTGGAGGAGCGTTCGTTCGCCGTGATCGTGATCTCGAAATCGGGCACCACGACCGAACCGGCCATCGCATTCCGCGTGCTCAAGGCCGCACTCGAACGGCGCTACGGCCGCGAAGGGGCCGCCGCACGCATCGCCGCCGTCACCGACCGCGAGCGCGGCGCGCTGCGCACCCTGGCCGACGAGGAGGGCTATCCGACTTTCGTCATTCCGGACGACGTGGGAGGCCGCTTCTCGGTGCTGACCCCCGTGGGGCTGCTGCCCCTGGCCGCGGCGGGCGTGGACATCGCCGCACTGGTGCGCGGCGCCCGAGACATGGAGCGTGCCACGGCGCCCGACGTGCCGTTCGACCGCAACCCCGCAGCCGTATACGCCGCCGTGCGCAACCTGCTCTACGAACAGGGGCGCAAAATCGAAATCCTGGGTTCCTACGAACCCAAGCTGCAATACGTCAGCGAGTGGTGGAAGCAGCTCTACGGCGAAAGCGAGGGCAAGGAGGGCAAAGGCATCTTCCCCGCGAGCGTGACCTACACGGCGGACCTGCACTCGATGGGCCAGTACATCCAGCAGGGCGAGCGGCTGATGCTGGAGACCGTCATCCGCTTCGGCAAGAGCGCCTGCCAGTTGTGCGTGCCCCGGGACGAGGCGGACGGCGACGGGCTGAACTTCCTGGCCGGGAAGGACATGGACTTCATCGCCACCCAGGCCATGGACGGCACCCTGCTGGCCCACGTGGAGGGCGGCGTGCCCAATCTGATCCTCCATGCGGGGGAGCTGAACGCTTACACCTGCGGCGAGCTGATCTATTTCTTCGAGTATGCCTGCGGCCTGTCCGGGTATCTGCTGGGGGTCAACCCCTTCGACCAGCCCGGCGTGGAGGCTTACAAGAAGAACATGTTCGCCCTGCTGGGCAAGCCCGGCTATGAGGACATGAAAAGCGCGTTGGAAGCCCGTCTGGGGAAATAAGTCTTGTTTCGTGACCGCTTATCTGTTAT
>OFFV01001870.1_pt1 | contig 11162 bp, 8 predicted proteins | sample 1521461 | NCBI WGS metagenome assembly OFFV01 (sample SAMEA3504120, study PRJEB24116) | mouse gut metagenome | biome: mouse gut; feature: mouse-associated habitat; material: faeces | place: Denmark | collected 2011 | reverse complement strand
CAAGCCGCACGCGAAAAACCCGCCGATGGGTAGTACTGATGTACGTCCCATTGGCGGGTTTGAGCGAGGCGCAGGAAATGGTGCCTTTTCACGAAAAAATCACCGGATTTTATATATAACAGCCGAACAAGGCTTCAAACGTATGCGGTTGACGGAACCCTTGGCGAGAGTGTATTTGTTACCGGGGCAGGTAGTTAATATCTCCTCGGCCGATGAGACGGATAGAGAGAAAGAGGCGGAGACGCTGCGGCGGGTGGGGTTGAGTGCGACGATATAACGTTCGCCGTCCTTCTGGCGCAGGTAGACCATGGGATAGGGACGGTCGGGGTCGCTCAGAAACTGCCATGTGCCGCCAGTACCGAGTGCAGGGGTCGACTTATGCAGGGCTATGAGCTGCTTGACATAGCTCAGCACAGAGGCGGGGTCGTCGATCTGCGCTGCGACGGTGGGACGTGCGGGCGACGGGTCGATAGGCAGGTAGAGGAGCTCGGGAGCGGCCGTAGAGAATCCGGCGTTGGGAGTCGAATCCCACTGCATCGGGGTGCGGCACGACGAGCGGTTGCGCGAGGAGAAGCTGCCCTCCTTGACGGGTGCATCCTCGATGTTGCGCATGCCGATCTCCTCGCCGTAGTAGACGATAGGCGTCCACGGCATAGTGAAGAAGAATGTGAGCATGGTCTTCAACTCGGCGGGCGTAGAGCGGTCGAAGCGGTTGAGACGCCAGATGTCGTGGCTGCATGTAGGCATGGCGGCGATGCCCTCGGTGTGGGCAGTCTCGCGAAGCATGGCCGTATAGTCGTCGACGAAGGTGCGGCAGCCGCCTCGTCCCTCGGGGTCGAAGTAGCAGGGCGTATGATCGCCGTTGTTGGCCGTCTGCGTGAAGAGCGTGCGATAGAGCTTGTTGCCACGGCCGTTGTGGATTATCAGGTCGATGTCGAAGCCGGCGTCGAGCGAGTACTGCGGCTGCGACCACTCCGACATGAGTATGCCCTCGGGGTACTTGGCCTCGAACCAGTCGAACAGATCGCTCCACAGACGGCGGATGCCCGTGTGCGCCTTGTCGTCGCCCTTGACCAGCGAGCCGGCCATGTCGACGCGGAAGCCGTCGGCACCCTTGTCCATCCAGAACGAGATGATGTTTTTGAGCTCCTCGCGCACGGCCGTCGGTCCCGGATCGTCGTAACCCTGCTGCCACGGCTTCGACGGATCGGGATTCGTGTAGCCGTAGTTGAGCGCAGGCTGTATGTCGTAGAAGTTCTTCATGTAGTAGCCGTCGCGCGGCAGGTCGTTGTCGACGAATTTCTTGTCGGGCTTGCCGCCCTGCTTGCCGGGCGTCCAGATGAAGTAGTCGCTATACTCGTTGCGCTCGGCCGACGACGAGGCTACGAACCACGGATGCTTGTCCGAGGTGTGTCCCGCCACCAGATCGAGACATACGCGCAGGCCGCGAGCGTGGGCGTCGGCTATGAGGCGTTCGAGCGCGGCATTGTCGCCGAAGCGGGGATCGACGCGGTAGAAGTCGGTGATGTCGTAACCGCCGTCTTCGAACTCGCTCTCGAACACGGGGCTGATCCATACGGTGTTGAACCCGACGCTGCGGATATAGTCGAGCTTGGAGCGTATGCCCTCGATATCGCCTATGCCGTCGCCGTCGCTGTCCATATAGGTCGAGGGGTAGATGTGGTAGACGACCGCATCGCGCAGCCATGCCGGAATGGGATGACGCGCCTCGGCCGAGAGGCCGATCGAAGCGGCCAGAATCAGCAATAAAAGTCTTTTCATGGTAATTATCCGTTTGTTAAGTAATTGGGTCGTATCATGCGACCGCTCCGCCCGCGCGGTCAGGCAGGGGCAGAGCGTCATTGCAGGGTAAGGATCAGCGTCGTCCGAGGCAGAGACGTGCCCGTCCGCCTCGGGGACGAAGACGGCCAGCGAGCAGCCGGCGCTAAATATGGTCGTCGCCGGTCGAGTAGCGCACGTCGTCGATATAGCGCTTGATGTTCTGCTCCTCCTCTCTGGGGCATATCAGCAGCACGTCGTCGGTATCGACCACGATATAGTCCTTCAAGCCGCTCACAACGGCTATCTTGCCCTCGGGCAGCGATATGAGCGAGTTGCGCGTGTCGTAGGCGAACACCTCGCCGCCCGGGCCGGCGTTGGCATAGCGGTCCTTGCGCGAATGCTGGTAGATCGATCCCCACGTGCCCACGTCGCTCCAACCGAAGTCGCCCGAGTGGACGTATACGTTGTCGGCCTTCTCCATGACTCCGTAGTCGATGGATATGGCCTTGCACTCCGAAAATACACGCTCGACGGCCTCGGCCTCGCTCTCCGTACCCAGATCGTCGGCAATCGACGAGAAGAGCGAAGCATGCTCGGGCAGATATCTTTCGAGCGCGGCCACGATGTTCGCGACCGTCCAGATGAAGATGCCGGCATTCCACAGGAACTCGCCGCACTGTACGAAGGTCTGCGCCAGTTCAAGATTGGGCTTCTCGGTAAAGCACTTGACCTTGCTGACCGGCTCGTCGCTCGAACGCTGGATGTAGCCGTAGCCCGTTTCGGGGCGGCTGGGGCGTATGCCCACCGTCATAAGCGCGTCTTTATTGGCAACGAAGTCGGCGCACTCGCCTATTATACGGCAGAACTCGTCGGTATCGAGCACCAGATGATCCGACGGGGTAACGATCATCGTCGCCTGCGGATTCTTCTTGCGCAGGGTATAGGCCGCATAAGCGATGCAGGGCGCCGTATTGCGTCCTATCGGCTCGCACAACACCTGCTCGGGCAAAAGCTCGGGAATATGTTCGAGAACCAAGTCGCGGTAGCGTCGGTTGGTCACCACAAGAAAATTCTCGGCCGGCACTATCTTCGCGAAGCGTTCGTAGGTGCAGCGAATGAATGATTTGCCGGTGGAGAGTATATCGAGGAACTGCTTGGGACGCGACTGGCGGCTCTTAGGCCAGAAACGCGAACCGATGCCGCCCGCCATAATCACGCAATACTTATTGTTATCCATTACCGTTCGGATGTTAAATAGGTTAAAATCTACACAAAGATAAATTTTTTTTGTAATTTTGCAAAATATTCCGATCGGCAGACAGAATGCGACGAGCCGATACCATATAATATTGTTATGAGAATAAGACTCTTTACATTCCCCAATATGCTGACGCTGGCCAACCTCCTGTCGGGTGCCGCCGCCATCGTCTTCGCATTGCAGTACCACGACTACACCACCTCCTTTATGCTGATAATAGCCTCGGCCATATTCGACTTCTTCGACGGCTTCGCGGCGCGCATGCTCGGACAGTCGTCGCCCATAGGCGTGCAGCTCGACTCGCTGGCCGACGACATATCGTTCGGTCTGGCGCCGTCGCTGGTGCTCTACGACGCCTATATCGCCACCACGTCCTACTATGCGATAGATGCGCAGATATCCGATGCGATGCGCTTCGGCGTGCTCATAATAGCTGCATTCTCGGCACTGCGTCTGGCTCGCTTCAACATCGACGACACGCAGCACACGGAGTTCCGCGGTCTGCCCACACCGGCCGCCACGCTGCTGTGCGTATCGCTGGCCGTGCTGTTCCAGCAGGGTCACATCGTCCTCTACCGCGAGCAGATCCTGCTCATAGCGCTTGCCGTCGCGTTGCTGCTGGTCAGCCCCATACGCATGTTCGCACTCAAATTCACGAGCTTCTCGCCTAAGGGCAACATGCTCAGATACGGTTTTCTCCTGACCTCGCTGCTGCTGATTATTTTCTGCACGACATACTCAGTAACGCTGATAATCGTTCTATATATCGTGGTATCCACCCTGCGCTGGATAGTCGGGCACTCGACCGAAGATAGAATCTGACGCAAAAACAAACGTCGCATGACCCGTAAACACAGGTTCATACTGCTCGCACTGGCCTTTCTGGCCTCGGCGGTCGTCTATCCGGCCTCGGTCGAGGCTCAGATAAGCGCCTCCGACATAGCGCGCGCGCAACGCGACGCACAACTCAACGGCACGGACTACAACGGCGGTTACGGCACCAATCCCTTCGAGAACCCCGAGGAGGAGAATCCCGATGCCGAGGTGCAGGACTCGACAAAGAAAAAGCGGCCGCGCCTGCCGCTCGAATCATACTATTTCACCGACTCGATACGCTCGCTCAGAAACTGGAAATGGTATATCGACCGCGACTTCAACCGCGTCAAGGTCGAGCCTCTCGACACCACGCTGGCCGACTGGCGCATCGATTACCCGTTCTACCGCCGCGGCGCGGGCGACATGGCGCTGGGCGGACTGGGACAGTCGACACAACCGGTCAACTGGTTCGAACGCCGGCAGTCGCCCGACTTCATCTTCGCACGCTCCTACGACGCATACACCGCCCGCACCGACAACGTGCCGTTCTACAACGGAAAGACGCCGCTGTCGAATCTGATGTATATCGAATCGGGACAGAAACGCTACCGCGAGGAGCACTTCGAGCTGGTGCACTCGCAGAACGTGTCGCCCTCGACATCGGCCAACATCAGCTACAAGGCGCGCAGCACCATGGGCAAGTACGAGTGGCAGCGCACGAAGAACCATGCCCTTTCGGTCGCATTCGCCCATACGGGCAAGCGCTACTCGGTGCATGCGGCCTACATGAACAACATGATCGACACGCGCGAAAACGGCGGCGTAGTCGGCGAGTGGGCCATAGTCGACACCACCTTCGAGATGCCGTCCGGCGTGCCTATGCGGCTGACCAACTCCGAGGCGCACAACAAGTATCGCAACAACGGCTTCTTCATCAAGCAGGCATACGCCATACCGCTGCAACGCGTGACCGAGTACGACTTCTCGCTGGCCGACCTGTCGGCCGTATATATCGGCCACCAGTTGGAGTACAACGCATGGACCAAGACCTACACCGATCTCAGGGCGACATATACCGACGAGCGCGGCGGAGGCGTCGACGAAAACGGCGACTACATACCCGTCACGCGCGAGTACTACGACAACTGGTATATCAACCCCTACTCTACGCGCGACTCGATAAGCGAGCGGCTGCTGTCGAACAAGATCTTCATACAGGCGCAGCCGTGGGACCGCAACGGCGCGGTGGGCACGCTCGACGGCGGCGTAGGCGTCGATCTGCACACCTACTCCCACTTCTCGCTCGAAAGCTACGCTTCGGGCAAGTTGCAGAAGACGCGCAAGACGAGCTGGTACGTCTACGGCTCGGTAAACGGCAAGATCAAACGATATGTCGACTGGCAGGCCGATGCCAAGTACTACCCGTCGGGATATCGGGGCTCGGACCTCTCCATAGGCGGAGAGATCACGCTGCGAGCCTTCATACGCGAACACCCCCTGATTCTCACCGGACGCTTCCGACAGGAGTTCCGGTCGCCGAGTTTCTGGCAGGAGAATCTATTCTCGAACCACTATGTGTGGTTCAACTCTTTTTCGAAAGAGAAAACGACTCGTTTCGAGGCGCGATTCTCGGTGCCCGACTATGCCCTCGAACTGGGGCTGTGGCAGGGCGTCATGAGCGACATGTTGTATTACGATTCGTCGAGCGACATCGCGCAGGCCTCCTCGGCCGTAAGCCTTACGAGTCTGTACGCCCGCAAGGATTTCCGCATAGCGGGACTCCACCTGGATCACAGGGCATTGGTACAATTCAGCTCCGATGAGCATGTTCTTCCCGTGCCGTTGCTCAGCGCCTTCGTATCGTACTACTACGATTTCTGGGCGGTGCGCGACGTGCTTCGTGTGCAGATAGGTCTGGACTGCCGCTACAATACATCGTATTACGCGCCCTCCTACAACCCCGCACTCTCGGTCTTTTTCAACCAACGCGACGTCTCGATAGGATCGTATCCCTACGTCGACGCGTTCATATCGGCCAAGTGGAAGCGCATGAGGATACTCTTGAAGTTCCAGCATCTGAACAACGGACTTTTCGGCAACCGCCAGTATTTCCAAGTGGCGCGCTACCCGCTCAATCCGTTCATGTTCAAGATGGGCATCTCGTGGTCGTTCTACGACTAAGGAGGGTATCGTACCGCATAGCAGCCCGCAAAGACAAACTCTATGCTTAAAAGAATTTCATTCCTTTTGGTTTCGGCCGTAACGCTTACGGCATTCGAAGCGACGGTAGACTATTCCGACCCTATGGTCGATCGCCTGCTGGCTATCGAGCAGAGCCTCGAACAGGCCGACGAGCCCTGCATCATCTCGCAGTACGACGCCGTCATGCGCAAGGTAGCCTCGGAGCAGGGGCATGACTGGCGGCTGATGAGCGCCATAGCTTACAGCGAATCGCGGTTCAGAGAGGGACTCGTGTCGCGCCGCGGTGCCGCAGGCATCATGCAGATACGCCCCGTGGTGGCACGTCACTTCAACATACCGGTCGAGATGATCGATGACCTCGAAACCAATATCCGTCTGGCAGGCATGCTCCTCTCCGAGCTGGATGCGATGCTCGGCATATCGGCCGATGCGTCGGCGAGCGACCGCCTGTGCATAATCCTCGCCGCCTACAATGCCGGCGTGGGACATGTGACGGACGCACGACGCCTTGCGCGCCTTCACGGCGAGAATCCCGATTCGTGGTCTACCGTGAGCCGCTACCTGGCTCTGAAAGCCCAGCCCGAATACTATCTCTCGGAGGCCGTGCGCAACGGCCGTTTCACGGGCAGCCGTCAGACCGACAAATACGTCGCCGGCGTCATGCGCAAGTACGGCCAGTATTGCGACATGGCCGTCTGAGAGCCCAAAGGCCGCACACGACAACATGCCGTCCGCAACGCCCGACACAGCCGTTGCGGACGGCTTCGTCTTTCGGCCAGACGGGACGAGCGGATATTTTTGAGCATAAGCCGCCGCAAGATTGGTCGATAGGTCGAATATTTTTGGAGAGATATCTCCAAATGATTTCTTTTGCCGAACCTTATCTTCAAGCCGAGGGCATAGCCGAATCGGTTCGGGCGATGCCGGGGCGAGGAAAAGGTCGAAAGAAAAATTCAAAGAATGGAGAGCCTGAATAAAATTACCGAGCCGGATCGCGAAGACGCACGCGCCAAGGTAGAGTCGATCGAAGAGGACTTCATACTGGCGCAGGAGCTGACCGTCGACGACAAAGAGCTCATAGAGGAGCTGTGCCGCTCCGACAACACCAAGATAATCGTCTGCCAGAGCGGAGCCGTAGAGCTGCGCATCGACATGCAGTGCACCACGATCGAGTCTCCGGCGATGATGATCCTCACTCCCGAGCGCAGGATCGAGCCGCTGTCGATAAGCCCCAACTTCGGTGCGATATTCATCTCGATGTCCGACCGCTTCATCGACATGCTCAACATAAACTCGCGGGCGCAGATGTTCATGACGCTGCGCAACAACCCCGTCATACAGTTCGATACGAACATCATGAGCGCCGTGGAGTCGTACCGCGAGCTGATAAGCCGCTCGCTGAGCCACACGCAGAACCCCTATCGCATGGAGGTCGTCGAGAACTTCACGCGGGCATTCTTCTACGCATGCGGGTTCTACTTCCACGAATTTGTCGGCAAACGCACTTCGACCTATCAGGACTCGATCGTCGAGAAATTCATCGTACTCGTGCGCGAGAACTATCGCATGCATCGCCGCATAGGCTTCTACGCCGACAAGCTCTGCATAACGCCCAAATATCTGTCGAAGGTAATCAAGCAGAGCAGCGGGCAGTCGGCCGTCGAATGGATCGACAGCTATGTGCTGCTCGAAGCCCGCGCCATGCTCAAATCCTCGCACATGACCATACAGCAGATCGCCGGAGAGCTCAACTTCCCCAACCAGTCATTCTTCGGCAAGTACTTCAAGCGCATGACGGGCATGTCGCCCAAAGAGTATCGCGAGGGGGGGGGTAAATCACGCCATGCAGGGCAGCGAGGCCGGCGCTGAGCAGGCAGCCGACGTCCGGATACTGCGCCTCGGCTACGGCATACGCCGCCCCGGCCGAAGTCGCGGCTAACGCCCTGCGACGGCATCCCGCAGCGCCTCGACGAAATCGGGATACTCGCGCCACAGCGGCTCCGGCTGCAACCACAGCTCGCGAGCCTCGGCCGCATGCGAGGGCGAGGACGACGATATGTCGGCCATGTATGCCTCATCGGCATCGTGACTCTGGGCAGTAAACTCCGCAAGATACTCCTTGAAGCTGCGCCGCATGGTTTGCAGCAAAGCCTCGTCGATGCGACGCTCGCGCCGCCATGCCGCCCACAGACGCACCACCGTCGCTGCGGCCGACCGCTCGCTCAGGTCGATCGACATCTCATCGAACAGCTCCCACTCCCCGGTGGCCGCATAGCATAACGCCAGCAGCTCCACCGCTCCGGTATGATCCTCGGGGTCGATGTCGAGTACCATTTCGAGCATGGCCTCCGACATCTCCAAATCGCCCAGCAGGAACTGGTCGACGGCCGCCGCTCGCACGATCTCTATGGCGGCTGCCGAGTTGCGGTGCTCCCACCTCAGCTCCGTCGCCTCCTCCTCGGGCAACAGCCCCGCTATATCCTGAAACGCATGGAAACGCTCGTTGCACGCCTCCGCAGTACGCCCCTCGGACAAAAGTGCATCGATCTTTTCGCTGCGGCGCACGAAGTCGTATCTGCCGCGGGCAACGATCTCGAAACGCTGGTCGAGGGTGGGTTTAAGCATCGAATCCCGATCCATTGTCATGTCTTATTCTGTTAATCATCAATATACTTATGGCAAGCGTCACGGCAGCTCCCGCTGCATATGCCGCCGTCGTGGCACCCATGCCGACGAACTGCGGCGAGACGAACACGAAGCTCGTGCAGACGAACGTCATGAATACCGCAGGCAGCAGCGCCACCCACAGCCCGCGCCGCATGCGCCTCAACCACGCCACGATCATCCACAGCGTAATTACCGACAGCGCCTGATTCGACCATGCGAAGTAACGCCATATAACGTCGAAGTCGATGAACGTCATGACGATGCCTATGGCGAAGAGCGGCACGCACACCCACAGCCGTTTGGCGACCGACCGCTGGTCGATGCCGAACATGTCCGAGACGATGAGCCGTGCCGAGCGGATGAATGTGCCGAGGGAGTCGATGACGGGGAGCATGGACATGCGGAAGCGGAGGTTGCGCAGCTGTATGTCGGATGCTTTGATGGCGATGGGGGCGGATGCCGTGGTGTCGGGCGGCGTGACGGTGGTGGTTTCCTTGAGGATGAGGGTGATGTCGCCGCCGTCGAGGATGGCTCTGCCGATGTCGATGCGGCTGAATGCGAAGTTGAGGTCGGTGCCGCCGAGGTTGGTCGATGCGTGCGGTAAGGAACATGGCGGAGTCGGGTGTGCCGAGCCGGTATGTGGCGTGGTCGAGCTGCGCTCCACGCACCTTGATCTTACCACGCAACAACGGGGTGAGAGCAACGTCGATGTCTGCCGAACGGGCTGTGACCATGGTGTCGCCTGTGGCTTCGATTACGGTAAGTCCGTCGAGTTGGAGATTGAGCGGGAACTTCAGGCTCAGGCGATTGAGCGCGATGTCCATGCCGGTGGACTTGCGTACCTCCTTTATGGCGTAGTCCTTGGCAAACTCCTGAACTGCCGGTATATAAAGCAATGCCGGTATTGCTAATACCAGTATCACAATCGACAGAAAGGTCCATAGCACGACCTTCTTTACTATATTTACTACTCCTCTTCTCACAAATGAAACAGAATTTTTACGCAATTACAACGCTGCGCAAAACTCCTTGGTTTTGAATTTTGGTGTTTTTTTGTTAATTTTTTTAATACCAGGAAACGCCGTTGGAATAGGATGAGCGTTTGTCGTATTTGAGGTCGGATAGCAGTGAGGAGTTCACTGATATGTGGAAGTTGTAGGATTTGTACGGACCTACGGGTACGAAGCTTGCCGTCATGGTGAAGCAGTGGAGGTCGCGGGACACATTGCAGTTCATGTAGGCGAGCTTGTGGGTGTCGAAGTTGTAGCTTGCGGTGAAGCTGAAGTTCCAGTTTTTGGTGGGACGGATATTGCCCGACATGCTGAGATTCTGTGTAATCTTGCCGTCGTATTCCATCTTCTTTTTGTTGAATGCGCCGTAGCTGTATCCCACGGAGTAGTTGAGGGTAAGGCTCCATGGTACTTCCCATTTCATGTATCCGTCGGGGTTGAACTCCATGTCGTCGGAGCTGTCGCCGGGGTTGTCGCCGTCGAGGGAGTTGTTGTCGTCGAGCCGTCCGCCCCGCCGCGGTCCACGAGGATTGTCGGGGTCGGGATTGTTTTTGTTGCCTTCGTCCTTTTTCTTACGTTTGAATGTGTTGTTGTTGAAAGTGTAAGAGAACGACGTACCGGTGGACGAAAGTTTACCCAGTCCCTTGCCTGCACGCCAGCGCGGAATATTGACACGCACGGGATTACCGGCCGAGTTAAGCTGGTAGGTATACACATCCCATGTGGCCGACAGGTTCAGGTTGAAGTTCTTGACAAGCCTTAGCATCAACGATGTGTTGATATTTGACCAATTGAGCGAGTCAGCAGCAAAGTTATAGCTCTGGCTCACCGTGAAATTCTCAATCAGCGATATTTTCTTTTCGCCGATGGAATCGTTGTCGGAGCGGACCTTCATCTCAAGGTTATTGGCCAGACTCCACGACAAAGTTCCGGACTTACCTTGCGACGGCACACCATAAAGAGCATTCGGGAACATGGAGTAGGTACGGGTCTGCATCTCACCGTTTGCATCAGGATATTGATACGAGCCATAATATCCAAAGAAACTTGACCCGAAGTCAGGAGCACCTGAAAAAGAAACCGTAGGCGTCAGCACGTGGCGTATCATTTTTACCTTGTCGCCCAGGAAACGTGCCGGCTTCCAGAAACCATAGATCTTGGTATCGAACGACACTGACGCACTGAAGTCCCAGACGTTGTAGAAATTGTAGGACGTGTCCGCGATCTCGGCCGAAGCATTCGGATCCCACTGCCTGCGCACCTTTGTCGTATACATTCGGTCTGTAAAATTGACCGAAGGTGTGAAGTTGAAGTATTTGAACAGGTTAAAAGTAGCCGAAATAGGAATGCTGTGACGGAATCCGTTGCGCCAATCCTTGATCAGACTCTTTTTGAAAAATTCATCCTGCTTGGATGTCAGAGAATTC
>OFFV01001867.1_pt1 | contig 11174 bp, 10 predicted proteins | sample 1521461 | NCBI WGS metagenome assembly OFFV01 (sample SAMEA3504120, study PRJEB24116) | mouse gut metagenome | biome: mouse gut; feature: mouse-associated habitat; material: faeces | place: Denmark | collected 2011 | reverse complement strand
ACTTAGCTGCTACTAATAAAGTATTTTTATCACGTTTGCCACTTCCACCACAAGCAGTTAATGTAATTACCAATAATAAACTAATAATTCCAGTAAATAATTTTTTCATAATCTTTCCCTACCTTTTATCTATCTTTCTAACAAAATAATCCCCAATAAATTGAATAATAAACACAATAATTAATATTAAAATTGTCGCAGTATACATTATATAATTGTTATTTCTAACCATTCCATATAAATATGCTAAATTACCTAATCCTCCTGCTCCAATAGCCCCAGCCATTGCAGTATAACCAACCAGTGATACTGCCATAACAGTAATTGATGAAATCAAAGCTGGCTTAGCTTCAGGAATTAATACTTTAGTAATAATCTGCCAATTATTTGCCCCCATTGCCTTGCTTGCTTCAATCGTTCCACTATCAACTTCATTAAGAGCTATCATTACCATTCTTCCATAAAATGGTGCACTTGATAAAATCAATGAAGGCAAAGCTGCTTTTGCTCCAATCATTGATCCAACTAAAGTTGTTGTTAATGGTAACAAGAGAATCAATAAAATAATATATGGAATCGCTCTTAATACATTAACAATTAAATTTAAAACTTTATTAACAAATAAATTCGGATACAAACCATCTTCTTGGGTTAAATATATCGCTATTCCTAAAATCAATCCAATAATCACTGCAAAAATCAAAGATACAAACGTCATAAATAATGTTTCATTTAATGCATTGACCATTGTATCAAAATCAATATTCTCTAAAATACTACTCATTTACATCACCTCTACTTTAGCTAAATACTTTTCAAATAAAGTTTTTACTCTTAGAAATATTCCTGATACTTATAAAATTAAAGAATATGTTGATATAAATAAACCTAAACATGCTACTGTTGTTGGAGGGGGCTTCATTGGAATTGAAATGGCTGAAAATTTACACTTAGCTGGAGTAAATGTGACAATTGTAGAAATGTCTAATCAAGTCATTGCCCCAATTGATTATGATATGGCTTTTTTGTGAAGTTCACCAGCATCTCATAAGTAAAGGAATCAATTTAGCTTTAAATACAACACTTCAATCAATTAATGATGATGGTAAGAATCTATCTGTCACATTAAATGATCAAATTGTTCCTACTGATATGGTAATCATGGCAATTGGTGTTACTCCTGAAACAGCGATTGTTAAAGGTTCTGGTATTGCAATTAATAAACGTGGAGCAATCATTGTCAATGATAAGATGGAAACTTCTGTTACAGATATATATGCTGTGGGGGATGCTATTGAAATCAAAAACTATATAACCAATAATGTTGGATATATACCACTTGCTGGTCCAGCTAATAAGCAAGGGAGAATTGCTGCTGATAATATTTGTGGTTTAAATCGTCACTACCAGGGAACTCAGGGTTCTTCAATTTTAAAAGTGTTCGATTTAACTGTTGCTAGTAGTGGAATCAATGAAAAAACAGCTAAAGAATTAAAACTTGATTATGATAAAGTCTATACCTATTCTGCTAATCATGCTGGATATTATCCTGGGGCTGTTAATATGTCTATAAAAGTTCTTTTTGATAAAAAAGATGGTAAAATTTTAGGGGCTCAGATTGTTGGATATGATGGAGTTGATAAGCGTATGGATGTTTTAGCTACTGCTATTCGTGCTAAAATGACTGGTTATGATTTAACAGAATTAGAACTTTGTTATGCACCTCCATATGGTTCAGCAAAAGACCCTGTCAACATGGCTGGGTTTGTAATTGAAAATATCTTTACTAATAAAGTTAAACAGTATAATTGGGATGATGTTGCCACACTTCCACGTGATGGTAGTGTAACCCTATTAGATACTCGCAGTGAACTAGAATATGCTAATGGTCATATTGATGGCTATATTAATATTCCTTTAGATTCCTTGAGATCTCGGCTTCATGAACTTGACATAAATAAACCAGTCTATGTAACCTGCCAAATTGGTCTTCGTGGTTATGTAGCATCACGTATTTTGAGTCAAAATGGTTTTGAAACTTATAATCTTAATGGTGGTTACCGTTTATATAACACTATCTTTGATCAAAATTATAATAAATCTGAAAATAATACGATAAAATCTTCTTCCCCTTTAGATGATATAAAAACAATTAAAGTCAATGCTTGTGGTCTTCAATGTCCTGGCCCAATCGTAAAATTATCAGCTACTCTAGAGACCGCTAAAGATGGTGATATTATTGAAATTCAAACTACTGATCCAGCCTTTGCTTCAGATCTTGATGGTTATTGTCGCCGTACTGGTAATGAACTAATAGAGTTAAGTTGTGACAAAGGTATTAGCAATGCCAAAATAAAAAAAGGTCAACAACCTATTTTAACAGAAGATAAAAATAATAAAAATATGATTATTTTCTCTGGAGATTTAGATAAAGCTATTGCTTCATTTATTATTGCCAATGGTGCTGCGGCAATGGGACGAAAAGTCACAATGTTCTTTACTTTTTGGGGACTTAATATTATTAGACGTCCAGAAAAAATCAAAACTAAAAAGAATTTGATTTCAAAAATGTTTGCAATGATGATGCCTCGTGGTTCAAAAAAGCTATCACTTTCTAAAATGAACATGGGTGGAATGGGTGCTAAAATGATTCGTGCTGTAATGAAAGATAAAAATATTGATAGTTTAGAAGATCTGATTAAAACCGCCCAAGATAATGGTGTTGAATTAATTGCCTGTTCAATGAGTATGGATGTAATGGGTATCAAAAATGAAGAATTGATTGATGGTGTTAAATTATCTGGTGTTGCAACTATGTTAGCTAATGGTGAAGAATCTGATATGTCTTTATTTATATAGAAGGGGCTGTAACGACTAAGTAATTTTTATTAATTATTTAGAGCGTTCAGCTCTTTTTCTTTTGTTAATCCCTTTCATATAAAAAAATCCATAGGTGTTGTTTCATTGTGAATAACTTTTATGGATTTTTGATGCACTTAAAAAGAACTTGTTCTTTTTCAAAAAAAATTGGCTCTTTAATTTAATACTGACAATAACTTTTCTGCCTTTTTCCTGTTTTCTATTTTCCTGCGGTGATATTTTCTAATATTTTGTCCTATTGCTATCATATATATTTCCAGTTTAACACCAGATTCTCCTCTTCGGCGTAATCTGTTATATCCCTGGTTTTGTTTTAAATCACCGAATGTCCCTTCTGCTTCATTGCTTCTTTGATACATCAGTTTTATCCCTTTTTCACTTTGTACATTCCTTTTGACTTCTTCATGAAATGCTTCCAGTTCTTCACAACAGGTAATTGTTCTCCCTTTCGCTGATCTTGTACACTTTGATTTCATCGGGCATCCCTGACAGTGATGATTTACTAATTTTTTATTGACTTTTGGGTATAAGCTTCTTTTATCTATTGTTTCTTTTTCCAGTTCGAACATATGTCCAGCTGGACATATATAATTATTATTTTCATCTTTTTTAAGGTGTCTTGTTTGAAACTTGTTCTTCTCTGTTGTTTTTTCTTTTTCCTTATAATATCCTGAATACTTCATATAAAGCTCTATATTGTTTTCTTTACAGTATTTATAGTTATCATAACTTCCATATCCTGCATCAGCTGGTGTTTTTGTTGGTAAAACTCCATATGCCTGTTTATATTTTTCCATAAACGTAATATATGTTTTTAGATCATTACTGTCACTGCTTACGTATATATTTCTTATAAATCCGTCACTTACTCCTATCTGGATGTTATAGCCTGGCTTAAATACATTGGTATGATTATAGTAATCATATTTCATATGCATAAAAGTTGCATCAACATCTGTTTTAGAACAGCTGTTTCTATTGCCAAGCATATCTAAATGAATAGAATATTCCCATAGTTTCATTGCATTTTCCTTTAATTCATCATACAGTTTTTGTATTTCGCTTTTTCTTTTTCCTTTTCCATGGACAAATTCTATATGATTGTCTTTCATATATTCTTCTAATCTGTCACTGATGTTTAAAAGATAATCAATGCTGGGTTCTTTTAATAATGAGTATCTTAAACTCACATTCTCTCTTTCAAGGAATTTATTGATTTTATTAATGTTACAGATTGATTTTTTCCATCTTTTCATTCTGTTTCTTAGTGTGTTTTTTCGCCAAATAAAGGTATTCTTATTAGCGTTAGCTTCATATTTAGTACCATCAATACATAATACATCAGTATTAACAGTAATCATTGAATCAATATATTTATTTACTTCATAGAATAAATCTTCAACAGGCATAGTTAAATCATTACTGATAAATCTTTCAAAAGCCATATGTGAAGGACGCTGATTTTCAGCAATAAACATAAATCTGATATCAGTTTTGCACAAATCAGCTAATCTTCTAGTAGAACAGTAACCAAAAAGTGATTTGGCAAGAATAAGGATTTTAAACATCATAACCCCATCATACCCATAAGAATTTCTGTTAGAGAAATCGACATACTTAGCAACATTGATCCCTTCCGCAACTTCAATAACAGTTCTACAAATATCATCATGAGCAATATCTTTTTCGAAAGATAATGAAAAATCCAGTAGCATATTCGGTTGATATGCGTTATAATTTTTTGTGTGTAGTGTTGTATTCATAACTAACATTATACCAAAAAACACGGTTACCCGTGCAATGGCATGAACTTAAGAATAATTATATTTCTTAGGTTTATGCCTTTTTCATTAAGATAAATCAATTAAAAACATGTTGAAAAAAAGCGTAAAAAACCCCTGTTAAAATTCATGATTTTTTTAATTTTTAGTTGTTTTTTATCTCATATTGTTTTATCATTAAAATTGATGATAGAAAAGGAAATTTCCTATACTACTGGGGCTGGATTAGTGATTAGTGGTCACGAATCCAGTTTTTCCTTTTGCGACTGGTGGATTCCTGCGCCCATCTATTCTATGTCTTGTCCTTGGTATGCTCTTTAAAAATTTATTCCATCTCTTGTAATGTCGTCCCTTCCTAATAGGAATTTTTTCTTTTGATCCTGCAACTACGATTTTATTTACAATGACATCTGCTGACCCCTTTTTAAAATTCACCACGAAATTATTATGATGAAGCAAATTGATAATATGTTTATTGTTTGGAATATATTTATATCTGCATTCATTATTTTGTTTGATTCTTTTTTTTGATTCTATAAAAATTATTTGTTCAATGTTATAGAATATGACTTTCCCCATTGTTTCATTAATGATACCAATTGGATTATGTGTATTATATTGTTCGATATCTAAGTTGTTTTTTAAAACATCATACGCAGTTTCTACATTCCATCTTTCATGATGATATAAATCAACAATATTCGATATATCAAATTCATCATTAAGATTTGTGAAATATTGAGTTTCGACAGTAACTTCTCGTTCTTTCTTTTTGTTTTTTTCAATGTATGTATATGTTCCTCTTATAACACGTATATCCATTTTGGGATTATCAACCATTGATTTTCTGATTTCATCATTCCTGATTCTTTTTATCCATGCCTTATCAAATTTGATACTGATATAAAAATCTTTTTCTTCTTTAAATTCTTCAATATAATGTTTAAAGAAATTCTTTTTTGCTCGAATAATGTATTTGATATGATGCATTTCACAATATCTGAACAGTTCTGCTGAACCATAGTATCTGTCTGCCAATAAAATTATTTTTCTGTTCCCAAAAAACTCCTTTAATCTTTTCAGATGCTCAAAGAGAAGAGGAATTTCAGATGTTCTGTAATGAGAAACAGAGAAATCAAGAATGACCCTGTTAAGCACATCATAAATCATTGAAACTTTTGCTTGTGGCTTTTTAATATCTTCTATCTTTATTTTTGAAGTCTGATGACCACCAAAACAATGGTTAAGAGCTATATGTGATGGAAGATCAAGAAATGATCCATCAACCGCAACGATTACATAATCCTTGATATTGACAAGCGGCAGTTCATTATATATTTCATTTCGAAATCTATCCATGATAGAGTACCACACATCATAATTAAGGATTGACATTCTTTTGATTACGGCCTGTCTAGTGGGGATGTCAAAATCACCCATAGTCCCAAAGTAAGAAACAAGATCTTCTGAAAGCACATTGTGATTTCTAAAGATAAGATAGCTTAGCAGATTGTCAAGAGTTATCTTACGTTTTCTAGTAAAGGAGGCAGGAAGAATTTGTGCATCATTAATAAGCGATTCATCATTAATGATGCCTGATAATACAGAGATGGCCTGTTGAGCTAACATGCTCTTTACCACAGATTAATCATCATAGACAAGACGAGGTTTCTTTTTGGCAAAAGCAGCTTTAATATAAGGAACCTGATCATCGTCAAAAAGACCAAGATTTCTGATTGTACGATGCTTAACTTTTCCATCTTCACGATAAGATTCAACAATTGAGATAAAAGAGGTGTTAGGGCGACCTCTATTGTTTTTTACAACTTTAACAAACATAACATCACCTTCCTATACTATAATTATACAACTAAATATGTATATAGAAAAGATATATTATATATACCCCTTTACTACAGTTATAAAAATATGAAATCGCATCAAAAAAAGGATACAAAAAATAAAAGGCATAAACCTAAGATTATTTCTTAAGTTCATGCCATTGGAGGGGTACATTACTATGTACTCCTCAACTGTCATTAAATCCTTAACTTAATGACATTGCTTATTACAAGACTCTACAATTTTTTTATAATTCTTAAAACATTATATCCTAAAATGATATCAACTGGAATCATGATACACTCTTTAATCACTCGAATAAACAAAGAGAGTGTAAAAGGTATTCCATACATCACTTGTAACCAATATGGTGTTAAACAAAAAGTAATTAACATTTCAACAATTACTACTGAAATCATCCATAAATTAAACAAATGATACTCTGATTCATCTAATTTCCTTTTATAATAATACATCACAATAAATAAAATACTTATCATTACAATACAGGTTATACTAATAATAATCTTATGACTAAGTGTAATATTAACTATATTTTTTGAAATTGTTACCTGATCTAAACTATAAACATAACTACACGCACCAATTACTAATAAAACCAAAGCGACCTTGATAACTTTTTCTAAATAATTAGCATAACTTTCTTTTATAGCTGTTACTACAATTGATGGAATTAAAGTTTGCAACACTGCACTCAAAGTAAATCCTAAAAACGGAAATCCTGTCGGAGTCACGAGTAAACCAATTAAATCTACTGCAAGACCAATAATATAACAGTATCCTGGTGCTAACAATATTCCAGCTAACAACATTGGAATAACTTCAATTGAGACTTTCAAACTCTCAAATCCAAATAGTGGTATCATAATTGATAACCTTTTTAAAACTGCTGCCAATACAATAAATAAGGCTGCTAATGTAAGTGACTTAGTGTCACTTTTAATTGGAAATTTCCAAAATACCAATATTCCAATTAAAACTAAAATAAATCCGCAAATAATTTGAATCATAATCTGATTGCTACTTATTTACAATCTTTCCTGCTTCATCCTCATTTCTAGTCCACAGGCGTTAATTCCGATCATCGACCGTACATGCGATTGCTACTAAAAAGTAGACTCCCCCTTTTTCTAAATTATATACAAAATGTATACAATATGTATAATACTACAATTTTTTTCTTACTTCAAGTAATTTTTTATCATCATCAATAAAAAATAATCATCATAAACTAAAAATAACAAAATTCAAATATTTAATCACATGACAATTTTTTTACAATATATTCTCTAACTTTAGAAATAAAATATAGTGATCCTGTAACAAAAACAGTCCCATCATGACTAAAAGCATCATCTATAGCCACTTTATAATCAGGTTCAATTTTAACATTAAAACCATCAGCAAGTGTTTTAGCATCACTTGCCCGAACATGTTCAAATTCGCAAATTGTGATATCATCAGTTAATGATAATAACTTTTCAATCATATGTTTATAGTCTTTATCACGTAAAGCGCTAAATATAATCTTTATCTTATCATACTTTTTTGCACATTCATAAAAAGCATCAATTCCCTCTTTATTATGAGCACCATCTATAATTATTAATGGCTCAATATTAACTATTTCAAAGCGTCCTGCCCAACGAGCATTATACATTCCCTGTAACAAATCATCATCACTAAAATTAATAATCTGATGTTCTTTTAAGTATAACAAAGCTTCTAAAGCTAATGCACTATTATATATTTGGTATAATGCTGGTGTATCTAAAATAATATCATAATTACGATAACGATAGCTAACATTATTACCATCAATAATATTTGTAATTGGTGCTAAAGTTAATAATGTACTATGCTTCTCTTGGCATACTTTTTCAAATACTACTAAACATTCTGGTTTTGTTTCACCAGTTAAATAATCTATTCCTTCTTTAACTATTCCTGCCTTATTCAAAGCAATACTTTGATAATCATGACCCAAATAATCTACATGATCTAAACCGATATTAGTGTTGATTGCTAATTTAGGTATAATAATATTTGTTGCATCTAATAAACCACCTAAACCTACTTCAAACAATGCTATATCAACTTTCTGTTCAATAAAATACATTATTGCAATAAATACCTCAATTTCAAACATCGATATTTCATACTTAAGCCATAAATCAACATAACGATTAGCATAATTTACCATTGTTTGTTCATCAATAAACTGATCATTGATTCTAATAATATCTAGCCTAGAATACAAAGCTGGTGAAGTAAAAGTTGCAACTTTATATCCTGCTTGTTTTAATACTTCTTTAATATAATTAGTAGTTGAACCTTTTCCATTAGTTCCACCAATATGAACACAATCAAGAATTAACTGTGGATTGCCTAAATTCTCCATATAATTCCTAAAATTATCTAAACTATAAACACGATCTTTTTGACCATTAATAAACTCAACTACCTCATCATAATTACTAAACTTTTTTTCAACATATCTTTTCTTTATCATTGAATAAGTATCTTTTTTTTCAAAATCTACCTTTAAACTAAAACCAATATGTTCAAAAAATGATTTAGCATAAGCACCAACATTTACTTCTAAATCCTCTAAAACAAGATTATCAATTATTTCTACTAATTTTTTGCCAATTCCTCTTCTACGATATTCTTTATCAACAAATAATAAATTTAAATAATTTCCATTAGTTAAACTAACCATCCCAACAATTTTATTATCATCTAAACAAACATATGTAAGACTATACTTATTTAAATAAAAATCACTTTTTCTTTCAATCTCAAAATCCAAACATACGCATTCTTTAACAACTTTATCAATTAATTTGATTACAGTATCAATTTCATTTTCTCTTATTAATCTATATTCCATTATAATCACCTTAAACCATTATATGATAAAAGAAGTAGCTAAGCTACTTCTTTTTTAGAATTTTTCAAACTGATCAATATTAAGTACAAATACAGTTGCCCCACCAACTAAAACATCTACCATAATCGGTGTAAAAAACTCTCCCATTTCAGTTGGAGGAATAGTAGGCTCTTTTTCAACCCGTTTTTTAGCATTAGCTTTTATTATTGAAATACAGTCCTCAACCTTATCATCATTGGTTCCAACAAAAAATGTCGTATTTCCTTTTTTTAAAAATCCCCCTGTTGTAGATAATTTTGTTACAAAATATCCGCCTTCAGTAAGGGCTCCTTGAACCGACGAACTATCATCAGAATTAACAATTGCAATTATCAGTTTCATATTAGCTCCTCCTCTTATAAATATATTATACTACGAATTAAAAAAAGATAATACCAATATAATAACATAAACTTAAATTATTTCATTATGCTGGATTGGTAAAAATATTGATTCATATTCAGCTAAGACATACGAATCAGTCATCATTGATAAATAATCTGCAACGATTAAAGCTGGATCATTACTTTGATAAGTTGAAGACATCTTTGCAACAAAGGTTTTAATTTTACAATTTTCATTTTCCAAATCAGTTAATTCCTCATAGTAAATATCATACAATTGTTTAATCATTCTAATCAGTTTAGCATTTTCTTTTACTAAAACAGGATGTTGATGAACCTTTATTGTTAAAAAGTTTAATAAACATTTTAATGATTCAAATACTTCATTAGAAAACTGCAAATAAGGTAATTCATAACTATGAATTACTAAATCACCAATTAAACGATTTATCATCGACTTATTATTAAAACCTAAAATATCAGTAACTTCTTTAGGTAAATCACTCTGTTTTATAATTCCTACTCTAATTGCATCCTCAACATCTTTACCAATATAAGAAATCACATCAGAAATCCTAACCACACATCCTTCTAGTGTCATTGGTAGAATTTTTTTACTTGTATTTTCTTTGTGCCAGCAATCATCATATTCTCTCCAAAATTGATTAATAGTTTTATTAGTATCAGGAATATATTTCTTTGATAACATTTCACCATTATGACATAAGATTGCATCTAAAACCTGTAGTGAAACATTATAGCCAATTCCATTTCTTTCTAAAAAAAGAATATTACGAACACTATTGGCATTATGAGCAAAATAACCATAACCCTTAACCTGAAGAATTTCATTTAAAGCCTTTTCTCCAACATGACCATAGGGTGCATGTCCTAAATCATGACCTAAAGCTGCTGCTTCAATTAGATCTAAATTTAAATTTAATCCTCTACCAATTTGTCTTGCAATCCTGCTAACCCATTGAACATGAATTGAACGTTTAGAGATATGAGCATTGCGAAAAAAGGATAAAGCTTGTGTTTTATCGACATAACGTTGATATGATTTACAATATAGAATCCGATCTATATCTTCTTCAAAAGGCCAACGAATATCAAACTCTTCTTTATCCTTAATAGTTTGTTTTATTTTAATACAATCACTATTTTTTGTTGCATAAATAGAAAGATGTTCATCCGCCTCTTTTGTCATTTGAAGCGTATTCTTGATTACAAGCTCCTCTTTCTTCATTGAATCACCCTCTATATATTCTACACAATTTATTACTTTTTATGCTATTTTCTCCATTGTGAAGGTGCAAATAATAACAAAATCGGAAAAATTTCAAGACGCCCAGCTAACATATCAAAAGATAA
>OFFV01001863.1_pt1 | contig 11196 bp, 15 predicted proteins | sample 1521461 | NCBI WGS metagenome assembly OFFV01 (sample SAMEA3504120, study PRJEB24116) | mouse gut metagenome | biome: mouse gut; feature: mouse-associated habitat; material: faeces | place: Denmark | collected 2011 | reverse complement strand
GAACGTCTGGGTTGCCCTGAAAACCGGGCGAAAAAGTGACGGGGTGGGCCGTGGTTGATTTTGTGAATCTGCACAAACCCAATTCCGGGGGGATTCTCAAACTTGTTCACAGCGGGCTACACGGGAGCCAATGCTGCGTTTCACGGCGCGGATGCTACCCGACCCACAGGAGGGCTGCAAGGGGCCTTACAACGCGAAATGGGCGATTTGGTGCCGAGCTGGGCATGGATACGGGCGGTTTCCTGGGCCAGCCGCTCCAACTGCCGCTGATAGTGCGTCTCCAAAACATCTTGGAACGGGGAAACGGTATAGAGCAGGTTGCCATTTCGCTTGATACCCACCTTGGTAGTGACAGTAGTGGAATCTGTGCGGATAAGCCCTTTGCATTCGAGGCTGTCTACGTATTTGGCAACCGTGTTTTCCGTCATACCAACCGCTTTGCCGATGGCCTTGTAACTGGGCCAGCGCTGGCCTGTTTTCCGATTGGCACAGCAGAGCAGATAGGAGTAGACGGCAAGCTCGCCGGGACAGAGCCCGAGAATGAAGATCTCGTTGGGGAAGGGGAACATGTTCTTTAAGGGATTGGAGTTTTGCTGCCTGCTCAACTGCTGTTACCGCCCTTCGTGTGCTGTTCTACCCACTCCACGAATTTCTCTTTGGGCACGACCAGCCGGTTGCCGATTTTCAATACTGGGAAGTCTGCCCCGTGCATTAACTCGTAGCTGCTGGACGGAGCGACACCAAGCACCTTTGCTACCATGGCCGCGTTAAGGAACAGCGGCAGATCATCGTAGCTTTTGTATTCAGATATTTTCATTTTCCTTCCGTAAATTTCTCTTGGTTACCAGCCGCACCCCTTCCCTTTGGGACAGCTTCATGATAGAATAATCGCAGTGAGTTTTACATCAGGAAGTGATCTTTGTGGAGGATACAGAGCAGGCGATATTTTACGAGCCCCGGCTGCTGTTGATGGAGGTGGGGGAGGGTCGATTTTCCACCGTGCTTCAGCATGGGGACGGGACGGTGGAGCGTCTGCCCGTCACCACACCCGCCAAAAATCTGATCGCCGCCCGGAGATTGACTACCGTCTATGCTCTAGAAGATTGATTTGGTGGGCTTTTTCGCGCTGGGGATAATGCTGGACCGGACATTGCAGAGAGAGGACGACGGCAGTGCGCTCTTTCTGCTGGACATAGCACAGGAGCTGCTGCATGTGATGGAGGAGCCGATTCGCACGCAGGTCCACTTGCAGGAACATTCTGGAGCTTGTGCTCTACTTCCAACAGGATGATCAGCGCATTGCCCGGTGCGAGTACTGCTGGGGATGGTCTGAACTGCACCCCGTCAAGTAGACAGTGAAATAAGATGCAAAATTTTCAGGCTGCTCTGTATTGGGTGAAGACCTCCATCGGTGTATGGACGCCCAGGCGGCGCTGGAGGCGGCTGAAATTGTAGTAGGCAATATACTCCCGGATCATCCGGTCCAGCTGCTCCCGGCTGGTGAATTTCCTTCCATAATACCGCTCCCGCTTGAGGATGCCCCAGAAGCCCTCCACAGGCCCGTTGTCAATACACTTGCCCACCCGGGACATACTCTGTGTCATCCCGGCTGCGGCCAGCTTGTTGTGGAATACCCTGGTCGTATATTGAAAGCCTCTGTCGCTGTGGAACAAAGGATGGGCGTCCGGATTGGCAGCCAGAGCCTGATCCAGTGTCTCATGGACCAGGGCGCTGTCGTTGGCGTCCCGGAGGACAAAGGAAACGATCCGCCGGTCATAAAGGTCCAGGATGGCGCTGAGGTAGAGCTTATGCACGCTTGGACCCACATAATATTTGAACTCCGTCACATCCGTCAGCCACTTTTCGTTGGGCTTTTCTGCGTAGAACTGGCGGTTCAGCACATTTTCCGCCAGACACTGTGGGTCTGAGGCCAGCCGGGTACAGCCATGCCGGGCATATTTGATGGTGGAACGGACACCCAGACTGCGGCAGATGCGCAGCGCCCGCTTGTCGCTTATTGGCGCACCGTAATAACGCGCCAGATCGTCTCGGATACGCCGGTATCCCTTATCCGGGTCCTTAGCGTGGATCTTCTCCACCAGTCCGGCCAGCCGCCTGTTTTCCACCGTGCGGGCGCTGGCTCTGCCGGAACGCCACTGGTAATAGCCGGCACGGGAGATATGCAGCGCACGGCACGCCTCTGTCACGGAATACTTCTGTTCCTCCGCAGCACGACGCACCGCCTCATACTGACGCTCTTGACGAAACTGTCTCAGTGATCCCCCCTCTCCAGCTCTTTCACTTTTTTTAACAGGTCCAGCTCCATCTTCAATAGATAGTTTTCACGTTCCAGGCGGGCGTTTTCGATCCGCAGCGCCTCTTCCGGTGTCCGGGGGATCTGGTTTGCAAGACGTTTCCCTCGCCGGTCCTCCAGGCCGGCCACGCCCATTTCCTGGTATCGCTTTACCCAGTTTCGTACCACCTGGGCCGTTGTGCCATACCGCGCTGAGAGTTCAGAATAGCTCTTTTCGTCCTCCAGGTGCTCTCTGACCGCCTGGACTCGCTCCTCCAAGGTGTGCTTCCGCTTCGTCATAGTTACCCCTCCTGTCTCTTCAACAGAATTTCTATGACGATGATACTCCTTTGCCCAGTCCAACACAAGGTTCCCGGAGCGCAGCTTGTACTTTTCCGCGATGGCCATGGCGCTGCCCTGGCCGGACAGATATTCCTCCACTGCTTTTTGCCGGATATCCTCACCGTATCTCCGCCTCTGGGCGTTTCCATTCTCAGAGAGCGCCGAAACGCCCTCCGCCCGATACCGGCTGATCCAGGTGTGCATGGTGGAATGGCCTACCCCGGCACGCCGTGCTGCCTCCCGCATCCGAATCCGCCCCGCAAGGCACTCCTGGATGAGTTTTTCCTTTTCCGTTAAATCCATTTCGATCCGTTTTCCCATCTTTCCTCCCTCTCCCTCTTATTATTTCCCTGTCTGCCTTTTAGGGAGCATATCACCGTGTCCAGACGTGGAGCAAGGTTGAAAGGCAGCACTTCCGGGTGCTGCCTTTCTGCGTTTCCCCACAGGACAGCGGAAACGAGAGGCAATCAACATCATTCTGGAGAGGAGGGCGCTATGGCTGATACTGCCACGAACGAGGAGTACACCTATCAGGTGGACAAAATCAAGTTTATCGTTACGCCCGTTTACAAGGAGGAGGGCGAGACGATGGGGGATATTCTCTTAAAGCTGATGCTGGCCGAGCTGAACCCAGCCTGACAATTTCCGAGACATCCTTAACATGGGCGGCCAAATGAGGTATAATATAGGTAGGATAAAACCTCTTGTTTGGCGGCTGGAAAGGAGGAAATTATGAAGCTGTCAAGCAAGAACAACGAGTTAGGAACGGCCGCCCTGTACTGCCGTTTGAGCCGTGACGATAACATGGACACCGAGTCAAACAGTATCAGCAATCAAAAGAAAATTCTCCAAAAGGCCGCAAAGGAAAAAGGCTATACGGACACCTTGTTTTTCGTGGACGACGGGATCACGGGCACGACCATGAAGCGGCCCGGCTTCCAGAAGATGATCCAGGCCATAGAGAACGGATACATTTCGGCGGTGTTCGTAAAAGACCTTTCCAGGCTGGGCCGGAATTATATCGAGGTTGGCCGTCTGACAGAAGAATTTTTCCCGGCCCACGATGTCCGGCTGGTGGCCGTCTCCGACGGAGTGGACAGCGACGAGGGCGAGAACGAGTTTACCCCGTTCAAAAATATCATGAACGAATACTACGCCCGCGATATTTCCAAGAAGCGCCGGATCGTGAACAAGATGAAAGGCAATTCCGGCGTACCGCTGTCCCCGCCTCCCTATGGCTACATCAAGAACCCGGAGGACCCCCGCTTTTGGGTGATTGACCTGGAGGCCGCCGCCGTTGTCCGGCGTATCTATCAAATGGCCCTGGACGGCTACGGGCTGGCAGAAACCGCCGCCGCGCTGGAGAAAGATGGGGTGTTCAATCCCACCTACTACTGGCGGAGCAAGGGAACCAGCCGGGGCGGTTCCAAAAGCACCGTGGAGCCCACCAAATGGGGGCATACCACCATCAAGAAAATTCTCACCTTGCAGGAGTATTGCGGTGACGTGATTAACTTCAAATCCTACTCCAAGTCCTACAAGATGAAAAAGCGGATTGAGAACCCGGAGGAGAACCGGGCAATCTTCCTCAACGTCCACGAGGCCATTATAGACCGGCCCACCTGGGAAAAGGTGCAGAGCATGAAAAAGGGGACCCGCCGGAGGCGGCCCACCGTCACCCAGGAACCCAGCGTGTTTTCCGGCTATTTGAAATGCCCGGAGTGCGGCGGCAATCTCAATTTCCACTTCAACCAGGGCAACCACGACATCAAATTCTTTAGCTGTCAAAACCATAATTCCGGCCTCCGCAAGTGCTCCAAGACCCATTACATTCGGCTGGAATTTCTGGAGCGGGTGGTGCTGTACGAGGTAAACCGGCTGGCCTGTTTCGCCAACGAGTACGAGGACGACTTCATCAAGGCGATGATGGGCCGTTCCGCAAAAGTGACGGAGAATGAGCGGGCCAGGAAGCAGCGGGAGCTGGATGGGCTGCTGGCGAGGGACAAAGAGCTTGACGGGCTTTTCGAGAGGCTTTACGAGGACAACGTGAGCCAGAAAATCAGCGACGCCCGGTTTGCGAAAATGTCCCAGCGGTACGAGCAGGAGCAGGGGGAGAACGCCAAGCGGATCAAGGCGCTGCGGCTGGAGCTGAAAAAGAGCGAGGGCCAGAGGATGGACGTTGACACGTTTCTTGAAACGGTCCGGCGGTACACCAACGCCACCGAGATTACCCAGCGCATGGTGGCAGAGCTGATTGACCATATCGACGTGTACCATGCGGAAAAGCAGGACGGCGTTACCACCCAGCACATCACCATCTATTACAACTGTATCGGCACTTTCTCCGTCCCTGACCGCCGGAAAATCCCGGCTGCGGAGATCACGATGGGGACGAGAAAGGGAGTAGCCGTCAGCTACTCCCCGGAGCGGATCGCCGTATAGGATTTTGAGCAAAAATAATGCGGAGTGTCCTCCAAGGATACTCAAATCCTATTTGGACTGCCCCCCTTCTTTATGACTGCATTGCAACTCATAATCAAAAATAATACAACCCGAAATTGAAAATAATTTTGAGAAGCTGTACCAATAGATAAAAAGGTGGTATAATGAGGGTATGATACAGAAAAATGAGAGACGCAGGTATGCGAGTGATTTAAGCGACAGCCAATGGGCCATCATCGCGCCGCTATTTCCGCCAGCGGGAAACAGGAGCAAATGGGAAAAGCGGGAACTGGTAGACGCAGTACTGTACTTCATAGATAATGGATGCAAGTGGCGAAACCTGCCCCACGATTTTCCACCATACACAACTGTGGCCAATTTTTATTACGCCGCAATCCGAAGCGGACTTTGGGAGAAGATCCGCGCGGCGCTGGTGGAACGGGTACGGACAGGCGCAGGACGAAGCGCAGGCCCCAGCTATGCAATCATCGACTCGCAAAGCGTAAAGACCACCTCAGCCGCAGAAGAACGAGGGATTGACGGAGGGAAAAAACAAAAGGGCGCAAACGGCACATCGTAGTGGACACCATGGGGAATCTGCTGGCGGTGGTAGTTCATGCTGCCAACATACATGACACAAAGTCAGGTATTCTGGCAGCGAGGGAGGCCTTCGAGAAATATCCGTCTATTCAGCGTTTTTGTGCCGACGCAGGATACCGAAAAACCTTTGAGCAGGATGTTTCCCGCGAACTGGGGCTTGGCGTTGACATTTCAGCGCGCATCAAGCCCGAGTGGGAAGTCTTGCCAAAACGCTGGATCGTTGAGCGCTCTCTGGCTTGGATCAACAATTCCCGCCGTCTTTCCAAAGATTATGAAATATCTGTCCAATCTGCTCAGGCGGTTTGCATGATTGCCGCTTTTCGCACTTTGTTAAAAAGGCTTTAGCCTATTGGTACAGCTTCTTACTTGGTAGGACGGGAAAACCGGCCGAATAATGACGAAAGGAGGGATTTTTGTGAAGTAGTCGCGAGGCCAGCACTGTCGTTTTCGGGAACAACGGCAGTGTGTACAGCCATCTGCCAGGGCAACAGCACTAAGGATTCCGTTTTGGCAACCTTAACGCTCTACCAGGGCACTACCCAAATTGATTCCTGGAGCACTTCCGGTACTGGCAGAGTCTCTTTTAACGAGGAGTGCAGAGTGGAATACGGGAAGACCTACCGCCTGGAATTGTCCTGCTCCATCAACGGAGTGGCACAGCCGTCTATCTCTGTTACAAAAACGTGCCAGAGATGAGCCAAAGAGCAAGATACTGAGCATGGTAACATATGTCTAAATTTGGGGAGGCGGTCCAATAGTCTAAATAAATGTGACCAAGAGATATAAATTGATAAAAAATCTGTGTTTTATTTTGTATATTTGCAACCACCTGTTCCAGACCATTTCAAATTTCTCAGAAAATATAGCAGTCGTAATCAAAAACGGTTCCTGTGGAGTCGGAATATTTTCTTCCCTATTTAAATACAAAATGCAATCGCATGAGGTTGAATTTTCCTCGCTTTCAGACCTCGCACTTTCAAACAAAATATTTTCTAATGGAAGATAATGATTTGCGAAAAAGGTAAACAAATTTCTTACAGCAGCTATTTTTGCAACTGCATCCATAATCTCCAGGGGATGATGAAACCGATATTCGATAAGTGGTAAAATTTTATAGCTTATGTTGTTGTGAGTCCATTCATGCTTAAATGTCTGATAAATCCGTAAATGTCCACATCTGTCATCAGCTTCAATTATGCTTGGAAAAGTATAGTTGAGAACTGAAGGGTGATCTTTTGAAATGTTATATACTGATTGCAGTGGTGATGATGAAAACATATAGTTAAGCGCAGAAATAGATACTGACATCTGAGACACTTGTATCTCTGTAGAATAGCTTCGCCCTATTACGATTTCCGATGGATCGAAGGTAAGTGCTATACAGGTTCCTTCGTGTCTATGAGTGCCGCTGTATAGATACACATTCAAAAGAGATACTGGTATGCCATTCACATTACCCCACATATTGAGTGGTGAATAATGATCTATTTTCTGATACCATTCAACTTCCATTTTACATTGTAGAACTATATTTTTCTTTGTGTCATTCAATGTACCTGGAAGAGAGACTACTCTATCAGAAATATAACAGAAAAAGTCACCTATGCAGTTCAAAACTTTTCCCAAGTCCTCCATAGTCAATTTACCTCTGATTAATATACTTTCTTCAGGATCGGGTCAATTTTCTTTTGCGGTACTATGCCATCATCCAACGGATCGCAGACTACACCTACAATTCGATATCGCGGGTCTGCGTCTGTAGCTCTGTCTAACCCGGTAGTAGAGACCTACATGGAAAAGCCGCAGTTCAACTGGAAAGTCATTCTGCAAAGAGAAAATCTCTGTAACATTCCACATCAGTACACCTCTCATATTTTTATCTATTATATCAGAATGTAAGCCTCATGGCAACGTGGTTTTGCGGCTCTTTAGAGCGACTGAGCTTCTCCTGCTGTACCGCCGTGAATATCTCATCAGAAATAATGGCTTCATGGGTTCCGGTATATAGATACCGTCCCATGAGGCCATCATTTTCAATTTGAACTGCACCAGTGCTGATCGTTTTCTGGAGCATTACTCGCCCAGTATATTTTTCATTGGAGAGTAGCTTATCAATTGCTTCACGATTCCACCTGGGTTTACCGGTAGGGGAGAGAATCCCCTGCTTCTCTAAGCCAGCAGCAATTTTCCCAAGACTGTCACCGACAAGATACCGTTCAAATATCCAGCTCACCACCTTGGCTTCGTCCGGATTTATTTCCAGTTCTCCATCAGAATTGATCGTGTATCCGTAGCACTTACGCTTTGCCATTTTGGAGCTGCCATCCTGAAACCCTTTCCGGAGACCGTTCTTAATTGCTTCACTTTTTTGTATCACGTTCATTATAATTCTCCTTCTATAAATAAAAATACCGCAGTGAAATTACTGCGGCGCAATGAGTTTACTATATTTAAATATAAAAAGTTGACAGACTACTCCCCTGGTGTAATCTGTCAACTTATCATGGTCCGAGTGGGGAGACTCGAACTCCCGGCCTCCTGCTCCCAAAGCAGGCGCGCTACCAGCTGCGCAACACCCGGTTCTGCTTACCGCCGGTCCGGAGGGGGACGGCGTCTCTCTCTATTATACATATTTTTTCGCATCTGTCAAATGTTCAAATTTTTATGATGACTTTTTCCTGCCAAAGGAGTACAATACTCTTATCAAATCAAGGAGGGACACCCTTTGAAAAAACTGAACAAGGCCATTGACCGCTTCTGCGCCCTGCATCCGCGGCTGGCCATTCCCGGGCTGATGCGCTACATCGTCGGAGCCAATGTCGTCATCTACCTCTTCAGCCTCTTCGACCGCTCCGGCATGCTGCTCTATTTCCTGTGCATGAACCCCGCCTCCGTGCTCCAGGGGGAGCTGTGGCGGGTGGTGACCTATGTGCTCATCCCCACCTCTGACGGCTTCCTGCTGATGCTCTCCCTCTTCTTCTACTACTGGCTGGGGGAGTCCCTGGAGCGGCTGTGGGGCAGCGCCAAATTCACGTTCTACTACGTCAGCGGCGTTCTGCTCACCGCCCTGGCCTCCCTGCTGGCCTACTTCATCGACGGCCTTTCCATGCCCATCTTTGGGGCCTTCTACGTCAATACGGCCCTCTTCATGGCCTACGCCCTCACCTACCCGGAGACCATGGTGCGCGTCATGTTCATCCTCCCGGTCAAGATGAAGTGGCTGGCCTGGGTGGAGGCGGCTCTCTACGGGGTGCAGATCATTCAGTACGCCATGGCGGGAATGTGGGGCATGTCCCTGGTGCCGGTGGTGGCGCTGCTGAACCTGTTCGTGTTCTTCTCCCCGGACTTCTATGAGCGGGCGGACCGGGCGCGGGCCCGCCGGCGGCCCGAGGCGGTGCAGTTCCGCAGGGCGGTGAAAGAGCAGCAGCGTCAGAAGGGCTACAACCACAAGTGTACTGTCTGCGGCCGCACGGACACGGACTACCCGGACCTACAGTTCCGCTACTGCTCCAAGTGCGCGGGCTACCACTGCTACTGTGAGGACCACATCTTTAACCACACCCACTTCACCGAGTAGACGGCGGGTCAGAAGAGGGATTGCCGGCCGCTTGCTTACTCCCAGCTCTCCCACACCTCCGGGCAGAAGCCCACGGTGACCTGCTTTCCATTGCGGACAATGGGGGTGAGGAAAAGCTGGGGGTTCTCGAAGAGCTTCTCCTCCGCCGCCTCCGGGGTAATATAGGCCATGTACAAATCCTGATAGGCCCGGGACTTGGTGTTCACCAGCTGCGCAAAGCCCAGCTTCTGCCGCACCGCCCGGTACTCCCCGGCGGAAAAGCCCTTCTTGGGCAGGTCAATATATTGGTACTTTATCCGGCGTTCCTTGAACCACCGCTCCGCCTTCTTGGTATCAAAGCACTTGGAGGAGCCAAAAATCTGAATATTCATACCATATCCATCCTCTGAAAATGTTGTATAGGGAAAAACAGGAGCCGGCCGGGTCCCCGTCTGACCGGCCAATCAAGTGAGGGAGGGCTGCTATGACGGAAGCAGTGAAGCAGTTGAAGGACTGGATCGATCACAGCGCCAATATTGTCTTTTTCGGCGGCGCGGGCGTGAGCACGGAGAGCGGCATTCCCGACTTTCGCAGCACCGACGGACTCTACCACCAGCAGTACGATTACCCGCCGGAGACCATCCTCAGCCACAGTTTCTACGAGGACCAGCCGGAGGAGTTCTTTCGCTTCTACCGGGACAAGATGCTCCACCTGGACGCGCAGCCTAACGCGGCCCACCAAAAGCTGGCGGAGCTGGAGGCTGCGGGCAGGCTGCGGGCGGTCGTCACCCAGAATATCGACGGCCTCCACCAGAAGGCAGGGAGCAAAAATGTCCTGGAGCTCCACGGCAGCGTCCTGCGCAACCACTGCGTCCGCTGCGGCGCGTTCTACGGTGTGGAGGCGGTCCGGGACAGCGCCGGCGTGCCCCGCTGTACCTGCGGCGGCGTCATCAAGCCGGATGTGGTGCTCTACGAGGAGGGGCTGGACCAGGACGTAATCGCCCGGGCCGTGGCCGCCATCCGCCGCGCCGACGTGCTCATTATCGGCGGCACCTCCCTGACCGTGTATCCGGCTGCGGGCTTGGTGCAGTACTACCGGGGGAACAAGCTGGCGGTGGTGAACAAGACCGCCCTGGCCGGCGCAGGGGATGCCCTGACCATCTGTGAGCCCATCGGAGAGGTCATGGACCGGCTGTGACCTACTCCACCACCAGCGTGTAGTCCTCCAGTCCCGGCATGATGCCCAGGAGGGAGTTTACCGCCGTGCGGGCCTCCTGGTCGGCCCGGTCCAGCAAGCCGCCGTCCACCGCCCGCTGCTCCATGGCCGATTTCTGGTCCCGGGTGAAGGCGGTGTAGTCCTCGATGGTGATGTGATTGAAGAGGTTGTCGCTCTCGTCGAAGACCTCCAGGCTGTCCTCGGGGATCTCGTGGGAGATGATCCGGCTCTCCGGCAGGGTGACGGTAATCTCCTCATCGCCCACGGTGACCTGGAGCCGGTCCAGGTCCACACCGGCCTTGATGACGCCATCGTAGGAGACGATGAAGCTCTTGGTGGTGAAGGGCACCTTCCAGCCGTAGAAATCCACCTGGTTTTCAAAGCGGCCCATGTTGGTGTAATAGTAGGAGACAGTGACCAGCTCCTGGACGGACCGCAGCCGGGAGGCCAGGAGATCGCCGGTGATCTGGGGCTCCGCCGCCTGACCAGCCTGCCGCAGGCCGCACAGGAAGGCCGCCAGCGCCGCGCCGCAGATCAGCAGCAGGGTCAGCAGAATCAGCAGAATTTTTGCTTTCAAGCCCATCCGCCGGGGCTTGGTCTCGGTATCTCTCATAGGGAGACCTCCTTTTCAGTTGCTCCCCTCTATCATAGCGAAAAGAGGCGGAAAAAGCAAGAGGAGGTCCGCACCAGTGGGAAAATCCTCCGACGCTCCGGCGGGGCGGCGGAAACATATGGCGCAGAGGCGGG
>OFFV01001859.1_pt1 | contig 11230 bp, 7 predicted proteins | sample 1521461 | NCBI WGS metagenome assembly OFFV01 (sample SAMEA3504120, study PRJEB24116) | mouse gut metagenome | biome: mouse gut; feature: mouse-associated habitat; material: faeces | place: Denmark | collected 2011 | reverse complement strand
GACTATTTCATAAGTGAAATTACTGATTGTACGCAACAGCAGAAAATTCCAGCCTATGCTAGGCTCGTTCCCCAGCGGCGGCAGACTTTCCTCCCGCGCATTATACTGACTGCGAAAATGAATTTCCGTACAGAGTACAGATGACCAGCCTCTTGTTTTAAGCCATTTGGTTTTCCGGCCTCTGGCAGACCGGCTCTGTTTTTTCTGCTCCATAAACCGTCTTTGGCGGCTTCGCGCCGGTTTCATTTTCCATCGCTTTCTTTAAGTTTTTCTGGGCAGTGGAAAGCATCAGCTTGATGCGGTTCAGCTGATTGACCTCGCTGGCGCCGGGATCATAGTCGATAGCAACAATATTGGAGAGGGGGTAATGCTTCCGCAGCTCCTTGATGACCCCTTTCCCTACGACATGGTTGGGCAGACAGCCGAAGGGCTGCGTGCAGACGATATTGTTTACTCCTCCATGGATCAGTTCAACCATTTCGCCGGTCAAAAACCAGCCTTCGCCCGTCTGGTTGCCGATGGAAACGATGGATTTGGCATAATCGACCAACTGATAAATGCTGACCGGCGGGTCGAAATGCCTGCTTTTTGCAAAAGCTTTCCGGGCAGTTGCGCGCAGCAGTTCGATCGTATTGATGCCGAGCCTGGAAATCACCGCATTTTTTTTGCTGGTGCCGAGTTCTTCAGCCTTATAGATCTGGTTGTAGAAACAGTAAAGCATGAAGTCCAGCAGATCGGGAACAACCGCTTCCGCCCCTTCCGATTCCAGCAGTTCCACCAGATGATTATTGGCGGCCGGGGCAAATTTGACGAGGATTTCGCCGACGATGCCCACTCGCGGTTTGGGTATTTCGGAAATAGGAATAGCGTCGAAATCTTCGATCATACGCCGGCACATCTTCTGAAAGGTAAACGGGTTCAAATGTCTGGATGATACGAAGTCCTGGCATTTTTTTAACCATTGGGCATGTACTTTTTCCACAGAACCGGGTTCGGTTTCGTAAGGGCGCATGCGGTAAATACAACGCATGAAAATGTCGCCGAATACCGCTCCATAAGCAGCACGGGTAAGCAGATCCGCATTCAGATGGAAGCCGGGGTTGCTTTCGATGCCCGACATATTAATGGAGATAACAGGGATCTGCGGCATTCCGGCTTTTTCCAACGCGCGCCTGATGAAGCCTACGTAGTTGGTGGCACGGCAGCCCCCGCCGGTCTGCGACATGATGACGGCTACTTTATTTAAATCGTATGTCCCGGAAAGGAGGGCGTCCATAATCTGCCCAACCACCATGAGAGAAGGGTAGCAAGCGTCATTATTAACATATTTCAGACCCACATCCACCGCCCGTTTGTTGTCGTTGGGCAATACCTGGAAGCGGTAGCCACAGGCGCGGAACGCCGGTTCCAGAACTTCGAAATGGATCGGCGACATTTGCGGGCAGAGTATCGTGTAGGTTTTGCGCATCTCTTCGGTAAAAGGAACCTTGGAGATAGAAGAAGGATGAATCTCCCGCTGCTGTTGCTTCCGTTCCCTGACACGGATAGCGGAAAGCAGGGAGCGGATGCGGATGCGCGCTGCGCCCAGGTTGCTGACTTCGTCGATTTTCAGGCAGGTATATATTTTCCCGGAACTGCTGAGGATATCGTTTACCTGGTCGGTGGTAACGGCGTCAAGGCCGCAGCCAAAAGAATTCAACTGTATCAGATCCAGATCGTCCCTCGTTTTGACATAGCTGGCTGCCGCATACAATCTGGAGTGGTACATCCACTGGTCGGAAACGATCAGCGGGCGTTCCGGTTCCGCCAGATGGGAAACGGAATCTTCCGTCAATACGGCGATGCCGTAGGAAGTGATCAGTTCCGGTATGCCGTGGTTGATTTCCGGATCGATATGATAAGGGCGGCCGGCAAGGACGATGCCGCGTTTCTTATTTTGTTCCATGTACTGTATGGTCTCTTCCCCTTTTTTTCGGATATCCTGTCGGGCATGATCCAGTTCTTCCCATGCGGCGCTGGCAGCGTCTATGATCTCCTGGGCAGGAAGCTCGGAAAATTCTTTGATAAGGGCTTCCGTAGCGGTCTTGATATCCCGGAAGGACATAAATGGATTCCGCAGCACGGCTTCGCCCCGGCCGATTTCCTCCATATTGTTTTTAATATTTTCAGAGTAGGAGGTGACAATCGGGCAGTTGTAATGATTGTTGGCCGCCTCGAATTCATTGCGTTCATAAAAGAGCGCGGGGTAGAAGATAAAGTCCACGCCTTCATGAATGAGCCAGCTCACATGTCCGTGGGCGAGCTTGGCCGGGTAACATTCGGATTCGCTTGGGATCGATTCGATGCCAAGCGAATAGATGTTATGGTTGGAAAGAGGAGAAAGTACGACCTGATATCCGAGTCTGGTGAAAAAAGTGAACCAGAACGGGTAATTCTCGTACATATTCAATACCCGGGGGATACCGACTCTCCCTCTTTTTGCCATGTCCGCGGGGAGAGGTTCGTATCCGAAGACTCTTTTTAATTTATACTCAAAAAGGTTGGGGATGCCGCTTTCGTTTTTTGCTTTTCCCAATCCCCGTTCACAGCGGTTGCCGGAAACGAACTGGCGTCCTCCGCTGAACTTATTGATCGTCAGCCGGCAGTTATTGGTGCAGCCTTTGCACTTTGCCATGCTTGTTTCAAACTGCAGGGAATTGATCTGGCCGATAGTAAGCATCGTAGTGGCGTATCCCTTGGCATAACGTTCCCTCGCAATCAGAGCGGCACCGAAAGCGCCCATGATTCCGGCAATATCCGGACGGATGGCTTCGCAGCCGGCGATTTTCTCAAAGCTTCGCAATACGGCGTCATTATAAAACGTGCCGCCTTGCACGACAATATTTTTTCCCAGTTCGGAAGCATCGGATACTTTGATCACTTTGAACAGGGCATTTTTAATTACGGAATAGGCCAGTCCTGCGGAAATATCCGCGACTTCTGCGCCTTCTTTTTGGGCTTGTTTTACTTTGGAATTCATAAATACAGTGCAGCGGGTGCCGAGATCGATCGGATGCTTGGCAAACAGGGCTGCGCCGGCAAAATCTTCCACGCTGTAATTCAGCGATTTTGCAAATGTTTCGATAAAAGAGCCGCAGCCGGACGAACATGCTTCATTGAGCTGCACGCTGTCTACGGTCTGGTTTTTAATTTTAATGCACTTCATATCCTGCCCGCCGATATCGAGGATGCAGTCCACGTCGGGGTCAAAGAAGGCGGCGGCATAATAATGGGCCACCGTTTCCACTTCGCCGTCATCCAGGAGAAAGGCGGACTTTAACAGCGCTTCTCCATAGCCTGTGGAACAGGAGCGCACGATATGTGCATGATCGGGAAGCAGGCGGTAAATTTCCTGGATGGAACGGATTGCCGTTTTTAAAGGGCTTCCATCGTTATTGCTGTAAAAAGAATACAGGAGGGAGCCGTCTTCCGCCACCAGGGCTACTTTGGTGGTCGTGCTGCCCGCATCGATGCCGAGGAAGCAGTCTCCCCGATAGGAATTCAGATCGGCAGTTTTCACATGATGCGCGCAGTGGCGCTCTTTGAACGCGTGGTATGCTCCCTCATCGGAAAACAGAGGTTCCATTCTTTCCACCTCGAATTCCATTTTGATTTCGGAGGAAAGTTTGGCAGTCATTTCCGCCATGGAATAACATACGTCTTCTTTGGCGTTCAGGGCGGAACCGATGGCTGCAAAAAGGTGTGAGTGTTCTGTTTTTATAATATGTTCTTCATCCAGTTTCAGCGTGCGGATGAAAGCTTCTTTTAATTCCGATAAAAAGTATAAAGGACCTCCCAGAAAAGCCACATGCCCGCGAATCGGCTTACCGCAGGCGAGTCCGGAGATCGTCTGGTTGACAACAGCCTGGAAAATGGATGCCGAAAGGTCCTCCTTGGTAGCGCCTTCATTGATCAGGGGCTGTATGTCGGATTTGGCGAATACACCGCAGCGGGCCGCAATCGTATAAAGGGATTGATAGCTTTTGGCATATTCGTTCAGGCCGGAAGCGTCGGTTTGCAGCAGAGAAGCCATTTGGTCGATAAAAGATCCGGTACCGCCGGCGCAAATACCGTTCATGCGCTGTTCCACGTTTCCGTCTTCGAAATAAATGATCTTGGCGTCTTCTCCGCCCAGTTCAATCGCTACATCCGTCTGTGGAGCGAATTCCTGGAGGGTGGAGGCGACGGCAATGACCTCCTGTACAAAAGGAACTTTCAAATGATTGGCGAGCGTCAGGCCGCCGGAACCGGTTATGACGGGGTGGAGTTCGATGCTGCCCAGCTTATCATATGCTTTTTGCAAAAGACCGGCCAACGTCTCCCTTATATTTGCATAATGCCGCTCATAATCGGAAAATAATATTTGATGGGCATCATTTAAGATTGCTATTTTTACAGTAGTTGAACCGATATCGATTCCCAGAGTGTAATGTAACTGATTCATAATATCCGCCCTTTCTTTTTTGATAAATTGCAGACCGCAGTTTTTCATTGTTGTCCGTAAAAAATGCCGGGAAAAAGAGGGGGTTATACCCAGATTCTTCCTATTATAATGTATGGCACAGCGACTCTGGACATACCTAGACATTATACGACACGATATTGCAAAAATCAATGAATCATTGCTAAGAATTTGTAAAGAATCATTGAAAAGTGTTAAAAAATTATGACTTGCCATAGAAACAGCAAGTAGTTTATTTACTTTTAAATAAGGGAATGTTAGAATATATTCACGTGTTTGTTATAGCATGCTTTAAAAAAGTATGCCAAAGAAACTTCTGTCGTGGAGGAAGAGTGGAAGATGAGTAATTTTGAAAGAAAATTCGGTAAATATGCGATTAGAAATATTTCGATGGTGCTGATCATGTGCTATGCGCTGGGGTATGCGATAGAGCTGTTAATGCCAGGGCTTTTGTATTATTTGACATTGAATCCCTACGCGGTTCTTCATGGGCAGATATGGAGGCTCGTTACGTGGGTGCTGATACCGCCGGAAACATCCAATCTGTTTTTTACATTGCTTATGCTTTATTTTTATTATTCGCTTGGAACGACGCTGGAAAGAACATGGGGAACATACCGATATAACGTATACCTGCTTTCAGGAATGCTTTTTACCATCGTTGGAAGTTTTCTTTTGATGGGATACTGCATTATTTTCCAGACCGGTACAATCGCGCAATATGGCGGGGCGAACATTTTTTTCAGTGTGGTGTCGTTATATTTCAGTACTTATTATATAAATATGTCTATTTTTCTTGCCTTTGCGGCCACTTTTCCCGAAGTACAGGTATATTTAATGTTTATTATACCGATTAAAGTGAAAGTGATGGGAATTATTTACGGGATATTGTTGGTGGTAGGATTTATCCAGGGAAATGTTTACAACCGTTTTGCCATGGCGGCTTCTTTGCTCAATTTCATCGTTTTCTGGGCGACCAGCCGGAGCCATATCCATATGTCGCCGAAGCAGGTAAAGCGGCGGCAGGAATTCCGGCGCGAAGTAAAACGGAATACGGGGGAAACAAAGCATAAATGCGCGGTCTGCGGGAGGACGGAAGCGGACAGCCCGGACTTGGAATTCCGTTATTGTTCCAAGTGCGAAGGGAATTATGAATATTGCCAGGAGCATTTATTTACCCATCAGCATGTGAAATATTAATCGATACAGGAAAAGAATGGAGCTGGCATGAACAGGGAACTATTATTTGTGAAAGCGTTGGAAGAAGTGAAGAAACTGGCCAGAAGGCAAAGCAGCAGTTACGGCAGCGGCAATAGGTACGGCAGCTATATTTCCAGGGAACAGTTGGAGGAAGCGTTTTCGGAACTCGGGCTGGATGAGGAACAGCTGGCCCTGGTGGCCGATTATTTGGAAAAGCATAAAATCGGTATTGACGAACCGCCTGAGCCGGGGGATGTTTTTACCGGGGAGGAAATGAATTATCTGGAAACCTATCTGGAAGAACTGAAAGAGATCAGGGAGGCCTCTCAAGGGGAAAGAGAAGCAGTAACGATTTCTGCGATGGCAGGAGAGAAACAGGCACAGGCAAGGCTGGTGGAAATCTGGCTGCCCGAAGTGGTGGAGATCGCCAAATTATACGGCGGACAGGGAGTCGGACTGGAAGACCTGATAGGGGAAGGAAATGTGGCGGTGGCGACGGGAGTTACCATGCTGGGTTGTCTGGAATATCCGCAGGAGGCGGAAGGAATGCTCGGCAAGATGATTATGGATGCCATGGAAGACCATATCAGCGACAGCCTGGCGGCATCGGAATCGAACCAGAGGATAGCCGATAAAGTAAACCTGGTGGCTGGACAGGCAAGAGAACTGGCGGAACTGTTGAAAAGAAAGGTGACGGTCAGGGAACTGGCACAGGAGACGGCGCTTTCGGAGGATGAAATCAGGGAAGCGGTTCGCATGAGCGGGAATCAAATGGAAGATATCGAAACGGATAAGGAATGACATGGAAAATACGGAAAACATAGAAAAAGAAACAATGCTCCAGGATCGGGATTTTAAATATATTTTGCAGGATACAGGGGCAATTTATGTGGGAGCGAGATACAGCTACGGGGAGTTGCTAGAGGAAGAAATGGCGGCATTTAAGTTGAAAACCATTATCTCCCATTATATTTTGAAGGATGTGGATGCCTCAACGACTTTGGAAAGTCATTTTTATTATATGACGGAGGACAGTTTTGCGTATCAGACTTTCCGGGAATTGAAGGTCAAAGTCAGGGTCAGCGCTTGGGAAGAAAAAAAGGGATTGGCCGGAAAAATGAAAAGACGGTATAAAGACAAGATTTATACGCTGAAAGAACTGGCAGAACTGAATCTGGCCAGAAAGAAACAGGCAGGAATGATAATTCGGGAAATTATTTTTTCCAAACTCGGTGTCATGACGTTTACGGTGTGAATGCCGGGTGACGGAAGAAAGGGAAAATGAAAATGGAAAAGAGGGACAAGGGATGGAGCAAATAATACAAATGGAACAAAAAATCAAAGGGCTGGGGAGTTATGAGATATTGGAGTCCAGGCAGGTGCCTGATTTGAATTCTTATGGTTTTCTTTTGCGCCACAAAAAAACCGGTGCCAGGCTGACTCTGCTTTCTAATGATGACAACAATAAAGTTTTTTATATTGGATTCCGCACGCCGCCCGAAGACAGCACGGGAGTGGCTCATATTATCGAGCATACGGTTCTATGCGGTTCTAAAAATTTTCCGGTGAAAGATCCTTTTATCGAACTGGCAAAAGGCTCTTTGAACACTTTTTTAAATGCCATGACCTATCCGGACAAAACGGTATATCCGGTAGCAAGCTGCAATGACAAGGATTTTCAGAATTTGATGCATGTTTATCTGGACGCGGTTTTCTATCCGAATATCTATAAGGAGAAGAAAATATTTATGCAGGAAGGCTGGCATTATGATCTGGCGGATATGGAAGACGATCTGACGATCAACGGGGTGGTCTATAACGAAATGAAAGGGGCATTTTCTTCGCCGGACGACGTGCTGGACAGGGAAGTGCTGAATTCCTTATTCCCGGATACCGCTTATGGCACGGAATCGGGAGGGGATCCTGATGTGATTCCGGATCTGACCTATGAGGCTTTTTTGGATTTCCATAAAAAATATTATCATCCATCCAACAGTTATATTTATCTGTATGGCGATATGGACATGGCTGAAAAACTGGAATTTATCGATAAGGAATATCTGTCGGGTTTCGATGCGCTCGCGGTAGATTCGGCGATACGGGTGCAGGAAGGGTTTGCAGCGCCAAGAGAAATGAGAAAAGAGTATTCGATCATGGAAGATGAGTCGGAAAAGGGGAATACTTATCTGGCTTATAATGCGGTGATCGGGGATAATCTGGACAGGAAGTTATACATCGCTTTTCAGATATTGGATTATGCCCTTTGTTCGGCGCCGGGCGCTCCGCTGAAAGAGGCGCTGATCCGGCAGGGAATCGGGAAAGAGATATACAGTACTTATGATAACGGCGTGATGCAGCCCTATTTTTCCATCGTGGCAAAGGGAGCGGAGGAAGATCAGAAAGAAGAGTTTATCCGCGTCATCGAGGGCGTATTGAAGGAACAGGCGGAACAGGGTATTGACAGAAAGGCGCTGCGGGCAGGATTGAATTATTTTGAATTCAAATACAGGGAGTCCGATTTCGGCAGTTATCCCAAGGGACTGATCCTTGGGCTGCAGACCTTGGACAGCTGGCTGTATGATGATGAAAAACCGTTCCTCCATGTGGAAGCCAATGAAACTTTTGGAACATTGAAGAAAGAAGTGGAAAGCGGTTATTTTGAGGATTTGATTCGGACACACCTGCTGGACAACGGACACAAATCCATACTCGTTCTCGCCCCGTCGAAAGGAATGACGGCCAGAAAGGACGCGGCTCTGCAAAAGAAATTGCAGGAATGGAAGGAATCGCTGGGCAGGGAAGAGCTGGAGGAGATGATCAGGCAGACAAAAGAGCTGGAGCAATACCAGGAGGAACCGAACAGCAAAGAGGCATTGCAAAAGATTCCCTTGTTGAAACGGGAAGATATTAAAAAAGAAGCGGAAAAATATGTAAATGAAGAACATGATATGGCCGGCGGCACATTGGTTTTGGAACACGATATTTATACGAACGGAATCGCCTATCTGCGCTTTATGTTCGATATCGGCCAGATACCGGCAGAACTTTTCCCTTATATCGGCGTGCTGAAAAATGTATTGGGCATGGTGGATACGGAAAATTATGCGTATGGGGATTTGTATCATGAGACGAATATAAAGACTGGCGGCATCAGTATCGTGGCCAACACTTATATTGATTCCCAGAATATGCCGGAATATAAAGTCATGCTGGAAATAAAAGCGAAGACGCTTTATGAAAATATAGGAGAGGCTTTCCGCCTGGTGGAAGAGATCGTTCTGCGTTCCAGGTTCGGGGATCAGAAAAGGCTGTACGATGTCATTGCGGAACTCCGGTCGCGGATGCAGGCTTCCATGATGTCCGCGGGACATTCCCTGGCGGCGGTGCGGGCGCTTTCCTATATATCGCCGACGGCAGCAGTGGCGGGGCAGATTAGCGGAATTCCGCAATATCGCTTGCTGGAAAAACTGTCGGAGCGGTTTGAAGAGGAAAAAGAAGATCTGGTGGAAAAATTGAATACTCTTGTCCAATGCATTTTCCGCCCCGAAAATTTTATGCTGGATTATACGGGAGAGAAAAAGGGCATCGGGGGAATAGAGCCTCTCGTCCGGTCATTTAAGGAAAAACTGTTTACGGTTCCCGTGGAAAAGGAAAAGTATCGGCCGGAACTGTCGAAGAAAAATGAAGGCTATCTGACTTCCGCCCAGGTACAGTATGTATGCCGGGCCGGGAATTTTATCGGCAAGGGCCTTTCTTATACGGGAGCTTTGAAAGTATTGAAAGTGATGATGGGATATGATTATCTCTGGAACAGGGTAAGGGTAAAAGGCGGAGCTTACGGCTGTATGTGCAGTTTTGGCAAGTCGGGGGACAGTTATTTTGTTTCTTATAGGGACCCCAACCTGGAAAAGACCGTGGAAGTGTATGAAAAGGCGGCGGAATACATTGAAGGATTTGAGGCGGATGAACGGACGATGACGCAGTTTGTCATCGGGGCGGTCAGCGATATGGATGTGCCGATGACGCCCGCTGCCAAGGGGCTGTATTCCCTGACCGGGTATATGACAAAGCTTCCCTTTGCGAGCGTACAGAAGGAAAGGGATGAACTGCTGGGAACGACGCCCGGGGCGATCCGTGCGCTTGCCGGGCATATAAGGGCATTTATGGAAGAAGACTGCTTCTGCGTGGTAGGCAGCGAGGAAAAACTAAAAGATAAGAGCGGAATGTTTGAAAAACTGGAGCCATTGTTCCATTAAGAAAAAGGAGAAAATATTGAAGCATAATTTTAAATCGGGATTTGTCACTTTGATCGGAAGGCCGAATGTGGGAAAATCTACATTGATGAATCATTTGATCGGGCAGAAGATTGCCATTACGAGCCATCGACCCCAGACGACCCGCAACCGGATACAGACGGTATATACTTCGGAGGAAGGGCAGATCGTGTTTGTGGATACGCCTGGCATCCACAAGGCAAAAAATAAATTAGGAAATTATATGGTGCGTATTGCGGAGCGCACATTGACGGAAGTAGACGTGGTCTTATGGCTGGTGGAACCGACAACGTTTATCGGCGCCGGGGAAAAGCATATTTTGGAACAGCTGAAAAAGGTGAAGACCCCCGTAATCTTAGTAATCAATAAAACGGATAAGGTAAAAAAAGAAGAGGTGCTGACCTTTATCGACGCGTACCGGAAAGAAATGGAATTTTCGGAAATTGTTCCCGTATCGGCATTGAAGGGAGATAACACGGATGTGCTGATCTCCTGCATTATGAAATATCTTCCTTATGGGGAACCTTTTTACGATGAGGATACGGTGACGGACCAGCCGGAGCGCCAGATCGTAGCGGAGCTGATTCGGGAAAAAGCGTTACGCCTTCTCTCTGATGAGATCCCCCATGGCATCGCGGTGGCGGTGGATCAGATGAAACTGCGTCATAACAATAAAAATTTATATGATATTGACGCCACGATTATCTGTGAGAGGGATTCCCATAAGGGGATCATCATAGGCAAAGGAGGCCAGATGCTGAAAAAAATCGGCATGGCGGCACGGCGGGAGATAGAGGAAATGCTGGAGATGCAGGTCAATCTGAAATTGTTCGTCAAAGTGAAAAAAGACTGGCGGGACAATGAGTACCTCCTGAAAAATTTCGGCTATCATCCGAAAGATATTTCAGGTTCCTGAAACACGAATATAAAATCCGAAAATGCAGACTCTAAGTATGGAACAGGAATGATATCATACGGAGGATGCGGAAATGGAAGAGAAATACTGGAAGCAATTTGAAAGCAGCGGCAGGATTGAGGATTATCTGTCCTTTGCGTCCCATAACAGGCAGGATGAGGCAAATGTGACGGAACAGACGGGAACAGGCAGCGATGCAGGAATATATTTGGGTGAAGGGAATTGTACTGAAGCAGACCCCGGTGGGGGAATATGACAGACATATCTGTCTTCTGACCAGGGAGAGGGGGAAGGTGTCGGCTTTTGCCAGAGGGGCAAGAAAGCCCGGAAACCGTCTGG
>OFFV01001856.1_pt1 | contig 11245 bp, 6 predicted proteins | sample 1521461 | NCBI WGS metagenome assembly OFFV01 (sample SAMEA3504120, study PRJEB24116) | mouse gut metagenome | biome: mouse gut; feature: mouse-associated habitat; material: faeces | place: Denmark | collected 2011 | reverse complement strand
AACTCAGACAGGGCGGCAGCCGCAAGCCCTCTGTGCCGGTACTCCGGAATGGTGCAAAGAGGCTCCATATACGCCAATTTATTCTCCGGTGTCCACCACATTCCCGCAAAACAGGCGTATTCCCCTGCTTCGTCAGCAATGGCCACTGCAAGTTCCGCGGTTGCATGGGGCGCCGTAAAAATAAGATAATTAGACTGCTCACCCTGATGATCCCACACGCCCTCCTCCGGCTCATGGTCAAATCCCTTCCAACAGCATTTGCCTATTTTGCCCATGTCCAGTTCTTTCGGTTCCACAAAATGAAAGCCTTCCGGCAAAGGATAATCCAGCACATCCGCAAAGTCAAATTCCATATCCCAGCTTTCTGATTCCTGATAATACCCCGACTGTTTTGCGGCCTGCAGCAATGCACCTTGTCCACTCGACAGGTTGATGCTTATTCCTTCCCCTTTATGGGTCATATTTTTGTCTGCATATGATATCATCTCCGGCGCCAGTTCCTCATATCCGGGTTTCAGGCAGAAATAAATGTCTGTCACCGGATTTTCATAAAAGCAGAACGCCACGATTTCTCCATTGCATTCCCAGATGCGGTTTTTGTAAGAATAGGAGATATCCATCCAGTAAGAAAATGATGCGTATGCGTATTCAAAAAAGGGGGCTGGTACACCATTTCTCCAGCCCCTCTCATAAATTTCAAGCAAAAAATGATAGATTCTTTCGCAGTCTGCTAAAATACGAAATGGTCTTTGTGTAATACTCTTCCTGCCTTTATGTACATTCAAAGTCTGCGTCCTCCTTTGCTTTATTAAACAAAATTAACCACCCTATTAGTTTAGGTGATTGCTTAAAAGGCTATCTTCTTTTCTGCATAATCCCCATCTGTACAAGATTTCAATTTCTTGTTCTGCATAAATTACCGATAAACTGAAAGTTAACGTACTCTCACGGTATTTGTAAGAACAAATCCTACTTTTTTGTACAGCATGAAAGCTTTATCATTCCATTTAGCAACATGTAGCATAATAGGCTCATTACTAATTTGGCGAATATGGTTCATTCCCCATAATAAAAGTTGTTTTCCATATCCCCTGTTTTGAAATTCCTTATTGACGATCAAATCGTCTATTTCATTTCCATAACAGGCAATAGAACCAATAATTTCTTCCCCACTTACAAGCAGGAAAATATCCTTACTTTTTTCACCGATTTGTTTATAATCACTCAAAAAGTTATATGGCTCAATATCAAGAGATTTTCGCATTTCATAAAAGCAGGCATTATATATTTTCATGTATTGTTGAAAATACTTTTGCTCAAAAGGAATACACGAAACACTATTTTTCCCAATATCGTCTTTTACATATTTCATTTCATATGCCATTATTTCCATACTGTAATCTTCCCCGCAAATCCCGATTTGTCTTATTGCATCATTTTACTATACTCAGAGCAATCACACAATCAAAATCTTAAACAGTTTTTTATCCAAGTTTTCCCTCAATGCGAAAGCAAAACTATTTAGTTACACCTTGCAGATGATGTGTCGGAAAGCCCCTTTCTATCAGTATTTTTCACAAGTAACAATCCTTCAAGTTCCATCTTCCGCAGTTGAGAAAACGGAAACCTTGTGAATGATGAAGTTTCCGCTTTTAATTCATATCTATAATAATGAACTATTCATCAAATAAATCCGCATGTGTACCCGTGTATTTTATTGAACCAGCAGTTTGCTATGTTCATTTTCATATCCTTATCTAAACCGAAAGTTATCTGTCCGTCCAATTGTCGAATCTCTCCGATATTTGAGGATCATATAGCGGGCAACCAAAATCGATTAAAATGTCCATCAAAGAATTCATATCACTTTCCTGCATACTATAACAATCAAACCTTACAGCTTGAGAAGTGGCAAAAATTTCAAAAGAGCCTTTTCCTTCTTTCTCATACTGATTATCGCTCAACTTCGTCCAGTCTGAAAAGGCATCGGAAATTTTTTTGAGTATTTCTTCTATCGGAAGGTTTTCCAATATGTCTACAGTCTCACCATCACAGCATGCTAACTCGTAGATTTTCTGATTATTGTGAGCGGCTCCTTCTTTGTATTTCCAAAAATTCAAATCATAACTCATGATCATAGCCTCCTGTCTTGCAAATCTTGATTTATATTGCTTATCTCATTTTACTCTATATGGAGCAAGTTCTCAATATAAAACAATCCTCCGCTTCCCTTGTAACAGATAATTCATGTTTTACTGCCGCCCGCTAAGGAGCGGCAGCATATAACCTTTCACTATGCCATAAGCGCCGCGATATATGCGTTTTCAAGGTTTCCATTCGGGATATGCACCCATACCCTTGTGTTCGGTTCCGGCTTAAGCCCTATCCCATCGTTTACAAGGTATTCCCCTCCTTCTATCTGCACCTTGTATTTCAGCTTCCTGCCATGCATTTTCGTCCCTGTGACAACTGCCATCTTGTCATTGTTTATTACTTTCTCCAGTTTTTTATTGATAATCATTTCTATGCTGTCAATTATAAACTTATTTGTGTCAAACATAATCTATCTCCTATTTATATATTGGTATGTCTCGCGAGGGAGTTCCCTGAGTTCCCTCATCAATTGTGCTGCCGTACTTTCATTCGTAACATTCGGCAGACTTACGTTGTAGGTATTGTTCTGAATCTGATGGTAATTGTTATTATTAATTATTTCAGCAATCCGATCCATGGATTCAGCGGCCTGGAACATAGCATTTGTCGGCATAAGGAACGCATCCCTGTTGTTCTTGAAAAACTCGTCAAATTTCTTTGCCATCCAGTATTCCTTGTCGCCCGGGTTCAGAGGCCTTAATTCCGTTCCGTCAGCAAGAATTATCGTTCCGTCATTATATGCATTGCCAAGCTCCTCACCCTCATTGTTCATGATGCGCTTCGTCTGCTCTTCATTAAAGATCACGGTGCCTTTCGGCAGGTCACTCATAACCGGCTCCGTGGTTAGTTCTGTTTTTCCGTTGGGATATACCGTCAGTTCAGGCTGCCCGTATTCGCTTCGCAGGGCATTCTTTTCATCATGCGGCAGCCCTTTATAGCCTGTTATTGGAAGGCTTTTTGTTTCTGTAGTGCCATTTGCAAAAGCATTCCCTACGGTTCCATTATACCCGCCTCTTGAATGTCCGCCTCCGCCATGATTGCCCGCACCCACAGAAATAGAGGATTCTGAAGCTTTTTTCGCCAGATTATCCAATGCCTGTGCGGCAGCCTCGCATTTCTCCTGTATGATCCTTGCCATTTCTGATACAAGCTCGATAATCTTGTCGCATACGGTCTGGACGGAGTTGTCGCCGTCCGTCGCAAAGTCGTTGAATGCCTTCAGCCATGGGTCTTCCAGTCTTGCAGCCACTTCCTCGCCGCCTGTCTGCATGATGCCTATGATGCTGCCGTCATTCCCGCCGGATTCAGAACTTCCTTCTTTGCTTCCTGGTTTTCGGTTTGCTCTGCCGTCCTTGTTATCCCCGTCACCGCCGCCTACTCCTATGATCTCTGCGAGGCGGGTCTGTAATTCCTCCCATGCAGGGATATATTCCTCAGTGATAACGCGGATTTGTTCTGCGAAGGAATCATTCCCGATATCCAATGCTTTCTGAAGGTTGTCCATCTGTTCGTCAATCGTTGTAACCGCTTCCGAAATGGCAGAGGCAAGCCCCATAAAGCCAGTGCCTGTCTGGACTCCCATTCCTTCCCCGTCCGTCGTTGCAGTGCCATCCATGCCGGACGCGGATGCAGAGCCGATGATGGAAGAGAAGTCTATGTTTTTGAACTCGCCGCATTTTGATGCGATTTCGCCGAATGCCTGTGCGATGTCCCTCAGCTTCTGTGCATATCCTTCATCGCCAATTTCCGGGAACTTAATGCTGCTTAACAATGCAATCAGTTCGCTGATCAGGGTTTTCAGGCTCCCGAGTTCCTTATTCAGCGGCGTTATGCTCTGGGATGTGGTGCTGACGCTTTTCTGAATACTGCCTACCGCAGCAGATGCTTCGCCAGCACTTGCGGAGAGGGCGTTTACGGATCCCCCTATGCCGTCAACGCTGGATTCCAGCCCTTCCATTTTGACAGCCCCCAGCTCTTCAAATGCGCCCCTTGTCGCGTCAAGGTAGCTGATGGACTGCGTGCTGATGCCGGACAGCCTGGACAGCTGGTCCAATACGCCCTCATTCCCACGGTTCATGTCGGCAAGGATGCCAATATATGCCGTTTTCAGCTTTTCAAATTCTTCCTGGGAACCGCCCAGCAGGGCATCCATGTTGATGCCGAGTTCGGCAAGGGCCGCTTCCATCTGCGCATTTTCTAACAGGTCTGTCAGTTCCTCGAACTGTGATTTATAGTCCTCCAGCCCTTTGACCATGGCATCGTAATGCCTTTCCGTATCGGCAATCAGTTGGTCGTAGTATTGGTTAATCTGTTCTGCATCTTTTTCCAGCAGGTCGATTCTTTCCTGAAGAATCTCTTTCTCGTCTTCCAGCCGATCGATTTCCTTCTCGATTTTGGCGATGTCGATTTCCAGCTTCGCGTCCTCGACTTCCTGTCTTGCGTCGCGGATTCCTGACGTGTCGGCTTCGTACACCATCTGACCGTCCTTATAGACGTTTACGGTCTTTTGGTTCTGCATACGCTGGAGGTCATATTCTGCCTTCTGTAAGTCGATAGCGCGCTTACGTTCCTCGTTGGCATCCTGCATCGCTTGGATTTCTTTTTCTTTGGCATCTATCTGCTTCTCGATGCCCTCTATTTCGTTTTCATACTGTTCCTTCTGTGCCTCTATAGCTTCCAAGGTTGCATCCCGCTCTGCTTCCAGCCTGGATACGGAGGCATCCTTTTCGGCATTGACTGCGTCTATGCGCTGGTCAATCTGCTTCGTGATGTAGCTGAATGCGGACTCATAGAGGGATTTCATGCCATCAAGGTATTGATGTTCGTATTTTTTGTATTCTTTTAAATATTTCTCTTTATCACGGAAATATTTGACATAGAGCCGCCTTAAGGCATCGAGGTATTGTTTTTCCGTGGCTTTTCCACGGTCTTTGAGGTCGTCAAGGTCTTTTAATTCCTTTTCAAATGCTTCCAGGTATGTATCTGCGGCTTCCTTGCCCGCGCTTCCTGCTGACCTGGAACCGCCGCCTATATTGCCAAAATCAATATGCACATTATTTACGGCATTGTTTACTTCGTCTACAAGCATCTGGTAATCGCTGTCCGTGAATGACGTATGTGCCTTTGCATTCTGGTCTTCCATATGTGCGATTTTTGTGGCGATTGCAGTCTGCCCGTATGCGGTGGCAAGTTCCTTCAGCTTTTCTATCTTCCCGCTTACATCAAGCCCCTGTGCATTGAACACCTGTTCTGCGGCAACTAATTGGAAAAGGTAAGTTCTAGCAACGGCAGTAGCGCCGGCATGCTCCAGGAATTCGGCTGCGTCATCCGCAGTGATATCTGCAAGTTCCTTCCCGGTTTCCGCAAGCAGCTGTTCCTTCAGTGCAAGCCCTTCCATCCTGGCGGTTAATGACTCATATGCTATCTCGTCCGCATTGGCAATGCCCATGGATTCCAGCATGGATGTGACAAGCTGCATGGTATTTTCATCCATGTTGTCAATAACATTTGTACTGTTAAGAACGGAAGTCGCAAAAGAATCGAATGCTTTCTGTACTTGATCAGCGGTGGAAGATGTGTCTGTCACCACCCTTGCAAGGTTTTCAAAGGAAGAGTAATCTATATTGATACCAAGTTCTTTATTTTCATTTAGTTCGTCCAATTTGGATTTGATGGAATCCAGCATGGAGATATCTACATTTTCAAGTGTAAAGCCATCACTAGTAAATATGTCCTGGTATGCTGATTTCAGCGAATCGAAGGTTGGTTTGAGCTGTGTGTTTAACTGGTCGATTGTGTCGGTGATGGATAGGGCAGCGGCATATCCATCCTCCTGCTGTGAATCTTGAACTTCCCCCTGTACATATCCCAAACGGACTAATGCATCTATCAGTTCGTCCACATTCACCTTATATCCGGCGGCAGCTTCTTTCAGTTTGTCAAACGAGCTATTTTCACCTTCATTCCCATCCAATGCCTGCAAATCTATGCTGTCAAGCCCTTCCAGATCATTGGCCAGTTTCTGAAGCCCGCTGTCTGTTTTCAATGCTTCATTAAATTTAAGCAGTCTCGTGTCAGCCTGTCCGAACACATCGTCAAACAGTACAGAATATTTCCCCCATTCTTCTTCATTGCCTTGTATGGAGTCTTTTATTGCATCCAGATTTTCTTTTGCTTTTGCAACATTCTGGTCATCATACGGGTTTTCTGATCTTAATACAGCCTCATTATATGCTTCTGCTGCTTTTAATGCTTCGCCGTATGCTTTAGACTTATCATCATCCGAAACGATTTCAGCAGCTAAAGCATTTTTATATGTACCACCATAATTTTCAATCGTTTCTTTTGCTTTGTTCAAAGAGTCCGATGACATATCCCGCACATCATCAAACATATGCTCGTCGCCAAGTTCTTTTGCTTTATTACGCAGATCATTCTCAAAAGCATTGATAGTATCATAGGCGGACTGTGCATCTGCATTCAGATGTATAGAGAACTGTGCATAGCTGCCATCCCCGAGTTCATCCAGCAGGGTAACGCCCTGTTCCCTATACTTTTCCGCAATCTCCTTTAATGCCGCCCCTTTGTCTGTATATGCAGACATACCAGTCAGGCTGAGGTTGTAATGGCGGTCTTTTGTCATTTCCTTTTCAGCCTTGTCAATTCCTTCTTTATTTTCATTCAGGAATTTTTGTGCTGTTTCCTTGTTTAAGGCTTTGATTGCTTCTGTCTGGTCTTTATACGCATCTGTTACAAGGTTGATCGCACCATATTCATCGCCGAACTTGTCATTCAATTCTGTCTGCAAATCCAGTAATTGCTTCTTAATATTATATGTTTCTTCCTCGTTTCCTTTTGCCCTGATAAGGGCTTTATGAAGTTCTTCATATCTGGAAGCGTAATCCTCAATGGAAGATGCTGATTCTTTATATGCGTTTGCGGCTTCTTGTGTGGATTGGATCAACTCTTCATTGCTTTGTTTAATCCCATTTATAATAGAAGAACCTATGCTCCATGCAGTAGATACCGCCGCAAATATAATACTTGCCTTTTGAAGTGCAGACATAGCTGCCCATGTTGCTTTTACAGAAGCAGTAAGTCCAGTGAACGCACCTTTTAAAGTATTTACAGAAGTTGCATTGGCTGTATTCGCTGCTGTATTTGCATCCGTGGCAGCGATTAATCCCATTTTTTCAAGTTTGTTTAATGCTTCCTCTTCCGTAAGATTATGCTGTTGAAGTATTAAAACTTTATTTTGCAATGAAAGTTTTTCTTGTGAAAGCAATAACCTTAAATTTTTCTCTGTTAGGCTTTGTGTAGTTTCTCCAATTTCTACTAATGGCTTAGTTCTCAATATATCATCAACCGGCAAACCTTTAACCTGTTGAATCGCATTACCCAGCGTTTTCATTTGTGTAATCGTTCCAGCAACAGCACCGCCAATGGCAGAAATGCCTTGACCGACTTTCAATGTTGCAATGGCTATCAGGCTATGTTTTAATAAGTCCGTCTTATTAACAAGGTCAAGTACAGCCGTTCCCAAATCAGCCGCACGGGAAATCATATCCCCATTTATAAAAGTGGAATATGTCTCAACTAACTTCGCTTGGAACTGCTGCAAATGAGCCTCTGTACTCCCAAGGTATGCATTATACTCCCTTTGAGCCGATCCAGCCGCATTAAGGCTATTCTGTAAAATTTTTTCTGCCTCTGTCATGTTATTCAGCGTTGCACTGATTGCCGATGCACGATCCTTTCCAGCTATCAGCTCCAGAAGCGCGCTTGCATCCGTATCCGACATATCCTTATATACTTTTGAAATATCAAGGAAAATGTCATAAATACTCCTGAATGTCTCACCATCAGCCTCAAGAATTTTTACGCCGCCAGTACCATTTATATTAGTCAGCCCTTCAATTTTTTCTGCTAATTTAGAAGTTGCAGTATACACCCCCTCCGTTTCCTCATTCATCATCGCTAATTCCGACGTGCATCCGCGAATCCTTAATGCAGCAGTACGAAGACCTAATGCTAAAGCATCTGCATCCTGATATTGCCTATTACCAGCCGCTAATAATGCAATAAATTCATCGGCACTTGTATTACTATCCGCAAGTACAGAGCCAACTTTTTGCACACCCTGGGCAATTTCTGAAGTTGTGATACTCGCTGTATTGCCAATTTCATTATACTTATCAATTAATGCCTGGGCTTTATCTACAACATCCGTATATCCGTCTACAACATCATAAGCCTGTACACCAGAAATAATTGCCTTTGCGGAATCAGATGCGGACATGTCACCTACGTTGCTTAATATAGTTGATTTCTCTGTCAGTGCATCGCTTGTAGGTAAATTATATCCCGACTTGGAAAATTCTGTTGCCCCTTCAATCAATGCTTTCTGTGTAGTTGCTAATTCCTGTGCATTTTTGTTGCACTTTGATAAATAATCGGCATAGTCATTTCGGTTTAACTCATCGTTTACTTTTACAAGGTCAGTATATACTTTGTCAAGGACAATCGTTGTGGAAACTGCCTGTTTTGCCTGCACAAATATTGTCCTGATAACACTGGCAGCGGAAAACAGCTCTTTAGCCCTGTCAATTAGCTTCCTCCACTTCTGGCCAGTGGATTCCGCTGCCAGCCCGTTTGCTTTTAATTCACTCGTAAATGCTGAGATTTGTGTTCTAACTTCTTGTAATTGTGTTTTATCAGAAATAGAATATGCTGAATTCAATAGATTTTCGTACTTCTGGGAAGACGATATATTGGAAAATAATTTTGAATATTTTTGCCCAATATAAAGAATATCATTAACCGCTTTTTCCTTGCGCACTTCAATATCCAAAGTGATTGATGCTTTGTCTGCATACCGTTGTGCCATCTTCGCCGTTGATATAACAGAACTGATTACATTTTGGGAAGCCCCTTTCTCTACATTTACCCTTAATTGTAATTCTGTAAGATTTTTCTGTAGTTGCCCGATTTCATTTAACAGCTTATTTCTTGTGTCCTTATCCGTTTTCAGTTTTGTACCGACTTGGACATATAAATTATTCAACTGCTTTAAACTTTCCCTTAACTGCTTTTTAGAAAGTGCCGTTGCCAGTTTGGCAATCACTTTTACAGAAAGGGTATTGTCAATCCCTTTCAAATCATTTTTTAATTGTGCCTTTGACAGTTGTTTATCCAAGGCCGCAATTATATTCAACGTAAAATCATTATTGCTCAATAAATTTTCCTCCTTTTTCGCATACAAAAAGACAGTCCACCTATTGAAACTGTCTTATATTATGTTCCCTATATTTAGTTTTGAATTTTGCCTAGAATTTAGCACCGCACGTATCGCATTTGTATGTCTTGCTCACATGTCCTGCCGATAAAACACCGAATGCCAGTGCTGATGCTGCCTTGTTTGTCAAGCTGATTTTATGTATTTTTGTTGATGAACAAATGGGACACTTAGGGATATTTTCATAGCCCTTCACCCACACATCACGCTTTCTTGGATCAACCCAGCTTTCAGGACGTTTAGAAAGAATGTGGTTTTTTAGTTCCTTTTTGCAATTACTACATCTGGCATATCCTCCAGGATGTAATAAAAGAAAATCTCCTATTTTAGAAATTGGATATGACGTTCCAGAAAGATGTCCACAAGTAGTACACGTTATCCCTAGACCACCCATATCACTTTCATCTAATGTTCCCGGCTCCCGTATACTATACCACCAAAAGTCAATCTTATCTTCATCAAATGAATCATTCTCACCTAATTTAACACCTTCGCCAAAACTAAGCTTTTCATTAAATTTTATGCTTTCTTCTTCATCCTGACTCCAAAGCGGCTTTCCACATACCGGGCATGTTTCCATATCCTTGACTGCATTATATAAAAACGATGTACCGCACGATTCACATACCACTTTTGCCATACCACCAATCCCCCATCTTTCCTTCTTACTATTTAGCTACAATTATACCACCACCATTCTATCATAACAATAGGATTACATCAAAACCAGAAAATACGTTCGGTTATATTCCTATTCTGCTTCTTGCAGTTCCTTTACCATATAATTCTCCTCCATGCTATCACATTTTCCACTTTCCACCGCATTTTCAAACACTCCCATCATAACTTTATAAGCATTTTGGAAAAACCCTTTCTTCTGAAGCATATTATTACAAAATATCTTCTTATCTATATCTGACAGACTGTCATATGCCTGTCCCATAGAATCCAATATATCAAAACTTTGTTTCCCCATACTCTGTAACACAGATTCCGTATGAAGGGATATTAAAGCAATCGCCTTGTTAGTATACTCATGAGATACCGCAAAGAGATCATTAATATATTTCTCGTATGCTTCTTTGCTTGAAAGTATATCATACAATTCTATAAACTTATAATTTGCCAAGATATTCATTTGCTGTTCTGGCTTCAAATTCCTTATTGCGTCATAAATATGATTTAGTTCAATATCACTGTTTGTCTGCTTTTTCTTCGTAATTACTACCTCCATATTTCTATTTTCTCTATTCGGTTTTTTCAATATTCAGTTGTAATTGTTTTTAATTTGATTTTTGCGACTTGATTAATTTGCCGCTTTGAATGATATTAGATTTAATTGAATTATATATGTTTGATTGGTTAATGTGTTACTTTTGATTTTAATTAATGATCTGATTATTTCGCATAGACTTCATTTAAAAATGCTTTAACTTTTTCTCTTAATTCCAATTTGTACACCCCTTTCCTCATTTATTTATTTGTTTATGGAATTATTCATAAAAAATTTTAATAACATTTATCAATACAATAAAACTCTACCACCAGACGATAGTTATTATCTTTTCATACATAGCCGCATGATGCTTGTGGTGGAAAACATCATGCGGCCTATACATCTGATAAAGTGTGGAGCCTTTACCAGATTTCCCCTATGCATTGTGGAGATGTATAGGGGGTTTTGTACCATAAGCTTCGTATCTCAAAAAGCCATACGTTACGGCACTGTTATTGTTTTGTGTTCTGTATACCGTTGTGGAGTCGATATACATAATGGCTAATGGGCTGTGACACCAC
>OFFV01001840.1_pt1 | contig 11321 bp, 13 predicted proteins | sample 1521461 | NCBI WGS metagenome assembly OFFV01 (sample SAMEA3504120, study PRJEB24116) | mouse gut metagenome | biome: mouse gut; feature: mouse-associated habitat; material: faeces | place: Denmark | collected 2011 | reverse complement strand
GTTTGCCTGCCGGGAGGAGGCGGCCCGACTGTTCCATGTGGGCAATTCAGAGCGGGTGGTGTTTACGTCTAATGCCACACATGGACTGAATATTGCCATTAAAACGCTGGCCCGGCCGGGGAGCCGGGTTGTGGTCTCCGGCTATGAGCATAACGCTGTCACCCGGCCGCTCCATGCGCTGGGGGTGGACCTGCGAGTGGCCCGGAGTCCTCTCTTTGAGCCGGAGGCCGCCCTGGATGCTTTCCGTCGTGAGATTGAAAGAGGGGCTGACCTGGTGGTCTGTACCCATGTATCCAATGCTTTTGGATTCATTTTGCCCATTGAAGACATTGCGGCGCTCTGCCGGGAGCGGGGAGTACCGCTCATTGTGGATGCCTCTCAGTCCGCTGGTTGCCTGCCTCTGGACTTTGAAGCTTTGGGGGCGGCTTTTATGGCTATGCCGGGCCACAAGGGGTTATACGGTCCCCAGGGTACCGGCCTTCTGCTGTGCGGAATAGACCCAGCCCCCCTGCTGGAGGGGGGGACGGGCAGTGAATCCAGACGTCAGACCATGCCTGATTTTCTGCCAGACCGTTTAGAGGCGGGAACCCACAACATCGCTGGTATTGCCGGCCTGTTGGAAGGTCTGCGTTTCCTGGAGCGGCGGGGGGTAGAACACATTGCTGCCCAGGAGGCCAGACTAATCCGCCAGATTGGGGAGGGTGCGCGGAGAATTCCCGGTGTGGAGGTATTCCTGTCTCATGACTCGGCAGCTCAAGCCGGAGTGATGTCCTTCCGGATATCGGGTCGGGACTGTGAGGAGGTAGGGGAGGATCTGGGCGGCCGAGGCTTTGCCCTCCGAGCTGGGCTCCACTGTGCTCCTTTGGCCCACGAGAGTGCAGGAACTTTGGATACCGGAACAGTCAGAGCCAGCGTCTCCGTCTTCAATACAAGCCGTGAAGCGGAACAGTTCATCCAGACGCTTAGAGCTGTGGCGGCTGAAAGCTGAGCGCGGTCATATGTGCTGTAACCCCGGAGGGAGTGTGATGTGTTCTCTCTCCGGGGCCCGTGTGCAAAAGGGGATCTGCCAGCTGAAACCAATTCTGAGCAGAGGCATTTACCATATTTTTAGGGGATAAAATGGCGTTTCAAAAAGAGGAGCAAGCTCCACCGTGAATGGGGATATTTGACCAGGATGGCAGGGCCCGTGAGAGGAATTCAAAAAAATTTAAAACGGAATGGGCCTTTTCAGTTGCCAAGCAGAGGGAAATATCGTATAATAGCTTGATGAAATGTCTTTTGTTTCAGATGTGGAAATGAGGTGAGCCGTGTGACAGAGTTGATGCACAGCGCCCAGATGTTTTTACAGTCCAATTATCCCCTGCTTCAGATCCAATTGACTGATATCCTGGATATTGCCATTTTGTCCTTTGTCATCTACAAGCTGATGTGGATGCTGCGCAAGACCAGCTCTGGCCGGCTGATGTGGGGCGTTCTGATCCTGATGATGGTTATGTTTATCTCCTCATCCCATGTCCTCTCCCTTACTGCCACCAGTTTTTTGCTGGACAAGGTAGTACAGTGGGGATTTTTGGCGCTGGTGGTGCTGTTTCAGCCGGAGATTCGCCGCTTTCTGGAGCGGATGGGAAGCGGGCGCCTGGGATTTGTCTTTGCCTCCACCAAGGAGGCGGGCCAGGAGATGGAGACTGCCATTACCCAGACTGCAGAGGCGTATGCCGACCTGTCCCGGGACAAGGTGGGGGCCCTTATGGTCTTTGAGCGGCAGAACCTGCTGGATGACGTAATCAAAACGGGTACCGCCCTGGACTGTGGCGTATCCAGTGAACTGCTGAAGAATATTTTTTGGAATAAAGCGCCCCTCCATGACGGGGCTGTCATTGTTCGAGAGGGGCGTATTGTGGGTGCGGGCTGTATGCTCCCCCTGTCGGGCAATGTGAATTTGAGCCGAGACCTGGGAATGCGCCATCGGGCGGGCATTGGTATGAGTGAACACTCTGACGCTGTGGTGGTGATTGTTTCCGAGGAGACGGGGTCTATCTCTGCCGCTGTGGGCGGAATGCTCAAACGGCACTTGGCGCCGGAGACTTTGGAGCGGCTGCTGCGCAATGAGCTGCTCAATGATAAGCAGGAGGAGAAGAGGAGTGGACAACTTCCCCTGTTGGGCCTGCTGCTGGGCGGGAGCAAGAAGGAGGAGGGTGACCCGCTATGATGGGAAGGCTGTTAGAAAAACGGTGGGTCTGTGTACTGCTGTCAATCCTGCTGGCGATTGCATTTTGGGTTTATATCCGAGCTGCGGTGGACCCCAACGGAACCACCCAGATTCACAATGTACGGGTGGAGACTACAGGGACAAGCGTCCTCACCAGCCAGGGGCTCACCATTGCTGATATCTCCCCGCAGGTGGTGGAGCTGCGGGTGGAAGGAGCCAACAGTGTGCGCACCGATCTAATCCGATCCCGAAATAATCTGTCTGTAGTGGTGGATGTGTCCCGCTGTGTAGAGGGGGAGAACATCCTGCGATGCAGGCCATCTTGGCCGGAAAACTTTAATGAGGAGGGAGTGCGTGTCCTGGATCAGGAGCCATCTGCCATCACTGTGACAGTGGAAAAGCTGTACAGCCAGTCCTTTGATGTGGAATTCCAGCTGGATGGCAGAGTGGCGCCAGATTATCAGATGGGCACCCCGGCCATTGAGCCCAAGTCTGTGGTTGTCAGCGGTCCGGTGGAGCAGGTGAGCCAGGTGGCTAAGGTGGCCGCTATCTTAAAGGCCGGAGAACTGAGCGAACGTTTTGCCGGCGATTTGCCGCTTACCCCCCTGGACAAGCAGGGCAACCCTCTTACCGGTTTGGAGATCACGCTCAGTGCTGAAACAGCCTATGTGGTGGTTCCGGTGGTGGTGACAAAGGAGGTGCCGCTTACCGTCAATGTTTTGCCTGGCGGCGGGGCTACCGAAAAGGATGCCAAAGTGGATATTGATCCCGAGACGGTAGTTGTCTCTGGGGCAGAGATAGACTTGGCGGCTTTGGAAGAGATCTCTTTGGGGTCCATCGACCTGTCTAATGTGGTCGGGACCAACACATTTACCCTCCCCATCTCACTGGACCCCAGTCTGGTCAATGAGAGCGGATTTGCTGTTGCCACCGTCACCGTGACGGTGGAGGGGCTGGACACCCAGATGTTTGCGGTGACGAACATTAAAACAACCCCACCACTCAACGGGCATACTGTGGAAGTGGTGACGCAAAACGTGTTGGTGAAGGTGCGAGGTCGAGCAGAGGATTTGGCGGACATTGATGTCAGCCAGCTACGGGTGGTGGCCGACCTGTCTGATGTCACTACTTTGGGGGCCAGTAAGGTGAACGCCCGGGTCTATTTGGACGGTACCAGCCGGGTGGGTGTGATTGGAGAATACACCGTCTCGGTGATTATCAGCGAGTAAGTGAGGCAGTGATTATGGTTCAAAACGCGATTGTGAAAAAGATTGTGGGAGAGGGTGTGGCTGAGGTCTCTCTTCTGCGGCAGATGGAGTGTGGACTGCACTGTGACGGCGCCTGCGCAGGCTGTACCGCCAAGCCGCCCCAGGAAATTCTGGCTCTGGCGTCCAATGGCATCGGAGCCAAACCGGGGGACTTTGTAGAGGTAGAGCCCTCCTCTGGGCACAATTTCAGCACTTCTATAGTGGTATTTCTTCTGCCCTGTGTGGGTCTGGGTCTGGGCTATGCGCTAGGGCTGAATGTGTTGAGATTGGGCGAGCTGACCTCTATGATAACTGCGGCACTGGGCCTGGCAGCGGGATTTCTTCCAGCTGTTGTGATGAACCGGGCGATTACGCAAAGCTCGGCCCCAGAATTCGCGATCCTCAAGCAGCTGCATTGATGAGGGATGGCGAATGTTCGGCTATGTGCGTCCCTTCCGGCCGGAGCTGAAGTGTAAGGATTTCGATCTGTACAAAGCGACCTACTGCGGCCTTTGCCGCTGCCTGCGGCGTCGGTATGGTCTAATCGCCCCCATGTTTCTCAACTTCGACTTTACCTTTTTGGCCCTGCTGTTGTGGGAACCGGAGGAGTGCTTCACCCCCTGCCAGGGCCGGTGTTACGCCAACCCTCTGCTGAGAAAGCCCATGTGTCCTGACAGCCCTGCCCTGGACCAGGCGGCAGATGCCAGTGTGGTGCTGGCATGGTGGAAGTTGCAGGACACGGTTCAGGATGAGGACTTTTGGAAGGGGCTGTGTGCCCGAGCCCTGCTGTGGACGTTAAAGCCGGCCTACCGTAAGGCGGTCTGCCGCTGTCCTGATTTCGACCGGACGGTGAAGACCTGTTTGGAAGAGCTGGCAGTTTTAGAACGGGAGAACTGCGCTTGCCTGGACCGGGCTGCGGATACCTTTGCGCGACTGTTGCAAGGAGCGTCGCCCCAGGGTGGGGAGCGGGGACGGATACTGTCCCAACTGCTCTATCACCTGGGTCGATGGATCTATTTGGCCGATGCACAGGATGACCTGGAGAGGGACAAACTGTCCGGCCGCTACAATCCGGTGTTTGCCCGATACGGACCGGATGGGGACAGTCGGGCGCTGACTATGACAATGAACCAATCTATAGAGCTGGTAGGGGCGGCCCTTCAACTGGGGGAGTTCGGCTGCCGAAAGGCTCTGCTGGAAAATATAGTCTACCTTGGCCTGCCCCTGGTACAGAGGGCCGTGTTTAATGGAACTTGGAATGAGATAAAAAAACAAAAGATTTGGAGAAACGACAGATGAGAGACCCATACAGCGTCCTGGGTGTGAGCCAGAATGCCAGCGATGAAGAAGTGAAAAAGGCATACCGGGAACTGGCCCGGAAATTCCACCCAGACAACTACCAGAACAATCCCCTTGCCGACTTGGCAGAGGAGAAAATGAAAGAGATCAATGAGGCGTACGACACCATTACCAAACAGCGGTCTGGCGGCTACTCAGGGAGCAGCTCCAGAAATTATACAGGCTATCAGCAGAGCTATGGCTCTGGCAATCCTGGCTATATCCGGGTGCGCAATCTGATCAATGCCGGCGACCTGGAAGGTGCGGAACAGCTGCTTTACGAGGTGGGACAAAGGGACGGAGAGTGGTATTTTCTCTCTGGCAGCATCGCCTATCGCCGGGGCTGGCTGGATGAGGCCATGCAAAACTATACCCGGGCGGTCCAGATGGAGCCCGGGAATATGGAGTACCGTCAGGCCTTGGCTGTGATGCAGCGAGGCGCTATGGGCGGCTATCGGCCTGCGGGATATGCCACAGGGATAGACACGATGGACTGCTGTACTACCATGTTGTGCCTCAACTGTCTGTGTGGAGGAGGCCGCTGTTAAATGGCCAAGTCTGACAGGACACAGAACGTCTATATGGCCCTTGGGGGTGTGATGGCTTCAGGCAGTCTGGTATTTCTGTGGCTGGCTTGTACAGCGCCCTCCGGACGGCTGGGGCTCACGGCCGCAGCTGGACTTTTTCCGATGGCGGCGGCCCTGTACGGCGGAAGGGCGGCGGGTTATCTGTGCTGGGCGGCGGCCTCCCTCCTGGGATTTTTTATGCTGCCTGATAAGGGAGTAGCACTGCTGTTTCTAACCTTTTTGGGGCTGTACCCGGTAGTCAAGGGGCGTATTGAATCGTTGCGCCGTCTGGGCGTAGAGTGGGGACTGAAGCTGTCATACTTTAATTTGGTTCTCACTTTGTTCTGGTTTATCTTTCAAGGGTTGTTTCTCCCCAGCGGGCCTCAGTGGCTGAAGGACAGTGCCCTGTTGTGCTACGGGGTGGGAAACTTGATTTTTGTGGCCTATGATCTGGGACTTTCCCAGCTGATACCGCGGCTCAGCGCCCGTCTGAGGCGAACAAGGGGCCGTTAAACGTATAATTTGATTTTTTGAATCGAGCATATATTTACAACTGTTTTCCTTTGCTTTTTTCCTTTTCATAAAGGAAAAAAGATGTGTACTTTGTCAACAGGAGAGTGATTGACTTTGGTCAAAAGCATGACTGGGTACGGCCGGGCTGAGGAGACCTTCAACGGCTGTACCATCACTGTGGAGCTGCGCTCCGTGAACAACCGTTATCTGGACTGCAATGTCCGCATTCCGAGGCTGTACCTCTTTGCTGAGGACAGAATCAAAACCCGGGTGCAAAATACTATTTCCCGGGGAAAGGTGGACGTATTTGTCACGCTGGACAGTGCTGGGGCGGAAAAGGTCCAAGTATCTGTCAACAGACCGGTGGCAGACGGCTATTATGCCGCATTGAGACAGCTGGCGGAAGATTACGGTCTGTCCAATGATATTTCTGTCTCTCTGCTGTCCCGCTTTCCAGAAGTTTTGCTGGCCGAGAAGGCAGAGGAGGATGTGGAACAGATGGCGAAAGACATCTGTTCAGTTCTGGACCAGGCGCTGATCGATTTTGACCAGATGCGTACCCGGGAGGGGGATCGTTTGAGGGAGGATATTTTGTCTCGTGCAGCTGCCATAGAGGAAAAGGTGTCTTTGGTGGAGCGACGTTCCCCGCAGACCGTGGCGGAGTACCGGGCCAAGCTGGAAGCTCGAATGAACGAGGTGCTGTCTAGTACTCAGATGGACCCTGCGCGCATCCTGACAGAGGCCGCCATTTTTGCTGACAAGGTGGCGGTGGATGAGGAGACGGTTCGGCTGCGCAGTCACATCGGTCAACTTCGAGAGATGCTTTCCAAGGGGGGGGCCACTGGCCGGAAATTAGACTTCTTGATTCAGGAGTTTAACCGGGAGGCCAACACCATTGGTTCCAAGTGCAGTGATATTGAAATTTCTGGACAGGTCGTGGATATTAAAGCGGAGATTGAGAAGATTCGGGAGCAGGTGCAGAATATTGAGTAAAGCGCAGCTTCTTATATCCGACCTGTAAGCATGGATTTGCCGCCGACACAGCGGCAATGGGATGAGGAATAGAGGAGATGTGGCATGAGACTTGTCGACATTGGATATGGCAGTCTGGTTAACGCCCAGCGATTGATTGCCGCGGTCAGTCCTGAGTCCGCACCCATCAAACGTTTGGTACAGGAGGCGCGGGAGCGTGGAATTCTGATTGACGCCACCTATGGCCGACGTACGAAGACTGTACTCATTTTGGATAACGACCATCTGGTGTTATCTGCTCTTGGACCGGAGGCGATTGCCAGCCGCCTGGAGGGAAAAGCGCAGAGCGGTGGGGAGGAGGAGCCATGAAAAAGGAAAAAGGCCAGTTGATTGTACTGTCAGGGCCATCCGGAGTGGGCAAGAGCACCGTAATTGCGGAGCTGCTTGGCCAGAGGGATAACATCTACTTCTCTGTGTCCTACACGACTCGGCAGCCTCGGGTAGGGGAGCAGGACGGGGTGAATTATAATTTTGTAGAGCGGCCGGAGTTTGAGCGGATGATTGCCGCAGATGAGCTGTTGGAATACGCCGAATATGTGAACAATTACTATGGCACTTCCCTGAAAGCGATTCAGGAACGGCTGGATGCAGGGGTAGACGTACTGCTGGACATCGAGGTTCAGGGGGCGGCCAAGGTCCGGACCAGATGTCCCGACGCACTGTTTATCTTTATTATCCCTCCATCCTTTGAGGAACTCTCTCGCCGTCTTCACCGCAGAAATACAGACAGTGAGGATGTGATTGCTGGGCGGCTGGAGAAAGCGAAGGTGGAGTTTAAAGAAATTCCCAGCTATGATTATCTGGTTATCAACGACAAGGTATCGGGCGCCGTGGCAGAGATTGAGGCCATTTTAACTGCTGCCGCGTGCAGGGTGGAAAACCGCAGGTCTATTCTGACACAGTTTGCGTAACAATAAGATGTGATAAGGTGTGGTCCCGGAAGTGGGACCAAATAAGCACGAGATAGGAGTTTTTACTATGATGTTATATCCCGCAATGAAAGATTTGCTGGAAAAGGTTCCTAGCCGCTATGAGTTGGTCAATGTGGTGGCCTGTCAGGCACGCCGAATCGCTCGAGAGGCCGAGATGGCCGGTGAACCGTTGGCCGAAAAGCCGGTCAGCATTGCTATTCAGGCAGTGGCCAACGGCGAGTTAGACGACAAGACTGAGGAAGCGGAGCAGGAATAATCAGGGGGTGGCGCCCTCTCCGCCCCGTTTTATTGGGTTCTCCTGATAAAGCGGGCTGGAAGGGTGGCGGCCCCTGTCTTTTGCGAAGAGGTGATAGTCATTGAGCAGAAAAATCGCGAAGGTGGCTGTTGCCAAGGCGGTTTACACCATTGATAAGCCCTACGACTATTTGATTCCTGAAGAGCTGGAAGAGCGGCTTCAGCCTGGAATGCGGGTGCTAGTCCCTTTTGCAGCCGGTAACCGGGGGTCGGATGGAATGGTGCTGTCCATCTACGAGGCCGCTTCTGCAGGAGAGGCACTAAAATCTATTCAGGCGCTGCTGGACGAGGAGCCAGTCTTGGATGAAAAGGCTATCCAGCTGGCCCTGTGGATGCGGGAACGCTATTTCTGTACAGTCTACGACTGTGTGAAAGCAATGCTGCCTGCGGGGCTCTATTTTTCCCTGCGGGACTGTGTGGTGTTAAAACAGGGGATTGACCGGGAGGGCGCATACGGACTGGCAGAGGGTTCTCCCGCTGTGGCGCAGCTGCTGGACCTGTTGTGGAGCTGGGGCGGCAGGGGGGATATGGAGCAGATTCGTCTGGCTTTTGGGGCGAAAGATCCAAACCCCGCCATCCGCCGCCTGATTGACGGCGGAGCAGCCCTTCTGGAGACAGCTGCCCAGCGGGCGGTGGGGGACAAGAAGGCAAATTTGGCGGTACTGGCCATCCCATCGGAAGACGCTATGGCCATGGTGGCGCCCAGAAGAAAGTCCGCTCCTCTGCGGTATGCGGTGACTGAACTGCTGTGTACTCTAGGAGCCGCTTCAGCCAAGGAGCTGTGTTACTATACTGGCGCCTCTATGCAGACAGTGAAGTCTCTGGAGAAGAGCGGTATCCTGACACTGGAAAAGCAGGAGATACTGCGCCGCGTCCCTCTGGAGGAGGTGGAGCCGGCCCCGCCTCCGGTGCTCAATGAGGAACAGCAGGCGGCTTTTGAGGAGCTGGACAAGCTGGCTAGACGCGAGACCCCTTCCGCCGCGGTGCTTTACGGGGTGACAGGCAGCGGCAAAACCCAGGTGTACATCCGCTTGATTCAGGAGACGCTGGCTCGAGGGCAGACCGCCTTGGTGCTGGTGCCTGAGATTGTGCTGACCCCTCAGTTGCTGAGAATATTTGCCGCTCATTTTGGAGAGTGTGTGGCAGTGCTCCACAGTTCCCTTCGTGCAGGGGAACGATATGACGAGTGGAAACGGGCCAGCCGGGGAGAGGCTCAATTGGTGATTGGCACCCGGTCGGCTGTTTTTGCTCCTTTAAAACATGTGGGCCTCATCATTCTGGACGAGGAGCAGGAGGCCAGCTATAAATCAGAAAATGTTCCCCGCTACCACGCCCGGGATGTGGCAAAATACCGCTGTGTACAGAATAATGCCTTACTGGTGTTGGGTTCGGCAACCCCTTCTATAGAGAGCATGTATCAGGCGCAAGTAGGCCAAATGAGGCTGCTTCGGCTGAAAAATCGATACAATCAACAGCCGCTGCCCCAGGTTATCCTTGTGGATTTAAAGGAAGAGCTGCGCCGGGGCAATGCCTCGCCCGTCAGTTCGGTCTTGAGAGGGGAACTGGAGGAGAATTTAAAACGAGGAGAGCAGGCAATTTTGTTTCTGAACCGCCGAGGGGCCAACCGAATGGTATCCTGTGGTGAGTGCGGCCAAGTGCCTGAGTGTCCCCGCTGTTCCGTGAAGCTGACCTACCATTCGGCAAACAACCGGTTGATGTGCCACTACTGTGGCTATTCCCGGCCTCTGCCGCCCGTGTGTCCCTCCTGTGGGGGACTGATGAACTTTGTAGGAATTGGGACCCAACAGGTTCAGGCAGAGCTGCAGGAGCGGTTTCCCTGGGCAGAGGTCATGCGGATGGATACGGATACCATCTCTACCGCGCACCCGCATGAGGAACTGCTGGGCCGTTTTCAAAAGGAGCGGGTACCTATCCTAGTGGGGACTCAGATGGTGGCCAAGGGGCTGGACTTTGAAAATGTCACCCTGGTGGGGGTGGTAGCCCCCGATCAATCCCTCTATGTGGACGATTTCCGGGCGGGGGAGCGGACCTTCTCCCTTCTGACCCAGGTGGTGGGCCGGGCCGGCCGAGGAGGAAAGCGGGGCCGAGCGGTAATCCAGACTTTTACTCCAGACAACGATGTGATCCGTTGTGCCGCCCGTCAGGACTATGACAGCTTCTATGAACGGGAGATTGAGCTGCGCCGGCTGAGGAATGACCCTCCCTTTGCCCAGCATGTGGTAATCACCGCTTCCGGCTTGGAGGAGGGGGCGGTCCTGCGGTGCTGTGCGCGATTGCGCCGTACCTTGGAGCAGGATCTGCCCAAAATTCCTGGCCAATGGCAGCTGCTTGGCCCTGCCCCTGCGGCCATAACCAAGGTAAACAACCGCTATCGCTATCGTCTTACCCTCACCGGGCAGCCGGGGAAGGAGTTTAGATCTCTGTTAGCCTACCTCCTTCAGGCGGCGCACAGGGACAAGGAGAATAAAGGGGTCTCTGTCTATGCCGATGTGGACCCCTATAACGGGTAAGGGAATCGAGTTTTCTTTTGCTGCTTTTCTTTCAGGAAAGAAAAGCAGAGAGAAAAAACCCAAAGGAGAAGGAAGTATGGCAATCAGGACAATTTTGACCCAGGGAGATCCCGCACTGGCCAAGGCGTGCCACGCAGTAACCCGGTTTGATGACAAGCTGTGCAGTCTGCTGGACGATTTGAAGGAGACGCTGGCCCAGGCCAACGGCATGGGGCTGGCGGCCCCTCAGGTGGGCATCCTCCGCCGGGCGGCCATTGTGCTGCTGGAGGACGAGAGCATGCTGGAGATGGTTAACCCGGAGATTCTGGACCAGCGGGGGGAGCAGCCCGGCTGGGAGGGCTGCCTGTCCCTGCCCGGCATGTGGGGCAACGTGATGCGGCCCGACTGGGTAAAGATCAGGGCCCAGGACCGGAATGGCCAGTGGTTTGAGATGGAGGGGACGGACATGACCGCCCGCTGCTTCTGCCACGAGATCAGCCATCTGGACGGCCACATGTACACCGAGCTCACCGAGCGCCTGTATACCGCCGAGGAGCTGGATGAGATTCTGGCCCAGGAGGGGGAGCAGGCGAACCATCCGAAGCGGGAGAGACGGGGAAGGAGAAGAAGATGAGAATCGTCTTTATGGGCACTCCGGAGTTTGCCGTCCCCTCGCTGGA
>OFFV01001832.1_pt1 | contig 11352 bp, 12 predicted proteins | sample 1521461 | NCBI WGS metagenome assembly OFFV01 (sample SAMEA3504120, study PRJEB24116) | mouse gut metagenome | biome: mouse gut; feature: mouse-associated habitat; material: faeces | place: Denmark | collected 2011 | reverse complement strand
CCCACGACCGGTACTTTATTGACCGCTTCGCCACCCGCATCTGGATGCTGGAAAACGGCGCGATTACCGACTTCAAGGGCACCTATCAGGAATACTTGTCCGCCAAAGAACGGGGAAAATTTTCTGTGGGGCGCGACGACCCCGGCGCGCCTTCCTCAGTAGGGGGCGGCCTCCGCGCCGCCCCGCCATCCCCAGAGAAAAAACCCAAGCGCCCTGGCGGCACCAAAAACCTGGAGAAGGAAGTCAACGCCGCCGAGCGAGCGGTGGCCTCCGCCGAGGAGAAGATGTACGATTTGGAGCAGGCCATTCAGGAGGCGTCGGCCGATTATTTAAAGCTTCAAGAGCTCTATCAGCAGCGGGAAGCCCTGGAAGACGAGTTGGCCCACCTGTACGCCGTGTGGGAGGGCCTGGCGGCAGACCTGGAGGAGGCGCGGGGATGAGCGATCAGAGGTCAAAAATTGAGGTGACCAGCTACAAGGGGAGACAGATCCACCCCGTCTTAAAAATTTTTCTGGCCTTGGTGCTGTCCGGAGTACTGGTGTTTGGAGTCCTGCTGGGTCTGGTACTCAGCGGTGCCCACGACGATGTCAGTAGCAATCCCCAGGCGATGATTATCTTGGGCTGTCAACTCCACGACTGGGGCCCGTCAGTCATGCTTCAGGACCGACTGGACAGGGCGCTGGATTACCTGAAGGACCACCCGGATATGACGGTGGTGGTCTCTGGCGGACAGGGGCCCAAGGAGCCCACCTCCGAGGCCCAGGGTATGGCCGATTATCTGACGGACCATGGCGTTGCCCGAGAAAACATTATTCTGGAGACCCAGTCCCATAACACCCACCAGAATCTCACTTACTCTGCCAAACATCTGGAGGATGCAGGATTTGATATTGAGGAAGGTGTTATCATTGTTTCCAATGGTTTTCACCTCACCCGGGCTAGGATGTTGGCCGGGCGGGCAGGTTTTGAAAATATCTCCACCCTGTCCGCACCCTCCAGCCATACCCCGTCTCGACTGAAAATGTATGTCCGAGAGCCCCTGGCCCTGCTGAAATCTTTTGTGTTTGACCGATAAGTGGAGGTTTTCTGGATGTGTGACATTAAAAATCTGCCTGTGTTTAAATACCACCCCAATTTGTATGACAGTGATAAGGTTATCTTTGAAAAGGGCACCTGCCAATGTTGCGGCAGGGAGGTGGCTGCCTATATTGGGGGCATGTATACTGTGGAAGATGTGGACTGTATCTGTTTGGACTGCGTGGCCAGCGGCCAGGCGGCGGAGAAATTCAATGGAAAGTTTGTCCAGGATGCTGAAATGGTGAGCGATTTGGCCAAGCGGGAGGAGTTATTTCGTCGTACGCCTGGATATATCAGCTGGCAAGGAGAATATTGGTTGGCATGCTGTGACGACTACTGTGCTTACCTGGGGGATGTAGGCACGAAGGAGCTGGAGGAAATGGGCATTGCCGATGAAGTATTTGCCGAGTACGACGCCCGGAACGAATATGAGTCCGCTCGACTGTATCTGGAAAAGTGCGGTTCTATGGCGGGCTATCTGTTCCGCTGTATTCATTGCGGTAAATACCATCTGTGGGTGGACGCAGATTAGCGGATTGTGAGGAAGGAGGTTCGCCTATGCTGGACAAACTGACCGCCATTGAGGCAAAATACAGTCAAATTGAGGCTCGCCTGGGGGCTTCGGAGACGTACAACGAACCGGAGTTGGTGGCCCGGCTGAATAGGGAACAGGCTGACCCCCAGCCACTAGTGGAGGTCTTCCGGACCTATCGGCGTACCTTGGACGCCAAAGCCCAGGCGGAGGAAATGATGTCGGATCCAGAGCTGCGTGAACTGGCTCAGGAGGAGTACCAGGCGGCGCTGGAGAAGCTGCCGCTGCTGGAGAAAGAGCTGCAAATCCTCCTTTTGCCCCGTGACCCCAACGACGGCAAAAATGTCATTGTGGAAATTCGCGCCGGAGTGGGCGGGGAGGAGGCGGCCTTATTCGCCCATTCCCTGTTTCGGATGTACGCCATGTATGCTGAGTCCAAACGGTGGCACACTGAGGTGGACTCGTCCAGCGAGACTGAACTGGGCGGCGTGAAAGAAATTGTCTTTACGATAGAAGGGGATGGGGCCTGGTCCCGGTTCAAGTTCGAGAGTGGCGTCCATCGGGTGCAGCGGGTGCCGGAGACTGAGTCAGGCGGCCGGGTTCACACCTCCACAGTAACAGTGGCCGTTCTGCCTGAGATGGAGACGGCGGATGTACAGCTCAATCCCGCTGATATCGAGATGCAGGTCTTTCGTTCCTCTGGAGCGGGGGGCCAGCATGTGAACAAAACTTCTTCTGCTGTCCGGCTGATCCACAAACCAACTGGTACAGTAGTGGAGTGTCAGCAGGAGCGCAGCCAGTTTCAGAACCGAGATAAGGCGATGCGTCTGTTGGCCTCTCGGTTGTATGAGACAGAGCAGGAGAAAATTTCCAGCGAGTACACCCAGCAGCGGCGTAGCCAGGTGGGCTCCGGTATGCGCAATGAGCGTATCCGCACCTATAACTTTCCCCAGGGGCGGGTTACAGATCACCGCATTGGTTTGACGCTATATAAAATAGACCAGGTGATGGACGGGGCGCTGGATGAGATCATTGACGCTTTGGCTGCTGACCACCAGGCGGAGCTGCTAAAAGAGCAAAAATAGGACAGAGGGAGATAGGTAAATATGGAGATGTATATTCATTATAAGTCCCTTCCAAATGGCAAGGATCTTCACGATGTGGTGGGGGAACTGAACGAGGTGCTAGAGGACGTGGGAGCCGTCTGCGGCGGTGAGGACGGACGGATTGATTTGGACCTTGAGGACGAGCGGGCCAATCCAAAACATGCCCAGGTGGCAGTGAAGGCCTATTTACAGCAGGCCGGATTTGCCCGAGATACCACCGTGGAGATCGGATGCATGGAGATTGGCGTCTACGAATAAAGATAGACTCTCTTGAGAAGGGAGCTGCCGCTGCCGAAAGGTGGCGACGAAGGGAGTTGTCCTAAATGTATCAAAATGTCATTTTTGATCTGGATGGAACACTACTCAACACATTGGAGGATTTGGCTGATGCTGTAAATTGGGTGTGTATTCAGCATAACTGGCCTGTCCACACGGTGGAGGAGTACAAATATTTTGTGGGTAACGGGGCCCCCAAGCTGCTGGAGCGGGTAGTTCCCCCGTCAGTGAAGATTACAGACGAACTACGTCGGGGGACCCTGGCAGAGTTTACAGAGCGATATAATGCACATCGGTCTGACAGGACTACTGCTTATCCCGGTATGGTGGAGACGATGCTCCGTCTGCGGGAGGCGGGGGTAACTTTGGCCGTCCTGTCCAACAAACCCCACGAGGCCGCTGGCCCAGTGGTGGAGCGGTACTACCCTGGGGTGTTTGCTGCAATTCAGGGGGCGTTGCCTGATGTACCTGTCAAGCCTGATCCGACCCTATTGTATAAGCTGATGGGGGAGTTGAGAGCAGTGCCAAAGGACACTCTCTTTGTGGGAGACAGCAATGTGGACATCTGTACCGCGAAAAACGGCGGTCTCACTGGCTGCGGGGTACTCTGGGGGTTCCGTACCCGGCAGGAGTTGGAGTCGGAAGGGGCAGATTACATCGTAGAAACCCCAGAGGAGTTGAGGGGACTAATCCTGGCATGAAGTGGACACATCAGATTCTGCGCGGTACCCTCTGGCTATTAACTGCTTGTGTTGGAATTTGGGATTTCATCTGTGTTGGCCTATGGTGAAATATGCGCTGTTATCTTGAAGAATATGAGTGTTAAGGAGAATCCCTATGTGGCAGAAGACGCTTCGGTGGTGGGAATGTTTGCAGCCCCTGGTGACTGTTTTGCCTCTCTGCCTGCTATTGGGACCTCATATGAGTGGAATAATCGGCTTGAACAAACGGTGCGTCAAGAGCGTCATGTCCTGTAGAAGGAGTGAGGAACTATGAAAACCCGCCTTCTCAATCTGCACGAGGTTGACAAGGCTGCAGAGATCATCTGTGCAGGCGGTCTGGTGGGCATTCCCACTGAGACAGTGTACGGCTTGGGAGCGGATGGACTGAATCCTATGGCGGTGAGAAGCATTTTTCAGGCTAAGGGCCGACCCCAGGACAACCCTTTGATCCTTCATATCTGGAGTAAGGATTGGTTGGAACGGTACTGTGATGATATCCCAGAAACTGCCTTTCAGTTGGCGGAGGAGTTCTGGCCCGGGCCGCTGACCATGATTCTCAAGTGTAAGCGCCGGTCTCCAGAGGAATTAATGGCTCTGAAAACAGGTCCAATCAGTTCATTGACCCATTTTGGTCCCCGGGTGATCCCCGATGAGGTGACTGCCGGGCTGGATACTGTGGGGATGCGGTGTCCGGCCCATCCGCTGTGCCGGTTGTTGATCCGTATGGTGGACTGTCCTATTGCAGCTCCCTCTGGAAATACATCGGGGAGACCCAGCCCCACTACTGTCCAGCACATGCTGGCCGACATGGATGGGAAGATTCCGGCCATTTTGGACGGAGGGCCCTGCAATGTGGGGGTGGAGTCCACCATTATAGACTTGACCGGCGCCGAGCCTCAGCTGTTACGTCCCGGCGGTATCACTCTGGAGCAGTTGCAAACGGTGCTAGGCAGGGTGGCGGTTGACCCTGCCGTCACTCGGCAGATGGAGAAGGGGGAGAGCCCCCGGGCCCCGGGCATGAAGTACCGCCACTACGCGCCCAAGGCCCCAGTCACCGCAGTAAAAGGGGAACCGGAGCGGGGGGCTGACTATATCTGGAATCACCTGTCCCACACTCGGTGGGACGGGGTAATCTGCTTTGAGGAGTTTGTCTCCCTGTTTGCCGGGGGGGAGGGACCGGTTCTCTCTCTGGGATCTGCCGCTGACAAGGGGGAACAGGCTAGACGGCTTTTTGATGCGTTGCGGGCTATGGATGATACCGATGTAAAGCGAATTTGGGCGCAGTGTCCTGATGACAGTGGAATTGGACTGGCTGTGTCTAATCGACTGAATAAGGCTGCGGGATTCCATGTGGTAGAAGTTTAAAAAGTATGACTATTGGGACTTTGACCCATTATGGGGTAAAAGTTCTATTGAAAATTGAGGAGAAGAATATGATATTTGAGAAAAAAGAAAACGCCGCCCCGATTTGCGGTGAAGAGATTTTAATTACAGATGCTTCGTCAGCGGTAGAGCTTTTGGCCTCTGCCCGGTATGAGACGGACTGCTCGGCCATTATTTTGCATAAGGAGCAGTTAGACGAGTCTTTTTTTCGCCTGTCTTCTGGATTGGCGGGGGAGATTTTGCAGAAGTTTGTCAACTACCAGATGCGTCTTGCCATAGTGGGGGATTTTTCTCACTACACCAGCAAACCTCTGAAGGATTTTATTTATGAGAGCAACCAAGGTTCTCATGTGGGTTTCTGGCCTACAGAGGAGGAAGCCCTTGCCTGGCTCAGGAGAAGTTGACCATTTATCCTGTAAAAACGACCGACTGTCTGAAACCTATTGCCCACGAAGTTCCTTTCCGCTATGCTGAGACCATGGAAAGGAGTGGTGTTTTTGGAGACGATTATAGTAGTTAGCCGTCTTCTATATGATGCAGCCCATTTGATGGCCTTTTTGCTGGAGCTCACTTTAGAGTTGACCATCTGGCAAGTGGAGAAAATGGGGCCTGGAGCCTGGGTACTGTCTGTGCTGTGGCTGGTCCTGGTTCTGCTGGACGGGACTGGGAGAGTCAATCTCCACAGTGAGTTAGCAAAGCTTCTAGCTGCCTTTGTCCTGCCTGCCGTTGGGGGGATTGGGGAAATTCTGATCTATCAAGGATACTTTTGGGGGGATCGCAGCCAGTCCTATCCACCAGAGGCATATAGCTGTATCGTTCTGCTGTCCCTGCTGCTGCTGTATGTTTTGATTCGAAGAGACAGAGTGAGGGAACAGACCGCTCTGGAACAGGTGGAGGAATTGTTACAGTTTGGCAGTGAACTGAGTATTTCTATGGCTGCTTGGTTGCTTCTGCTGGGAGGCAGTGTAGCCTTGATCGCTACGGTGGGAATCCTGTTTACTGTGCTTTTAGGAGAACTGATGTCCAGTCAGTACAGCTTATTCGACTATGGTGGGCTGGCCGGAGTGCTGATGGGTCTGCTGCTGCTGTACTTGGTTCAGATTATGATGTTTTGGAGAGGACTCAGGTTGATAAAACAGGAGTATCCTGACTTGGTTGTGCCCCATTTCTATTTGCTTTTGTATCTTCCGATTGGAAATCTGATCTGGGCCGGTCGGTTGAGACGTCGATTGCGGACACAGCAGGCAAAGGAAGGAGGCCACCCTTCATGGGCCGAGTCTTAAAATTTTCCATTTTTATAGTACCGGTACGAAAATACTGTACTAAGTCACACCTCCCATAACAGTTGTTCTGTTGGGACATCTCGCCTTAATGCTTGTAGAGATGGTTTTGGAACTCTAGAGAAAAGAAGGAAGTAAGCATGACAACGATTGGAATCACCGGCCCAACTGGGGCAGGAAAGAGTACCTTTTTGCTGGAGGTGGAGCGACTGGGCGGGGTGGTCATCGACTGTGATAAGGTGTACCACGGGCTGCTGGAAGGTGATTTTACTTTACAAAAGAGACTTGAGGACACGTTTGGTTCTCTTCGAGATGAGGTTGGTCATATTGACCGAAAAAAGTTGGGGCAAATTGTCTTTCACAACCCAGATAAACTGGAGATGCTCAATGCTATTGCCTGGAAAGCAGTAGTAGACCAAGTTTACAACCTTTTGGAGGAGGGGCAGAAGGAGGGGAAGACTCTGGCCGCCATTGATGCGATTGCTCTGCTGGAAAGTCCTTTGAAAAAGTTATGTAAATTGACTGTGGCCGTTCTGGCTTCACCGGAGACGCGGGTGCGCCGCATTATGGCCCGAGAAAGCATTTCAGCGGACTACGCCTGGGCCCGTGTGAAGTCTCAACAGCCAGACGAGTATTTTTCCCAAAATTGTGACTATGTGTTGGTGAACGACTTTGCCAGCCCGGAGGAATTTGCCCAGAGGAGTCGAAATTTTTTGGAGGAAATCCTGTGATAGGACTTTTCTCAACTCCCTTTTGCGGCGGTTGGATTATATTGAAAAACAAAAGGGAAGAGAAGCAGTAAGGAACGTTATCTCGGCTATAATAAAAGGATAATATGATAAGGAGGTATCCCTATGAGTGAGGAAATGAAAGAGCAGGCCCGGGGGGAACAATTGCGCAAGGCACTGCTCTATGATAAGAAGAACGGCTACGACCGGCTTATTTCCGGGGAGCTGGAGGCAATGGAGGCGTACTGCATTGGCTACAAACAGTTCCTGGATGCGAGCAAAACTGAGCGGGAATGTGTAGATCGGGCAGTTGCCTTAGCGGAAAATGCGGGGTTCCGACCATATGTTCGGGGCACAGAGTTAAAGCCTGGGGACAAGGTGTACCGTATCAATCGCAGCAAGGCGCTGACACTGGTGGTCATTGGCAAGAAACCTTTGGATCAGGGCGCCAACATTGGTGCTGCCCATATCGATTCCCCCCGATTGGATTTAAAACAGAATCCTCTTTATGAGGCGGACGAGTTGGCCTATTTCAAGACGCACTACTACGGCGGTATTCGCAAGTACCAGTGGGTCACCATCCCTCTGGAGCTCCACGGGGTAATTGCGCTCAAGAGCGGCCAGACCATACGGGTATCGGTAGGCGATGGGGAGGGGGACCCCCTGTTTACCATCGGTGATTTGCTGCCCCACTTGGGAGTGGAGCAGTCTAAGAAGCCTTTGGGGGAGGCTATTCCGGCGGAAAGCCTGAACATTCTAGTAGGGAGCCGCCCCTTGGAGAATGACGAGGGCAAGGACCGAGTCAAGCTAGCTGTTTTGGAGCTGCTCAATCGGAAGTATGGCATTACAGAGGAGGATTTTATCTCTGCTGAACTGTCCGCCGTACCCGCTTTTCATGCCAGCGATGTTGGTTTTGACCGCTCCTTGATTGGGGCCTACGGGCATGATGATCGAGTGTGCGCCTATGCCTGCTTGGCGGCGCTCCTTCAGCTGACGGTGCCGGAGTATACCGCTGTGTGTATGCTGGCCGACAAGGAAGAGATTGGTTCGGAGGGGGTCACTGGCATGAAGTCTGCGGCCTTTGACACCTTTATGACTGATCTGTGCCAGGCACAGGGTGTCTCTCTGCGTGCCTGCTATGAGAAGTCCTTCTGCCTTTCCGCCGATGTGACGGCCGCTTTTGATCCTAACTTTGCCGACGTCTATGAAAAACGTAACAGCGCCTTTGTAAACTATGGCATGGGCCTATGCAAATACACTGGGGCTCGGGGCAAGTCTGGCGCCTCCGACGCGTCGGCTGAGGTGGTGGCCAGGGTACGTCGGGTGCTGGACAACGCCAATGTAGCATGGCAAATGGCTGAACTGGGCAAGGTAGACGCTGGCGGGGGTGGCACTGTGGCTGCCTATATGGCGGAACGAGATATCGATACCCTGGACGCCGGAGTTCCTGTTCTGTCTATGCACGCCCCCTTTGAGACGGTAGGTAAACTGGACTGCTATATGACCTTTAAAGGTATGAAGGCAATTTTTGAGGCAATATAGTGTCTTGTAGGACATCCTAACCTTGTTGTACCACCTGTCTTGTCTCAATATGAGAGAAGGCGGGAGAAAAAACGACTGTGAGTGTCAGTGGATTTGCTTTAAGCTGAAGTGAAAACCACCCCTTTCGAGATGGTTTTCATTATACGTGAAAGATAATCGTCGATAGATCTCAAAAACAGACGTCCCGCCAGAGCGGCAGGACGTCTGTTTTACAATTAAGATAGCTGGAACTGTCCGGTATATAGTCGATAGTACCGGCCTTTTTCATCCAGAAGTCGTTCATGGCTGCCCTTCTCCTCAATCTCACCGTGTTCAATGACCACAATGCAGTTGGAGTTGCGTACGGTGGACAGTCGATGGGCGATGACAAACACCGTCCGGCCTTCCATAAGGGCGTCCATTCCCCGTTGAATAAGAGCCTCCGTGCGTGTGTCAATAGAGGAGGTGGCCTCGTCCAGAATCATCACAGGCGGGTCGGCCACGTCCAGCACGAAGATGCGGGGGTCGGCCAGCACCGCCCGGGCGAAGGAGATGAGCTGCTTTTCCCCGGTGGACAGCCGTCCGCCCTCCTCGCCCACGTCGCTGTCCCAGCCCTTGTCCAGCTTGGCGGCCACCGTGTCGGCGGAGACGGCCCTGGCCGCCGCCTCGATCTCGGCGTCGGTGGCGTCCAGGCGTCCGTAGCGGATATTGTCCATAATGGTACCAGTGAATAGGTGGGTGTCCTGAAGTACCGCCCCAAGGGAACGCCGCAGATCGCCCTTGCGGATAGAAGTGATATTGATACCGTCGTAGGTGATCATACCCCCCTCGATCTCATAGAAGCGGTTAATCAGGTTGGTAATGGTAGTTTTGCCTGCACCGGTGGACCCTACGAAGGCGATTTTCTGGCCAGGATCGGCGTAGACCGATACGTCCTTCAAAATCCGCTTGCCGGGGACATAGGAGAAGTCCACATGACTAAAACGCACTGCCCCCCGCAGTTCAGTGAGGCAGTAGTCCTCCCCGGGGACGTTGCGCACGGTACCCCGGATCAGGTGAAGGGAGGAGATCCCGTCAGGGCCAGGGTACTTCCAGGCCCAGCCGTGGTCAGCCAGCAGAGCCGGATTGGGGATGGACTCCGGGTCAGTGATCTCGGTGAGAGTCTCATCTTCCCCCACGAAGACGGGGACCAATTCCATGCCGTTGCCCCGGGGGGTCTTCCAGGCCCAGGTCCGGGGGCGGCCCCGGCCAGTGAAGAGGGAGAGCGTGCCGTTGGCATCTTTCTCTGCTGCCACTAGAGTCACAGAGCCCTCGTTTACCTCAGATGAGGTGTCCATCATCTCAAAAATACGCTCCGCGCCGGCCATGGCGGACAGGAGGGTGGTCATCTGCTGGGAGATCTGATTCAGGGGCTGGCCCACCTGCCGGGAGTAGTTGAGGTAGATGGCCAGCCCGCCCAGGTCGAAGCCCTGGAGGACAGAGAGCAGTCCGCCAAAGGCGGCGGTGAGGGCGTAGCTTATGTTCATCAGGTTGCCCGCCACCGGCATAATCATGGTGGAGTAGAAGTTGGCCCGCTGGGCGGCATTGCGGTAGGCATCGTTCAGCTCCTTGAACTTGGCCTCGTCGCCGCCGGCATCGGGGTGATGCTTGCGGGCGAGCTTGCGGAAGGCCTTCTTGATCTCGTCGGCCGTGGCGGTGCGCGGAACGCCTAGCGTTTTGTAGTAATCAGGCGTCGACGCCATTCGTTCCACCTCCGTAATGTTTAGTCGTTTGCTTGGAATTCAACGTTCCAAGAATGAGGGCGGCCGTGTTGTGGCCGCCCCCGATCAGTCTTACTCTTCTTCCGGCTTTTCGCGGGCCGGGCCGCCCGTGGTGATGGTTACCATGGCGGGCCTGAGCACCTTGTCGCCCATGCGGTAGCCCAGCTGGTATACCTGGGCCACGGTCTCGTCGGGCACGCTCGGGTCGTCCACGGTGCCCACGGCCTGGCAGGCCAGGGCGTCGAAGGCCTCGCCCTCGGGGTTGATGACGGCCAGGCCGCCCTTCCCCAGCCGCCCGTTGAGCCTGCCCAGGGTCTCCTCGTCCATGCCCACGCCGTCGTCCGACACACTGATGAGCAGCCGCTTTTTTGTGCGCTGGAGACGGATGGTCAGATGGCCGGCACCGATTTTCAACTCGGTGCCGTGGATGATGCTGTTTTCCAGAATGGGCTGGAGGGTTAGCTTGGGCAGGCGGAACTGGTAGAGCTCCTCCCGGTCCTCGGGGGCGCACTGTATGTCCAGGTGCAGCCTGCTGCCAAAGCGGTACTGCTGGATGCGGAAGTAGGTCTCGCAGTTTTGCAGCTCCTCCTCCACGGTGACCAGGTTCTCCACCTTGCTGATGGTGTACCGGAAAAAGCCGGCCAGCGCCTCGGTCATGTCGGCCACGCTGTCCAGCTGGGCCAGCATGGCCTCGCTGCGGATGCTCTCCAGGGTGTTGTAGAGAAAGTGGGGATTGATCTGGTTTTGCAGGGCCAGATACTGGGCCTGGCGTTTGTTCAGGCTGAACACCTTGGCGGGGTCCAGCACCTGGCGCATCTGCTGGAGCATCTGCTCCTCCGCCGGAGACAGGGCGCAGTCCAGTACGGCCTGCTCCTCCTTCCCCCCGGCATATCCCTCCATGAGAAGGCGCAGAGCCTGCTCCCGCCGCCGGAAGGGAGCTCCAATCCAAAAATACGCCGCGGCCGCC
>OFFV01001811.1_pt1 | contig 11495 bp, 12 predicted proteins | sample 1521461 | NCBI WGS metagenome assembly OFFV01 (sample SAMEA3504120, study PRJEB24116) | mouse gut metagenome | biome: mouse gut; feature: mouse-associated habitat; material: faeces | place: Denmark | collected 2011 | reverse complement strand
CCGTTAAATTATTTCCGCGCCTCAAAAATCTACCAAAGGAGAAACAACTTCATGTATACATTTCAAGATCTGAAGGAAATCATTGCAAAGCTCCGCTCCCAGGAGGGATGTCCATGGGACAGAGAGCAGACGTTTGAAAGTCTGAAAAAATGTTTGGCAGACGAGACTCAGGAAGTCTTTGAGGCAATCGACCAGAATGATATGGAAAATCTGTGCGAAGAGCTGGGAGACGTGCTTATGCTGGTGTTGTTAAACAGCCAGATTGCAGACGAAAAAGGTGCATTTACGATTGAACAGGTCATAGACGGCGTGTCTGAAAAGATGATTCGCAGACACCCGCATGTATTTGGAGATGCTCAGGTCAACTCTACAAAAGAAGGGCTGGATCTCTGGAACCAGATTAAAGCACAGGAAAAAGCGGAGAAAAGACGGAAATGCCTTGACAAAAGCCAGTAAAGAAGCTATAAATGATAAAGTATCGCCGCAGAAGGAAGTAGAAAGAGGAATGCGGCAGGCTTTAAGACTCATAATAGGAGGAAGAGATCAATGAACAAGACAGAATTAATCGCAGCAGTAGCTGAAAAAGCCGAAATATCTAAAAAAGATGCAGAGAAAGCTATTAAAGCGTTCACTGATGTAGTATCTGAAGAACTGGTGAAAGGTGAGAAGATTCAGTTAGTTGGATTTGGCACATTTGAAGTAGCTGACAGACCAGCTAGAATGGGAAGAAATCCTAAGACTAAAGAGTCTATGCCGATTCCTGCATCCAAAGCGCCTAAGTTTAAGGCAGGTAAAGCATTAAAAGATATGATCAACGAATAATTTCTGGAAGAAACCAATATGCTGCAGAGGGCTTGCGTAAGCCCTCTGTGTTTTTCTTTCGGGATCTTTTGCGGGAGAACCGTCTGCATATGCCAGCGGCGGGCAGATCCGGGAGAAAACGGAAAGGATGAAACGTATGAGGCTTGATAAATTTTTAAAAGTATCCCGTCTGATCAAACGGAGGACGGTGGCAAACGAGGCATGCGACGCGGGGAGGGTTTCGGTAAACGGTAAACCGGCGAAAGCATCCTTACATGTCAAAACGGGCGATATTATAGAAATCGTATTTGGCCAAAAGACCGTAAAAGCGGAAGTTTTGTCTTTGGCGGAGTCCACCAAGAAAGAAGACGCCAAAGAAATGTTCCGTTATTTATAGTTTGGACAAATTTTTCGCATAAATTTCCATACACTCTAATATAATGATAGAAACGATCGTTTCAAACACAGGACGGTTGTGGACAGGGGGTAAGTATGGAAGAAAAAACAGGTAACAGAAAGGCGCATAAGGTTCTTCTGGGCAGCCGCAAAACCGGGAATTTCAGCGGCGTGGTCGACGTACTTTCTTTTGACGTGTCTGAAATCCTTCTGGAAACGGAAGAGGGAATGCTGCTGATCAAAGGGAATGATCTGCATGTAAACCGTTTGAGCCTGGAGAAAGGCGAGGTTGACATAGAGGGAAAAATAGATTCTCTGGCATATTCAGAGATCAAAGATTACGGAAAGCAGGCGGAATCTTTTTTAGGGCGGCTGTTTAAATGAACGGCGCAGTCAGTGAAACAATTGCCGGAGAGGGAAGCCTTTTGCTTGCGTCGCTTTGTTTTGGAGCCGCTTTGATGATGCTTTACGATATTGTCCGTATTTTCCGGAATATCGTAAAGCATGGGACGATTCTTATGGCAGTAGAAGATATCTTGTATTGGCTGCTCTGTGCCGTAGGGATATTTGCTATGTTATACCAGGAGAACGACGGACTGCTGCGCTGGTTTGTCTTGGGCGGCGTCGCCGTTGGGATGCTTCTGGAAAACAGCCTGGTGAGTCCTTTTGTGATACGGATATTTGTGCGCGTGATCCGGGCGTGGTTAAAGATCATCCAAAAAATGCTGCGCTTCTTCGGCAGGCCGTTAAAAAAACTTTGTTTATTTTTCAGAAAAGAATTGAAAAAAATCCGGAAAGCCATTAAGATAGGATTAAAGCGAATCTGACAGAAGCGTTTTTTAAAAACGTTTGAAGCAATAGAGTAAAGAGGGTAGGGCATATGGTCAGAAACAGAACAAAGAAAAAGACAGGAAGGTTAAGCATTGCCTGCATTGTGATATTTTTGCTTGCATTTATGTCCGTGCAGATCATCCGGCTGTACCAGAAAGACCGGGAGTATACGGCAAGAGAAACGGAACTTACGACACAGCTGAAAGAAGAGAAAAAGCGGTCGGAGCAGCTTTCCGATTATGAAGCATATATCGGCAGTCAGGAGTATGTGGAAGATACGGCAAAGAGTAAATTGGGTATGGTATATGACCATGAGATTATATTTAAAGAGAAATAATGCGAATCTCTTAAACGGCGTAAGAGTCCTCGAATCTACAATTCGAGGGCTTTTTTGACGAAAAGTTTTTGCAGGCGGTCCAATCGTTTGACAAAGATTTTACGGTTCTGTGCGTATAATGCCTTCGAGTATGAAAAACAAGGGCAGGAGGTAGAGACGTATGAAACGTACAGGATGGAAACAATTGGCGCTGAGCATTGCAGGAGCACTGTTCTGCAGAATTTCGATTATGGGATGCTATCCCTTTGTTCCGGCATTTTTTGCAGCGGTATATCTGCAGGAGCAGGGAAGGATGCTGATTTCGGCGGGAATGCTGGCAGGGATGACGGCGTTTCTTCCGATTACGGTGATCGCAAAGTATGCGATGTCGCTGCTGCTGATCGGGATTACCGTACGGCTTTGCGAATGGGTAGATAAACGATGCTATACGATAGTTGCCGCTGTTGCCGCAGCCGGCGGAACTCTGGCGCTTTCCGTATTCGGAGGAATTTTTGATTTTAAAAACCAGGTGACGATGGCGGCTGCCGTATGCGAAGGGGTGTTTATTTTCGGATTTGTGATTTTGGCGGCGAGGGGCGTACATTTGTTTTTGGAAGATGCAGAATTAAAGGAGTACCCGGGAAATGCCAGAGAGGGCTATCAGGAGCAGCGGCTGTTAAATTATGCAAAAAGTTTTGAAGGCCTTTCCAAAACATTTTTATCGATGAGTAAGCGCTGTGAAATCCAGCCGGAGGATGCGGGCAGGATTCAGCAGGAAATTACCGGGCGAATCTGCAGCGGCTGCGATACCTGCGCCGTTTGCTGGGCGCCGTCGGATCACACGATGTACGGACTGTTGGGACGGCTGGTAGGAAGCCTGATGCAGAACGGAGAAGCGGACGAGTCGCTGCGTATCGAACTTGCAAAGCACTGCAGGTATCCGGAGCATATCGAGCGGGAAGCGGCGGCGGCATTTGAGCAGACACGTGTGAACAAAGCATGGTATAACCGCCTTTTGGAAAACCGGGAGGTGATAGCGCAGCAGCTGGACGCGATGGCATTTATCATGGAAGACTGCGCCAGCGAAGTAAAGCTTTTGGATGCGGAAGAAAAGCGCAGGATTTCCGAAATCCGCTATCGGGCGAAGGAGTGCGGGATCATAGCGGAAGAAGTTCATTTGTACCGGAAAAATGACGGGCACATTCAGGCCGCGCTGCAGGTTCGTTCCAAATGGGGGAATTGCGTGGCGATGAAGGAACTGACAAAAGTGGTGGCGCTGGCGCTGGAGCTGCCGATGAAGCCGCACAAAGATACAAGGACGTTTGTGGGGAAAGAGACATCGGAGATCATATATGAGGAAGAACCGGCATATCATGCCGTGCAGGGAGTGGCGCGGCTGGTCAAAGACGGCGCGGCGGTTTCAGGAGATAATTTTTCCTTTCTGGAAAAAGAGGACGGAGAGCTTGTACTAAGCCTTTCCGACGGCATGGGCTTCGGCGTTTCAGCATGTAAAGAAAGCGAGCTTGTGATCGATCTTTTGGAGCGTTTTGTGGAAGCGGGATTTACCAAGGATACGGCAATTAAGATGCTGAATTCGGCAATGGTTATTCACGGTGAGGATGACCAGTATTCCACGGTGGATATTTCCGCTGTCAATCTGTATACGGGCGAGACTTCGTTCTATAAGATCGGGGCGTCCGCTACGTTTATACGCCATAAATCCGGAAACGTGGAATGCCTGCTTTCTACGTCGCTTCCGGTGGGCGTCAGTTTTGAAATAGAGATCGAGCATGCAAAAAAGCAGCTCTCGGACGGAGATTTTCTTGTCATGATTACAGACGGTGTGATAGAATATCTGCATACCGACAGTCCGGAGGAGACGCTAGAGGAAATTATTTCCGGAATCAAAACGAATCATCCGGGACTTATGGCAAAAAAAATTTTAGATCAGGTTATGACATATACCGGCGGAGAAGTAAAGGACGACATGACGGTTCTTGCGGCTGCGATCTGGGAAAATTGACAAGGTTGTGGACATATGATAAATAAGATTGCATCGTTTATGCGGCAGCATCAGATGGTACAAAAGGGAGACCATATCAGTATAGGGATTTCCGGCGGAGCAGATTCTGTCTGTCTGTTTTTGGTTCTGGAACGTCTGCGTCGCCGGATGGATGTTACGATATCGGCGATTCATGTGGAGCATGGGATCCGCGGGGAAGATAGCAGGGCGGACGCAGAGTTTGTCCGGAATCTGGCGGCGCGGTATGAAATACCGTTTGTCTGCCGGTCGTATCCGGTAGAGAAGATTGCGAAAGAGACGGGCGTTTCGGTGGAGGAAGCCGGGAGGAATGTACGCTATGCAGCGTTTGCAGAAGAAGAGCGGCGGTTTTGGGATGAGGCCAAGCGGCGCGGCGGGACCGTAAAAACGGCGGTCGCGCACCATGGGGACGATAATGCCGAAACCGTGTTGTTTCATCTTTGCCGGGGAAGCGGGATCGACGGGCTCTTTGGGATTCGTCCTGTGCGGGGAACGGTGATCCGTCCGCTTTTGTGTGTGTCAAAATGTGAAATTGAGGATTTTCTGAACAGAGAAGGACAAACCTATCGGATCGATGCGACCAATGCGGATATCCGTTACAGCAGAAACCGTATCCGCAGCATGGTAATGCCGGAGCTGGCACGGATCAATACGCAGTTTACCGTCCATATCAACCGATTATCCGAAGAAGCGGCGGAGATTTCCGCATATTTTGACGGAGAAGTCGGCAGGATTTTGGAAAAGCACAGAATAAAAACAGATGATACCCGCAGTTGTATAGATACAAAACAACTGTTTTCCTATCCGTCTGTTTTTTGGGGCAGGGTCATGCTTTCTGCGGCTGCAGAGCTTGCCGGGAGCAGAAAAGATTTTACCAGGGAACATGTAAACGCACTGCTGCATCTGGCCAAGGGGCAGACCGGCAGGAAGATTGCCCTGCCGTATCAGATCACCGCGGAAAAAACGTACGAGGGGATGATTCTCTCCCGCTGCCAAACCGAGGAGGAGGCAGATGAGACGCCGATTCCGCTTCCGATCGGGGAACTGCCTGGCGTCATCCGCCTTCCGAAAGGACAGATGGCCTGCCGGATCTTTGGATATTCGGAAAAAAATGTAAAAATTCCCCAAAATCTGTATACGAAATGGTTTGATTATGATAAGATAAAAAATAGGCTTTATTTTAGAACCAGAGAGCCTGGCGATTATTTTGTGCTGGATGCCGAGGGGCACAGGCAAAAGCTTAAAGACTATTGGATCAATGAGAAAGTGCCCAGGTCCATGCGGAGCAAAATCTGGCTTCTTGCGGACGGGTCTCATATCTTATGGGCGCTCGGAGGGCGTATCAGCGAATATTATAAAGTTACGGAACAAACGAAAAAGATTTTGGAAGTACGATATATGGAGGATGAAAAATGAGTGAAACAGTTCGCGTGTTGTTATCTGAGGAGGAAGTAGATAAGCGGATTGCAGAGATTGCGGCAAAAGTCAGCGAGGATTACCAGGGGGAACAGGTACATCTGATCTGCGTGTTAAAAGGCGGGATATTTTTTACCTGTGAACTTGCAAAACGGCTGACCGTACCGGTTTCTATGGATTTTATGTCTGTTTCCAGCTACGGATCGGCTACAAAATCCAGCGGTATCGTAAAAATCGTGAAAGACCTGGATGATGAGATTGAAGGAAAGAATGTGCTGGTGGTGGAGGATATTATCGATTCCGGCAGGACGTTAAGTTATCTGCTGGAATATCTGAGAAACAGAAATCCCAAAAGTTTGAAGCTGTGCACATTATTAGATAAACCCGAACGGCGCGTGGTGGAGGTGCATGTGGATTATACCTGTTTTAATATACCGGACGAGTTCGTTGTGGGATATGGGCTGGATTATGCGCAGAAATACCGGAATCTGTCGTATATCGGCGTGGTTGAATTAGACTGAATGGACAAAAAGGAGGTTAGTTACAGTTGTTAAATAAACAAAGTAGTTATAGAGGATTCGGATTCTATGCGCTGCTGGTTGTCGTGGTGGTGATCGTCTGGCTGATGCTGGACGCCAGAGAAGATGCGTCTGGAGCATATACGATGGCTGCGTTTGAACAGGCGCTGGAAGACGGAGAGATCGCATTTGTAGAGATTGAGCAGAACCGGGAAATACCGACCGGTACGTTAAACATTCAGCTGACAGACGGGAACGATAAAAAGCTGTATGTGTCCGACGTCAATGAGATACAGAATCTGCTGGAAAAGAAGCAGTTTACGGATTATTATACGGCGGACGTACCCCAGGAGAGCTGGATTTTAAATCTGCTTCCGCTTTTGATCGTGCTGGCGGCGATGTTTATTTTATTTACGATTATGAGTAATCAGGCGGCGGCGGGCAGCGGCGGCGTTAAGATGATGAATTTCGGCAAGAGCCGCGCGAAGCTCTCGAGCGGTCAGAATAAAATGAATTTTGGAAATGTGGCGGGGCTTCGGGAGGAAAAAGAAGAGCTCGTAGAACTTGTGGATTTCTTAAAATCGCCGAGGAAATATATCCGCCTGGGGGCAAGGATTCCCAAGGGTATCCTGTTGGTAGGACCTCCGGGAACCGGTAAGACGCTGCTTGCAAAGGCGGTCGCCGGAGAGGCGGGCGTACCGTTTTTTAGTATTTCCGGTTCTGACTTCGTAGAGATGTTTGTCGGCGTGGGCGCATCCCGCGTTCGGGATTTGTTTGAGGAAGCAAAGAAAAACGCGCCGTGTATTGTATTTATCGACGAGATCGACGCCGTGGCAAGGCGCAGGGGAACCGGAATGGGCGGCGGTCATGACGAGCGCGAGCAGACGTTAAATCAAATGCTGGTAGAAATGGACGGGTTCGGCGTCAATGAAGGGATTATCATTATGGCGGCGACCAACCGTGTCGATATCTTAGATCCTGCGATCATGCGTCCGGGCAGATTTGACCGCAAGATCCATGTCGGCAGGCCCGATATCGGCGGAAGAGAAGAAATTCTGCATGTACATGCCGAAAATAAGCCGCTTGGCGACGATGTGGACCTAAAGCAGATCGCGCAGACGACGGCGGGATTTACCGGCGCAGATCTGGAGAATCTGCTGAACGAAGCGGCGATCAATGCGGCAAAGGCAGACCGGGCATATATCATACAAAGCGATATCCGTCAGTCTTTTGTAAAAGTGGGAATCGGCGCAGAGAAGAAAAGCCGCATTATCAGCGAAGAAGAAAAGAAAATTACGGCGTTCCATGAAGCGGGGCATGCGATTTTATTTCATGTGCTGCCGGATGTGGGACCGGTGGATACCGTGTCGATCATTCCTACGGGAGCGGGAGCGGCAGGTTATACCATGCCTTTAAATGAAGATGACAGGATGTTCCATACAAAGGGAAGAATGATCCAGGAGATTATGGTAGATTTAGGAGGCCGCGTAGCGGAAGAGATGGTTTTCGACGACATTACAACGGGAGCGTCTCAGGATATCAAACAGGCGACGCAGCTTGCGAAAGCAATGGTGACCAAATACGGTATGTCAGAACACATAGGGCTGATCAATTATGATAATGAAGACGACGAAGTCTTTATCGGCAGGGACCTTGCCCATGCCAGAGGTTACGGAGAGAGCGTGGCGGCAAAGATTGACGAAGAAGTAAAACGGATCATCGACGAGTGTTATGAGAAAGCAAAGAAGATCATACGGGAGCATGAAGAAATTTTGAACCGATGCGCTGATCTTTTATTAGAAAAAGAGAAGGTGAACAGAGAAGAGTTTGAGGGATTGTTTCAGGAAGAATCGAAACAGACATTGTGCAATTTAGACAAAAATTAAAGTGGTTTTTTGTGAGGTTTGTGCACACTGATTCTGGATTTCGTGCTATTATAATACACGTAGAAACCCCCAATCATTAATTGTTTTTGCTACACCCATAGTAAAAATACCTTCTCCTAAAAAGACAGCAATTAGACAGCTGTCTTTTTTATTTGCAAAAAGGACAGAATCTATCTACATCTTAAGGAAAGGGCGGAAGTATTTATGAAATATCAATCCATAGAAAAATTAAATCGGGTACAGCAGTATATTATGCAGACGCGGCCCATTTTACAGAAAGAAGCATTGTTTTCAGACGGTACCAAAGACTATCGGATTCCGGCAGAACCAAAGGAAAATGAATGGGTTACGATCCGGTTCCGCACGGCGAAAGACAATGTCGACATGGTTCTTTTGCATACAAACGGCCATGCATATCAGATGAGGCTCGGCGAGAGCGACGGGACGTTTGATTATTATTATGCGGAGATATCTCTTGGGACGGACGTATTTTCATATTACTTTGAAATTGTCTCCGGTATGTTTCGCTGCTGGTATGACCGCTGCGGTGTGACAAAAGAAATTCGGGAGGCGTATTTTTTCCGGATTGTTCCAGGGTTTTCTACGCCGGACTGGGCAAAAGGGGCGGTTATGTATCAGATTATGGTGGACCGGTTTTATAACGGGGATCCATCCAATGACGTGTTGGATCATGAATATTATTATATCCGGACGTTTAGTACGAAGGTACCGCAGGAACGGTGGGAGAAATGCCCGGAAAATTTCAGCGTCGGAGAATTTTACGGGGGAGATCTGGAAGGCGTCAGAAAAAAGCTGGATTATCTTTCCAATCTGGGAATCGAAGTCATTTATTTTAATCCGATCTTTGTTTCGCCGTCCAACCATAAATATGATATTCAAGACTATGACCATATTGACCCGCATTTTGCCAAAATCGTGGAAGATGAGGGCGAGCTGTTAATGGATTTTGAGCAGGATAACCGAAAAGCGACGCGGTATTGCTGCCGCGTCACAAACCAGAAAAACTTAAAGGCAAGCAATGCGTTTTTTGCGGAATTTGTACAGGAAGTCCATAACCGCGGCATGAAAATCATTTTGGACGGCGTATTCAATCACTGCGGTTCCTTCAACTGCTGGATGGACCGGGAAAAGATTTATACCCACAAAGAAGGATTTGACGAAGGGGCATATCTTTCCAAGGACAGTCCGTACAGGGAATATTTCAGGTTTAAAGATCAGGAAGATACGGCGTGGCCGGATAATAAAAGCTATGAAGGCTGGTGGGGACACGACACGCTGCCGAAATTAAATTTTGAAGATTCCCGGAGATTGTATGAGGATATTCTGCGGATCGGAAAAAAGTGGGTATCTGAGCCTTACTGCGTGGACGGATGGAGATTAGACGTAGCGGAGGATTTGGGACACAGCAAGGAGTTTAACCATCAGTTTTGGCGGGATTTCAGAGACGCGGTAAAGGAGGCAAATCCAAATGCGCTGATTCTGGCAGAGCATTACGGAGATCCGAAAGACTGGCTTGCCGGCGATCAATGGGATACGATTATGAACTATGCGGCGTTTATGGAGCCATTGTCCTGGTTTTTGACAGGGATGGAAAAACACAGCGACGAATACGTTCCCGATCGTATCGGAAAGATCGGCGATTTTGAAGGCGCGATGCGGCATTTTATGGCCAGTTTTTTAACGCCGTCTTTGATGTGTTCTATGAATCAGCTTTCCAATCACGATCACTCCAGATTCTTAACGCGGACAAATCATAAAGCAGGCAGGGTGGAATATCTTGGGGCGCATGCGGCCGGTGAGGACGTGGATTATCGGGTGATGCGGGAAGCCATCTTAATTCAGATGACATGGCCGGGCGCGCCGACGTTGTATTATGGCGATGAAGCGGGACTTTGCGGGTTTACGGATCCGGACAACCGCAGAACGTATCCGTGGGGGCATGAGAAACGGGATCTGATCGATCTGTATCGGGAGCTGATTTGGATTCACAGAGAGAACGAAGCGTTCCGGACGGGTTCGTTTCGGTTTTTAGACAGTGAGGATCAGCTTTTGTGTTACGCCCGGTTCCAGAGAAACCAGCAGTTTGTGATAGTAATCAATCATGACGACGCAGAACGGACCAAGCAGATTTCTGTCATCGGAGCCGGTATTCCGCAGGAGTGTACGCTGCGGCGAATGATCGTTACAACAGAAAACGGATACTCTCTGATGCCGCAGTATTATACCGTGAAACAGGGAAGCGTTACCATTACACTGCAGAAAAAATCGGCGGTTATTTTGGAAAGAATGTAAAAAATTGCTTGAATAAGAAGGAAATGTATGCTATAATAGTAAATCGTCAGGACAATTTCATATTATAAGATGAATGGGCAGATTCCCGAGTGGCCAAAGGGGACAGACTGTAAATCTGCTGCAAATTGCTTCGGTGGTTCGAATCCACCTCTGCCCATTGAAATGTTTTTTCAAAAGCCGCAGTGGCGGAACTGGCAGACGCCCGGGACTTAAAATCCCGTGGGTAGTGATACCCGTACCGGTTCGATTCCGGTCTGCGGCACTTGTAAAAAGGCTTATTTTGCGGATTGATAAGTCTTTTTTTATTTTTGATGAAGGAGCATCCCTCCAAATCATCCCTCCCGCTTTTGCTCGATCTGTGCGGGATAATTCCCCATAATTGCTTCAGCAGATTGTACTTTTTTACTGAAATCAAAATGGGTGTAAGTATTGGCAGTTGTAGTAATCGTACTATGCCCTAGCCATTCCTGAATGGCCTTCAAGTCAACGCCGTTCGCATACAGCAAACTTGCACAGCTATGCCTGAGATCATGGAAGCGTATCAGCTTCAGGTTATTCTTTGTCAGGACGATTCTAAAATGCTGGCTGACGTATCCTGGTTTTATCCTATTTCCCATCTTATCTCTGAGAACATATTCCAAATAATCTTTGTTATAAGCGTTACCACATAGCTTCTGTTGCTGCTTCTGCTGTTCTTTCAATTCTATAAGCGCATCTTCGAACGGTTTCACCAAAGGAAGCGTTCTTGTGCTTGACTTGGTTTTTGTTTTATCTTTTTCGATAGTAACTAAGTGATCGTCTAAATAAATATCCGTAACAACGTGTTGAATAGAGATGGTCTTTTTCGCGAAATTAATGCAGTTCCATTTTAAACCGACAATTTCGCTTCGTCTCATACCATAAAAGGCAGCCAGGATAACAGGTAATTCTATAGGAGCTCCACATCCTCTATACAGCGATTACCAGGGCGAAATGCA
>OFFV01001809.1_pt1 | contig 11501 bp, 5 predicted proteins | sample 1521461 | NCBI WGS metagenome assembly OFFV01 (sample SAMEA3504120, study PRJEB24116) | mouse gut metagenome | biome: mouse gut; feature: mouse-associated habitat; material: faeces | place: Denmark | collected 2011 | reverse complement strand
GCTGTTCTGGTGTTTACTGATGGCTCCTCTAAAGGGCGAGCTGGATATCTTATAAATAATCAACAGGTAATCATAAAGACTCCTGGCCTCTCAGCTCAATTAGCAGAATTAACAGCAGTACTGAATGTCTTTCAGTCTGTGCATGAGGCTTTTAATATTTTTACTGATAGTTTATATGTTGCACAATCGGTACCCTTATTGGAGACCTGTGGTACGTTTAACTTTAATACGCCAGCAGGATCCCTGTTTTCACAATTGCAAAACATCATTCTTGCCCGAAAACACCCGTTCTATATTGGCCACATACGATCTCATTCTGGTCTTCCTGGACCTTTAGCTGAAGGCAATGATTGCATTGACAGAGCTCTAATAGGAGAAGCCTTAATTTCAGATCCTGTTGCTTTGGCCAAACGTGATCATGAAAAATTTCATCTCTCTAGCCATACCTTAAGGCTCCGACATAAGATCACTAAGGAGCAGGCAAGAATGATTGTAAAACAATGTCCTAAATGTATTACATTATCTCCAGTGCCACATTTAGGAGTTAATCCACGAGGTCTTATGCCTAATCATATTTGGCAAATGGATGTAACTCATTATGCAGAATTTGGAAAATTAAAATATATACATGTTTGTATTGACACTTGTTCAGGATTTCTTTTTGCTTCTCTACATACAGGAGAGGCCTCTAGAAATGTAATTGATCATTGTTTACAAGCCTTTAATGCTATGGGATTGCCTAAACTCATTAAGACAGATAATGGGCCATCCTATACTGGCAACAATTTTACTTCATTTTGTAAGGAATTTGGTATCAAACATAAAACTGGAATTCCTTATAACCCCATGGGACAAGGAATAGTTGAACGTGCTCATCGCACCTTAAAGAATTGGCTTTTTAAAACAAAAGAGGGGCAGCTATATCCCCCAAGGTCACCAAAGGCCCACCTTGCCTTCACTTTATTTGTCCTAAATTTCTTGCACACCGATATCAAGGGCCAGTCTGCAGCGGATCGCCACTGGCATCCAGTTACTTCTAATTCTTATGCATTGGTAAAATGGAAGGACCCCCTGACTAATGAATGGAAGGGTCCAGATCCAGTTCTAATTTGGGGTAGGGGCTCAGTTTGTGTTTTTTCACGAGATGAAGATGGAGCGCGGTGGCTGCCAGAGAGATTAATTCGTCAGATGAACACAGATTCTGACTCTTCTGGTAAGTATCATTCTAAAGACTAAAATTCCTTTTGTGCTTAAAATTCAGCTGAGAGCAACAGCTCTCAAAGCTGTTCTCCAGCTACTCTCTGAGCCAGCTCCCGACAGGAGGCCGGAGACTAGCCTCAGCTTTACAATTTGCATTTGAATAAAGTACCTAGACTTCCCCGAAAGAAGTTCTGCTTTCCTACTTTCTCACTGTCTTTCAAGATTTTGTCTTTCAAGCAGGTAAATCAACATTCCCGAGGCGGACCAGTGGATGTGCATCCCCGCCCCCCTAGAGCACACAGGTGGCAGCTGTTACCCCCAGTCTCAGGACATTTCCAGCACGTGGTTTTCAGTCTGAGTTAAAAATTTAGGTTTACCTAGAGGGCTAGAAGAGTAGATATTTCTATATTAATAAAGATTGGTTTTTATTTTGATAGACAGGCTTAGTCCCTTAGCTGACCTCTGGCTTTTCACCCTTGCTGTTACTGCAAGGTGTCCTTAGCTCAATAGGCTGTGGAAAAAACAGGGATGAGGAGGAACGACTTCCAGCTCCTATTTTAGCCACAAATCGTGGTGTTACTAACGACATAATTCTTGCTTAGGCTTTGCTAATTCTGAGGTTGATAATTCTCCTTTAGGAGCTGCACAGCACTCAGAACTGTGCATACTGGTTTGTGATTGTACAAATTCAGTATGGGCATCGCTTGGTGCAGAGGTACTGCAAGGGAAGGTCCGGCTTGACCATTTCTGAGTTTCCTGTGAGATAAACCCGGTTTAAAAGAGGTTGGTATCATATTTTGGTTAAAAATAAAAAATATTTTCCGGCTCTACCTCGCCTCCCCAAAAGATACCGAGAGCCACATGTGTGGGTTTTACCAGTACCCACGGGAGGAATCGGGTCCATGTCCACCCAAGCCAAGGTTAAAAGCCCACTCATCTACGGATGAGAAAATCATTTGATCACCTCAGTTAAGCGTTGCCTTATTTAACTTAATTAATAGGGGGGAGAGAGATTGGAGACGTACTATTGAAAGGGCAAGCCCTTCACTGCCTCCCACCCAAATAAAAAAGCCAATTGGCCTTGTACTACAAGAGCCGGTCGAACTCCTTCTCCCTGTTTCCCACCTATCATCCAAAAATGCGGAGGAATATCAACTTAGTGTTATTCTTATTATAGTGTATTTCACATTTGTTCAGTCAAACTTAGCCAGAGTTCCAACGCCCTACTTAAAATTCAACTAGAAAGTTACCTACCAAGTACTAATTAGCATTATAAAGTCAGAGCCTACAGCTCCAGGCTTTTCAGTTAGTTGTTCACTAAGATAAGAAAGGACAGTCTTAAGCCAGATACAGTTTACCATAAGAAAAGTTAAAGAATCCCAGTGAAGCAAGTTTTTTCTTTAGCCCTAGATTCCAGGCAGAACTATTGAGCATAGATAATTTTTCCCCCCTCAGGCCAGCTTTTTCTTTTTTTAAATTTTGTTAATAAAAGGGAGGAAATGTAGTCTCCCCTCCCCCAGCCTGAAACCTGCTTGCTCAGGGGTGGAGCTTCCTGCTCATTCGTTCTGCCACGCCCACTGCTGGAACCTGCGGAGCCACACACGTGCACCTTTCTACTGGACCAGAGATTATTCGGCGGGAATCGGGTCCCCTCCCCCTTCCTTCATAACTAGTGTCGCAACAATAAAATTTGAGCTTTGATCAGAATGAATTTGTCTTAGCTCCGTTTCTTCTTTCGCCCCGTCTAGATTCCTCTCTTACAGCTCGAGTAGCCTTCTCAGTCGAACCGTTCATGTTGCGAGCTGCTGGCGGCCGCAACATTTTGGCGCCAGAACTGGGACCTGAAGAATGGCAGAGAGATGCTAAGAGGAACGCTGCATTGGAGCTCCACAGGAAAGGATCTTCGTATCGGACATCGGAGCAACGGACAGGTACACATGCTAGCGCTAGCTTAAAATTTCAGTTTTGTAAAGTGTTGCTGAGGATGCGGTAGGATACGAATTAAGCTTGAATCAGTGCTAACCCAACGCTGGTTCTGCTTGGGTCAGCAGCGTGTTAATCGGAACTAGAAACGGAAACAGGCAGGTTAGCCGCAGCTTTTTAGGAAGCTGCTTAGGTGGAAGAAGAAAGGGTTTAAAGTCATGGATCAGGCGGTTGCCCATAGTTTTCAGGAGTTGTTTCAGGCCAGAGGAGTAAGGCTTGAAGTACAATTAGTAAAAAATTTTTTAGGTAAGATAGATAGCTGTTGCCCATGGTTCAAGGAAGAAGAAACACTAGATTGTGGAACCTGGGAGAAAGTTGGTGAGGCCTTAAAAATCACTCAGGCAGATAATTTTACCCTAGGCCTCTGGGCGCTCGTAAATGATGCAATAAAAGATGCCACTTCCCCAGGGCTAAGTTGCCCCCAGGCGGAGCTTGTGGTATCTCAGGAGGAGTGCCTGTCAGAGAGGGCCTCCTCAGAAAAAGATCTTCTTAACTCAAAAATTGATAAATGTGGAAACTCGGATGAAAAACTGATTTTTAACAAAAATCACTCAGATAGAGGAGCTGCCCATTACCTTAATGAGAATTGGTCCTCTTGTGAATCTCCCGCTCCACCTGTAGTCCCCACTTCGGGAGGTGCCACTCATAGGGACACACGACTAAGCGAGTTAGAGTTTGAGATTAAGCTTCAGAGGCTGACTAATGAGCTTCGGGAACTAAAAAAGATGTCAGAAGCGGAGAAGAGTAACTCTTCTGTAGTTCACCAGGTGCCGCTAGAAAAGGTTGTGAGTCAGGCTCGTGGGAAAGGACAGAATATGTCTAATACGCTAGCCTTTCCTGTGGTCGAGGTAGTTGATCAGCAAGATACTAGGGGCAGACATTACCAGACCTTAGATTTCAAGTTGATAAAAGAGTTAAAGGCGGCTGTTGTGCAATATGGCCCTTCAGCCCCATTCACTCAAGCATTACTGGACACAGTTGTGGAGTCACACTTAACCCCTTTAGATTGGAAGACTCTTTCTAAGGCTACCCTGTCAGGAGGAGATTTTTTGCTTTGGGATTCTGAATGGCGAGACGCCAGTAAGAAAACTGCTGCTTCTAACGCTCAGGCTGGTAATTCAGACTGGGATAGCAACATGCTTTTAGGAGAGGGTCCATATGAGGGACAGACAAATCAGATTGATTTTCCCGTTGCAGTGTACGCGCAAATTGCGACGGCCGCACGCCGTGCTTGGGGAAGGTTGCCAGTCAAAGGAGAGATTGGTGGAAGTTTAGCTAGCATTCGGCAGAGTTCTGATGAACCATATCAGGATTTTGTGGACAGGCTATTGATTTCAGCTAGTAGAATCCTTGGGAATCCGGACACGGGAAGTCCTTTCGTTATGCAATTGGCTTATGAGAATGCTAATGCAATTTGCCGAGCTGCGATTCAACCGCATAAGGGAACGACAGATTTGGCGGGATATGTCCGCCTTTGCGCAGACATCGGGCCTTCCTGCGAGACCTTGCAGGGAACCCACGCGCAGGCAATGTTCTCAAGGAAACGAGGGAAAAATGTATGCTTTAAGTGTGGAAGTTTAGATCATTTTAGAATTGATTGTCCTCAGAACAAGGGTGCCGAGGTTAGACAAACAGGCCGTGCCCCAGGAATATGTCCCCGGTGTGGGAAGGGCCGCCACTGGGCAAAAGATTGTAAGCATAAAACGAGGGTTTTGAGCCGCCCGGTGCCGGGAAACGAGGAAAGGGGTCAGCCCCAGGCCCCGAGTTACTCAAAGAAGACAGCTTATGGGGCTATAAATCTGCTGCCCAGCCAACAAGATCAGTTCTTGAGCTTGTCAGGTCAAACCCAGGAAATGCAAGACTGGACCTCTGTTCCACTGTCCATGCAGCATTAACCCCAGAAGTGGGAGTCCAAACTCTGCCTACCGGAGTCTTTGGACCACTACCTGTAGGAACCTGTGGTTTTCTCTTAGGACGAAGCAGTTCTATTGTAGAAGGCCTGCAGATTTATCCAGGTGTTATAAGTAATGATTATGAGGGAGAAATTAAAATCATAGCCGCTTGCCCTCGTGGTGCTATAACTATACCCGCTAATCAGAAAATTGCTCAACTTACTTTGATCCCTTTGCGCTGGTCACTATCTAAATTCTTTGAAAATGAAGAAGGACAGAATAACTTTGACTCCTCTGGCGTAAATTGGGTGAAATCTATCACTAATCAGAGACCTAACCTTAAATTGATTCTTGATGGAAAAAGCTTTGAAGGATTAATAGATACCGGGGCCGATGTAACGATTATAAGAGGGCAGGACTGGCCCTCAAACTGGCCCCTGTCTGTTTCCTTGACTCACCTTCAAGGAATTGGTTATGCCAGTAACCCAAAACGTAGTTCCAAATTGCTAACCTGGAGAGATGAGGATGGAAAATCAGGAAATATTCAGCCGTATGTTATGCCAAATTTGCCTGTAACCCTGTGGGGAAGAGATCTGTTGTCACAGATGGGCGTTATCCTGTGCAGTTCTAAGGAGATGGTGACTGAACAGACGTTCAGGCAGGGACCCCTGCCTGATCGTGGACTAATAAAGAAGGGACAGAAAATTAAGACTTTTGAGGATCTTAAACCCCACTCTAACGTGAGAGGTTTAAAGTATTTTCAGTAGCGGCCACTGTCTTGCCTGCATCCCACGCCGAAAAAATTCAATGGCGTAATGATATTCCGGTGTGGGTAGATCAGTGGTCTTTACCTAAAGAGAAAATAGAGGCCGCTTCTTTGCTAGTGCAGGAGCAGTTAGAAGCAGGACATTTGGTGGAGTCTCACTCTCCCTGGAATACACCCATTTTCATTATCAGGAAGAAATCGGGAAAATGGAGACTGTTGCAAGATTTAAGAAAGGTTAATGAAACCATGGTACTTATGGGAACTTTACAACCGGGGCTCCCCTCCCCAGTAGCCATTCCTAAGGGATATTATAAGATTGTTATAGATTTGAAAGATTGTTTCTTTACCATCCCTTTGCATCCAAAGGATTGTGAGAGATTTGCTTTTAGTGTTCCTTCTGTAAATTTCAAGGAACCCATGAAAAGATATCAATGGACAGTTCTCCCGCAGGGCATGGCTAATAGTCCCACCTTATGTCAAAGGTTTGTGGCAAAGGCAATTCAGCCTGTTAGACAACAATGGCCAAATATTTACATCATTCATTTCACAGATGATGTCTTGATGGCGGGAAAGGACCCCCAAGATTTGCTTTTGTGTTATGGAGACTTACGAAAGGCCCTGGCTGATAAGGGATTACAAATTGCTTCTGAAAAGATACAAACTCAGGATCCTTATAATTATTTGGGTTTTAGACTCACTGATCAAGCTGTTTTTCCCCAGAAAATTGTTATTCGTAGAGATAACTTAAGGACCTTAAATGATTTTCAAAAATTGTTAGGTGATATAAATTGGCTTCGCCCCTATCTAAAGCTTACTACAGGGGAGTTGAAACCTTTATTTGATATTCTTAAAGGGAGTTCTGATCCCACTTCCCCTAGATCCCTAACCTCAGAAGGATTACTGGCCTTACAGCTAGTGGAAAAGGCTATTGAAGAACAGTTTGTCACTTACATAGATTACTCCCTGCCGCTGCACCTGTTAATTTTTAATACGACTCATGTGCCTACGGGATTGCTATGGCAAAAATTTCCTATAATGTGGATACATTCGAGGATTTCTCCCAAACGTAATATCTTGCCATATCACGAAGCAGTGGCTCAGATGATTATCACTGGAAGAAGGCAGGCATTGACTTATTTTGGAAAGGAGCCAGATATCATTGTCCAGCCTTACAGCGTGAGTCAGGACACTTGGCTGAAACAGCATAGTACAGATTGGTTGCTTGCGCAATTAGGGTTTGAAGGAACTCTAGATAGCCACTACCCCCAAGATAGGTTGATAAAATTCTTAAATGTGCATGATATGATATTTCCTAAGATGACTTCCTTACAGCCTTTAAATAATGCTCTATTGATTTTTACTGATGGCTCCTCTAAAGGGCGAGCTGGATATCTTATTAGTAATCAACAGGTTATCGTAGAGACTCCTGGTCTCTCGGCTCAGCTCGCCGAATTAACAGCAGTACTGAAGGTTTTTCAGTCTGTACATGAGGCTTTTAATATTTTTACTGACAGTTTATATGTTGCTCAGTCAGTACCCTTATTGGAAACCTGTGGTACGTTTAACTTCAATACGCCGTCAGGATCTTTATTTTCAGAATTACAAAACATCATTCTCGCCCGGAAAAATCCGTTTTATATTGGCCACATACGGTCTCACTCTGGTCTTCCTGGACCTCTGGCAGAGGGTAATGATCGCATTGACAGAGCTCTAATAGGAGAAGCCTTAGTTTCAGATCGGGTTGCTTTGGCCCAACGTGATCACGAAAGGTTTCATCTTTCTAGCCATACCCTAAGGCTCCGACATAAGATCACAAAGGAGCAAGCGAGAATGATCGTAAAACAATGTCCTAAATGTATTACTTTATCTCCAGTGCCGCATCTAGGAGTTAATCCTAGAGGCCTTATGCCTAATCATATTTGGCAAATGGATATAACCCATTATGCAGAATTTGGAAAACTAAAATATGAACATGTTTGTATCGATACTTGTTCAGGATTTCTTTTTGCTTTTTTCTGCTTCTCTCCATAAAGGAAAGGTTTCTAAAAACGTAATTGATCATTGCCCACAAGCATTTAATGCAATAGGATTGCCTAAACATATCAAAACAGATAATGGGCTATCCTATTCTAGTAAAAATTTTATTTCATTCTGTAAGGAATTTGGAATCAAACATAAAACTTGAATTCCTTATAAGCCCATGGAAACGGAATAGTTCAATGTGCTCATCAGACCTTAAAGAATTGGCCTTTTATGACAAAACAGTGGCAGTTATATCCCCCAAGGTCACCAAAGGCGCATCTTGCCTTTACTTTATTTGATCTAAATTTTTTGCAAACTGATATTAAAGGTCAGTCTGCAGCAGATCACCACTGGCATCCAGTTACTTCTAATTCTTATGCATTGATAAAATGAAAGGACACACTAACTAAGGAATGTAAGGGTCCAGATCCGATTCGAATCTGGGGAAGGAGCTCGGTTTGCGTTTTTTCATGTGAAGATGGAGCACAGAGGCTGCCCAAGAGATTAATTTGTTAGCTGAACACAGATCCTGAATCTTCTTATAAGTATCACTCTGAGAACTAAAATTCCTCTTTTGCATAGAATTTAGTTGGGGACTCAGCCTCCCAGAAAAGCTGTTTTCTTGCTACTCTCAGAGCTTTGCAATTTGCAACTGAATAAAGTATCTGGACTTCCCCAAAAGAAGCTTTGCATTGCTACTTTCTCATTGTCTGGGTCTCTTTTTCTTAAGCAGGTCAATCAACATCCTCCAATCAGACTGCAGGGGGAGTGCATCCCTGCAAACAAAGGCTTAAGGTGGCAACTGCTATTTTCATTCTAAAGACATTCTACCATGCATTTTGGCTTTAGGTCTGATTTGAAAAATAGGTTTATTAGAAGGGCTAGGAAGGCAGATATTTCAAATATTAGAAGAGATTGGTTTTTATTCTGATAGATGGTCTTAGTCCCTTTGCTGGTCTCTGGTTCTCCATCCTTGCTGTTATTGCAAGCTCCCCTAATTTCCTCAGGCTGTGGGAATAACAGAGATGAGGAGGATGACCTCCAGCTCCTAATATAGCCTAAAAGCCACAAATTGTGATGTTACCAGTGGTATAATTCTTGTTGAGGCCTTGCTAAATCTGCTGTTGGCAATACTCCTTTAGGAGATGCACAGTACTGAGAACTGTGCATACTGATTCGTGATGATATGAATACAGTATGGGTACAGCTTCGGTGCAGATATTTACTGTATAATATCATGGGTATTCAGTGTTCTTTGTCTAATATCCACGTAGCAGTGAGTGCATACCATGTGTGTTCTTGTCTTAGGGAGAGATGTTCCACATGTATCTGTTAAATCCATTTGGTCCATGACTTCTATAAGTTTCACAGTGTCTCTGAGTTGAATGGTAGGGATATAAAGTAGGGAAAGAATTTGTTCAACCCATATTACATGAAAAAAATTAAATTAATATATACTTTTTTTAATCCAAAAAGCATGCCTATAGACCCATCTAATGTAGGGAGATCCTATTTGATGTTTCCTCTTCGTAGGTGACTCTAGATTTTCACAAGTTGGCATAAGATTACTAGCACACTCAGATTAACATAAACGCATTTTCAGTCATGTCTAAAACCATCATACCAATCGACCGAGATATTCTCTGTACATTCCATGGGCTAAATGTCAGAAACATGTGTGTTTTACAGTGTGTCTCAGCTTTAAAGTGTAAATCCTAAAAGGAGGGCCATGGTCAACCTTCCTACTTCCTGCTTCTAGGCCACTATTTGCTGCTCTGTGGCACTACAAAGGCTTCTTCGTTAATCAGGTACCACTGTGCCATAGATATCTTGAAGTGACAGAGTGTACAAGCATCCATGGGACCTAGATGCTGATGAGAACACTCTTACACCATCTCCTGCCTTCACAACATACTTATTAAGATGGTGAAATATTGGGAAAGTCATGGTAGAACAAATTCTTTAAAGCCCAGTGCTGTTCTCAACAGTCATCTCCTGATTTTCTATATGGACCTCATATGTTACACTTTGAAGTCAACCCACAATCTCATGTTTCTTGTGCAAGTCATTAGAGTGTCAATTAAATCTAGACTTTGGGAATATATCAATAAGTCTGCATTATCTTCATATTCCCTGCCCTTAATTATGGTAACCTTGCCAAGAATAGATGTCTCACCATTCTCACTGACAGTTTACCTGGTAAATAGATAGTTGAGAAAAAGACATTCTTCTAAGGCCCAAATAGCCTAGTTAATCAGTATATGAGAAGCAGGGCTGACATCACTCAGCACAAAAGCTAAAGAGAGTCTCTTGTTTTGTGGAGAACTGAGAGAACAGCAGGGACAGGGGCCTTAATGATAGTCAGTCCAGACCTAGAGGCTGGGTCTAACAGCATCCAAAGGAATACAGGCCAATTTCCTCCAGCTTCCTGGAGGAGCACTGTTTCTCTTCAAAATGTGACAGGGATGGCACCCACAAGGGGGAAGAATGCAGTGTGTTCTAGACTTATTTTGAGCCATCAGGGTAATGATCCTCCCACATTTCCCTTGCTATTACAAATGATCAACCTCAATAGGGGTCATGTAAGCTCTGCTGACACCAGAATCTCTAATTGCAAAACCCTTACAGGAAAGACCAGTTTTCCTCCACTCTAAGGATAAAAAGCAAGGATTGGGCTCATATGGCTAAGCATTTTCTGACTAGCTTTGAGAGAACAGCGTGGTCCAAGGCCCAGATTTCAGATTTGGTGATTACTGACAGTTTAAAAAGTAAGTACCTGTAACGTTTGCTCTGTGGTACTGAAAAATATTGTCCCCAAATGTATGAACACAAAACGGTGAGCATGTAGCCTAAGGAGCAACATTTCCCTGATTTAACACCAGGCACTTGGCATTCATTCTATACACAGAAATACCCCCCGAGTCTCCAGACCACCCTCCTCAACTGTACATTACAAGCATTACAAGTTTTTGTTATAGCCCATAAGATACAAGTCTTCAAGAAAACACAATCAGACACAAGGCAGAAACAAGAACTCATGTATTGATCAAATTGCATTATCAATAAAAAAATGTCAGCAATGGGTTGACATTGCTTAGTGTCTGCATAAAATTGGTATAAATGGACCTAAAAGTTCTGTAACAGTTCATGAGTACAAGAAAAACAAGATTATAATTTCTTAGTAATAAAGAGAGAAACACTTTCTGTTAAAGTATTCAAAACCCTGTCTAAGGTAGATTTGTCACTCAATGGTAGTATTTGATTTGTAACTTCAAAAGCTGACCCGTCCAGCAGGTCCAGTTATTCGAGGGTCTCGAGGGGACCTTCTCCTAAGAACCAAATGGGGGGAGAGAGAGACAGACAGCAAGTGCAAGGAACGACACGTAAACAGTCTGAGAAGCATCAAGGTGTCGCTGTATTCAGAAAGGCTCAAGGCTTAAATGCACAAGCAAAAGGGGAAGTACTTCTCAGCAGGAGGGATGGGGCAGCGGAAATTTTTCTTTTGGCGACTACACGGGGAAGCAGGAACTTGGTGGTATCAGGGTACATCTTGAGGTCAGGACATCCAGCGCTGACTTAGGGCTGGAACAATCTGTGGTTGTTCTCAGAACGGTGTGTTGGTGGCCCACTTTTGACCC
>OFFV01001800.1_pt1 | contig 11543 bp, 10 predicted proteins | sample 1521461 | NCBI WGS metagenome assembly OFFV01 (sample SAMEA3504120, study PRJEB24116) | mouse gut metagenome | biome: mouse gut; feature: mouse-associated habitat; material: faeces | place: Denmark | collected 2011 | reverse complement strand
TTACCCGTATTATCATCCCTTATTCCTTATGTATCTACACATTGGTGAGCGCAATCCGCGAGCGTTCGGATCAGAAAGTCAGCCGTCAGTATTGGACGATTCTGGGAATCTCCACCCTGCCTGTTATTATGCTGATAGCTTATGTGTTTAAATTGGTGGTGGTATTCGATCTCACGCCGGTAACACTGGCTATCTCAATGTCCCTGGTGGTCATTGTGGTTTGGAGCCGCCGTAATTACGACTTCCGTCATCTGGCAGCGGAAAAGGTGCTGGAAAGTCTGGGCGACGGCGTTATTGCGCTGGACGACCATGACCGGCTTGTCAGCTATAACAGAGCTGCGGCCAATATCTTTACCCGTCTGCCCTCCCATAAGCTGGGGGAAAATATCCGTGTCGTAGAGGGATTTCGGGAAGAGATGCTCAACGAGGACATTCCCCAGAGCTTTTCCATCAATGAGCAGCACTACGAAAGCCACAGCAAGCATATTATAGATGAGAACGGCAAGATTCAGGGCTGCGTAATTTTAATCCTGGATATGACCGATATGAATGCATATATTGATGAAATTAAGCAGGTTCGGCGCCAGGCGGAAAAAGCCAGCATTGCGAAAAGCGAGTTTCTTGCCAATATGTCTCATGAGATCCGGACGCCGATGAATGCAATCATCGGGCTGAATGACCTTATTATGGAGGAGTGCAGCGATACCGGGATTTACGCGCATGCCAAAGATGTGCAGTCGGCAGCAAAAAGCCTTCTGGCGATCATCAATGATATTTTGGATCTCTCCAAGGTCGAAGCGGGCAAAATGGAGCTGGTATATGCGGAGTATTATATCAAAGAGCTGGCGGAAGAGATTATAGCAATGATGGATATGGCGGCTTCCCAGCGCGGATTGATTTTGAAATATGAGTGTGACAAGTCGATTCCCTGCCGCTATTGCGGAGATGACGGCAGAATCAAACAGATTCTGATCAATATTATCAACAATGCCATTAAATTCACGCAAACAGGTTATGTACGCGTCTCTGTTGCCGGGAAACCCGGAAAAAATCAGGAAGAAGAGCTGCTTGTGTTTCGCGTGGAGGATACCGGATGCGGTATTCGCAAGGAAGATCTTGGCAAGATTTTTGAGGACTTTCGCCAGGTGGATTCCAAGCGGAACCGGAGCGCGGAAGGAACCGGACTGGGGCTTGCCATTGTAAAACATCTGGCGGAACTGATGGATGGTACGATCGAGGTGGAAAGTATTTATGGGGAAGGGACGACGGTTACGATTACAATTCCCCAAAGGATTGTAGACGCGCGTCCGATTTCTGAAATGCCCAAACTGGAGCAGGCAGAGCCGAAACCGACGGATCATTTTACGGCTCCCGGTGTGAAAGTGCTGATTGTCGATGATAATGCGATCAACCGCAAAGTGGCCAGGGGCTTTCTGAAAAAATATGCGTTTGATCTGACCGAGGCGGAAAGCGGACCCGAAGCAATCGAACTTGTGCGTGCCGCCCGGTACGATATTATCTTTATGGATCATATGATGCCCGGTATGGACGGTATTGAGGCGGCAGAAATTATACGCAGAGACTGCGGAGAAAACGGAATAGCTCCCGCTATGGTCGCATTGACCGCCAATGTGATGCAGGGGATGCGGGAGCATTTTCTGGAGTGCGGGTTTCAGGATTTTATTGCAAAACCGCTGGATCGGACGGAGTTAAACCAGCTGTTGCTGCGTTGGGTTCCAAAAGAGTACAGACAGACGGGAGAGCAGGAAGCGGAAGTTAAGCTGCTGGATGAATCGGCATTTCCAATCGACGGAATTGATATGCATGCTGCGATGCAGTATTATTCCGGAGACGAAGAAGGATTTGCCGACCTGCTGGAGCTCTACTGCATGGACGGGAAACATAAAACAGGGCTTTTGCGTGAGCTTGCACAATCCGATCTGTCACGTTATCAGATCGAAGTACACGGGCTTAAGAGCGCATCCGCCAATATCGGAGCCATGGAGGTCTCGGCAATGGCGCGTGAACAGGAGTATGCTGCCGCAGAGGGAAACGAAGCGTGCATCGCCGAAAAATTTCCTGTGCTGTTGGCGGAATATGAGACACTTCTGGCAAATATCGAACAGTTTCTGGCACGCCGCAGGAACAAGAACGGCGTGACTAAAAAGCTTCCCGGCCTGCCGCCGGAGGAATTGAGAGAACAGACGGCGAAGGCATTGGAAGAACTGCAGCATTTTCAGTCGCAGGACTGCGCAGAAAGGGTAAAGACGGTTCTGTTGCATGAGATGAGAGAAGATGTGGAGGAGAGTTTTTTACAGATACAGGAACAGCTGAGGTTATATGAAGACGATTATGCGGAAGAGCTGTTGGGCAGGCTTTTGAGCAAACTTGAAAAGGAGGAAGAACAATAATGAGTCAAATAGAGGGCAGAAATTCGAAAAAACGTATTTTAGCGGTGGATGATACGGCGATTATCTTAACCCGGATTTCCAATACTCTGGGAGAAGATTATGATGTGATCACTGTGAATTCGGGCATACGGGCTTTGAAATATCTGGAGCAGGGAAGAGCGGATCTTATTTTGCTGGATATACAGATGTCGCAGAAGGACGGGATTGAAACGCTGCGGGAAATACGCGCGATGAAAGGCTGCGCGCACATACCGGTGATCATGCTTACCGGTATGGAGGATAAAGACTTTGTTCTGGCGAGCGCAAAGCTTGGAATTCGTGATTACATACTTAAGCCTTTTTGCTCGGATGATCTGATCAAGCGGATCCGGAGGGTGTTTGAACCGGAAGAAGAAATATAACCAGATTTGCGCCCATGAGAGGGGCTTGCGTAAACGGCAAAGTTCGTATTATAATACAAAAAAAGAAAAGAGGAAACAGATATGCCAGAACACAGTACATGCAGCAGCGCTTCCGGCTGCTCAAAAGAAAGCTGCGAGGGATGCCCGTCGAAGAATAATCCGCAGAGTATGATCGAGCCGGTGAACGCGCAGTCTTCCGTAAAAAAAGTTATCGGAGTCGTCAGCGGAAAAGGCGGCGTAGGAAAATCATTTGTGACAGCGTCTCTTGCGTCCGCTATGCGCAGGGAAGGCTATGCGGTCGGTATTATGGACGCCGATATTACGGGACCGTCTATTCCCAAGATGTATGGGCTGCATGGTCCTGCTTACGGAACCGACGACGGAATATTTGCCATGGAAGCTTTAGACGGGACAAAGATCATGTCGATTAATCTTTTGGTAGACGATGAAGAAGCGCCGGTGATCTGGAGAGGCCCGGTGATCGGCGGAGCCGTGAAGCAGTTTTGGACGGATGTGATCTGGGGCGAAATGGATTATCTGTTTGTAGATATGCCTCCGGGAACCGGAGACGTGCCGCTGACCGTGTTCCAGTCCATTCCGGTAGACGGAATTATCATCGTAACGTCTCCGCAGGAACTGGTACAGATGATTGTAAAAAAAGCGTATCATATGGCAGAAATGATGCACATACCGGTACTGGGCATTGTGGAAAATTTCAGTTACGCCACTTGTCCGGACTGCGGTAAAAAAATAAAGATTTTTGGTGAGAGCCATGTGGAAGAAGCCGCAAAGGAATTATCTCTTCCGGTGCTGGGCAGGCTGCCGATTGATCCGGCGTTTGCAAAAGCAGCCGATGAAGGAAGATTCCATGAGACGAGACATCCGTATTTAGCAGACGCTATAGAAGCTCTGAAGTAGAAAGGAAGCTTTTATGTGGTTGGCAGATCAATGGAGCGATTATGAAGTCATAGATTGTTCCAAGGGAGAAAAGCTGGAGCGGTGGGGCAATTATATTTTGGTACGTCCCGATCCCCAGGTGATTTGGGATACTCCCAAGACAGAAAAAGGCTGGAGAAAGAGAAACGCTCACTATCACCGCAGTTCCAAAGGCGGGGGAGAGTGGGAATTTTTTGATCTTCCCAAGCAGTGGAGCGTCCGTTACCGCAATCTGACGTTTCAGTTAAAACCGTTTCATTTTAAACATACCGGATTGTTTCCGGAGCAGGCCGTCAACTGGGATTGGTGCGCCGAAAAGATCAAAAAGGCGCGCAGACCGGTGAAACTGCTGAATTTATTTGCGTATACCGGCGGAGCCACACTTTCTGCAGCGTCTGCGGGAGCAAGCGTGACGCATGTGGACGCTTCCAAAGGCATGGTCACATGGGCGAAAGAAAACGCCATAGCTTCCGGGCTGGGAGAAGCAAAGATCCGCTGGCTGGTAGATGACTGTGTAAAGTTTGCAGAACGGGAGATCCGCAGAGGAAACCGTTATGACGCGATCATTATGGATCCTCCGTCTTACGGCAGGGGACCCAAAGGCGAGATTTGGAAAATGGAAGAATCCATACATTCTTTTTTAAAATTATGTGGTCAGCTGCTTTCCGACCATCCATTATTTGTTTTGATCAATTCCTATACAACCGGATTACAGCCTGCAGTTTTGGCCTATCTGTTGGGAACAGAATTAAAAAAATACGGCGGCAGGATTACGGCAGATGAAGTCGGGCTTCCCGTTTCATCCACCGGTCTTATCCTTCCCTGCGGCGCTTCCGGCCGATTTGAATTAGAATAGAGAAAACAGGAAAGACTGACCGGGCAGGTTGGTCTTTTTTGTCTAAAAAAGTAAACAGGGAGAAAAAAGAGGGAAATGAAGAGGGGATTCCCTAAGGGGACGTTTATCTTTTGGATACGCGAATCGCGCATGTACTTTGCAATTCGGAGATTGCAATCCAGATTTTTCCACTGGTGGTATAATGATTTTGCATACACAAAAGAAAAAAGAGAGGCGAAATATGTTACAAATAGCAATATGTGATGATATCTTAGAGCAAACGGTGATGCTGCAGAAATATATCCGCCAATTTTGCGAGAAAAACGGCGCAGAATTTAAATTACATCTTTATACGACAGGAGCAGAATTGCTTTATGACGTAGAGAAATTCGACATTGTATTTCTGGATATCGAAATGCCGGGGTTAGACGGAATACAGACAGGCAGGAAAATACGGGAGAAAAACAGTTCCTGCCGCATTATTATGGAGACGGTTATGATCGAGCGCATGAAAGAAGCGTTTTTCATCGAAGCATTCCGATTTATCGTAAAACCGATCGAACAGGCCGAAGTAGAAGAAGCGCTTGCTGCCTGTATGAAAAAAGTATTGGGCAGCGGAAGCGTAGAACTCTATTACAACAGAATCGCACATGAAGTTCATCAAAGCGAAATCCAGTATGTTGTCACATATGACAGTTACAGCGAATACCGCGTGAAAAATAAGATGCTGCGCAGCGAAGCCTCTCTGCGCGAGCTAGAACGCCAGCTGGATGAACGGCTGTTTTTCCGTATACATCGAAAATATATCGTAAACATGGCGCAGGTTCAGTCTTACCGGAACGGCATCATTCGTATGAAAGATACGGAACTGCCGGTATCCAGAAGAAAGAAAAGAGAATTTGAACAGGCATATATGAAGTTTGATTTGAAATATCGTTGAGGGAGATTATGAGTATTGTAATACTTTGCGGAATCTATCTGGCAGAGCTGGCGTGTTACCAACTGGGTATCCGCATCCTGTTTGAAGCCCGCCAGAAAACAAAGCTGTGGATGATGATCGGTATTCTCTTTCCGGTGGTGATTGGGTGTTTGCCGGTGGATGTTTCGGGGAAGAATGTGTTGGTTACTGCAAGTGTTATTGTGGTAATGTTTTTGTCATTAGACGGGATGGTATCTGAAAATGGTATTAAATTAATACTTACATTGTTGCTTTTGGAATGTATAGATGATTCTTTGAGCTACCCTAGCGGATTTCTTTTATCAGTTATAGATAATAAGTATGTTGGAAGTTTAAAATATTTAGTTTCACAATGTTTTATGGTTTTAGCTCTTCTAATGATAAATTTGATTAGGATAAAACTTGATCAAAAGAAAAAGGAGCATATAAAGTCAGAAATTTATTTCATAATAGGTGTTATAGCTGCTTCTATGATGTTTTGCTTAACTGTTTTGAATCATGTTAAGGAATTTTTGAAAATTAATAGATATATTATACTTTGTAACATTTTAAATGTGGTTATAAATGTAAGTATTATCTTGCTAGTAATTTTTGTTATTTATATCAAAAATACACATGAAAGAATGGAACAATTATTGAAAACAGAGAAGATCTTAAAAGAATCTCAGGTGAGTTATTATAAACTGGCTTTAAAAAAGGAGTCAGATACACGAAGATATAGACATGATATGGTAAATCATCTTGGATATATTCGTGATATTCTTGATGAGAATAGAATTGGTGATGCAAAAAAGTATCTTTCTAGTATTTTGGGGCGATTTAATAAAATTTTAAATATATATCGTGTAACAGGAAATGATATGGTCGATACAATTATGAATCATTTGTTTAGTGTACTGCCAGAGGATGCAGAAATTTTAATTAAAAATAAGTCACCTATAGAATTTGATATGGAGGATACAGATGTTTGCACAATCTTTTCAAATCTTTTTCAAAACGCCGTAGATGAAATTCTTGAAAATAATATTAAGGCAGCAAAGGTTATCATAGTGATACATAAAGGAAAGAAATATGTAGAATATAATATTAAAAATACATTAGCCAATAAAATTAGTAGTAAAAGTATAGACAAAAATGGTTTTCCAAAATCCTATAAGAGAGACTGGAGGAATCATGGAATAGGATTAATAAATGTAAAAGAGGCAATTGAAAAGAATGGTGGAAATTTTGAATGGTCTCAGGATGATGAATATTTTAATGTTAAAGTTATATTACCATTAAAACAATAATGGTTCTTTTTCATATATCTGTTGTTTTCAAGACTAGAAGAGCAGATGGAATATATTTTACAAAGATAATACAGGGTATGTTGTAGTTCGTATTCGGATGTTCAGAAAATTTTGATGTAAAAGTTTTCTGGAAGACTTTAGTTGTAGTTATGGATTCGTATACATAAACATAACTCTTGTTCATGTAAGGTATATTTCTTTTGCTCTTTATTTATATACTCAATATTTAGAAGAAGTAGCCATTTAAGAAGACAAATAACCGTTTAAGGAGCTATCGTGGTATGTCAGCATTGGAGAAGATACTCTATTTATGAAGTTCAAAGAAGATTCATAAATAGAGGGGGTACCAAATATCATGATAGCTATAAGTTTTTTTGATGAAATAGTAAAATGGATTTTAGGATTTTAACATTTTTCACTTATACTCTACTACAGGGTGTTCATTTCAGATTTTTGAGATGAACACCCAAATTTTACGAAAAAGGAATACCAAGGATGACAAAACAGGAAGCAAAAGAACTTTATTTAAACTCAGACTGCTCCTATTTTACAATGTGTACTAAATATTACGCCGGATACATAGAATACAGGCAGCTTGAGCTGCCCAAAAGTCAGGAACGGGAGTGGAAAAACGAAAAAATCCAAATGCTCTGTACAGAAATGAAAACAAACGGGGATGATCAGTTGTTTCGCAGGCTGTATGAAATTGCAGTGGATTTTCGTGATTATGAAAAACTGCGTCAGCTTCTGGACGCGTTAAGAGAACTAAAACAGCCTCTGACACCAAAACAGCGGATCAATATATCAGAGATTATATTGGGCAGAAAAGTATTAAAAGCCAGAAGCGGACTGATCTACTGGGCATATGACATTGGCCAGAGGGGAATTGCAATTTTATTAATGGATTGTGTGCTGGAATATATTCATTTTCCGGAAGCATCGGATGAAGATAAAGAACTCAAAAAGCAAATTCAGAAATACAGACGTATCTGCAAAAAAATAATTGAAGAATTACATCTTAATTTTTCAAACAGGTATCTCAGCCATTATTATAATTTTTAAAACCGTGAAAACCAGGTGTGATGAACACATAACCGTCGCTTTACAGTGGCGGCTATTTTAGTTTTTCGGATTCTCTGGCAAAAACAGGAATAAAAAGATTGAATCCGGGGATATTTCATTGTATAATAATGAGAACTGGGCAATTAATTTTCCACAAAAGAAAGGGAAAAACAATGATAGATTTAAAATATTTAAGGGAAAATCCGGAAATCGTAAAGCAGAACATTAAAAACAAATTTCAGGATCACAAACTGCCGCTGGTGGATGAAGTGATTGCTCTGGACGCGCAGTCCAGAAAAGCAAAACAGGAAGCAGACGCGCTTCGTGCCAGCCGGAATGTGATTTCCAAACAGATCGGCGCATTGATGGGTCAGGGCAAAAAAGACGAAGCCATGGCATTGAAAGCGCAGGTACAAAAAGATGCGGAGCATCTGACAGAACTGGAAGCACAGGAGCGTCAGCTGCAGGAAAAAGTAAATAAGATCATGATGACGATCCCCAATATCATCGATCCGTCCGTTCCGATCGGCAAAGACGACAGCTGCAACGTGGAAATCGAAAAATACGGGGAGCCTGTCGTGCCCGATTTTGAAATCCCGTACCATACGGAGATCATGGAGAAATTTCAGGGGATTGATCTGGACGCTGCGGGTAAAGTTGCGGGCAACGGGTTTTATTATCTGATGGGAGATATAGCAAGACTGCATTCCGCTGTGATTTCCTATGCGAGAGACTTTATGATCGGCAGGGGCTTTACTTACTGTGTGCCGCCGTTTATGATCCGAAGCGGCGTTGTGACAGGCGTAATGAGTTTTGAGGAAATGGACGCTATGATGTATAAGATCGAAGGAGAGGATCTTTATCTGATCGGTACGTCGGAGCATTCGATGATCGGCAAATTTATCGATACGATCAACGAAGAAGAAAAACTTCCATATACGCTCACCAGTTATTCTCCCTGTTTCCGAAAGGAAAAAGGCGCGCACGGCATTGAAGAGCGGGGCGTATACCGGATCCATCAGTTTGAAAAACAGGAAATGATCGTGGTATGCAGGCCGGAGGAATCGAAACTTTGGTATGATAAACTGTGGCAGAATACGGTAGATTTATTCCGTACGTTGGACATTCCGGTTCGTACGTTAGAATGCTGTTCCGGGGATCTTGCCGATTTGAAAGTAAAATCCTGCGATGTAGAGGCGTGGTCGCCGCGCCAGAAAAAGTATTTTGAAGTCGGAAGCTGTTCCAATTTAGGGGATGCACAGGCGAGACGCCTGAAAATCCGTGTCAAAGACAAGGCCGGCAGCAAATATTTTGCTCATACCTTAAACAATACCGTAGCCGCGCCGCCGAGAATGCTGATCGCATTTTTGGAAAACAACCTGAATGCGGACGGAAGCGTAAATATCCCGGCGGCGTTACAGCCGTATATGGGTGGGAAAACAAAAATAGAGTAAACAAAGACAGAGCGGTCTTTTCTCCTTTACGTTCATACTTTAATATGCTAAAATATAAAAAGGAATGAAACAAAAGGAGAATGGTATATGAATAAGAAGATCCGGACGGAAGCGGCAGATCGATTGTTTGATGCCATATTAAGCTTAAAAGACAGGGAAGAGTGCTATACATTTTTTGAGGATGTGTGTACGGTAAACGAGCTGTTTTCCCTGTCACAGCGGTTTGAAGTGGCATATATGTTAAGAGAACAGAAGACATATCTGGATATTGCAGAGAAAACAGGGGCGTCCACGGCGACGATCAGCCGTGTCAACCGTTCTTTGAATTACGGAAACGACGGCTATGATATGGTATTTGAGCGGCTGTCGGGCAAAGAAAAAGAATAGATTTTCATCTATTCTTTTTTCTTGCCTGTTTTGGGTTTGGCGGAAGAGAGTTCGTCAATGGTCTGTTCGATAATCAGTTTTTTCATATAAACGTCGAAGCTTAACATACAAATAAATGCAAATTTATGCAGCATCTGCGCTTCTTCTTCTGGAATATGTTCAAACGTTTTTAAACTCGTCTTATATTTTCTGGCAAGCTCTTTTAAAATATGCTGGACTTCTTCATGTTCAAGACCGAATACTTCGTTATAGATATCCTGCAGGTTCAAACCCTGTGCGTTTCCGAAATATCGTTCCGTGATTGGATTTAAAATATTCTGAATATCGCCGATACTTAAAATGCTTTTAAAATAGTAGATGAATAGCAGGGTCAGCACATGATCCTTGGAATACTTTTTTTTCGCCGGAGGCGGAAGCAGATTGTTCTTGGCGTAGTTGTTGATCATGGTTTTTGTCAGAATTTTATCGTCTTCATGCCGCTTGGTAGAGGCAAGCTGGGTATCCATAAAGGTCGTAACCTGATCCATATACAGATCGATGTTCGGAAGCGATTCCGGTTTCACATAATCCATGGTCTGGAGTTTTTCCAGAACTTCTTTTAAAAATCCGTGTATATCATTAGACAATTTCATCACCTCGAACAGTATTATATAGTATTTAAATTTTGCTTGCAAGTAAGTATTGACAAATATCCGGTTCGTGCTATAATACATATAAATATATGAATAATTGTTCATATGATAATGCATAAGGGAAAATAAAAAAACGCCTTTTATGTGATGAAGCAAAAATCAAACAAGAAAGAAGGATGAGGAAAGATGAAAAAAACGTATAAAATTGAAGTGGATTGCGCCAATTGCGCCAATAAAATGGAAGAAGCTGCAAACAGGACAAACGGTGTAAAGCAGGCGACGGTGAACTTTATGACGTTAAAGATGGTCGTGGAGTTTGAAGCGGACAGCGATGTAAAGGCAGTGATGCAGGATGTGCGGAAAAACTGCAAAAAAGTAGAGGATGACTGTGAAATATATCTGTAGGGGGGATGGATATGAATCAAAAGCAGAAAACAGTCCTGATTCGGATTTTACTTTCGGCAGCGTGTATGGTATTGTTTTCTATGCTGCAGACAGAAGGGTATGTAAGGTTTGGGCTTTTTATGATCCCGTATCTGATCATCGGATATGATATTTTAAAAAAGGCGGGAAAAGGTATCAGGAACCGGCAGGTATTTGATGAGAATTTTCTGATGGCGCTTGCTACGGCAGGGGCAATTTTACTGGGAGAATACACCGAAGGCGTGGCGGTCATGCTGTTTTATCAGATCGGAGAATTGTTCCAAAGTTATGCGGTCGGAAAGAGCAGAAAAAATATCAGTGAACTGATGGATATCCGTCCGGACTATGCCAATGCGGAACGCGGCGGCAGTATCGTGCGTGTAGACCCGGATGAAGTAGAGACGGGAAGCGTGATCGTTGTCCGTCCCGGGGAGAAAATTCCGATCGACGGGATTGTCATAGAGGGAAGCGCTTCGTTGAATACGAGTGCGCTGACCGGAGAGAGCCTGCCGGTGGAAGCGGTAAAAGGCAGCGAGGTCATCAGCGGATGCATCAATATGACAGGCACGCTGCGGATTCGGACGACACGGGAATTCGGTGAATCCACCGTGTCTAAAATATTGGATTTGGTAGAAAATGCCAGCTCCAAAAAGTCCAGATCCGAACAGTTTATTTCCCGTTTTGCCAGATATTATACGCCGGCGGTCTGTTATGGCGCGCTTGCACTGGCGGTGCTGCCGCCTCTTGTCAGTCTG
>OFFV01001798.1_pt1 | contig 11558 bp, 10 predicted proteins | sample 1521461 | NCBI WGS metagenome assembly OFFV01 (sample SAMEA3504120, study PRJEB24116) | mouse gut metagenome | biome: mouse gut; feature: mouse-associated habitat; material: faeces | place: Denmark | collected 2011 | reverse complement strand
GCAAGCAGCTAAAGCGTATGCTCTCCTTTGAGGGATTGTATTATGCTGTGGGAACAATCATCACATCAGTTGTCCTTGGCGTTCTGTTTTCTGTGGTGGTCGTACGGGGAATTTCCAGCGGGATTTGGTTCTTCACCTATCGCTTTGTCATGTGGCCCATGCTGGTGATCTATCCGTTCCTTATACTCCTAACCGTGGCAATACCGGCACTCTTGTACCGGCAGATTGCTAAAATCAGCATCATAGAACGGCTGCGGCAAAATTGAGCCTTGTCTATAAAAACAGGTTATGGAACTGATATATTGCTAAACTGAATAAAAACGGGAAACGGAGAACGCAGGCAAAGCGTTCTCCGTTTCCTTAAATTTCACCGTTTGAAAAGGTTAACACTGTTTTATATCCAATTTGCGGTTCGCTGAAAATTTCCATGGTTCCATGGTGTGCCTCAACAATTTGCCAAACCAGCAATACACCCAGGCCATGCCTTAAATTCAGCCTTTCATCGGTGCTTTCTATACGGTGTGTGTTGGCTTTCAATTCTTCTAGTTTTTTAGCAGACACGCCAATGCCATTGTCCGATACCGTGATGACCGTATGATTTCCGTTCCACACTGCGGAAACAGAAATATCACATCCACTTGCATTATGAATCATACTGTTTTGAATCAAATTATACAACGCGCGTTTCAACAGGGCCTCGTCCCCCATGATGGACGCCATTTCACTTTCCTGATCGGAAGAAAACGTAATTCTATACTGTTCTTCCAAACCGCTGTCCAAAAACTCGCAGACAACCTGCCGCGCCAGCTCCACCAGATAGACCTTCCCCATCCGAAGGGGCTGCATGGAGTACTCCAGCCTGGAGGTGAGATTCAGATCTTCAATCAGCTCCTTCATCACCATGCACTGATGTCTGATCACCGCCGCCTTCTGCCGCTCCTCCCCGCTAAGATGCCCGCCGCTCTCCAGCGCGTCCGCATAGCCGAGCGCAACCGCCAGCGGTGTGCGGGTGTCATGGGAGATGCCGGCGATCCACTCTATCCGCGCCTGCTCCCTGCTTTTTGACCAGCGTCTCGTAAAGACCACCGCCAATGTCAAAATCCACAGAAAGTCAAACAGCAGCATCCAGTACCAGATTCTCTTGAAATACTCTATCCAGGATATCGGAAACTCTAAGTTATATTTCCACATGGAATTTCTGGGAATTGCCACCACCATGACACTGTCCTCCCACACCCGCATATAGACCGGGTAATCTTCCAGATACCACCTGCTCATACGGGCAATATCGGATACCGTATAGGAATCCCCGATTTCTTCCGGCCTGCCATGAGACCATACTACCCGCCCCGTCTCGTCTAAAAGCATGGCCCACTGCCCCTTTTCATCCAGCTGGCGGCCCATCCTGTCACTGAGTCTGTAACCGTCCTGCGTCGGCGTCAGTTCTTCGATCACCTCTTCGCCCTTAATATACCTTGGCATAACCTGATGATACTGCAGTGCAAGAAGGATAAAAAAAGTTATATTCACCGCCAGCGTCAATCCGGCGATCATCACAAATGTAAATACACTGTAGGAAAAAATGCGGATCCCTATCACACTTTTCTTCAAAACAGTTCTCTTTCCCATAAAGACTCCTTCCTTCTGTCTTACACCGTCCGATCTCCACCCCGCAGGCTCAGCCCAAAACGCTGCCAGACTCCCGCCGCAGCATACCCCATCGGAACCCAAACCACCGCACATCCAGTATAATCCGCAGTCATTACCATAAGTTGTACCAGTGTACTGACACGTTCACATTTCGCCAAATGACTTGCCTGAATTTCCATCTGCTGCGTTGTTGTCGGTCAACGATGCCACCGCATCGCCTCCCTCCGCCGCCTTGCAGACTGAAAAGGAAAACATATAAATATGGAGTGCATCAGTATCAGCCATAAGACAGCCCGGTCCGCAGAGAGGCAGAAGTGTTTTATCACCCAAGAGGCGGCAGAGGGACTGTTGAAAAAAATACATACGGGATTGAAGGCGGGGCAATGTGTCCTCCTTTCCACCTGCAACCGCACGGAACTGTATGTGCAGGCGGGGGACAGGGCCCTGCAGGGTACTGTCTTGGGAAGATTGGAGGAGATGCTGGCGGAAACGGCAGGGGAAAGCGTGGAGTGGATTCGCCGTCTGGCCAGGCGGTATCAGGGACGGAATGCCATTTGCCATCTCTTTCAGGTGACATGCGGAATGGAATCCATGGTGATCGGTGAGGACGAAATCCTGGGACAGGTGCGGGATGCCTATATCAGATCACAAAGGGCGGGATTTACAGGCTATGAACTGAACACTGTCTTTCAGGCGGCGCTGGCCTGCGCCAAGCGGGTAAAAACGGAGACCATGCTTTCCCGGACTTCCGTCTCTGTGGCAACGCTGGCGGCGAATGAGATATTTCGCTTTCTTGCGGCGAGAAAAGAGTCTGTGAGCAGTGTTCTGCTGATGGGAAGTACCGGGCGGATGGGCGGCATCCTCTTAAAAGACCTTCTTTCCAAAGAGAATATACGGGTTCTTGCCACCACCCGCTCTCACCGGGGAATGGCACAGTGCGTTGCTCCCCGGGTGGTAAATGTGAGCTATCAGGACAGATATGCCTGCTTGGACGAGGCGGACGTCATCGTTTCTGCTACTGCCGGCCCTCACTATACGGTGACGGCAGGGCGGGCTGCGGAATCCATGAAAACAGTCAAGGACAGGCTGTTTTTGGATATTGCCATGCCGCCGGATATAGACGGAGCGGTTGGAAAAATGGAACATTGCAGACTTATTGCCCTGGATGATATCAAAAGACTTGCTCAGGAGAACAACCGGCGTAAGCGGCAGGCCCTGTCCGATGCCCGGGAGATTCTGGAGGAAGATCTGGACAGGGTCTGTAAAGTGCTTCTATTTCATAATTTTACGGAAAAAAATGTCCGGTGGAGGGAAAGATATGTGGGTATCCCGGCGGAAAAGCTGATTTATTTACTTCGGGATGAACTGGACAGCGCTTCTTTTGAAGCGGTATTGCGGGTTCTGGAGCAGGGGCCGGGAAAGTGAAGGAACCAAACGAACGGGCAAAAGGAGCCTTGCGATGGGATATTTTCCTTTTTTTGTAGAACTGGACGGAAAAGCGGGCGTAGTCATAGGGGGCGGAAAGGTTGCGGCCAGGAAGGCGGAAAAACTTCTGGCGTTTGGTCCCAGACTTACGGTGGTTGCGCCTGCGTTAGAAAGCGGTATATGGGAACTGACAGAACGGATAGAAATCAGGCAGAAAGCGTTTCAGCCGGAAGATCTGGAGGGAGCGGATTTTGTGATTGCCGCCACGGATGACAGGGAGATCAACGCCCGGGTGTCTGCTTACTGCAGAGAGAGGAAGATTCCTGTCAATGCGGTGGACGACAGGGAGAATTGTACTTTCTTCTTTCCTGCATTGGTAAAAGAGGGGCCGCTTACCGTGGGCATCTCCACGGAGGGTAAAAGTCCGGCGGCCGCATCCTGGATAAGGAGGCAGGTGGCCGGGACGCTGCCTGAGAATATAGGCGGCATTATTGATTTAATGGGGCAGATCAGGCCCTGGGTGCTGGAACGGATAAAGGAGGAATCACACCGCAGGGAACTTTTCGAAAAAATGTTTGTCTACTGCGTGGAAAGAGATTGCAGGGGGGACGGGGAAAAAGTGACGGCGGAAGAATTGCAGGCGCTGTTTCTGAAGTAGGAGAAGGCCATGGACATAATCAGAATCGGGACAAGAGGGAGCCGTCTGGCCCTGCGGCAGGCTGGACTGGTACAGGAAGCACTGCTTCATGCGTTTCATCAGATCAGGACAGAGATCGTAATTCTTCACACAAAAGGGGATAATATATTGGACAGACCCATGAACCGGATCGGGGGAAAGGGTATCTTTGTCTCTGAATTTGAACAGGCCCTACTGGAGGACCGGATCGACCTGGCGGTACATTCCGCCAAGGATCTGCCCATGTCCCTGGCGGAGGGGCTGGTCATTGCGGCAGTTCTGCCCCGGGGAGATGTGCGGGATGTGCTGGTGGTGCCCAAAGGGGCCGGACTCCCTTTTTTCCTTCAGGATCCCGGCGGTGCAGGGACATCTGCTGGGGGCCGAAGCGGCGGGAAGCCGGGGAATGCCCCGTTTATAATCGGTACCGGCAGCATAAGGCGGCAGACCCAGGCCGCCCGGCTCTGGGATTCTGTTGTCTGCGAGAACATCCGGGGCAATGTGGACAGCCGTCTGCGGAAGATGGAAGAAGGCGGTTATGATGGTATCATTCTGGCGAAGGCAGGCTTGGACCGGCTGGGGGGAGGACAGGAATGGGAGGAGCGGTTTGACTTTTATCCCCTGCATCCCGGGGCATTCCTGCCTGCCGCCTGCCAGGGGATTATTGCCGTGGAGGCCCGGGGGAATTCTCCGTTGGCGGCTATGTGCAGGCAGTTTACCGATTGGGATACGGAACTATGTTTTCTGACGGAACGAGAACTGCTGTCGTATCTTGCATCGGACGGCGGTGAATCCGGCCAAGAGATATGCAGTACGGCGGCCGCAGCCTGGTGCAGGAGAGAAGGGGAGAACCTGACGCTGGATGTGATGTATGCGGAAAAGAGATGTACCTGCAGCTGCAGAGCCGAACTGGAGGCAGGTCTGCAGACGGCGCGGGAAGCAGCCAGGAGAGTAAAGCCGGGATGACAGGCCCAAAATGCAGGAGAGCGCTTGGGATGGGGAATGATTTGAAAACGGGAAAAGTATATCTGGTAGGGGCAGGCTGCGGGGATCCGAAACTTCTTACGGTGAAGGCCAGAGAACTTCTTGCTGTCTGTGAGTCTGTCATTTATGACAGCCTGGTCTCTGAGGAAATGCTGCAGTGGACAAAGCCGGACTGTGAGAAACTTTATGTGGGTAAGCGGTTTGGCGCTCATGCCATGAGGCAGAATGAGATCAACGAACTGCTAATTCAAAAAGCCAGGGAGGGTAAACTGGTGGTGCGCCTGAAAGGCGGAGACCCCTATGTGTTCGGAAGGGGCGGGGAGGAGTTTCTGGCGTTGCTGGAGGCCGGAATCCTCTGTGAGGAGATACCCGGGATATCCTCTGCCATTGCAGTCCCTGCCGCGGCGGGGATTCCCGTCACCCACAGGGGGCTGGCCGGAAGTGTCACAGTGGTGACAGGCACGGCAGCCGGGGAGGACGGGCAGCCCCGGCTGAAACTGGAATTTGAAATCCTGGCCAGGCTGTCAGGCACGCTGGTGATCCTGATGGGCATGCATTTCCTGAAAGAGATTGCGGAAGGATTGATAGGTGCCGGGAAACCTTCGGATACGCCCTGCGCTGTGATTATGGAGGGGACCACCGGAAATCAGAGATGCCTGCGGACCATACTTTCTAAGATGCCGGGGGAAGCGGCGGCTCAGGGTTATACTTCCCCGGCGGTGATTGTGGTGGGGGCTGTGGCAAAGCTGGAACTGTCTTCGGAAGCGGATCTGCCTCTGGCCGGCGTCACCGTAGGAGTTACGGGAACCCCCGGTTTTGTGGAAAGGCTTTCCGGGGCATTGAGGCGGCGGGGCGCCGGCGTGTGGGACATGGGTTTTATGGAAGTGCGTCCCATGGGGAAACCGCTGCCGGATTTGGCGGATGCTTCCTGGCTTGTATTCACCAGTCCCAACGGGGTGCGGATTTTTCTGGATCAGATGCAGCGGGAGAGAAGGGATCTGCGCAGCCTCCGGGATAAGCGCATTGCTGTGATCGGGCCGGGAACGGGAAAGGTCTTTGAGGAAGCAGGAGTGTTCCCGGATTATATGCCGAAGGAATATGATGCCGTGCATCTGGCGGAAGGCCTCAGTGAAAAGATATTGATAGAGAGACAGGCGGAAGGCCGGCTTTCTAAGGAGGCAAAGCCGCAGGCATACGGCCCCGCTGTCTTTCTAAGGGCCCGGGAGGGGAGTGATGCCCTTCCCCGGGTGTTTCGGCAGAAAGGAATCCCGTTTTTGGAGGCGCCGCTCTATGAATTGGGCGTCCATAAGGGAAAGCGCGCCGCAGCGCTGGGGAGAGAACCGGACTATATTGTCTTTGGCTCGGCCATGGGAGTGCGGGCCTATTTCGAGGGGGCAGCGGAAACGCAGGCAGTCGAAGAGGCGGTGAAAGTGCAGACAGAAAAGACCGAAGGCATGGTGCAGAGCGGCAGAAGGAATTCCCCCCGCTATCTCTGTATTGGGGAAATGTGCGGAAAAGAATTGGCAAAATATACAAACCATCCCTTCCTGACCGCCGGGGAATCCAGTATAGAGGGAATTGTGTCTTGTCTGTGCGGGGATGTGATGCTGCGGACAGACGGGAATTAAAATGGAGGAAAATAAAATGGTTCGTTTCAGAAGGCTGAGAAGGGACGGGCGGATTCGCAGCCTGGTCCGGGAGACCAGGCTGCATCCCGGGGACTTTGTCTATCCCCTGTTTGTGATAGAGGGGGAGGGAATTGAGAACCCGGTGGAATCCATGCCCGGCGTGTTCCAATATTCCATCGACAGGCTGCCCGGGATACTGGAACAGGTGAAGGAAGCCGGTATCGGAGGGATTCTGCTCTTTGGAATCCCGGCCCACAAGGATCCCCAGGGCAGTCAGGCGTATGCGCAGGACGGAATCACTCAGCGCGCAGTGGGTTTTATCCGGGAGAAGTACCCGGAAATCTATGTAATAGCGGATGTGTGTCTGTGTGAGTACACTTCCCATGGACATTGTGGAATGGTGTGCGGCGAGGAAATATTAAACGATGAAACCCTGCCACTTCTGGCGAAGATGGCGGTAAGCCTGGCGGAGGCCGGGGCGGATATGATTGCGCCCTCTGATATGATGGACGGGCGGGTGGGGGCCATACGGAAAGCTCTGGATGAGGCGGGATATATCCAGACCCCCATTATGGCCTACAGCGCCAAGTTCGCCTCTGCTTACTATGGTCCGTTCAGAGATGCTGCCCATTCCGCACCGGGGTTTGGAGACCGTAAAAGCTACCAGATGGATCCGGCCAATGGGAAAGAGGCGCTTCGGGAGATCCGGGCCGATCAGGAGGAGGGGGCGGATCTTGTGATGGTGAAGCCTGCTCTGGCCTATCTGGATGTTTTGAAAGAAGCGGTTCTTCGATATGATATGCCCATGGCTGTATACAATGTGAGCGGTGAATACGCCATGGTAAAAGCGGCGGCGGCAAACGGATGGATTGATGAGCGGCGGATTGTGATGGAGAACCTGACGGCCATGAAGCGGGCGGGGGCAAAGATTATTATAAGCTATCATGCCCTGGATGCGGCGGGATGGTGCCGGGAGGAGGAGAATCCCGTTTCCTGACAGGCGCGGCATTACAAACGAAATCAGGCCGGATATGGCAGGGCAGAGACGGGGCAGGGAGAGACAGGAAGATGTTGCAGGAACCAAAAAAGCAGGAGAAACAATCGGAGGCACTATATGAAAGGGCTGTGAGGCTCATGCCGGGCGGGGTAAACTCCCCGGTCCGGGCTTTTCAGGCAGTGGGCAGGCAGCCATTTTTCGCGGCCCGGGCAGAGGGGCCCTGGCTGTATGATGTGGACGGGAACCGATATCTGGATTATGTCTGTTCCTGGGGGCCGGGAATTCTGGGGCATGCTCATCCGAAGGTGATAGAGGCAGTTCAGAAAGTGTGCGCCCTGGGGCTTACCTTCGGAACCCCCGTACCAGGGGAGGTGGAACTGGCGGAGCGGATTGCTGCCTGCGTGCCGGATCTGGAGATGGTGCGTCTGGTAAGTTCCGGGACGGAGGCGGTGATGAGCGCCGTGCGGGTAGCCAGAGGATTCACCGGCAGAGAGAAGATTCTCAAATTTGCCGGGAATTACCACGGACATTCCGATGGACTTCTGGTGAAGGCCGGCTCCGGGCTGATGACCCAGTCGGTGCCGGACAGCGCCGGCATACCGGCGGGCTATGCGGCCTGCACGTTGACGGCAGTATATAACGACACAGAGTCTGTCCGCAGGCTCATGGAAGAAAACAGGGGACAGGTGGCGGCCATCGTGGTGGAACCGGTAGCTGCGAACATGGGAGTCGTGCCGCCGAAAAAGGGTTTTCTGGAGTTTCTGAGAAAGATCGCTTCGGAACAGGGTGCGCTGCTGATTTTTGATGAAGTGATCACGGGTTTCCGTCTGGCTCTGGGCGGAGCTACGCAGTATATGGGAGTCCATGCCGATCTGCACACCTTCGGGAAGATTGTGGGCGGCGGTATGCCCCTGGCGGCTTATGGAGGCAGACGGGATATCATGTCCTGTGTGGCCCCTCTGGGAGCCGTATACCAGGCGGGGACACTGTCCGGGAACCCGGTGGCGGTGGCAGCAGGGCTGGAGACGCTGAGGATTCTCATGGAGGATGGGGGGATTTATGACCGCCTGGAGGCCAGGGCCCGAAGATTGGAGAGTGCTTTCCGAAGCAGGGGGCTTACGGTAAACCGTGCAGGATCGCTTCTTTCTCCGTTTTTTGTGCCCGGCTGGGAGAAGGGAGAAAGCGCCGCCGTGGAAAAATATGAGGATGCCTGTGGCTGCGACAGGGAGGCATTTGCGGGCTATTTCAACCGAATGCTCTCCAGGGGAATATACGTGGCTCCCTCTCAGTTTGAGGCCATGTTTATCTCTGATGCCCATACGGAAGAACTGATCGGCGAGACCTGCAAGGCGATTGAGAACGCAGTCTCTTTTTCTGAATGATGTAAGCCGCCGGAGAGCAGGTGGAAAGCCCGGAACACAGGGCTGGGAGAGGCGCCCAGGCGGGAACAGAACTACTTGGAAAGATGTGCATGCATAACTACCAGGAGGAAGCAACGATGATTATGATGGACAATGTATGTAAGTCATACAGGATTGCAAAGAGGAACGGAGGCTTTCAGGAAGCCGTGAAGGCCCTGTTCCACAGAGAGTACGAAGAAATCCACGCGCTTAAAAATGTGAGTTTTACCATCTCTGACGGGGAGATGGTGGGCTATATCGGCCCCAACGGAGCGGGGAAGAGTTCTACCATCAAAATTCTAAGCGGAATATTGACGCCCGACAGCGGCAGCTGCCTGATAGACGGCAGAGTGCCCTGGAAAAACCGCATCGAACATGTGCGCCGGATCGGCGTGGTGTTCGGCCAGCGCACGCAGTTGTGGTGGGATGTTCCGGTCATAGATTCCTATGAGTTATTAAAAGAGATCTATACCATCCCGGACCAGGTCTATCGGTCCAATCTCGATGAATTGACGGAGTTATTGAATCTGGGGGAACTGCTGCGCACCCCGGCCAGGCAGTTGTCTCTGGGGCAGCGTATGCGTTGTGAGATAGCGGGTTCCCTGCTCCACAGTCCCCGGGTTTTGTTTCTGGACGAGCCCACCATCGGTCTGGATGCCGTGTCCAAGCTGGCAGTGCGGGACTTTATCAGAAAGCAGAATGAGATCCATGGAACCACGGTGATCCTGACCACCCATGATATGCAGGATATTGAGGCGCTGACCAGGCGGATCATTCTGATCGGTAAGGGGCAGATTCTGATGGACGGTACGCTGGAGGAGATTCGGCGCGGCGGGGAGAGCATTGACCAGGAGCTGGCGGAACTGTATCGCAGTTATGACATATAACGGCAGAGGTTTGAAGAGGGATAGTTTCATATGGATTTGAATGTCTGCGGAAGCGGGCAGTTAGGAGTTGAGATGAAAAAGTATCTTTCGTTCTTTCGGCTGCGGTTTATTATGGGACTGCAGTACCGTACAGCGGCAGCGGCGGGGATTGTGACCCAGTTTTTCTGGGGCGCCATGGAAATTTTGGCATTCCGGGCATTTTACGAGGCGGATGCGGCGGCTTTTCCCATGCCTTTTGAGGCAGTGGTGACTTATGTCTGGCTGCAGCAGGCATTTTTGGCCATGTTCGCGGCCTGGGGCATGGAGGGGGAAATCTTTGATGTGATTCGAAACGGCAATATTGCCTATGAACTCTGCCGGCCGGTGGGCATCTACCAGATGTGGTTTGCCCGTTCTGCGGCCAACCGGGTCTCCAGGGCATTGCTGCGTTGTGTTCCGATTCTGGCGGTGGCCTCTCTGCTGCCGGCGCCCTATGGCCTGGGGCTGCCGGCCAGCCCGGCCCATGGAATTCTTTTTCTGTTGACGCTGCTGCTGGGGCTGCTGGTTATGGTGGCCTTTACCATGTTGGTATATATTACTACTTTCTATACCCTTTCCCCGGAGGGGGTTCGGATTTTCTGCGTGTCGGCGGTGGAATTTTTTGCCGGGGCCGTGATTCCGCTGCCCTTTTTTCCCGAAAAAGTACAATATGTTCTGGAACTGCTGCCCTTTGCAGCCATGCAGAATGTGCCGCTGCGTGTCTACAGCGGCAGTATGACGGGACAGGAAATGCTGCGGGCGGTCTGTCTGCAGGTGTTCTGGCTGGCGGTGTTGACGGGAGTGGGATGGAATCTTTGCAGGAGAGCGGAAAGAAGAGTGACAGTGCAGGGAGGGTAGTATGAGAAGAAAAATTTGTCTATACAGACATTATGTATCTATCGTGGTACGGGGGATGATGCAGTACAAAGCCTCCTTCCTGCTGAATTCCCTGGGACAGTTCCTGGTATCCTTCAGCGTGTTTCTGGGAATCTATTTTATGTTCCGCAGGTTTCATCAGGTCAGAGGATACAGTTACAGCGAAGTGCTGCTCTGTTATGCTATAGTACTGATGGAATTTTCGCTGGCGGAGATGTGGGCCAGAGGATTTGACACATTTTCGGGCCTGGTCAGAAGCGGCGAGTTTGACCGGGTATTGGTGCGGCCCCAGGGAGAGATTCTGCAGGTGCTGGGCAGCAGATTTGAACTGACCCGGCTGGGCAGGATGTCCCAGGCTGTGGTCATGCTGGTTTATGCGTTCTGTACGGCAGAGATTCATTGGACTGTAGGCAGGGTGTGTACGCTTCTGTTTATGCTGGTCGGCGGTACGGCAGTGTTCTCCGGGCTGTTTCTCATCTATGCGGCGCTCTGCTTTTTCACGCTGGAGGGCTTGGAATTTATGAATGTTTTGACGGATGGGGCGAGGGAATATGGCAAGTACCCGCTGGACGTGTACGGCAAGCGGGTATTGCAGTTTGCCACGGTGCTTGTGCCCTATGCCCTGATCCAATATTATCCCCTGCAATATATTCTGGGAAGGACCGCCAACCCCATATACATCTTTCTGCCTCTGGCAGCGGTGCTGTTTCTGCTGCCCTGTTACGGACTGTGGCGGTATGGGGTGAGGCATTATAAGTCCAGCGGGTCGTGATTTCTCTTTCTGTAACCCTGCTTTGTCTTTGCCCGGACAATGGAGGACTAGCCTCTTTCAATTTTACTGTAATAGACATATAATATAGCAACGACAAACCGAAATTTAGACTAGCCGAGTATATGCGAAAAGGAGATAGTGCCTATTATGAAAACAGTTTTAAAACCTATTACCAATGTCGTTTTTTTCTTCTTAACTATAAATGAGCAAATATAGAAATTTGCACAAAACTACCCTACCAATTTCAA
>OFFV01001788.1_pt1 | contig 11614 bp, 9 predicted proteins | sample 1521461 | NCBI WGS metagenome assembly OFFV01 (sample SAMEA3504120, study PRJEB24116) | mouse gut metagenome | biome: mouse gut; feature: mouse-associated habitat; material: faeces | place: Denmark | collected 2011 | reverse complement strand
GAAATAGAAAGAATTAAGAAAAGTTATGAAACAACTGAAAAAGAAAAAGAAAAATATATAAATGAATTACTGAATACAATACAAAATTATGAGAAGATGGTTAAGGCCAAAGAGGTTTATGTACAGGAATTAGTTGGAACTATTGATTTATTCAAAAAGGAAAATAAAGGAATTAAATCAGCATATGACAAGACGATAGTAGCAAAGGATATGTATATAGATGAGTTGGGAAATACTATTTCTGCGTATGAAGATACATTTATTGGAAAGGACAGATACATTAAAGAATTGTCAGCAACAATCGATGCGTATGAGCAGACAATTAAGACTAAAGATATTTATGTAGATGAATTAAAAAATGTAATTTGTGAATATGAAGAGACGGTTAATGGAAAAGAACGATATATTGAGGAGCTGTTATCGACGATTGATTCTTACAAAAAAAGTGTTAATGAAATCAAAAATGCATATGAGCAGACAATAGTAGGAAAAGATGAATACATTGAGGAACTGGAAAAGGAAAAATAGTCAGGAGATAAAAGTGGCGTATGAATAAGTCAATATTGAATAATGAATATAAGATTTCAATTATCATGCCGGTTTATAATACAGAAGAATATTTTGATCGGTGTATTAGGAGCGTACTGAACCAGTCCTATATAAATCTTGAGCTTATTGTTGTTGACGACTGTTCACCTGGAAATATCAAAGAAAAGGTAACATTGTATGCGGAGAAAGATCAAAGAGTGAAAATGATTTCTCATGAGAAAAATGAGGGATTATTCAAAGCACGTCTTACAGGGGCAAAAGCAGCAACGGGTGATTATATTGCTTTTATCGACAGTGATGATTATGTTTCAATGGATTATTATCATACATTGTTAGATAAGGCAGTGACGGAACAGGTAGATATAACAATCGGTCGTACAGTGCACCAGGATCAGAATGGAAATAAGTTCATTTATAATCTGCATGATGCCGGATTTCATTTTGACCGTTTAGAAGGCGACGAGGTAAGAAAAAGATTCTATTGTCAAAAGGGGCAGTGTTATGCCTGGCATACTATTTGGAATAAGTTGTATACAAAAAAGCTGTGGGATCAATGTACTCCTTATTATGACAGGATCGATAGGCATGTAATCATGACGGAGGATATTGCCTTTTCATCAGTATTATTTTTCTTTGCCCATTCGGTTGCGACAACAGCTAATGATGCTTATTTCTATTGCGCGAATGATAAAGCATCAACAAACGCAGATCATATTACCATGAAAAAATTTGTCAAGAATCTGGAAGATATAAGCACGGTTTTTGATTTTGTGAAACAGTTTTTGGAAGAGCAAAATGCTCCCGAAAGCATAAATACTGATTTCCTTGAATTTAGAAAGTTATATGCCCGTTTATGGAATAACATACCTAAATACCAATTGTCAGCTGCTGATGCAATAAAAGGCAGTAAAATAATGAAGGAATTTTGTCCGGATGAAACATCATGTGCGCATAAAGATGATTACTTCTTTTCCAGTATTCAGACGAAGTGGACAGGTGGGCTTGAAAATATAAAGGAAAGGATTTTAAAGTCACAAGATAAGTATATTAGTTTTGATATTTTTGATACTTTGATCAAGAGACCATTTTTGGATCCTGCAGATCTATTTGAATTGATTGACAGGGAATTTGAGCAGCTTATGCCTTCTTCTTTGAAATTTCGGAATATTAGAACAGAAGCAGAAGTTATTGCAAGGCGAAAGTTCGGATCCACGAATCCTGAATGGGAAGATATAACAATTTATGAGATTTATCAGGTAATGGGTGAGATGTATCATATTCCAGCAGATCTTATAAAAAGATTATTGGAGAGAGAAAAGGAACTGGAAATAGAGTTTTGCGGTGTAAGAAACGCGGGACGGGAACTTTATGAAACAGCATTACTGTCTGGGAAACAGATTCTTATAATTTCCGACATGTATTTGGATAAAGAAACAATTATAAAAATACTTGACAAAAATGGATATCGTGAATATTCATATCTATATGTTTCGTCTGAGGTAAGATTGACTAAGAACAGAGGTAATCTGTATAAATATGTCTGTCAAGAATTGAAGATTGATCAGACAATGCATGTGTACCATATAGGTGATGCATGGCAAAATGATTATATTAATTCTGAAAAGAATGGATTTGAACCTATTTTACTTCCCAAAGCCAGGGAAATATTTGAAAACAGAATTCAGGGCGTTAATACTAATCAATGTGGAACTATAGGTATTAATTCTAATGGAAATATAGTAGATAAGCAAAAACAATACAGGTCTATTGGCCTTAGTTGTATGTACTCAGTTGTTTGTAACATGTATTTTGATAATCCGTACAGAGCATTCAACCCGGAGAGTGATTTTAATGCTGATCCGTATTTTATAGGATTATATGCTTTAGGTATGCATCTTATAGGACTTAGCAAATGGATTTCTGGTGTATGTAAAGATAAAGAAGTCAAGAGGGTTCATTTTCTGGCTAGAGACGGTTATATGCCGATGAGGGCGTTTGAAATTCTCAAAAGACCTCGTTGCCGGGGGAATGGGCTTTTTGCAAAAGATTTTGCAATTTTTGAGGGGGTCAAGGGCCTCCAAACTGTTGTGCCGCAACGGTTTTTGGGTTTTTCGCCCTGCAAATACTTTGCAACTGTCGGGACTACTACCCGGAGTAGGCCCGGTCAACAACGGCGGCGGCTTTGGAGATAGTTTCCCGGCCCTTGACGTAGTAACGCAGGGTCATGGCTGACGTGGTGTGCCCTGCCGCTGCCTGGGCCAGCTTGATGTCCTTGGTTTGGTCGTATAGGTCGGTCAGTACGGTGGTACGGAAGCGGATAGGTGTGATATTTTCGGTGAATCCTATGTCCCGCTTGATACGGTCGCACATCTTCCGAACCTGTGTATAGGATAGGGGCTTGCTGCCGCCGAACACAAATTCATTTTCCGCAACCTGGGGGAGATGGGGGACGGCCAGAGCAGAAAGGCCGATAGTCCGGGTGCTGCTCTGCGTCTTGGTGTCCTTGATTTCCGGCTGGTTCCGGGTGGGGTGGGTCACGGCCCTGCAAATGTGTATCGCCATACCCTCCCGGTCAATGTCCGCGCCTTGCAGCCCTAAGACTTCTTCCAGGCGCAAGGGGTGAAGGGCCTGGATTGCCAGATATGCCCGGTCTAAGGGGTCTTTAATGTCCCCGATATGCTGAACCAGGAAGCGCATTTGCTCGACGCTATAGGGGACTGTGGCTTGACTGGTTTTGCCCGTGATTTTGATTCTCTTGGACTTCAACGGATTCTTGGCAATCAAGCCATCCTCCACGGCGGCGTCAAGTATCTGATTCAATACCATCTTGGCCTTGTCCTTGGTGGCCTTGGCCCCGGTCATACCGTTGAACAGCCGTTGAACGTCATCGGTGGTAATGTCCTCCACGGTCAGGCCGCTAAAGGCGGGGAGCAGGTGCCGGGTGAGCTGCCGCTTGTAGGTGGTGGCGGTCACGGTCTCAATATTGGGCTTGGAGTAGGTTTCAAACCAGGTTGTGGCGTAGTCGGCAAAAGGGTGCTTGCTATGCTCCTGGGTGGTGTCCTGGGTGCCCACCAGCTTGAGGAGCTTGTCAGCGTATTCCTGTTCGGTGTTGGCCCTTATCCAGTGTTTCGCGCCGTTTATGGTGACAGTACGGGTAATTTTCGGTGCCATCTCATTCTCTCCTTGAAATGGCGTACAATCCAACTCTATGCGGTTGTCAAGGTGCTGCCCCTGGCCGACAGGGGCGGGGGTGTCTGCTTTTACACCCTTATTATAGCACATCTTGCAACTTTTTTCAATGAAATATTCCAGGAATGCGCGAGGAATCAACGATTTCCCCGCTATTTCTATACAAGTAATTTCTCCGGCCTGGATAAAACTGCCCACTGTGGCGGGGTCTGTCCTTAGAATCTCTGCGGCTTCCTGGAGCGTGAGCAGGTCGGGCCAGTGGCTCAATAGGTTCATATAACCTCCATTTTGGGCGCGGAGGTCGTATTATTTTAGATTTTGTTGTTGGTTATATGATTGGTTTTTTTATTCGTTTTTCAAAGGTGGCCCGCCTTGTGGCGGGCGGATTTAGTTCGTTTCCCTGGAAGTTTCGGCGTTTGTTGTTTTGTTGGTGGTTGTTGGGTCGCTCTCCGCTGGTGGCTTGGTGTACGTTCGGTAATTGATGATGTTTCGGATCGTCCCCCCTTCGTCTGTAATAGATATGGTTTTTTCATAGGTCAAAGGCATACCTGTGATTTCCGCTTGGGCCTCCTGTTCTGTTGTCTGCCAAATTTCCGGGCGTTTAATGCCCCTGGAAAAACGGTATAGATTGAAGCCAGGCGGATATAGATTCAGTCTTGCGCCTTTTATGATGGCCTTGCTCTTGTCCTTGCTTCCGGCTAACCTTTTGGCCTGAAATGCTCCGGCGTTCACCGCCTCTGTCAACTCCATGTTCCCGAGGTAGGCGGTCAGATATAATCCTTGATTTCCGATACCCCGTAAATTTTGGGTCTTGGTGAACCCATGGCCCCATATCTGGGCAATGTCGGAATTGCGGATAAAGGGAGCTTTGTCAGGAAACAGAAACAGGCAATGGAGGTGCCACGCGCCACGGGCTTGCGGCTCTGCCGCTATAATGTACTCGGCGGGCGGGCGGCCCCGCTTGCTCAAATAATACTTGAACCGCTGCCAGAATCGGCGGTAGTCCTCATATAGCTGGGCCGGGTCGGTCATGTTCTCCTGGTAGGTCAGTGTCACCCACAGGGCAGTTTCCGGGTTTTCCAGGTTAGCGTTTATCAAGTCCCGCAGCTTGCGGAGGCTTTGGGCCACGCTGGCCTTGTCCGCTGCTCTGCTGTCATGGTGCTGAAACTCTTTGACTTCGCCTGTCCGCTTGTCTGCGTATAGGTCGGCGGTCAACTTCTCTATTGCAATGGCTGGCGTATTGCTTGCTATGTACCGAACCTCGACAACGTTCCCGCAGCGTTTGACAGTTACGGGCGTGTCCGGGAACTCGGGTCTTATATCTTGAATTCTGTTAATGTTCATAATATATCAAGTTAAAGGGGCGGGGGTGGCTTACGCTTGCGCTTCGCCGCCCCCGCCCAGCTTTAACGGCTCATGGCCTCCCGTATAGACGTGTCCAATGCGTCTATGTCAGCAATATTCTCGATTCTAATTTTTTCCAGGCCAACTCCATCAATGTACAAATGCCCCTCGCGTTGCTTGCACATTGTAACTTGCTCCTTCACGCTGTCAGGGAACACCATATGTTGCCCCTCTGGGCTTAGGTTCCCCAGGGCAAGACAGGAGTTAAAATTGTCGCGGCTTCCGTTAAAATATGAGGCGTCTGGACGCTGAATTCCTATAATGGGGATAAACTGGTAAGCGCGTCCAAGCATGAGCAGTTCGGCTAAGAGGCGTTTGGCTTGCTCTGCGTCCTTCTTATCCAGCGATGTGATAAAGCTGCCCCACTCGTCTATGATAAGATAATTTGGAACGCCCGCGACACCTGCCGCTTGTTGGGCCTTAAAAGCGGCATAATAATCCTTTAGCCCTTGGAGGCAATCAGTATAGCCGTAGTAGTGTGAACAACTTGAAAATTTCTGGAAATCCATTTGCTTAAAGTCCAGTAGCCAAAGGGTAGAATCTGGACGGTATTTGAGGATTTTTGACATGAAAATTTATGGTGAATTTAGATTATCTCTTTAGAAGTTCTTATATGTCGGTATAGCCCGTATTTTCGGGCTTTCCCGGCATTTTAGATATGGGGAGAAGTTCTTATATACCCTCATAACCTTTTAGGTTTTCCCTCTCAATGGTAGTAAAAGAAGTAGTAAATTGCTCTGCGGCTATGCTGCAATCAGCCTTTCCATTTCAGCCTTTGCGGAAGCGAATGTTGCGTGTGCGTAATAGTTCAACGTCATGGTGATATTGGAGTGTCCCATGGTCAAATGTGTCTTCATTTGTATTTTCTGGAACACACTCATATATAGGCGGAGCTATGTACTGTACCAACTGGCCAACGGGAGATAGATCCTGTTGACCACTACATACCAGTTCCGTTTCCAGAAAAATTCCGATGCACTCTGTTAGTGTCATCCCCGTTTCAAACTGAGAAACAGCTTTGCGCCAGACTCTCATATCGAAGCAGGTTTCAAATTCAATTTTGAAAAGATGAAATCTTATCCGTTTCTCATACAAAAACCGCTCTGAATTTTTATCGAGAGAGTAGACTTCGTTTTCGTCAAAATAATATGTGTCGCCTCCTCGCTGAGAGATAGGCGAATTAATCACCCCCTGCTCAATCAGGAAGTCTCTGGTCATAGAGACCAACTCTGCATTAGGAATATTTTCAAGGTATTCTCCCATTTCTGGGAGCAGATACTCCTCCACACTTCTGTCCAATCGCTTAAAGCGTCGGAACTTACTGACCGCTTGCTTCCATATTTCTGCATCAATAAAAGAGGGCAGCCATAACGGTTCCGCAGCCAATTCCTTGCTCTTTTCTCCCATTACATACACGCTCTCAGCGTATTCCTCCACCCTGAGAAAAGCATATCTATTTAGGCTGGAGGGTTTTGCAATTAACTTATCAATAATGTTTTCGGCAATCAGCTTTTTTGTAATTGCTTTCGATGCTATGCTCCAGGCACAGCCTTTTCCTGTTGATTTATCTACGACCATAAAACCTCCTTTGATAGGACGTTGGCTGTGGCTACACGGCAACCATGCATTTGTTCTTTGGAAATTTCTATACAGTTAATATTGGGCACTCTCAACCCCCTTGCTACAAACCATTTTCCTGTTTACTATTGGCTTCAAACTCGAACAATGTGCGTTCTATTCCTCGAAACACTTTATTAGAGTGATATATAGAAAAAATTACACACCAGTTATGCACCTATCCAACTCTTGCACTGTATATAATAAGAATATCATGGAGAGGTTTTAACTGATGGATATTGAATATGTGCGGCAAAGAATTACCGAATTGCGGGTAAAAAGGAATATATCAGAGTATCAATTAAGTTATGATGTTGGGCATAGTAAGAACTATGTTCATAACATTGTAAGTGGCTACTCACAACCCTCTGTGAAGGAATTATTATATCTCATAGAAGCACTCGGCGTAACTCCGAGAGATTTCTTTGATGAAGCAGGTGAGTTTAGTAACCCATATCTCTCTAAAAAGATTATGGATGGTATCAAAAAGATGTCAGATGAAGATTTAGAAGCAGTTTTATTGATAATAGAACGATTAAATACACAATCATTGTAAACGTATCCCGGTTTTGGGGTGCGTTTTTTGAAAATATCATATCATAGATCATCAAAGAGTGTCAACGCATTGCGACTAAAAATAGATTATTTTATGTCGTATTAGGTATAGCCTTGTACGTTACAATAATGTAGTTTAGTGAGGTGGTTTTATGAATGACGAGCAAGTTTATGATTTTGGTATCCGGCTCCGGCAGCTCCGAGAAGAACGCGGACTATCCAGAAAGGCCCTCGCCAAAAAGTTAGGAGTAAGTGAAGAAACCCTATATCGGTATGAGAATAATGTTCAGACCCCTTCACTGGATAGGGCAAAACAAATAGCAGGTATCTTGAGGACCTCTATCGACTATCTTGTAGGGGTAGATGATCAATATACGCTAAAATTTCCTGGCTTGTCAAAAGAACAGCGTAACGCACTAAATCTGTTTCTGCGGGTTTTTGTAAATGAGCAGATTCAAGAAAGATAGAAAACCTTCCATGCCAGACGGCACGGGAGGTTTTTTTACAGTCACCCGCTCCGACTCCTGTTCTCTATTCTGACCCTGCTCCTAACAAGCCATTACCTTCTGCTGTGGGCTCAAAGAAGTCCGTATAAAGTCAAAATACATTATACTTTATCATTGCGCAAAAGTCTATATAAAGTCTGTCTTTTCTCGTTCGGACGAGTAAACTAAAATGGACTTTTTATGGACGGAGGGATATAGATGGATACGCGGAAGCTAGTATCGTTGCGTATTCAACAGCTTTGCGCTACACATGGTTATAATATCAACTCTTTAGCGCGGCAAGCTGGTATCCCACCTACAACCCTAAAGAATATTATTTATGGCAGCAGCCATAATCCTGGCATTGTTACTATTAAACTTCTCTGCGATGGGCTTGGAATTTCGCTTTACGATTTTTTTGATGCAGAGCAATTCAAGACTACGATGCCAGAAGATATAGATTAGAATCAACAACATCTGGCTATGTTAAAAGCACTCCGGCCAGTCGGCTCGGAAGTTTTGTAGTTATTGCAACATCTTGAAATAGACGAGTGAACTTTTTGTTGGTAAATATCTGGTTATAAAAAGACCTCCCATGCCAGATTACAGCGTCAGCATTCCCGGACCATATTCTCAACAATAAAAAACCATAGGATTAACTTTTATATGGCGGGGCGGCACTGTGAAAGTGTCGCCCCTTTTCACGTTGCGCTGCTTCTTTGCCGATACCCTCAGTGTGAGGCTTTATGCTGCCGCCCCACCATAGAGGTCATGGTTGACCTGGGCGGCATAGTGGTTTTCAATCGTGGCTGGGGCGTTGTACAGCACGGTCAGCAGGTACTGTTTCATGTTCCGCACCTGGGTTGTATTCTCCCGGAGGCAGTCGAACACAAACCGGATATGCTCCCCATCCAGCTTCAGCAGCCGGGACTTCACCACCGCCTGGGGGAAGTCGTTCCCCGCCACCCGGATATTTTTCTTTTTGGAGCAGACCGCCTCCACCATCAGCTCCACCATCTCGTCCAACTGCCCAGCGTCATACGGATGCTCCCGCACAAAATCATCGTAGCAGATATTCTCCTGAACCAGTTCCCGATAGGCGTCCATCTCGTTCTGGCTCATCCCGCTGTTCCTGCTCCGCTTCCTTCCCTTCGCTTCAGGCGGCTGTGCCGCCCCAAGTGTGGTGGTCATGGAAGGGGCGGAAGAGAAAGGAAATGATTCCGTACTTACTGAGTCAGTTATTGATTTCTCTTTTTTTACTGGGTCTTTCTTTATTTGCGTTGGATTTTCCGTCAACGTGGCCCCCGCTGACGGAGGAACCGTTGACGGGTTTTCCGACAACGGCTGGGCCGATGACGGCCCTTCCAGCGGCGGCTCATGAGAGGCGGGATACTCCCGGATGATGTACTCGTTGCTGCCGAACTTGCCATCCTTGCCGGTGGTCTGATGCCGCTGGATGTACCCAGCTTTCTCCAATTCCACCACGGTGGCCCGGATAGCATCCTTTCCCTCCAGGCTGATCTTGGCGAGGCCGGAGAGGGTATAATCCCAGGTTTCCGGAAGGGAAAGCATAAGGGAGAGAAGCCCTTTTGCTTTCAAAGAGAGGCTCTTGTCCCGCAGGTGGTAGTTGCTCATGACGGTATAATTGTTGGTGCGCTCTACTCGAAAAACTGCCATAATAAGTTACTCCTTTATCATATTTTCTGCACAAATCAACACCACAGACACTCTGTCTGTGACATTGATTCATGGGAAAAGCGGAGAGGCATGGGGTTTCCCACGCCTCTCCACTGATACTATTCGCTGTAATAATTTGGCCTTGCGATAGATGTAAAACCGCTCTTGCCCGTAATCACCACGTTGTTTTTGCTGTAGGTGCAGTGAATGATGAGCAGTTCTCCATTCTCGTCTCTACCGCCTACAATGCCGACGTGGGTATCTCCCGGATAGAACACCAAGTCACCGGGGATAGCTTGGTCCCAAGTGATGGCGGTGCAGTAGCCATGCTGGGAGTGGGCGCCCCCGCCGTGGCCGATAATGTAGCTGCCGCCAGTCACGTTGTAAAATACCCAATCCACGAATCCTGAGCAATCCAGCCCGAAGGGACGATAGGTCCCGGAGGTGGAGCTGCCAGAGGCAGTGACCTTCCTGATCTGGCCCCATCGCTCATCCCAGCCCAGAACACGGCTCTTTCCGCCCCAGAAATAATTCAGCTTACCTACCAGCTGACAGGCCGTCTCCACCACAGCTCTACGCTCCGGGGACAGGTCGTGCGGGAGCGCCGCCAGCAGAGCCTTGGCGTCCTGGCTGGAGATGGTCAGGTCTCCCGCCAGTGTGGTCAACAGGCCGCCGTTGGCCAGCAGAGCGTCCAGCGCCTGGTTCTGCGCATCGGTAAAGCTGTAAAATACCCTCATATCATCCGGTGTTCTGGGGGTAATAGTGATTTCCAGAACGGTCTCCGACCATGCGGGCGTGCTTCCGCTGGCCGGGTGGTCTATCGTTTCTTCCTCCGTGGTAATCTTAGTCATATCCCAGAACACCACCCGCAGGAGATCCACACGGGCCGCATCCAGTGTGACAACATCCACGCCATCTGCGGCTCCCGCTGTCTTGGCAGCGAACACGGCAAACACCTCTGACCAGGCCGGGGGCTGGCCCAGAATTTCCGTCCGGTCATAGGTGCCTCCGGCTTGTAGTGCGGCCAGATAATCGGACAACTCACCGTTGATCTGCGCTACCGCCGCGGACGGCGCTGCCGTGTCCGGGGAACTGCTGCCCGCAAAGAAGATGCCGAAGGGGGAGGCCACCAGCACCCCAACCAGGCACAGCACCAGAATGACCGATACCACCACACTGCTCCCTGCGGCCAGGGCGGCGGCCCTGACGGTCGCACGGAGGGCCGCTGTGCCGGCCTTTGCCGCACCCCTGGCGGTAACCGTTGGAGACTTTCGGAGGGCACGAAGGGCCTGGACGGCCCTCCTGCGGGCCACTTGGGTGGCCTGGGCAGTTTGGCCTGCCACCTTGAGCCCGTCCGTACTTCTAAGCACCTGTTTTGTACTCTGCTCCGCAGTTTTTACAGCTTGACCGGCTGTGCGTTTAACCGTTTTCGTATTTGTACTGACGGCCTTTTTAACCGCCTTTTCGGTGGAAACGACCGGACTTGCAACTCTGTCTTTGATGAAGACCGAGGAGTCTCCGCTCTGGGCGATCTGCCGCCAAGGGGAGGAACGCTGGACGGTCGGCTTGTCCGACCCCATAGCAGGCATAGACGGAGAATCGGACACAGTCTGCCGCTTTTCAAATCGTCTGGCAGCCGCTTTTTCTCCCTGTTTTCGCTGAATTTTCTGCCGGCCTTGTTCCACAGCCTGGGATGGCCGTCCTGGGAACGTCGTGGCCTGCCTCTCAGTGATAGTATCCTTTATTTTGATAGACAGACATTCAGACGGCCTTTCTGCAATAGATGGCACTATGTTCTTAGTGGAGGCGGGAGAGATACCAGTGGCGGAACTGCCGGCCTCCCTTGTCCTGATCCGGGGCGGCTCCACTCTGTCCTGTGGGGCTGGCACGGGAGAAGATCCCACCCTACTACCTTTGGAGGGGACTACGTCCCTTTTCCTAACGGCAGCAGACTCCCTCGTCTTGATCCGTGGATGCTCTGTGCCGTCTGTCGGAGCGGGATGGTCTGACAAATCAGGATAGGTATACTCTCCAAAGGGCGGCTTTGCCTGGGTTTCTGGTGGTGTAGTGGAGTTGGTATCTGCATTCCTACTTCTGCTGACTTTTTTCAGCAGCTTTTCAATACCACGTTCTCCCCA